>Ga0255338_1002537_pt1 | contig 26054 bp, 24 predicted proteins | sample MeOH1_35cm_T4_19_FD_203715 | JGI IMG/M metagenome (GOLD analysis project Ga0255338, IMG submission 203715) | Sandy soil microbial communities from University of British Columbia, Vancouver, Canada - MeOH1_35cm_T4_195 | ecosystem: Engineered > Artificial ecosystem > Sand microcosm > Unclassified ...
GCACGGTCAGCGCCGCGTCCACCGTGGCGTCGGGAAGTCCGGTGGCCGTCGCGTCCCCGACCGCGAAGCGCGTGCGTCCGGACAGTCCCGTCCACTCCGAGAGTGCCGTCGCCACCTCGCAGAACTCCGGGGTGAGGTCGATGCCGGTGATCGTGCATCCGGTCAGCTCGGCGAGCGTGCGTGCGGGCCCGCCCAGTCCGCTGCCGAGGTCGAGCACGTGGGAGTCGGCGGTGAGGCCGAGTGCCTCGATGATCTCCAGCGTGGCCGCGCGGCCACGGATGTGGAACTCGTCGATCGGAGCGAGGTCGGCCGGCCGCAGCGCTGCACGGTCCAGTCCGGCCGCCGCCAACGCGGAGCCGATGGCGGCCACCAGGCGCCCGGGACCGCTGTAGAACCTCGCAACCTGATCCACGGCGCCATCGTCGCACCGCGCCGCAGCGACGTCACCGCCCCCGCAGCACATCCTCCAGCGACCGCGGAGCCTGCCCGGTGACCCGCCGCACGTCGTCGGTGACCCGCGCGACCTGGCCGTCGCGGATCGCGGTGTACGTGCTCACCCAGGCGTCCAGCTGCCAGTCCTCGGCATCGGGGTAGCTGGCCCGGCGGGAGGCGTAGGCCTCCTCGACGGTCTCGTCCTCGAAGCGCAGCGGCCGGCCGAGCACGGCCGAGGCGCGGGCGGCGACCTCGGCCATCGTGAGCGCCTCCGGGCCAGTGAGCTCGTAGGTCACGCCGGCATGGGCGGCGGGGGAGCGCAGCACCGTCGCGGCGACGTCGGCCACGTCGTCGCGGGCCACCGCGGCAACCCGGCCCTCGCCGGCCGGGCCGCGGACGACGCCCTCGGGGTCGGCGAAGTGCGGCAGCACGTCGAGGTAGAAGTTGTCGCGCAGGAACGTGTGCGCGATGCCGGAGTCGGCGATCGCCTGCTCCGCGTCGAAGTGGTCCCGCCCGAGGGTGAAGGTCGCGTCCGGTGCGGCCCCGGCGAACGACGTGTACACGACGTGACCCACCCCGGCCTCGGCGGCCGCGCGGATGAAGGTGCGGTGCTCCTGTCGCCGCGCGTGGCTCTCCGACGCGGACACCATCAGCAGGACGTCGACGCCGCGGAGCGCGGCGCGGCTTGCGCCGAGGTCGTCGTACGACGCCTCGGCGACCGTGCTGCCGGGGAGGTCCGGCGCCCGGCTCGCGTCGCGCACGAGCAGACGGGGTCGCAGGTCGGCGACCAGGCGCGCGACCCGTCCGCCCAGGTGGCCGGTGGCGCCGGTGACGGCGAGGCTGGTCATGGGGGGCCAACCCCGCCGTCGCGGCGGATGTTCCTCAGGACCGGCAGTAGACCTGCGGGTTGCCCCAGCCGACGTAGGTGCCGGCGGCGTTGACGTCGCCGGTGATGTTGAGCGCGTAGGCGTTCGAGATCACGGTGCCGGTCCGCACGACGTGGGCCGGGTCCTGGTTGTGCGCGATCGTCTGGCCGGCGATCTGGGTCACCGAGCCGCCCTGGGTCGCGATGACGCCCACGATCGCCAGCTGGTCGGCGCTGGACGCGGAGTCGGTCGTGACCCCGACCTCGCTGTCGAACTTCGTGCAGCTGTTGGCGAGCACGTAGGTGGCGGACCCGTCGGCACCCGCGGCGCTGCCCTGCTTGAGCAGCGGCTGGAACGTCGACGGGTACGTCGTCGGGCCGAGGTCGCCCGACGCGAGGACCGCGGTGTTGGTCGGCGGTGCGTACGCCGGCAGCGTGGCCAGCGGCCGCCAGCGCCAGCCGATGACCGTGAAGGTCGGGCTGAAGCCGCGCAGGGTGCTGTGCCAGCGCCGCTTGAGGACGTGGTAGCGGTTCTCCCCGGCGTGGGTGACCGGCACGGTGGCGCGGTAGTTGCCGTACCGGCCGATCCGGGCGCGCTGGACAGTCACCCAGTGACCGGCGACGACCATCTGGATGGCGACGTACTTGCCGGTCGCGCGCGGGCTGACGTGCCCGTTCACCGTGAACGTGCTGCCCACGTCGACGTTGGTGGCGCTGACGTTCGCGGTGACGGTGTAGCTGCCGGACGCGCTGGCCGGCGGCCCGAGCACGAGCGTGCTGCCCGCAAGGGCCAGGACGACGGCGGTGATGAGACGACGCATGTAGTACCTCCGAGACGGTTGGGTCCCAGAATGTGCACGAGAGGCGTGGTTTGTGAAGGGGGTTGCGGCTATCGGGCTCGCGCCCTGTAGCGCAACACCTCCACGACGGCGGCCACGTCGGCCGGCGAACGGACCTCGACGAGAAGCGGCAGCATCGCGCCGGACATCACGGCGCTCGCCGCCTGGGCGCGGAGGTCGTGGGGGACCGGCAGCGCGACGAGGTCGTCACGGTGCCGGGCGGCGAAGTAGCACGTCACCGTGGCGTACCCGTCCCACACGGCCAGCCAGGCCACGGTTCTGCCGTTCCCGAGCGCCTTGCACAGCCAACCGCCGTCGCGGTAGTAGCGCCACGAGAAGGTCAGGTCGAGGGCCGGGTCGGTCAGGGCGGTGGTGAGCCGCTGCCAGCCGGGCCAGGCGTCCCCGAGTACGTCACGGATCCGGGCGTCGTCCGGCGGAAGGTCCGGGTCGGTCAGGACGGGCCTGCGATCGGACACCACCGGGCCAGACTACGACTCAGTGTCAGCGGGCGGTGAGTGCGTCCCGCACGGGCACGAACTTCGCCTGGGCCTCGGCGAGCTCGGCCTCGGGGTCGGAGTCCGCGACGATGCCGCACCCGGCGAACAGCCGGACGCGGGTGCCGGAGTACTCCGCCGAGCGCAGCGCGATGCCGAACTCGCCGTCGCCGCTCGCGTCCATCCAGCCCACCGGGCCGGCGTAGCGGCCGCGATCCATGCCCTCGATCTCCTCGATCATCTCGATCGCGACCTTGGTCGGCGTGCCACCGACGGCTGCCGAGGGGTGCAGCGCCGCGGCCAGCTCGAGGACGGTGGAGCTGTCGGTGTCGGGGACGACGCCGGCGACATCGGTCGCCAGGTGCATGACGTTGGGCAGGTGCAGCACGAACGGCGACTCGGGCACGTTCATCGAGCTGCAGTGCGGCGCCAGCGAGTCGGCCACCGAGCGGACGGCGTACTCGTGCTCCTCGAGGTCCTTCGAGGAGCGGGCGAGCGTGGCGGCCAGGGCGAGGTCGCGGTCGTCGTCGCCGGTGCGCCGGATGGTGCCGGCCAGCACCCGCGAGGTGACCAGGCCCCGCTCGCGGCGGACCAGCAGCTCCGGGGTGGCGCCGAACAGGCCGTCGACGTGGAAGGTCCAGCACATCTCGTAGGTCCGGCCGAGGCGACGCAGCGGCCAGCGCACGTCGAGGGGCTCGTCGGTGGTCGCCACCAGGTCGCGGGCGAGCACGACCTTCTCGAGCTCGCCGGCGTTGATCCGCGCGACGGCACGGGCGACGATCGCCTCCCACTCCGCGCCGTCGACGTCGCCGTCGGTGAAGACCACATTGCCGGGCGGGCGCGGCTCGGGCTGCGGCTCGAGGTCCGGCGGCGGCGTGAGCTCGTCGTCGCCGATCAGGGTGACCCACGTGTGGTCGCCCCGCCGGCCGACCACGACCCGGGGCACCACGAGCACGCTGTCGCCGGGCTCGTCGGCGAACGCGAAGCTGCCCAGGCAGACCAGCCCTGAGCCCGGTACGCCGATCTCGTCACGGACGATGGCCGTCGACGCCACGTCGTGCCACCACTCGACCGCCTCGTCGAACCGCCCGGTGCCGGTGGTGCGGATCGAGGCGGCGACGCCCCAGCCGACGATGCCCTCGCCGCGGCGCAGCCACGCCACTGGGGCGTCCTCCGGCAGCAGCGAGAGCAGCGGGCCGGGGTCGGGGACCGCGACCGTGCGGGCGACGAGGCGGCCGGCGAAGGGCCGCGTCGCGGCGCGCGGTGTGCTGGTCACGAGGCAGGAGCCTACGCCGCCCGAAGGAGCCGTCCGGCGCCCGGGCTCACGACCAGTAGATGACCACCTTGTCGCCCACGTGCACCTGGTCGAAGAGCCACTTCACGCCGTTGTAGTCGCGCACGTTCACGCAGCCGTGGCTCGCGCCGGCGTACCCGCGGGCGGCGAAGTCCGAGGAGTAGTGCACGGCCTGGCCGCCGCTGAAGAACATCGCGAACGGCATCGCGGTGTGGAACAGCGTGGACACGTGGTCGCGCGACTTGTAGCCGATGTGGAAGACACCCTCGCGGGTCGGGGTGTACGCCGCCCCGAAGCGCACCGCCATCGTCTTGCGCACCTCGCCGTCGACGACCCAGCGGATGGTGCGGCTGGTCTTGTCGATGCACAGCACGTGCCCGGTCAGGCAGCGCCGGTCGAGCCGGGCCGTCGTCCAGGTGCCGTCGGAGACGTGGTTGGCCAGCTCGTCCTTCGTCGGCCGGTGGGTCATCGTGCGCAGCCGCTCCATCGTCGGCTGGTCGACGTAGCCGACGACCGGCAGACCGCGCTTGGCCTGGAAGCCCTCGACCGCGGTCGTGGTCCGGGGGCCGTAGCGGTCGTTGACCTTGCCGGCGTACCAGCCGATCTGGCGGAGCCGCGCCTGGAGCTTGCGCACCTGCGGGCCGGTGTCGCCCTGCTCCAGCAGCGCCGGGCTGGGCGTCAGCGGTGCGGGCGCGGGCAGCACCTGCTGCGCCGGCGGGACCGCCGCGGGCTGCGGGGACGCGGACGGGGTCGCCGTCCTCACCGCCGGTGCCGCCGCCGGACGGGCCGAGGACCCGAACGCGCCGGTGAGGCTGGCGCCGCCATACCCGAGACCGCTGATGGCGACCAGCAGGACGAGGAATCTCGTCACACCACCCCCACGATTCACTTGCTCCACTCCTTCAACTGAGCCACCCGCACATCGTGGCGGTTCGAGGCCTCCATGACCCACTAGACGCACCGGGGGCCGGAAAAGTTGTCCCGGGCCCCGTCCCCATAGGGTGTCTGCGTGACCCGCGCGGACCTGACCAAGCAGCCCACCGAGGTGCAGGCGATGTTCGACGACGTCGCCCGGCGCTACGACCTCACCAACGACGTGCTGTCCCTGGGTCAGGACCGGCGCTGGCGCCACCGCGTCATCGAGGCCGTCGACCCGAGGCCGGGGGAGCTCGTGCTCGACCTGGCGGCGGGCACCGGAACCTCCAGCCAGCCGTTCCGCGACCGGGGCGCGACCGTCGTCCCCTGCGACTTCTCCGTGGGCATGCTGCGGGTGGGCAAGCAGGCCAAGCCGCACCTGCCCTTCGTCGCCGGTGACGGCACCCGGCTGCCCTTCGCCGACGACACGTTCGACGCGGTCACCATCTCCTTCGGCCTGCGCAACATCGTCGATCCCGACGCCGGCCTGCGCGAGCTGCTCCGGGTGACGAGGCCGGGCGGCCGGCTGGTCGTGTGCGAGTTCAGCTCGCCGACCTGGGCGCCGTTCCGCACCGTCTACATCGAGTACCTGATGAAGGCGCTGCCCGCGGTCGCGCGGGCGGTCTCGTCCGCGCCGGACGCCTACGTCTACCTGGCCGAGTCGATCCGCGCCTGGCCCGACCAGGCCGGGCTCGCGGCCCGGATCGCCGGGGCCGGCTGGTCGCGCGTCGAGTGGCGCAACCTGAGCGGCGGAATCGTCGCCCTCCACCGCGCCACGAAGCCGTGATTTAGCCCACGCGAACGTGCCCTAAATGGCCCTGTCCTCGCGGGGAACCGGCCAGGGGGGAGGGGGGTTCGCGCGATGTGATGGAGGCCTCTATGCTGACGAGGTCACGAGATCGTGAAGCGGTTCACAAGGGCACAACCAGCGTGTCGTGAGCCCAGCAGGAAGGTGAGGAATGGAGCTCTACACCCCGGTCCTGGCGCTCCTGATCCTGGCAGGTGGATTCGCCGTCTTCTCGGTGATCATGAGCGCGGTGGTCGGTCCGAAGCGCTACAACCGGGCCAAGCTCGACTCCTACGAGTGCGGCATCGAACCCACCCCCCAGCCGATCGGCGGCGGCCGCTTCCCGGTCCGCTACTACATCACCGCGATGCTGTTCATCGTCTTCGACATCGAGATCGTCTTCCTCTACCCGATCGCGGTCGCCTTCGATGCCATGGGCACCTTCGCGCTGGTGGAGATGGTGCTGTTCATCGTCCCGGTCTTCGTCGCCTACGTGTACGTGTGGCGTCGCGGCGGGCTGGACTGGGACTGACAGGAGTCGTCTGAATGGGTATCGAAGAGAAGCTGCCGTCCGGCGTCCTGCTGACCACGGTCGAGGGCGTCGCCGGCTACATGCGCAAGGCGTCGTTCTGGCCGGCCACGTTCGGCCTCGCCTGCTGCGCCATCGAGATGATGACCACCGGTGGGCCGAAGTACGACCTGGCCCGCTTCGGCATGGAGGTCTTCCGCGCCAGCCCGCGGCAGGCCGACCTGATGATCGTCGCCGGCCGGGTCAGCCAGAAGATGGCCCCGGTCCTGCGCCAGATCTACGACCAGATGCCCGACCCGAAGTGGGTGCTCGCGATGGGCGTGTGCGCCAGCTCCGGCGGCATGTTCAACAACTACGCGATCGTCCAGGGCGTCGACCACATCGTGCCCGTCGACATGTACCTCCCGGGCTGCCCGCCGCGGCCGGAGATGCTGATCGACGCGATCCTCAAGCTCCACGACCAGGTCCAGCACACCAAGCTCGGCGTGAACCGCCTGGCCGAGATCGAGGCCAACGAGGAGTCGGCGCTCAAGGCGCTGCCGACCAGCCACATGAAGGGTCTGCTCCGGTGACCGACGAGGACAAGACGCAAGATCCGTCCCGGGACGTCGTCGCCGCCGGCACTGCCGAGGCGCGCGAGGTCATCGGCGAGCGGCACGGCATGTTCGGCGTGTCCGGCACCGGCGACACCTCCGGGTACGGCGGCCTGCGCCGTCCGGTCGAGCTGCCCGGCTCGACGCCGCCGCCGTACGGCGGCTGGATGGACGACGTCGCCGCGGCCCTGGTCAGGGTCACGCGTGACGGTGGCCTGGAGTCGGCGGTCGAGAAGGTCATCGTCCACCGCGGCGAGATCACCTTCTTCATCCGCCGCGAGCACCTCGCCGCCGTGGCCCGGCTGCTGCGTGACGACCCCGACCTGCGCTTCGAGTTCTGCAGCGGTGTCAGCGGGGTCCACTACCCCGGCGACACCGGGCGCGAGCTGCACGCCGTCTACCACCTGCTCTCGATGACCCACAACCGCCGGATCCGGCTCGAGGTCACCGCCCCCGACAGCGACCCGCACCTGCCCAGCGTGTGCGCGACGTACCCCACGGCCGACTGGCACGAGCGGGAGACGTTCGACTTCTTCGGGATCATCTTCGACGGCCACCCCGGCCTGACCCGGATCCAGATGCCCGACGACTGGCCGGGCCACCCCCAGCGCAAGGACTACCCACTGGGAGGCATTCCCGTGGAGTACAAGGGCGGGACCGTCCCCCCGCCGGACCAGCGGAGGTCCTACAACTGATGACAGATCCCTACGCCGCCACCGAGTCCGAGACCACGCAGGGCAAGGTCTACACCGTCACCGGCCAGGACTGGGACTCCGTGGTCAGTGGCATCGCCGAGGAGCACGACGACAAGGTCGTCGTGAACATGGGCCCGCAGCACCCGTCCACCCACGGCGTGCTCCGGCTGATCCTCGAGCTCGAGGGCGAGACCGTGACCGAGGCCCGGTGCGGCATCGGCTACCTGCACACGGGCATCGAGAAGAACATGGAGTTCCGCTCCTGGACGCAGGGCGTCACGTTCTGCACCCGGATGGACTACCTCTCCCCGTTCTACAACGAGGCCACCTACGTGCTGGGCGTCGAGCGGCTGCTCGACATCGAGGACGACATCCCCGAGAAGGCCCAGGTCATGCGGGTCCTGCTCATGGAGCTGAACCGGATCTCCTCCCACCTGGTCGCGATCGCCACCGGCGGCATGGAGATCGGCGCGCTGACCGTGATGACCATCGGGTTCCGCGAGCGCGAGCTGGTCCTCGACCTGTTCGAGCTGATCACCGGCCTGCGGATGAACCACGCGTTCATCCGGCCCGGCGGCGTCGCCCAGGACATGCCGGCCGGTGCGCTCGACGAGATCCGTGACTTCGTCGCCCTGATGAAGAAGCGGCTCCCGGAGTACGCCGACCTCTGCAACGCCAACCCGATCTTCAAGGCCCGCCTCGTCGACGTGGGCAAGCTCGACCTCGCCGGCTGCCTGGCGCTCGGCCTGACCGGCCCGGTGCTGCGCTCGACCGGCTACCCGTGGGACCTGCGCAAGACCCAGCCCTACAGCGGCTACGAGGACTACGACTTCGAGGTCTGCACCTGGGACACGGCCGACTCCTACGGCAGGTTCCGGATCCGGCTCAACGAGATGTGGGAGTCGCTGAAGATCGTCGAGCAGTGCGTCGAGCGGCTCGCCGGCCTCGAGGGCGCGCCGGTCATGATCGGCGACAAGAAGATCGCCTGGCCCAGCCAGCTCGCGATCGGCAGCGACGGCATGGGCAACAGCCTCGACCACATCCGGCACATCATGGGCGAGTCCATGGAGGGCCTGATCCACCACTTCAAGCTGGTGACCGAGGGCTTCCGGGTCCCGGCCGGCCAGGCCTACGTGCCGATCGAGTCGCCGCGCGGCGAGCTCGGTGCCCACGTCGTCAGCGACGGCGGCACCCGACCGTACCGGGCGCACTTCCGCGACCCGTCGTTCACCAACCTGCAGGCGACCTCGGTGATGAGCGAGGGCGGCATGGTCGCCGACGTCATCGTCGCGATCGCGTCCATCGACCCCGTGATGGGAGGCGTTGACCGGTGATCGACGCGAAGACGCGTGCGGAGCTCGAGGAGATCGCCGCCCGCTACCCGCACAAGCGCTCGGGCCTGCTGCCGATGCTGCACCTGGTGCAGAGCGTCGCCGGCCAGATCACCCCGGAGGGGATCGAGGCGTGCGCCGAGATCCTCGGCATCTCCGCGGCCGAGGTGAGCGGTGTCGCGACCTTCTACACGATGTACAAGCGCCGCCCGGTGGGTGACTACCACGTCGGCGTCTGCACCAACACGCTCTGCGCGATCATGGGCGGCGACCTCATCTTCGAGCGGCTCAAGGAGCACCTCGACGTCGGCAACGACGAGACCACCGAGGACGGGAAGATCACCCTCGAGCACGTCGAGTGCAACGCCGCCTGCGACTACGCGCCGGTGATGATGGTCAACTGGGAGTTCATGGACAACCAGACCCCCGAGTCGGCCGTGCAGGTCGTCGACGACCTGCGCGAGGGCAAGGAGGTCCGCTCCACGCGCGGTCCGAAGGTGGTCACCTGGCGCGAGGCCGAGCGTGTGCTCGCCGGCTTCCCCGACGACCTCGCCGACGAGGGACCGGCCGCCGGTCCGGCCTCGCTGGTGGGCCTCGAGATCGCCCGCGAGAACGACTGGAAGGCTCCGGAGGCGAACCAGTGACCACTGCGCCGAGCAACAACGTGCTGACGCCCATCCTCACCGACAACTGGGACGCGGAGCGCTCCTGGACGCTCGCGTCCTACGAGGCCCGCGGCGGGTACGCCGGGCTCAAGAAGGCCCTGTCGATGCCGCAGGACGACGTGATCGCCGCGGTGAAGGACTCCGGTCTGCGCGGCCGCGGCGGCGCCGGCTTCCCGACCGGCATGAAGTGGTCCTTCATCCCGCAGGACAACCCCAACCCGAAGTACCTCGTCGTCAACGCGGACGAGTCGGAGCCGGGCACCTGCAAGGACATCCCGCTGATGATGGCCAGCCCGCACACCCTCGTCGAGGGCGTGATCATCAGCTCCTACGCCATCCGCGCGAACAAGGCGTTCATCTACGTCCGCGGCGAGGTGCTGCACGTCATCCGCCGGCTGCAGCGGGCCGTCCAGGAGGCCTACCTGGCCGGCCACCTCGGCACCGACATCCACGGGTCCGGCTACGACCTCGACCTCGTGGTGCACGCTGGCGCGGGCGCCTACATCTGCGGTGAGGAGACCGCCCTCCTCGACTCGCTCGAGGGCCGGCGCGGCCAACCGCGGCTGCGGCCGCCGTTCCCGGCGGTCGCCGGCCTGTACGCCAGCCCGACGGTGATCAACAACGTCGAGTCGATCGCGTCGGTGCCGAGCATCATCGTCAACGGGCCGGACTGGTTCGCCTCGATGGGCACCGAGAAGTCCAAGGGCTTCGGGATCTTCTCGCTGTCGGGCCACGTCAACCGGCCGGGACAGTACGAAGCGCCGCTGGGCATCACCCTGCGGCAGCTGATCGACCTGGCCGGCGGCATGCGCAACGGAAACCAGCTGAAGTTCTGGACCCCGGGCGGGTCGAGCACCCCGCTGCTCAACTCCGAGCACCTCGACGTGCCGCTGGACTTCGAGGCGGTCGGCGAGGCCGGCTCGATGCTCGGCACCCGCGCGCTGCAGATCTTCGACGAGACCACCTGCGTGGTCCGGGCGGTGCTGCGGTGGACCGAGTTCTACAAGCACGAGTCCTGCGGCAAGTGCACCCCGTGCCGCGAGGGCACCTGGTGGCTGACCCAGACCCTCGCGCGCCTCGAGAAGGGTCAGGGGACCGAGGAGGACCTCGACCTGCTGCTCGACCAGTGCGACAACATCCTGGGCCGGGCGTTCTGCGCGCTCGGTGACGGCGCGACCAGCCCGATCACGTCCTCGATCAAGTACTTCCGGGCCGACTACCTGGCCCACCTCGAGCACGGCGGCTGCCCGTTCGACCCGATGGCGTCGACCGTCTTCGAAACCGAAGGAGCCTCCGCATGACCGCCCCGTCCGGTGAGGTCGAGAAGTCCGACCTGGTCACGCTGACCATCGACGGCATCGAGGTCAGCGTCCCGAAGGACACCCTGGTGATCCGTGCCGCCGAGGAGATCGGCGTCCAGATCCCGCGTTTCTGCGACCACCCGCTGCTCGACCCGGTCGGCGCGTGCCGGCAGTGCCTGGTCGACATCCCGGACGCGGGCAACGGCCGCGGCTTCCCCAAGCCGCAGGCGTCGTGCACCCTGCCGGTTGCCGAGGGCATGGTCGTGAACACCCAGGCCACCAGCCCGGTCGCCGACAAGGCGCAGCAGGGGATCATGGAGTTCCTGCTGATCAACCACCCGCTGGACTGCCCCGTCTGCGACAAGGGCGGCGAGTGCCCGCTGCAGAACCAGGCGATGAGCAACGGCCGCGGCGAGTCGCGGTACGTCGAGCAGAAGCGCGTCTACCCCAAGCCGATCAACATCTCCGCGCAGGTGCTGCTCGACCGCGAGCGGTGCGTGCTGTGCGCCCGCTGCACGCGGTTCTCCGAGCAGATCGCCGGTGACCCGTTCATCGCGCTGATCGAGCGCGGGGCCCTGCAGCAGGTGGGCATCTACGAGCGCGAGCCGTTCGAGTCCTACTTCTCGGGCAACACGATCCAGATCTGCCCGGTGGGCGCGCTGACCTCGGCGGCGTACCGCTTCCGCTCGCGGCCGTTCGACCTCGTCTCCACCCCCGGTGTCACCGAGCACGACGCCAGCGGCTCGGCGATCCGGATCGACCACCGGCGCGGCAAGGTGATGCGCCGCCTCGCCGGCAACGACCCGCTCGTCAACGAGGAGTGGATCACCGACAAGGACCGGTTCGGCTTCCTCTGGGCGCGCCAGGACGACCGGCTCACCCACCCGATGGTCCGCGACGAGGAGACCCACGAGCTCCGCGTCGCGTCCTGGCCGGAGGCGTTCGCCGTCGCGGCGCGTGGCCTGGCCGAGGCGAAGAAGAAGGTTGGCCTGCTGCCCGGCGGCCGGCTCACCGCCGAGGACGCCTACGCCTGGAGCAAGTTCGCCCGGGTCACCTGCCGGACCAACAACATCGACTTCCGCTCGCGCCCGCACTCCACCGAGGAGGCCGCGTTCCTGGCGTCGTCGGTGGTGCTGACCGGGCCTGACAACGGTGCTGTCACGTACGCCGATCTCGAGTCCGCGCGGACCGTCGTCCTCGCCGGCCTCGAGCCCGAGGACGAGGCCGGCTCGATCTTCCTGCGGCTCCGCAAGGCCAACCGTGCCCACGGCACCCGGATCTTCTCGCTCGCACCGTTCACCTCCCGCGGCCTGCACAAGATGGGCGGCCGGCTGCTGCCGACCGTGCCCGGGCAGGAGGCCGCCGCCCTCACCGCGGTGGCCGAGAACGGCGAGGTCGCGCTCGACAGCGGCGGCATCCTCCTGGTCGGCGAGCGGCTCGCCACGGTCCCGGGCGCCCTCACGGCCGCGGTCCGGCTCGCCGAGACCACCGGCGCCCGGCTGGCCTGGGTGCCGCGTCGCGCCGGCGACCGTGGCGCGGTCGAGACCGGCTGCCTGCCGAACCTCTACCCCGGCGGCCGGCCGGTGGCCGACGCCGCGGCGCGGGTCGACCTGGGTGCGGCCTGGGGTGTCGAGAAGCTGCCCGAGGCCGAGGGCCTCGACGCGGCCGGCATCCTCGACGCGCTCGTCGAGGGCGACCTGCGGGCGCTCGTGGTCGGCGGGGTCGACCCCGCCGACGTGCCGGCCCTGCACGGCCCCGGCAGCAAGAAGCTCCGCAAGGCGCTGCGCAAGGCCTTCGTCGTGTCCCTCGAGGTGCGCGAGTCCGCGTTCACCGAGCTCGCCGACGTGGTCTTCCCGATCGCTCCGACCACCGACAAGTCCGGCTTCTTCGTGAACTGGGAGGGCCGGGTACGCCCGTTCGACCGGGTGCTCGAGAGCCCGACGTCGCTGCCCGACGTCCGCGTCCTCGCCGGGATCGCCGAGGAGCGCGGCCGCCCGATCGGGATCCGCACGCCCGAGCAGGCCAGGGACGAGATGGCCCAGGTCGGACCGTGGGAGGGTCCCCGACCTTCAAGCGTCGCGAGCCCTTCGCAAGCTCAGGGCTCGCAGTCCAGCCAGGCAAGCCCGGAAGCCGACGGCTCGCAGGCTCGCCTTTCGGATTCCGGTCTTGTCCTGTCCTCCTGGAAGCAGCTCATCGACGACGGCCGGCTGCAGGACGGCGACGACCACTACCGCGCCACCGCGCGCCGGCCGGTCGTGCTGGTCAGCCAGGCGACCTTCGACGGCCTCGCGGTCGACGAGGGTGACCTGGTCACGCTGACCGGTCCGCTCGGCAGCCTCGACCTGCCGGTGCGGGTCGCCGACCTCGCCGACGGGGTGGTGTGGGCCCCGGCCAGTGCGCCCGGGTTCTCCGTGCGCCACCGGGTCGGCCCGGCCGGCAGCCCGGTGACCGTCCAGGCGACCGCCGAAGGAGGCAGCAAGTGACCGCCCTGTTCACAGCCCTCGACACGACGCCGGGACTCGACGCCTTCGGCCACGACAACGTCTGGCTGGTCATCCTCAAGGCCGTGCTGATCTTCCTGATCCTGGTGCTGCTGACGCTGTTCAACATCTGGCTCGAGCGTCGCGTGGTCGCCCGGATGCAGCACCGGATCGGCCCGAACGTCAACGGTCCCTTCGGGTTGCTTCAGTCTCTCGCCGACGGCGTCAAGCTGGCGCTGAAGGAGGACATCATCCCGAAGGCCGCCGACAAGGTGGTCTTCCTGCTGGCCCCGGTGATCGTGGTGATCCCGGCGTTCGTGACCTGGGCGGTGATCCCGTTCGGGCCGACCGTGAAGCTCCCGTGGAGCGACACCCACACCCCGCTGCAGCTGACCGACATGCCGGTCGCCGTGATCTTCGTGCTCGCGATCGCCTCGGTCGGCATCTACGGCATCGTGCTCGGCGGCTGGTCGTCCGGGTCGACGTACTCCCTGTTGGGCGGGCTGCGCTCGAGCGCGCAGATGATCTCCTACGAGGTCTCGATGGGGCTCTCGTTCGTCGCGGTCTTCCTGTACGCCGGGTCGATGTCGACCTCGCAGATCGTCGCCGCGCAGGACCGGTTCTGGTACGGCCTGATCCTGGCGCCGTCGTTCATCATCTACGTGATCTCGATGATCGGCGAGACCAACCGGGCGCCGTTCGACCTGCCCGAGGCCGAGGGCGAGCTCGTCGGCGGCTTCCACACGGAGTACTCCTCGCTGAAGTTCGCGCTGTTCTTCCTCGCCGAGTACGTCAACATGGCGACGGTCTCCGCGCTCGCGACCACGCTGTTCCTCGGCGGCTGGCACGCCCCGTGGCCGCTCAACGTGATCTGGGACGGCGCGAACAGCGGCTACTGGCCGTTCCTGTGGTTCATGGGCAAGGTCTTCTTCTTCATCTTCATCTTCATCTGGCTGCGCGGATCGCTGCCGCGGCTGCGCTACGACCAGTTCATGCACTTCGGCTGGAAGCGGCTGATCCCGCTCTCGCTGGTGTGGATCCTCGCGGTCGCCGCGATCCGCACCATCGACCTCAACGGCGGCTTCGACCGGCAGTGGCTCTTCGCCGCGATCGCGGTCTGCGTGGCGCTGATCGTGGTGCTGATGTTCGTGGAGGAGAAGCAGCAGTCCGACGCCGACGCGGAGGCCGAGGCGGTGGCCTTCGACGCCTTCGCCGGCGGCTACCCGGTGCCGCCGATGCCTGACTCGACCACCTTCGGGGGGAAGCACTGATGGCCTCTTTCAAGGACAGGCTGACCGGGCTGCGGGAGCAGACCTGGGACCCGGTGGCCGGCTTCGGCGTCACCTTCCGGACCATGTTCCGCAAGGTGGTCACCGAGCAGTACCCGTTCGAGAAGCTGCCGACCGCGCCGCGGTTCCACGGCCGCCACCAGCTCAACCGCTGGCCCGACGGCCTGGAGAAGTGCGTGGGCTGCGAGCTGTGCGCCTGGGCCTGCCCGGCCGACGCGATCTACGTCGAGGGTGACTCCAACACCGACGACGAGCGCTACAGCCCCGGCGAGCGCTTCGGCCGCGTCTACCAGATCAACTACCTGCGCTGCATCCTGTGCGGCCTGTGCATCGAGGCCTGCCCCACGCGCGCGCTGACGATGACCAACGAGTACGAGCTGGCCGACAACTCGCGCGAGTCGCTGATCTACGAGAAGTCCGACCTGCTCGCCCCGCTGCTGCCCGGCATGGAGCAGCCGCCGCACCCGATGCGGCTCGGCGACGACGAGGGCGACTACTACCGCGGCAACCTCCGGGCCCGCACCGACGACGAGACGGGGGCCGCCGAATGATCGCCTTCTGGATCCTCGCGCCGATCATGGTGGCCGCGGCCCTGGGCCTGCTGTTCGCCCGCAAGGCGGTGCACGCGGCGCTGGCGCTCGCGGTCGTGATGATCTCGCTGGCCGTCCTGTACGCCGTGCAGGACGCGCCCTTCCTCTTCGCCGTGCAGATCATCGTCTACACCGGCGCGATCCTGATGCTGTTCCTGTTCGTGCTGATGCTGGTCGGCGTGGATGCGTCCGACTCGATCATCGAGACCATCCGCGGTCAGCGGGTCGCCTCGATCCTCGTCGGCCTGGCCTTCGCCGCGCTGCTCGTGCTCGGGGTCGCCCAGGTGTCCTTCGGCACGGTGATCGGCCTCGACGGCGCCAACGACGGCGGCAACGTCCCGGCGATCGCGGAGATCCTCTTCACCCGCTACGTGTTCGCCTTCGAGCTCACCTCCGCGCTGCTGATCACGGCCGCGCTCGGGGCGATGGTGCTCGCGCACCGTGAGCGGCTCACCCCGAAGCTCACCCAGGGCGACCTCGCCGCGCAGCGGATGCGCGACTACGCGGCGTCCGGCAAGCACCCGGGTCCGCTGCCGCCACCGGGCGTCTTCGCGCGCCACAACGCGGTCGACACCCCGGCGCTGCTGCCCGACGGCACCGCCGCCCCGGGCTCGATCTCGCGGGTGCTCGCCGCCCGCGGCACGGTCAAGTCGGCGCCCGAGATCGCCGAGGACATCAAGGCGCTCACCGGTGAGGACTCCACCACCACCGGCGCAGCGAACACCGACGCGGGAGGCCAGGCATGAGCCCGACACCGTTCATCGTGCTCTCCGCGATCCTGTTCACCATCGGCAGCCTGGGTGTGCTCACCCGGCGCAACGCGATCGTGGTGTTCATGAGCGTGGAGCTGATGCTGAACGCCAGCAACCTCGCGCTGGTGACCTTCTCCCGCGCCAACGGCAACCTCGAGGGCCAGATCGCCGCCTTCTTCGTGATGGTCGTCGCGGCCGCCGAGGTGGTCGTCGGCCTGGCCATCATCATGACCATCTTCCGCACCCGCCGCTCGGCCTCGGTCGACGACGCCAGCCTGCTGAAGTACTGAGGACCCGGAAATGTCAGCAGTGATGTCAAACCTCGCCCTGCACACCGCCGCGCCGGTGGTGGACGCGGCCACGGCCGACGGGGTCTTCTCCCTGCTCTGGCTGGTGATCGCCCTGCCGGCGCTCGGCGCCGCCGTGCTCCTCCTCGGCGGCCGGCGCACCGACAAGTGGGGCCACTGGCTCGGGGTCGGTACCGTGGCGGTGTCCTTCCTGCTCAGTCTGGTCATGTTCTTCGGCCTGGTCGGCCGCGACGGCGAGGACCGCCAGGTCTCCCAGCACCTGTGGACCTGGTTCACCGCCGGCTCCTACACGGTGAAGTTCGACCTGCTCTACGACCAGCTGTCGGCGGTGTTCCTGCTGCTGATCACCGGCGTCGGCGGGATCATCCACCTCTACTCCGTGGGCTACATGGAGCACGACGAGCGCCGGCGCCGGTTCTTCGGCTACCTCAACCTCTTCGTCGCCTCGATGCTCACCCTCGTGCTGGCCGGCGACTTCGTCGGCGTGTTCCTCGGCTGGGAGGGCGTCGGCCTGGCGTCGTACCTGCTGATCGGGTTCTGGCAGCACAAGCCGTCGGCGGCCGCCGCGGCCAAGAAGGCCTTCGTGATCAACCGCGTCGGCGACATCGGCCTGTCCCTGGGCAGCGCGCTGATCTTCGTGACCTTCGGGTCGACGTCGTTCGCGGTCGTCTCCGCCAACGCCGACAAGGCGAGCAGCGGCGTGCTCACCGCGATCGGCCTGCTGCTGCTCCTCGCGGCCTGCGGCAAGTCGGCGCAGTTCCCGCTGCAGACGTGGCTGCTGGACGCGATGGAGGGCCCGACCCCCGTGTCCGCGCTGATCCACGCGGCGACGATGGTGACCGCGGGCGTCTACCTGATCGTCCGCGCGAACTTCATCTTCAGCCTCACCGAGGACGCCCGCACCGGTGTCGTGATCGTCGGCTGCATCACGCTGCTGCTCGGCGCGATCATCGGATGCGCGAAGGACGACATCAAGAAGGCGCTGGCCGGATCGACGATGAGCCAGATCGGCTACATGGTCCTCGCCGCCGGGCTGGGTCCCGCGGGTTACGCCCTCGCGATCTTCCACCTGCTGACGCACGGCTTCTTCAAGGCGAACATGTTCCTCGGCGCCGGCTCGGTGATGCACGGCACGAACGACGACGTGAACATGCGCCACTACGGCGCGCTGCAGAAGGCGATGCCGGTCACCTTCGCGACCTTCGCGATCGGCTACCTCGCGATCATCGGGGTGCCGCCGTTCGCAGGCTTCTGGTCGAAGGACAAGATCATCGAGACGGCGTTCGCCGACAACTTCGTGGTCGGTCTCTGCGCGCTGGTCGGCGCCGGCATCACCGCGTTCTACATGACCCGGCTGATGCTGATGACCTTCGTGACCGAGAAGCGCTGGGAGCCGGACGTGCACCCCCACGAGTCGCCACGCGTGATGACCATCCCCCTGATCGCGCTCGCCGCGCTCTCGGCCCTCGGCGGCTTCATGCTGCTGAACAACTGGATCGTCGACTGGCTGTCCCCGGTCGTCGGGGAGCACCCGGAGGAGCACCTCGGGGTGTCGCCGCTGGTGATGAGCCTGATCGCCCTGGTGGTCGTGGCCATCGGCGTCGCGGTCGCCTGGTTCCTGGTCGGTCAGCGGCCGGTGCCCCGTGAGGCGCCGACCCAGGTGTCGGTGGTCACCCGGGCCGCGCGCGCGGAGCTGTACGGCGACGCCTTCAACGAAGAGGTCATCGTCAAGCCCGGGTACGCCGGCATCCGCGGCCTGACTGCGTTCGACGGCTCGGTCGTCGACGGCATCGTCGAGGGCACCGCAGCGGCGTTCGGGGGCCTGTCCAACCGCTTCCGGCTCGCCCAGAACGGTTTCGTCCGCTCCTACGCGCTCGCCGTGCTCTCCGGCGCCGCGCTCGTCCTCCTGGCCCTGCTGGCGGTGAACTTCTCATGACCGATTTCCCGTGGCTCTCGCTCCTGATCGCGGTGCCGATCATCGGCGCGATCGCGGTCCAGACGCTGCCGCGCCGGGCCAACCCCGCGGCGCCGAAGCAGATCGCCCTCGGTGTCTCGCTGCTGACCCTGGTGCTCGGCCTGGTCATGGCCAGCGGCTACGAGACCGACGGCGGCATGCAGTTCACCGAGCAGCACCAGTGGATCAAGTCCTTCGGGGCCCACTACGCGGTCGGCGTCGACGGCATCGGCCTCACGCTGGTGCTGCTGACGCTGGTGCTCACGCCGGTGGTGCTGCTCGCGTCCTGGAACGACGGTGACGAGGGTCGCTGGTCGCCGAACGCGTTCTTCGCGTGGATGCTCGCGATGGAGGGCCTTGCGGTCGGCGTGTTCGCGGCGACCGACGTGTTCCTCTTCTACGTCTTCTTCGAGGCCACGCTGATCCCGATCTACTTCCTCGTCGGCGGGTACGGCGGCCCGCAGCGGGCCCGCGCCGCGGTGAAGTTCCTGCTCTACTCGCTGGCCGGCGGTCTGATCATGCTGGCTGCGGTGATCGGGCTCTACGTCGAGTCGGCGAAGACGGATGGCGGGGCGACGTACCTGGTCTCCGAGCTCGCGAAGATCGACTTCGGCACCGACACCGGCCGCTGGCTGTTCGTCGGCTTCTTCATCGCCTTCGCGATCAAGGCGCCGATGTTCCCGGTGCACACGTGGCTGCCGGACACCACGCAGAACGCCACACCCGGCACCTCGGTGCTGCTGGTCAGCGTCCTGGACAAGATCGGCACCTTCGGGATGGTCCGGTTCTGCCTGGAGCTGTTCCCCGAGGCGTCGCGGTGGGCCACGCCGGTGGTGGTGACCCTGGCGGTGATCAGCATCATCTACGGCGCCCTGATGGCGATCGGCTCGGACAACATCCCGAGGCTGATCGGCTACACCAGCGTCTCGCACTTCGGGTTCATCGTGCTGGGCATCTTCGTGATGAACAGCCAGGGCCTGTCCGGCGCGAACCTCTACATGTTCAACCACGGCCTGTCCACGGCGGCCCTGTTCCTGGTGACCGGCTTCCTGATCACCCGCCGCGGCTCGGCGCTGATCAGCGACTTCGGCGGCGTCGAGAAGGTGGCGCCGGTCCTCGCCGGTGTCTTCCTCGTCGCCGGCCTGTCGTCGCTGTCGCTGCCGGGCCTGTCGCCGTTCGTGTCGGAGTTCCTGGTGATCGTCGGCGCGTTCTCCCACAACGAGGTGGCCGCGGCGTTCGCCGTGAGCGGGATCGTGCTGGCCGCCATCTACATCCTGCTCATGTACCAGCGCACGATGACCGGGCCGACCCGCGAGGAGGTGCGCGGCATGCGTGACCTCGGCACCCGCGAGATCGTGTCCGTGGCGCCGGTGCTGCTGCTCATCGTGGTGCTCGGCTTCTTCCCGAAGCCGCTGCTCTCGGTGATCAACCCGTCGGTCGACCACACCATGAGCCAGGTGGACAAGCACGACCCGGCGCCCACGGTGGCCGAGACTCCGGAAGGGGCCCACGAGTGAAGTTCACCGCTCCGCACATCGAGTACGACCTGATCGCACCGATCCTGGTCGTGCTGGGCGTCGCCGTACTCGGCGTCCTGGTCGAGGCCGCCGTGCCGCGCGCCCGGCGCTACTGGGTGCAGGTGGTGCTGGCTGCCGCCGGCGTGATCGGCGCGCTCGGCGCGACCGTCGCCGTCCTCGCCCGGATCCACCCGGGCGCTGACCACCCGAAGCCGGGATTCCTCGTCGCCGAGGGTGCCCTCGCCGTCGACGGACCCACGCTGTTCATCTGGGTGCTGGTCCTGGTGCTCGCCCTGCTCGGGGTACTGCTGTTCGCCGAGCGCCAGCTCGAGGGCGGCGTCACTGCCTTCGCCGGCCAGGCCGCAGCGCTGCCGGGCACCGAGGCCGAGCGCGAGGCGTCGGCTCAGGGCCTCGAGCACACCGAGGTCTTCCCGCTGCTGATGTTCGCGGTCTCCGGCATGCTGATCTTCCCGGCCGCCAACGACCTGCTCACGCTGTTCGTCGCGCTCGAGGTGCTCTCGCTGCCGCTGTACCTGCTGTGCGGGCTGGCCCGTCGCCGCCGGCTGCTCAGCCAGGAGGCGGCGCTGAAGTACTTCATGCTCGGTGCGTTCAGCTCCGGCTTCTTCGTCTACGGCATCGCCCTGACCTACGGGTACGCCGGGTCGATGCAGTTCGGGAAGATCGCCGCGGCTGTCGCCGCCGACAGCGGCAGCCACGCCCTGCTGCTCGGCGGCATGGGCATGCTCGCGGTCGGCCTGCTGTTCAAGGTCGGCGCCGCGCCGTTCCACGCGTGGACGCCGGACGTGTACCAGGGCGCCCCGACCGCGGTCACCGGCTTCATGGCGGCGGCCACCAAGGTGGCGGCCTTCGGCGCGCTGCTGCGGCTGTTCTACGTCGCCTTCGGCGGTGCCCGCTGGGACTGGCAGCCGATGATGTGGGGCGTCGCGATCCTGACGATGGTCGTCGGCTCCGTGTTCGCGCTGACCCAGACCGACGTCAAGCGGCTGCTGGCCTACTCGTCCGTGGCGCACGCCGGCTTCCTGCTCACCGGGTTCCTCGGCGCCCGGTCGCTGGTCGACATCCACGCGGGCGACATCAACCCGGTCCAGGCGGTGCTCTTCTACGTCACCACCTACGGCCTGACCACGATGGCGGCCTTCGCGATCGTGACCGTGGTCCGCGACTCCGGTGGCGAGGCCACGCACCTGTCCCGCTGGGCGGGCCTGGGCAAGGAGTCGCCGCTGGTCGCGGGCATCTTCGCCTTCCTGCTGCTCGGCATGGCCGGCATCCCGATCACCAGCGGGTTCACCGGCAAGTGGGCGGTCTTCGCGGCCGCCCTGTCGGCGGGTGCCTGGCCGGTGGTCATCGTGGCCGTGCTGATGTCCGCGGTCGCCGCGTACTTCTACGTCCGGGTCATCGTCGTGATGTTCTTCGCCGACCCGGTCGGTGACGGTCCGACGGTGGCGGTGCCCAGCGTGATGACCAGCTCGGTGATCGCCGTCGGCGCGGCGGCGACGCTCGTGCTGGGCGTCGTACCGGGTCCGTTGCTGGACGCCCTCGGCCGTATTGCACAATTCATCAGGTGACGTCGCCTCTCGCCCTGCCGATCCTCGACCGTGACCTCGAGGCGCGGCTGAGCGCCCGGATGGACGAGGTCGAGAAGGCGCTGCACGACCACGTCGAGAGCGAGGCGCCGTTCGTCACCGAGGCGGCCCGGCACCTGATGGAGGCCGGCGGCAAGCGGTTCCGGCCGCTGCTGTGCTTCCTGGCCGCCGAGACCGGCGACTCCGGGTCGCCGGACGTGCTCACGTCGGCCTGCGTGGTCGAGCTGACCCACCTGGCGTCGCTGTACCACGACGACGTCATGGACGAGGCGGCGCTGCGCCGCGGTGCGGAGTCCGCGAACGCCCGGTGGGACAACCACGTGGCGATCCTGACCGGCGACTTCCTGTTCTCGAAGTCCTCGGAGCTGACCGCGTCGCTGGGCGCGGAGGCGGTGCTGATCCAGGCGCAGACGTTCACCCGGCTGGTCGAGGGCCAGATCCTCGAGACCCTCGGCCCCGGTCCGGACGACGACCCGCTCGCGCACTACCTGCGCGTGGTGGCCGGCAAGACCGGCTCGCTGATCGCGACCTCGGCCCGCTACGGCGCCATGTTCGCGGGCGCTCCCGCCGAGGTCGTCGACGCGTTGACGTCGTACGGCGAGAAGGTCGGCGTCGCCTTCCAGCTCTCCGACGACATCCTCGACATCGCCTCCGAGAGCGTCGAGTCCGGCAAGACCCCGGGCACCGACCTCCGCGAGGGAGTGCCGACCCTGCCCGTCCTCATCGCCCGCAAGTCCGAGGACCCCGCCGACGCGCGGCTGCTGGAGCTCCTCGCCGGTGACCTCACCGACGACGTCCTCCACGCCGAGGCACTCGGCCTGTTGCGGGCCCACCCCGCGATGGCGGCCGCCCGCGACTACGTCGCCACCGAGGCCAACGAGGCCAAGCGGCTCCTGGGCGTCCTGCCCGAGGGGCCGGTGCGCACCGCCCTCGAGGCGTTCGCCGACGTGGTGGCCGACCGGTCCAGCTGACACCCCGCGGGTAGGCTCGATCTCACCATGGACGAGAACAAGGCCCGCCGCGTGGTCGACGCCCTGCGCGACCGCGGCACCGACGCGCAGCTGGCCCGTGAGGGCGTGTACCAGTTCGGCGTGCTGGTCCGGCTCCCCGACGGTCGCGAGGCGACCTGGGACTCCGACGGCACGGCCGCCCTCGAGGCCCAGGTGATGCGCAACGGCGTCCTGGTGGGCTACGTCCCGACGATCGAGGGCTCGGACTCCTTCACCGAGGAGCAGGTCGTCGACGCGATCGTGCGCACCGACTACGACCAGCCGATCGCCACGCAGCGAGCGACGGCGCCGGCCCCGACCGCGCCGCTCCCGCGCAAGGGCGGGGTCTTCCGGCGGTTCATGGACGGCTTCCGCTACCGCTGACCCCGGGCGCCGGCTACAGCGCCGAAGCCTCCGCGGTCAGCCCGAGCTGGCGCCGCCGGTGCCGGATCGCCTCGACGGTGAAGATGACCAGCGCGACCCAGACCAGGGCGAAGCCCGCCCAGCGCACGCCCGACATGTGCTCGTCGAGGACGGTGACGCCGAGGAGGAACTGCAGCACCGGGGCGAGGTACTGCAGCAGCCCGAGGGTGGTCATCTGGACGCGGATCGCGGCGGCACCGAAGCAGAGCAGCGGCACGGCGGTCACCACACCGGTGGTGGCCAGCAGCACGGCGTGGCCGGTGCCGTGGCCGGTGAAGTGGCTGTCGCCCGAGGCGCCGAGCCAGAACAGGTAGCCGAGCGCGACCGGCACCAGCACGAGGGTCTCGAAGGTCAGGCTCTCGACCGCCTCGACCCCTGCCTGCTTCTTGGCCAGGCCGTAGGTGCCGAACGAGAACGCCAGCGTGAGCGCCACCCACGGCGGGTGCCCGTAGTCGACGGCGAGCCCGACGACGGCGAGGGTGGCGATGCCGATCGCCACCCACTGCCACGGGCGCATCCGCTCGCGCAGGACGAGCACGCCCATGAGCACCGTGACCAGCGGGTTGATGAAGTAGCCCAGCGACGTCTCGACCACCCGGTGGTGGTTGACGCCCCAGATGTAGGTGCCCCAGTTGACCGCGATCACGACCGCGGCGACGGTGAGCAGGTTGCGGGCGCGGTGACGGGCGAACAGGGCCCGCAGCTGGGGCAGCCGGTGGGAGAGCACCACGATGACGAGCATGGTGAGCAGCGACCACACCACCCGGTGGGCGAGGATCTCGACCGCACCGGCCGGCTCCAGCAGCGGCCAGTAGAGCGGGAACAGCCCCCAGAGCAGGTACGCCGCGACGCCGTACAGGAATCCGCGACGAGCCTCGGGCACCCGCCCAGCCTAGGGCGACGAGTGGCTAGACGATCGTCCAGGTGTCGCTGCCGGAGATCAGCCCGGCCAGCGCCGCCTGCGGGTCGACCTGGCCCTCGCGGGCCGTGGCGATCTGCTGGCGGGCCTGGTCGTCGTACGTCGGCCGGGCGACGTCGCGGAAGATCCCGATCGGCGACTGGTGCAGCACGCCCGCGTCGGTGAGCCGTGAGAGCGCGAACGCGGTCGACGGGTCCGGGGTGTGGGCGTCGTGGACCAGGAGCGCGTCGGTGCCCGTCTCGGAGACCTGGACGACCTTGACGCCGCCGGTCCCGGGGTCGCGGACGACACCCTTGCTCCCGAGGCCGTCCTCGCCGGGGGTGCCGAAGCGGATCGCCTCGCCGTGGACGAGCGGGATGATCGCGTCGGCCTTGGTGTCGTTGTCCTTGACCGCGTCGAACGCACCGTCGTTGAAGATCGGGCAGTTCTGGTAGATCTCGACCAGCGCGGTGCCGCGGTGGGCCGCGGCGGCGGACAGCACCGAGGTGAGGTGCTTGCGGTCCGAGTCGATGGTGCGGGCCACGAACGACGCCTCGGCGCCGAGTGCCAGCGAGACCGGGTTGAAGGGGTGGTCCACCGAGCCCAGCGGGGTCGACTTGGTGATCTTGCCCGGCTCGGAGGTGGGGGAGTACTGGCCCTTGGTGAGCCCGTAGATCCGGTTGTTGAACAGCAGGATCTTGAGGTTCACGTTGCGGCGCATCGCGTGGATCAGGTGGTTGCCGCCGATCGAGAGCGCGTCGCCGTCACCAGTGACCACCCAGACCGACAGGTCCTCGCGCGCGGTCGCGATCCCGGTGGCGATCGCCGGGGCACGGCCGTGGATCGAGTGGATCCCGTAGGTGTCGAGGTAGTACGGGAACCGCGAGGAGCAGCCGATGCCGGAGACGAACACGATGTTCTCCCGGCGCAGGCCGAGCTCGGGCAGGAAGCCCTGGACCGCGGCCAGGACGGCGTAGTCGCCGCAGCCCGGGCACCAGCGCACCTCCTGGTCGGAGGTGTACTCCTTGCGGTTCTGGGGCCCGTCCGCGGTCGGCACGCCGGCCAGGCCGGGGAAGGGGAGCTCGGTGGTGCTTCCTGAGGTGGTCACTTCACGGCCTCCATGTCACCGGTGGCGTCGGTCGGGACCGGGGTCGGTTCCTGGCCGGCGGTGTGTGCGATCAGGTCGGTGATGGCCTCGGCGAGCTCGGCCGCCTTGAGCGGCATGCCGTTGACCTGGTTGTAGCCGACCACGTCGACGAGGTACTTCGCGCGGATCAGCAGGGAGAGCTGGCCGAGGTTCATCTCGGGGATCATCACCGCGTCGTACCGCTTGAGGATGTCGCCGAGGTCCTTGGGGAACGGGTTGAGGTGGCGCAGGTGCACCTGGGCGACGTCGTGGCCGTCCTTGCGGACCCGGCGGCAGGCGGCGCCGATCGGGCCGTACGTCGAGCCCCAGCCGAGCACCAGGACCTTCGCCGCCCCACTCGGGTCGTCGACCTCGAGCGGCGGCAGCGAGTCGGCGATCCGGTCGACCTTGGCCTGCCGGATCCGGACCATGTAGTCGTGGTTGGCGGGGTCGTAGGAGATGTTCCCGTGACCGTCGCCCTTCTCGAGGCCGCCGATGCGGTGCTCGATGCCGGGCGTGCCCGGGATCGCCCACGGTCGCGCGAGCGTCTCCTCGTCGCGGAGGTAGGGCCAGAACTCCTCGTGCGTGGACTCGGTGACCTGGCCGTCCTTGTCCTTGGACTTCGTCACGACGGTCTTGTTCGGGCCGGTCGCGAAGTCCGGCGCGATCGTCGGCAGCTCGGCGATCTCGGGGATCCGCCAGGGCTCGGAGCCGTTGGCGAGGTAGCCGTCGGAGAGCAGCATCACCGGGGTGCGGTAGGTGACCGCGATCCGGACCGCCTCGAGGGCCGCGTTGAAGCAGTCGCCCGGCGACTGCGGCGCCACGATCGGGACCGGCGCCTCGCCGTTGCGCCCGAACATCGCCTGGAGCAGGTCGGCCTGCTCGGTCTTGGTCGGCAGGCCGGTCGAGGGGCCGCCGCGCTGGACGTCGACGATCACCAGCGGCAGCTCGGTCATCACGGCCAGGCCGATGGTCTCCGACTTCAGCGCGATGCCGGGTCCGGAGGTGGTGGTGATCCCGAGCGAGCCCGCGAAACTGGCACCCAGTGCGGCGCCGACGCCGGCGATCTCGTCCTCGGCCTGGAAGGTGGTGATGTCGAACCGCTTGTGCTTGGACAGCTCGTGGAGGATGTCGGAGGCCGGGGTGATCGGGTAGGTGCCCAGGAAGACCGGCAGCCCGCTCTGGACCCCGCCGGCGACCAGGCCGTAGGCCAGCGCCAGGTTGCCGGAGATGTTGCGGTAGGTGCCGACCGGCATCGCGGCGGGCTTGACCTCGTACTGGACGACGAACGCCTCGGTGGTCTCCCCGAAGTTCCACCCGGCCTTGAACGCGGTGATGTTCGCGTCGCGGATGTCCGGCGCCTTGGCGAAGCGGGCGTTGAGGA
>Ga0255338_1002538_pt1 | contig 26053 bp, 29 predicted proteins | sample MeOH1_35cm_T4_19_FD_203715 | JGI IMG/M metagenome (GOLD analysis project Ga0255338, IMG submission 203715) | Sandy soil microbial communities from University of British Columbia, Vancouver, Canada - MeOH1_35cm_T4_195 | ecosystem: Engineered > Artificial ecosystem > Sand microcosm > Unclassified ...
ATCCTCGCCGGCCAGGGCGGGCACGGCCGCCAGGGCGAGGGACGCGAGCAGAACACGGAAGGGGTGGCGCATGTGACCTCCAGGGAATAGGTGTTTCACCATGCAATCAAGTCTAGGCCTTTTTTAATGTGTTGCAACATCTTTTTGAATTTCTTTTTGATTGTATGTTAAATAGTGTAGTTAATAAGTTTATTCGAATACATCGACCCCCCAGACCGGCTGGCGGCGCCATGGGGCCTACATTAGAGTCATGGATCCGGGCCCCCTGGCGCGCCAGCACACCCCGTCGCCCCTGGACGGGGCCGCCAATGAGCTGTTCCTCCGGGCCGAGTACTTCCTGGGCCAGATCGATTTCCGGGCCTTCTGCGCTCGCCACCCCCACTACCGGATCCTGTCCACCAACCCCCTGGTGCTTGAACCCGAGGCCGGAGCCTGGGTCTACCTCTCGCGCTTCGGGGCCGTGGTGTTCTGGAACGCCCCGTCGCGGGTCGTGGAAGCGGTGCTCCGCGATCTGGAGGACCTCCCGGGAACGGGTGCCCGGGCGGAGGGCGCCCGGGATGACCTGCGGGTCCATCTGCGGGCCGAGACGGACCGGGTGGGCTTCTCTGAGGTCTGGCTGCGCGAGCTCTCCCTGGACAAGCTGAAGATCGTCTCCCTGGCCCTCGCCCAGAGCGTCGCCCTGGATGAGGTGGAGGTGGAGGTGAGCCTAGCCATGTCCCGCTTCGGGCCTGTGGTGACGGCGCTCCGCGACGAGGGGCGGCTGGTATTCGGGCAGAAGGATCTGCTGCGCACTGTGGGCTTCGCCATGGCGGTGCGGGCGGCGGTGCTGGATACCCTCACCCTCTTCGACGACCCGCCGGAGACCTGGGAAAGCGAGGCCCTGGCCCACCTCGACAGCGCCCTCTTCGACCAGTTCGACCTGGAGGAGCGCCTGTCCGCCGTGAACCAGAAAGTGGCCTATCTCCAGGACGCGGGCGGCACTGTGCTGGACGTGCTCGCCCGCCGCAAGGATCAGCGGCTGGAGTGGATCATCATCGTGCTCATCCTGGTGGAGGTGGTCCTCTTCATCTGGAAGGAGTTCCCCCTCCGCTGAACCGGCGGACCCCTACACCTTCGGCGCCTCCATGCCGAACGCCGCCCAGCCTTCCTTGGTGGGGCCGTAGAGGCTGGGCACGTGGAGGCCCGCTTGGCGCATGAGGACCGTCATCTGGCCGCGGTGGTGGGTCTGGTGGCTCACCAGCACATAGAGCGCGAAGGCGCCGGTCCAGGTCTCGCCGTAGAGGGTGAAGTTGCGGCCCAACTCAGTGTTGCTCCAGCTGCCGATGTGATCCAGCAGGGAATCGCTCACGGCACGGTAGGCCGTGGCGGCCTCGGCCATGGTGGGCGGCGGCGGGGTGGCGATGAAGCCATCGGGGCCGAGGCCCACCGGCCCCTTCACCTTCAAGCCCAGGTTCTGGGGCAGCTCCAGGATGGTTTCCACGAGATGCCAAGCCATGCGCCGCAGGTCCCGGTGATGCTCATCCACGGCCTGGTGGGCCGCCGCATCGGGGATGGCCGCGAAGACCGCCAGGGTCTTCTCCGCCTCCTGCTGCCAGATGGTCTTGAAGTCGTCCACGCGACGGAACATGCCTACCTCCCCGAAAGCTGCCGGAAGCATAGCGCAACGGTCGAGCGGATGCTCAGACCGGCGTGACGCTGCGGCGCTTGGCGGGCCAGACGTCGCGGCGGCGGGCGCGGGCAAGGCGGGTGATGAGTTCGGCGCGGAGGTCGGTGGGAGCCACAATGGCATCCACGTGGAGGTCGGCGCCCAGCTTCTTCAGGTTGATGTCCTCGTTGTAATCGTCGCGGAGCTGCTGCACGTAGGCGGCGCGTTCCTCTTCAGGCTTCTCCGCGATCTTGTTGGCGAAAACGGCGTTCACGGCGGCCTCGGCGCCCATGACGGCGATGCTGGCCGTGGGCAGGGCCAGCGTGGCGTCGGGATCGAAGCCCGGCCCGCTCATGGCGTAGAGCCCCGCGCCGTAGGCCTTGCGCACCACCACGCAGATGCGCGGCGTGCTGCAGCTGGCCATGGCGCTGATCATCTTGGCGCCGTGGCGGATGATGCCCTGCTTCTCGACCGCGCTGCCGATCATGAAGCCCGGCACGTCGCTGAGGAACACGAGGGGGATGCCGAAGGCGTCGCAGAGCGTCATGAAGCGCGTGGCCTTGTCGGCGCTGTCCACGAACAGCACGCCGCCCTTCACCCGGGGCTGATTGGCCAGGATGCCCACGGGCTTGCCGTCCAACCGCGCCAGGCCTGTGATGATCTCGCCGGCATAGAGCTTCTTCACCTCCAGGAAGCTGCCCTCGTCCACCAGGCCCTCGATCAGGTCCTTCATCTGGAACGGGGCCATGATGTCCATCGGCACGAGGGTTTCCAGGGCTTTCGCTTTGGGAGAGACCGCCTTCGGCGGGGCTGCGGGCAGGGTGTCTTCGCAGTGTTGCGGGAAGTAGGACAGATACTGGCGGCAGAGGGTGATGGCCTCGGGCTCGGTCTTACACAGGAAATCGCCGCAGCCGCTCACGGAGCAGTGCATCCGCGCGCCGCCCAGATCCTCCAGGCTGATCTTCTCGCCGATGACCATCTCCGCCATGCGGGGTGAGCCCAGGTACATGCTGGCGTTCCCCTCCACCATCATCACCACGTCGCAGAAGGCGGGGATGTAGGCGCCGCCGGCCGCCGACGGCCCGAAGAGCAGGCAGACCTGCGGCACCAGGCCTGAGAGCGCCACCTCCATGTGGAAGATGGTGCCGGCGTGGCGGCGGCCCGGGAACATGTCGAGCTGGTCCGTGATGCGGGCCCCGGCGCTGTCCACCAGGTAGAGCATGGGGATCTTCATCCGCATCGCCACTTCCTGGATGCGGATGATCTTCTCCACCGTGCGGGCGCCCCAGCTGCCGGCCTTGATGGTGCTGTCGTTGGCCATCAGCGCCACGGGGCGGCCGTCCACCGTGGCCGTGCCTGTGATGACGCCGTCCGCCGGCAGGTCCTTGTGCAGCGCGTTGGCGAAGAGGCCGTCCTCCACGAAGCTGCCCTCGTCCACCAGCAAATGGATGCGCTCGCGGGCAAAGAGCTTTCCGGCTTCGGTGTTTTTCTCGTGGGCCTTTGTCGAGCCACCCTTCTTGATGCGCTCAACTTCCGAATGGAACTGATCTAGCTGCATGGGTGCCTCGGAATGGATCCTTCAGCATAGCGACCCAGCGTGCGATCCTGGAGAGATGCTGAACGCAGACGAGCCAAGGCGAACCGGGTTCCTCACGGTGCCTTTTTTTGTGGTCTGCACTTTCTATTTCCTGGTCTTCGCCGCGGGCTACCAACTGTTCCCCGTGGTGCCGCTGCGCCTGCGGGAACTGGGCGCGAATCTGGCGGAAAGCGGGCGGTTCCAGACGGCCTTCATGCTGGGCTCGGGCTTCGGCGCGCTGTTCACGGGCCCCCTGGGCGACCGCCTGGGGCCGCGCCGCGTGCTGCGCGTGGCCTCCCTTGCGGTGGTGGGGATCCTCGTGGTCTACGCGCTGCTGAAGGTGCGCTGGGTGTTCTATCTGCTGGCGCCGTTGCACGGCCTGTTGTGGTCCGCCCTGCGCACGGCCTCCGTGGCCAAGGTGGGCGGCATCCTGCCCCTGGAACACCGGGCGCAGGGATTGTCGATCTTCGGCCTGACGGGCCCCGGCGGCGTGGCAGTGGGGCCCCTGGTGGGCCTCTGGCTCATGCCCTACCTGGGTTTCACCTGGATGCTGGTCCTGCTGGCGGGCGTGTTCGCGCTGCTGTGGGCGCTCATCGGCGCCCTGCCCCCGGAAGCGACCCGAGAGATCGAGGGCCCGGTCTTCCAGTGGCCGGATCGATCCGTGTGGGGCGGCGTGGCCGTGATGGGCCTGGTGGGCCTCAGCTTCGGACCCATGACGCCCTACAGCGCCCAGGAGGCCAAGGCCCTGGGCATGGCCTGGCCGGCGGCGTTCCTGACTTGCTTCGCCTTGGGCATGATGGCCATGCGCGGCGTGCTGGCGCTAACGGGCATGGGCCGGCGGCCCGTGGCGCTGATGCCGGGCATGGCCGCCCTGACCGCCGTGGGTTACGCCATGCTGGCCTTCCTGCCGGGGGGCCTGGCCCGGCACCTGTCATCGGGTCTCGTCTACGGCGCCGGTTATGGAATGGTGCACACCTTGATGCTCACGCACCTCATGGAGACCACCCCACCCCAGCGCCGGGGTTCCGCCACGGGGGCCTTCTTCTTCGCCTTCGATGCGGCCACCGCGATGGGATCCCTGGGGCTGGGCTGGGTCATGCAGCACGGCGGCTTCCGCTGGGGCTGGGCCATCGGCGCGGGCCTGATGGCGCTGTGCGTCCCCGTGGCCCAGCGCGTGGTCCACAGACCCGCCGTGACATCCGCGCCGGCGCCCTCTGTCATCGTAGAGGGATGACGGATCTTTCGAGCCCTCGGCCGCGGCTGATCACGCGGCAGTTCGCCCTGGTCTGGGCCATCACGTTCCTGACCTTTTTTGCCGCCTTCCAACTCTTCCCCACGGTGCCACTGCGGCTGCGGGACCTGGGCGCCTCGCTGGCGGAAAGCGGCCGGTTCATGAGCCTCTTCACGGCGGGCAGCGCGCTGGGCGCCCTGTTCACCGGCGCCCTGGGCGACCGCGTGGGGCATCGCCGCCTGGTGATCACCTCCGCCCTGCTCTACGCAACCTTTGTCGGCGCCTACGCCGTGCTGCCCGTGCGCTGGGGCTTCTACGCCCTGGCCTTCCCCCACGGCATCGTGTGGTCGGGCCTGCTGACCGCCACCATGGCTTCGCTGGCCCACGTGCTGCCGCCGGATCGCCATGCGGACGGCCTGAGCCTCTACGGCCTGGCCAGCCCGGGCGGCGTCATCGTGGGGCCGCTGCTGGGCCTGTGGATCCAGCAACGCTGGGGTTTTGCGCCCATCGGCTGGTACCTGGCACTCCTCTTCCTCCTGCTGGGGGCCCTCGGGACCACCCTGCCGAAGGATCACCCCCACGGTCGTGCCGAGGGCTTCAAGTGGCCGGACGCTGCCGTCCTGGTCCCCAGCCTGGTGCTCTTCTGCGTGGCCCTGGGCTACGGCGCCCTGGGCAGCTACACGGCCCAGGAGGCCCTGGCCCTGGGAATGCCGGTGCCTTCGGCCTTCCTCTCCTCCATGGCCGTGGGCATGGTGCTCATGCGCCTGGCCATGCTGCGGCGCGGCTTCGGGAAACGGCCCATCCGCAAGCTCCCGGCCATGCTCATGGGCGCTTTCGCGGGCATGGCCCTGCTGGCGGCCCTGCCCGGCGGAACCGTGCGGCATGTGCTCTCCGCCCTGCTCTACGGCGCGGGCTACAGCATGATGCACACGCTCATCAACGCGAAGCTGCTGGAGTCCGCGGATCCCAAGCGCCGCGGCTCGGCCTTCGGCGCCCTGCTCTTCGCCTTCGACTCCGGCATCGGCCTCGGCAGCTTCAGCCTCGGCTGGGTCATCGGCACCTATGGCTACCGCGCTGGCTGGGCCCTGGGCGCCCTCGCCATCCTCGTGTCCCTGCCCCTGGCGCTGAAGTTGGGCCGGGACTGATCACACCCGCCGGTGCAGCTTGTGGACGCTGGCCTGATCCACGCACTTCACGAGGATCTCGTCGATGTTCACGTGGTCCGGGAGCATGAGGCACCAGCGGACGCACTCGGCCACATCAAGGGCGGTGAGGGGCTTCACGCCCTGGTAAACGGCCTTGGCCTTGTCGCCATCCTTGAGGCGCACGTTGGAGAACTCCGTCTCGGCCATGCCGGGGTCCACGGAGGTCACGCGGATCTGCTCGCCGTTCAGTTCCAGGCGCAGGCTGTGGGCCATGGCCTTCACGCCGAATTTCGAGGCGCAGTAGACGCTGCCGCCTTCGTATGGCTGGTGCCCGGCCGTGGAGCCGATGAAGAACACGTGGCCCCAGCCGGCCTTGCGGAGATAGGGCAGGCCCGCGCGGATCGTCTTCACCACCCCCTCGACGTTGGTGCGCATCATGGCTTCCAGGTCCTCGTCCGGTGTCTCCCACATCTTGAAGGTGCCGCTGGCCAGCCCTGCGTTGGCCACCAGCACGTGCAGCCCACCCAGGGCCGCAGCGGCTTCCGCCACGAAGGTATCCACGCTGGCGGTGTGGCGGGTGTCCACAGCGCCTGCGAAGGACTTGATGCCATGAGCTTTGGTGAGTTCTTCCGCCAGGGCCCGCACGCGCTCCACGCGGCGGGCGCCCAGGGCCAGGTGGCAGCCCTGGGAGGCCAGCAGCCGCGCCATGGCTTCGCCAAAGCCGCTGGACGCACCAGTGATGAGGACGATGGGATGCTCGGGGCGCATGGGGACTCCTGGAGGATCTAGCGGTAGCTGTGGTGGAACTCGCCCAGGGCATCCACCACTTTCTGGATCTTCTCGGTGGGCGGCAGGATGGTGGTGCGGAAGTGGGCGGTGCCTTCGGCCTGGCCGAAGCCGGAACCCGGCACCACGCAGATGCCAGTCTGTTCCAGCAGGGCCATGGCGTAGTCGGAGTCCGTGCGCCCCTTCGGCAACATGATGCTGGGGAAGGCGTACATGGCGCCGGCGATCACGTTGCAGGTGATCCCCTCGATGCGGTTCAGGCCCTCGGCCAGCAGGATGGCCCGCAGCTTGAGGGCGTCGAGGATGGCTCCCCGTTCCTCGACGTACCGGGCATGGGAGGGCATGCCGGGTTTCGGCGGGCGCACCATGGCGTAGGTGGCGGCCTGGCCCGCGAGGTTGGCGCACAGGCTCACACTCTGCAGCTTCACGATCTGCGCGGCCACATCCTGGGGGACGTTCCGGTACTCGAAGTAGCCGCCGCGCACACCGCACTCGCCCAGAAAGCCCTTGGAGCAGGAATGGAAGCTGAACAGCGACACGTCCTTCGCCTCCAGCTGGTGGAGCACCTTGGCGAAGGACGTGAACTCGTCACCCGGCAGGTAGATGTTCTCCTGGTAGACCTCGTCGGCCAGGATCGTCAGCCCGTGGGCCTTCGCGAAGTCGATGACCATCGCGATGTTGGCCTCATCCAGCACCGCGCCCGTGGGGTTGCCGGGGTTGATGACGCAGATGGCCTTCACGTGAGTGCCTTCGGCCTTCGCCTGGGCCAGGGAAGCCTCCAGCATCGTGTGGCTCAATTTCCAGCCGTTGGCCTCGTCCAGGTAGTAGGGCACCATGCGCCCTTCATACAGCGTGATGGTGGCCGAGTACAGCGGGTACTGGGGGATGGGGATCATGATGCCATCCGTGGGCCCGCTGATGAGCATGCGCAGGGCGGTCTGCACGCCCTTGCTGGCGCCGTCGGTGAGGAAGATGGCATCGGGGTCCACGCCGATGTGATCGCGCTCCAGGATGAACTCGGCCACGGCCTCGCGGATGAACCGCACTCCGCGGCTTTCGCTGTAGGCGCCCAGCCCGTGCTTCGTGCCGGCCAGGATGGCCTTGGCGGTCTCGATCACGTCAGCGGGGAAGGCACCCGGGGCCAGGTCCATGAGGGCCGGGTACTCGCAGAGGGCCAGGATCTGCCGGCTCCAGGTGAGGGGCTTCTGCCCCAGCGACTGGGGGTTGCCGATGTTGCAGTAGATGATCTCGCGGCCCTGCTTCTCCAGCTCCGCCGCCCGGGCCACGATGGGCCCCCGCACGGCGTATTCGGTCTCGAGGACGGCCTTCCCAAGATCAGTCAATTGGATGGTCATGAGCGCTCCAACCCACGAGTTTAACCCGAGCCCGTGGTGTGACCGCCGTCATCCTACTTCACGTCAGGGCCTCCGGCCTTGGGCGGGGAGGGGCGGGCAGATAGACTGGACGCTCCGGAATCTTCCAGCCACGCCACCTCCCTCCTTTTCAGAAGAGGCTTTCATGCTCGGTTTTTCGCTTTCCCCCGAACAACAGGCCGAAAAAGATCGGGCCCACACGTTCGCTGAAAAAATCATGCGGCCCGTGGCCCGCAAGTACGACGAGACCGGCGAATGGGCGGTGGATGTCTACAAGGCCGCTTTCGATTACGGCTACCTCCAGGCCCTGGTGCCTGAGGATTGCGGCGGCCCCGGCGCCAAGCAGGTCGAGGAAGCCATCGTCTGCGAGGAACTGGCCTGGGGCTGCGCCGGTCTCTACACCTCCATCATGGCCAACGGCCTCGCCATGACGCCCCTGCTCGTCGCGGCTTCCCCCGAGCAGAAGAAGAAGTGGCTGGGCATGCTCGCGGAGGAGCCCAAGTTCGCGGCCTTCTCCCTGTCCGAGCCCAATGCCGGTTCCGACGCCGGCGGCATGAGCTGCCGCGCCGAGAAGAAGGGTGACAAGTACATCATCAACGGCACCAAGTGCTACTGCACCAACGGCGGCTATGCCGACTGGTACGCCCTCTTCTGCAGCACCGACCCCAGCAAGGGCGCCCGCGGCACCAGCTGCATCGTGGTGCCCCGCGACACACCGGGCCTGGTGGTGGGCAGGGCCATGGACAAGATGGGCCAGCGCGCCAGCAACCAGGTCGAGCTCTACTTCAACGATGCCGAAGTGCCCGCGGAGAACCTCCTGGGCAAGGAGGGCATGGGCTTCGTCATCGCCATGAAGACCCTCGACCAGACCCGCGCCGCCGTGGCCGCCGGGGGCGTGGGCGTGGCCCGCGCCGCCTTCGAGATCGCCCTGGACTACGCCAAGACCCGCATCCAGTTCGGCCAGCCCATCTTCGCCAACCAGGCCATCAGCTTCATGCTGGCGGACATGGCCAAGAAGATCGAGGCCAGCCGCCTGCTCACCTGGCAGGCCGCCTGGATGACCGACCACGGCATCAAGAACTCCAAGCAGAGCGCCATCGCCAAGACCTTCGCCACCGACACCGCCATGGAAGTCAGCACCGACGCCGTGCAGATCCTCGGCGGCAACGGCTACAGCCGCGACTACCTTGTCGAGAAGTGCATGCGCGACGCCAAGCTCCTGCAGATTTACGAGGGAACGAACCAGATCCAACGCCTCGTCATCGCCAAGGAAATCCAGCAGGGGAACTGACCTCGATCAACCATCTATCCTCAGAAGGCGGCCCCTGGGCCGCCTTCGCCATTCCGGGAGCCCCCATGCGCAGCTGGATCCTCCTTCTCGTCGCCGGCCTCCTGGAGACGGCCTGGGCCATCGGCCTGAAGTACACCCATGGGTTCACACGGCCGCTGATCTCGGTGCTCACGGGACTGGCCATCGTGGGCAGCATGATCCTGCTGGGGCTGGCGGCCCGGGACTTGCCCATCGGCACCGCCTACGCCGTGTGGGTGGGCATCGGTGCCTTCGGGGCCGCGGTGCTGGGCATGGTCCTCTTCCGGGAACCCGTGACTCCGGCGCGGATCTTCTTCCTCGTCCTGCTCCTGGTGGCGGTGATCGGATTGAAGGCCACCGCCCAGGCCTGATTCGGGAATTTGGGTCTTGAAGGCCACAACACCCGACCCTAGAATCCCTGTCAACCATCCATCTTTACCAGCCCAACCGCCGTGAAAGTGGGGGAGGGACTCCCGCCGGGGATCCCGTTTTCACTCGGGCGCAAGCCCCCGCGACTCGCACGCCTGGTGCGTGTCGCGCGATCAACCTCCAGGCGTATGGGGCCTGGTCCCCGGGAAGAAAGTCATGTCCGAAGGCACCGTCAAGTGGTTCAACGCCGAGAAGGGGTTCGGCTTCATCACCCCCGATGAGGGTGGCGCCGATATCTTCGTCCACTACTCCGCGCTCCAGGCCAAGGGCTTCCGCACCCTGGATGAGAAGCAGCGCGTCAGTTTCGATGTGGTGCAAGGCCCCAAGGGCCCCCAGGCTGCCAACGTCACCAAGGTCTGAGCAGCCGTTTTCCCCCGGGCCCCGGTCCTAGCCGGGGCCCGTCGCGTACCCTGGAGCCATGACGAAGGTCTCCCTGCGCCCGGCTCTGGGCATCCTGCTGATCCTCCTGGTGGTCCTCTTGTCGCTGGAGGGATTCCGGCGCGATCCCAGCTTCGGATGGATCCTGCCCCTCGCCGCGGCCGCCGGGGCCTGGCTGGGCTGGGCCCTCCGGCAGGCCTGGGTCTACCCGGCCCGGCTGGCCCGGGCCGAGACCATGTGGGCCGCGGGCGAGCCCGCTTCGGCCGTGGCGGAGTGCCTATCCCGCGCGCCCCTCGCCACGGGAGAACTGGGCTACCGGATGCGCCTCCTGCGGAGCGCGGCGCACCAGTCCCTGGGCTACCGGGACCGGGCCTGGCTGGATGCCTTGGAAGCCCAGCTCTCCCGGCTTCCCCTCTGGAAGCGCCTGGTGGTGTCCCAGGCCTTCCGGAAGATCCCCGAGACGCCCTCAGCCCGGCGCCTGGCCTGGGGGAACCGGCTGCTCCGTCTGGCCCCGCGCCTGGCCCGGCTGCGCCATCTCATGGGCATGCTGCTGCTGCGCTCCGGGCAGGAGGACGCTCTGCACGATGCCTGGGTCCACTTCGAGGCGGCCCTGCCCCTGGCCTGGGATGATCCCCTGTTGCTGGAGGACCTGATGCTGGCCGGCTTCCAGCACGGGCGGGAGGACGTGGCGGAGCGTGCCCTGGCCGTGCTGGCCGCCCGCCACAATGATCCCCGCTTCCCCTGGGACCGGGGTGCCGCCGCCATGCACCTGCTGCGGAACGGCCGCCCGGCCGAAGCGCTGGCACTCGTCCAGGGGCTCCCCAGGGAGCGTCGCGACCAGCCCCTGCTCTGGCTCGCGGAAACCGTATCCCGCCGGCGCCTGGGGGATCCGGAAGGTGCCTGGCGGGTGGTGGAGGAGGCCGTCGGCCACCTTCCGGATGCCTTCCGGCTCTGGATGGAGCGGTACCAGGTCGCCCTTGAGCTGCGCCAGGACGGGGCGGCCCTCGACAGCCTGGAGCGGGCCTGGCAGACCCTGCCGGCCGGGGTGGAAGGAGACCCCCTCCGCGAGGAGTGGCAGCTCCGCCGGGCCGAATTCGCCTTCTGGCGGGAGGACGATCCGGCCTCTGCGAAGGAGCTGTTGGGAAAGGTTCCGCCCGAATGCCAGGGCGAGCACCACCCGCCGATCCTCCTGCAGGTCCGGGTGGCGCTGGGGGAGTATGAGGCCGCCTACGGGGAGGTCGCCGCCCTGCTCCGGGAGGCGCCTGGCGACACGGATCTCCTGCTGCTCCAGGCCGATTGCCTCGCCGGCATGGGCGCCTGGGAAGCTCTGCTGCCCTACTTGAACGGCCTGGGCGGGGCTTGCCGCGAACAGGCCGATTTCTGGCATCTGCGGGGGCTCGCCCGGGCCAACCTGGATGAGCAAATCCCCGCGCGCCTGGACCTGGAGCGCGCGGTGCGCATGGCTCCCCGGAACCTCAGGTACCTGCTGGACGCCGGCCATGGCTGCGCCGAACTCGGCGACTGGGACCGCGCCGAAAGCCACTGGCGGCAGGCGCTCCAGGTGGACGGCCAATCCGAAGAGGCCCTGATCCATCTCGCGGAGGCGCGGAGGGAGCTGGAGGATCTGGAGGGAGCCCGCCGCTACCTGCGCGAATGCCTGCTCCACCATCCCGACAGTGAGGACGCCCAGGCCGCGTTGGCGGAACTGGAAGCCAACTGAGGTCCCGGGCCTCACTCCGGCTTGATGTTCCGGAGCAGCGTGAGCTTGCTGTCGTAGCGGGACTGCGCTTCCGGCTGGGCCCACTTCCGGGCCTTCTCCAGGGCCTTGATGGCATCCTTCGTCCGTCCCTGGGCGAGGGCCACCCGGGCCTGGATCCAGTAGAACTCGGGTTCCATGGGAAGGAGCTTGATGGCCTGCTTGACGCGCCGCGCCGCCTCCTCCCACTGCTGGTCACTGAGGGCCTCCTCGGCCAGGAAGGCATTGAAGAACGGATCGCGCTTCCGGATCTCCAGCCCGCGCTCCCGGTAGGCCTGGGCCTCGTCCAGACGGCCCTGGGCGCGCAGGAGGTTCTCCAGGTTCCCGCAGGGGGCGCCATCCTTGGGATCCACCGCCAAGGCCTTCCGGAAGGAGGCCTCGGCCTCGACATCGAGCCCCTGGGCCCGTTGGACCACCCCCAGGATGTTCCAGCCCACGCCCAGTCCTGGATCCACCTCGATTGAGCGGTGGGCCGACGCCAGGGCCTCCTCGATGTGGGACTCCGCCATCAATTCCACGGCCCGGTTGCTGTGGAAGAGCGCCAGCACCCGCTTGGGTTCCAGCGGCGCGATGAGCAAGCTGTCCCGGCGCACCTCGGGCAGGAAGTCGGCCACCAATTCCTGGCCGGGGGTTCCGCCCTGCACCACGGCCACCACGTGCCGTTCGAACCGGACGGTCGCGCCCACGCGCCGCCAGCGGCTGATCCGGAGGGGTTCGCCGTACCGCGCCTCGAGACCGATGGATCGGCAGGCCCCGACATAGAGCGCGGTGAGGCTGAGGCAGTTGGCCTTGCGATCCCGCCAGACCTCCTTGGGGGTCCGGGTGTAGGCATTGTCATAGGTGATCCCCAATCCGCCCTCCTCGGGGGACGTGAAGAATGCCTTGAGCAGGGCCGAGACCTTGGCGGAAACGCCCTGCCGGGCGATGGTGTGCTGGCGGGCGACGGCCTGGATCTCGGGTGGCACCTCGAAGGGGTCCTCGCCGGCCACCAGCAGCGCAGCGCCGAACAACAGGGTCAGGGCACGCAGGCGCATGGGGTGGCTCCCGGCACAACATAGGGCTACGGAGGGGAAGGGCAACAGGTTATGAGATGCTGGAGCTGGAGGGATTATGTCGGGCCGGACTGCCGTTGTGTGCGCCTATTCCAGCGTGGGGACCGCGGCCCTGGAGGGGCTGCTGGAGGCCGGGGTCGAGGTGAAGGCCCTGTACACCTACGCCCAGGGCGTCGACGAGCGGTGGTTCACCCCTCCCGCGGCCGTGGCGGAGGCCCGGGGCATCCCGGTGCACATGGCGCCCAGCTTCAACACCGATGAGGTCTTTGCGGCCATCCGGGCGCATCAGCCCGACTTCCTCTTCAGCTTCTACTTCCGGGAGATGATCCAGGCGCGGTTCCTGGAGCTCCCCCGGCTCGGCGCCTACAACCTGCACGGGAGCCTGCTGCCGAAGTACCGGGGCCGGGCCCCCCTCAACTGGGTGCTGGTGAAGGGCGAGACCGCAACGGGTGTCACCCTGCATGCCATGACCCCCAAGCCTGACGATGGTCATATCGTGGCCCAGGCCGGGTTGTCCATCGATTGGGACGAGACCGCGTTGAGCCTCACCCTGAAGGCCGCGGAGGCCGGGCGGGGCCTGGTGCGCGAGGCGGCGCCCGGATTGGCGGACGGCAGCATCCCCCGTCTCGACCAGAAGACCCTCGGCCCCTCCAGCTATTTTGGCGGCCGGAAACCTGCGGACTCCCGCCTGGACTTCACCATGACGGCCAGAGAGGCCTTCAACCAGATCCGCGCTGTGGCCGACCCCTGGCCCAACGCCTTCCTCGAGACCACCGATGGGACCGTCAAGGTGGCCTGGGCCCTGCCCACGGAGCTGCCCTGCCCAACAGGCTGTTTCCGCGCCTCGCGGGAGGGTGTGCTACTGGGCTTCACCGATGGCGCGTTGCGGATCCACACCCTGAAGGCTGACGGGGCGCGCCTGGAGCGTCCCAGCGAGCAGGCCATGGCCCTCCGGCTTCTGGGTGTGCCCGAGCGTTGAACCCGGGTATGCTGACGCGCTCCCATCTTCTAAAGAGGCAGTCCATGCGAAGTGTGATCACCGGAACCGGCATAGGCGTGCCTCCGCATATCGTGACCAACGAGGCGCTGTCACGGCTCATGGACACCTCGGACGAGTGGGTCCGCGTGCGCAGCGGCATCCAGGAGCGACGCTACGCGGAGCCGGGGCAGGGTTCCACGGACCTCGGCGCCATCGCCGCCCGGGCCGCCATCGCCAAGGCGGGCCTCGGCATGGCGGATATCGATGCGGTCATCTTCGCCACCATGACGCCGGATCATGTGCTCCCGGGCAATGGACCGCTCCTCCAGGCGGCCCTGGGCCTCCGCACAGACCTGCCCACCTTCGATCTGCGGCAGCAATGCAGCGGCTTCCTCTACGGCCTGGAGCTGGCCGACCTCCTCATCCAGAGCGGCCGCTACCGGCGGGTCCTGCTGGTGGGGGCGGAAGTGCATACGGGCTTCATGCCCTGGCATCTGGGCTGGGACACCCTCATCGGCCAGTCCACCCGGGCGATCACCGAAGCGGAACGGGCCGAGAACACCCTCAGCCGGGACCGGACAGTGCTCTTCGGCGATGGGGCGGGCGCCGTAGTGATCGAGGCGCGGGAAGGAAACGCCGGTCTGCTGAAGACCCGCCTCTTCACCGACGGCACCGGCGCGGGCGTGCTGACCATGCCGGGGGTCAGCTTCAAACGGCGGCCTTTCGTGACGGTGGAGCAGATCCAGACCGGGGAGACCCTCCCGGTCATGTCCGGCAAGGAGGTCTTCAAGTCCGCTGTGACCCTCATGCCCCAGGCGGTGCGCGAGGTCTGCGCGGAAGCCGGCGTGGCCGTGGAGGCGCTGGACCTGGTGCTGGTCCACCAGGCCAACCTCCGCATCATCGAAGGGGTGCAGAAAGCCCTGGGCCTGTCGCCGGAGAAGGTGCCCCACAACATCGAACGCTACGGCAACACCACCGCTGCCACGCTGCCCATCCTCTTCCATGAATGCATGGAAGGTGGCCTGATCCAGCCTGGCATGCTCGTGGCGTTCACGGCGCTGGGCTCCGGTCTGCACTGGGGCGCCGCGCTCTACCGGGCCTGATTGCAGGTTGGCCCCGGCTGGGGCTAGAATCCTGGCACAACCCCGGAGTCCCCATGCGTTCCATGACCCTCGGCGCCACCTTGGCGCTGATCCCTGCCCTCGTTCTGTCCGCATCCCCCACGAAGCCCCGCCGGCACCATGCGACCGGGCCCGTCAGTTCCGCCAAGGAAGCCAAGGCCATCGCCGAGCGCGAGACCGGCGGCAGGGCCGTCAGTGCCCGGCGCATCCCCCTGAACGGCGCCTCCGGCGGCTGGGAAGTGGATCTGCGGGCGCCGAACGAGGAGCGCGGCTGGCGCTGCATCATCGACTCGGACACGCACATGGTCCACAGCAAGGCGCGCATCGACCAGGCCGGTGCCAAGGGCAAGGCCGACGGGCCGGTGCGCATGGTCAAGGGAAGCCGCTGACGTCCGCTTCCCGGCGGGCGGCGACCGTTCGCCGATTTTTCCCACTAGGCCGCCTGTCCGGCTTGACAGCCCGGCCTAGAATCGTACCTGCGGCCAGTGCCGCAAGGAGAACGACACATGGGTCTGATGGACTGGGGCAAAGCCCAATTCCTCGACATCCTCGAATGGCTGGATGATTCCAATGACACGCTGGCCTGGCGCTTCCCCATGCGGGGCCAGGAGATCCAGAACGGCGGCAAGCTGGTGGTGCGCGAGAGCCAGGAGGCAGTCTTCGTCAACGAGGGCCAGCTGGCGGACGTGTTCAAGCCCGGCACGCACAACCTCACCACCCAGAACCTGCCCATCCTCGCCACGCTGAAGGGCTGGAAGTACGGCTTCGAAAGCCCCTTCAAGAGCGATGTCTACTTCATCTCCACCAAGCTCTACAACGACCTGAAGTGGGGCACCTCGAACCCGATCATGATGCGCGACGCCGACTTTGGCATGCTGCGCATCCGGGCCTTCGGCATTTACTCCATCAAGGTGGTGGACAGCGGCACCTTCCTCAAGCAGCTGGTGGGCACCAACGGCGTCTACACCGTGCCCGACATCAGCGAGCAGCTGCGCAAGACCATCATGAGCCGCTTCACCGATACCCTCGGCGAGGCCAAGATCCCCGCCCTCGACCTGGCCGCCAAGTACGACGAAATCTCCGACCTGGTGAAGCAAAAGCTCCAGGAAGAGTTCAAGACCATGGGCCTGGAACTCTCCAAGTTCTTCGTGGAGAACATCAGCCTCCCGGAGGAAGTGGAAGCCATGATGGACAAGCGCACCGGCGTGGGCATGATGGCCCCCGTCATGGGCGCCTACACGCAGATGCAGGTGGCCGACAGCATCCCCCTGGCCGCCCAGAACCCCGGTGGCGTCGCCGGCATGGGCATGGGCGTGGGCCTGGGCTTCGGCATGGGCAACATGATGGGCCAGCAGATGACCGGCGCCGCCCAGCAGATGGGCCAACAGGGCTTCCCCGCCGGCAATGCGCCCGCTCCAGCGGCAGCTGCGGCGCCCGCGAAGTCCCTCAAGGATGAATTGACCGAGCTCAAGGAGCTCTTCGACGGCCAGCTCATCACCCAGGCCGAATACGACACCCAGCGCGCCGCCATCATGAAGAAGCACGGAATGGGAAGCTGAGTCCTCAGTCCTCGGTCCTCAGTCTTCAGGAAAGGGCGGCCAGGGCCGCCCTTTTTGCATTTACTGAAGACTGAGGACTGAGGACTGGCCCCTAATGGCGATGCTCCGATTCCACCTCGTGCTGATGGATGAACCGGTGGTGGTGGCGGTCTGCCATCTCCCGCGTCTCGAAGTGCACGGTGAGGTGGCGGACGCCGTGACGCTCCCACAGCAGGCGCTCGATGCGCTCCAGGTGGGCCTCCGTGTCCCCCAGCCGGTCGGCCTCGACGATGATGTGGGCCGTGGCGATGGTCAGGTGGCTGCACATCTTCCAGCTGCGGAAGTCCTCCACGCCGAGAACGCCGGGCAGACCCATGAGCTCAGCTTTCACGGCTTCGTGCTCGAAGGCGGCCCGGTGCATGAGGATGCCCACGGCATCCCGCAGCAGCAGCACGGCGCCCCGCAGGATGACCACGAGGATCACGAGGGCGATGGCCGGATCCACCCAGCGCCAGCCCGTGAGCCGGATGAGGAGCATGCTCCCCACCAGCGACACGCTGGTGAGGCTGTCCGCGAAGGCGTGCAGGTAGGCGGCCTTCAGGTTGGCATCGCGCTCCAGTTGGCTGCGATCCCGGGGCACCAGCACCGCCGTGGCGAGGATGTTCAGGACAAGGCCGGTGCCCGAGAACACCAGCACCCAGCCAGTCTGGATGGGCACGGGATGGCGGAACCGGGCCAAGGCCTCCCAGCCCACGGCTCCGGCGAGGAACATCAGGAAGCCCACGCCCACCAGGCTGTTGAACACCTCCAGACGGTGCCAGCCGAAGGTCCAGCGGTCATCGGGATCCCGCCGGTTGGCCAGCCAGAGGCTCAGGATGCCCAGACTGTTCACCAGCACATCGTTCAGGTTCTCCAGGCTGTCGCTGACCAGGCCGATGGAGCCCGTCCAGAGGCCGCCGGCGCCCTGGATGACGAAGCTGACGAAGAAGATCCCGGCGCTCCAGGCCAGGCGCCCCGTGGTGCTGGGCCCGTGGTGGGGGTGATCGGCCATCATTCGCCCCGGTATTGGGGTTTCCGCTTGTCCCGGAAGGCGGCCAGGCCCTCGAGGCGGTCCTGCGTGGGGATCACCTGGGCGTAGCAGGCCTGCTCAAGGGCGAGCCCCGAGTCCCGGTCCAGCCCGAGGCCCCGGTTCACGGCCTGCTTGACCATGCGGAGCGCCACCGGACCGTTGGGGAGGATCTCCCGGGCCAGGGTCAGGGCCGCCTCGAGGGCCCCGCCCGCGGGCGCCGCCCGGTTCACGAGACCCAGCCGCTCGGCCTCGGCCGCGTCGATGCGCCGGGCGGAGAAGATCAGCTCCTTGGCCCGTGAGGCCCCGATGAGCCGCGGCAGCCGCTGGGTGCCTCCGGCGCCGGGGATGATGGCCAGGGACGTCTCCACCAGTCCCATCTTGGCACCGGCGCCCGCCACGCGGAGATCCGCCGCCAGCGCCAGCTCCAGTCCGCCCCCGAAGGCCGCGCCCTCCAGGGCGGCGACCACGGGCATCGGCAGGTCCTCCAGCTCGGTGAAGGCGGCCCGGAGGCCCTGCACGAAGGCCACAGCCTCCGCCTGGGCCATGCCGGCGCGCTCTTTCAGATCAGCCCCGGCACAGAAGACGCCGGGCACGAGGCTGTGCACCACCACCACCCGGACGGCCGGATCGGAGCGCAGGTCCGCCAGGGCCTGGCGGAACTCGGCCAGGAGCTGGCGGCCGAGGGCGTTCTTGGCGGCGGGGCGGTCCAGGCCCAGCAGGACGATCCCAGCGTCGTCCCCCTCGAGGCGTTCGAGCCGGATTTCCATCAGCCCAGCTCGACGATGGGGTCCCCTTCGTTCAGGAACTGGTCGGGGGCCACGAAGACCTTCTTGACCGTTCCCTCCTCGGGGCTGCCCACGGGAATCTGCATCCTCTCGGTATCCCCTGCGGGGATACGCGAGACCTCAGCATCCATGGTTTGAAACACGAGATACCTCTCTATCTCGGTATCCCCTGCGGGGATACGCGAGACCTCAGCATCCATGGCTTGGAACACGAGAAACCTCACGCTAATTCGACAATAGGATCCCCTTCGTTGAGGAACTGGTCGGGGGCCACGAAGACCTTCTTGACCGTTCCCTCCTCGGGGCTGCCCACGGGAATCTGCATTTTCATGGACTCGATGATGACCAGGTCCTGGTCCTCGCCCACAGCGTCGCCCTCGGCCACGCAGACCTCCAGGACCTTCCCTGCCATCTCGGCACGCACCAAAGCCATTCAGCCACCTCATGAGGATGATGGCTCCAGTGTAGCGGTCTGCCGCGCTACTCGTCCTTGTCGGTGTCGCCCATCACCACCAGATCATCGTCCTCATAGGCGAAATCGCCCTCTTCCATGAGGACCTCGCGGACCTTCCCGCATTCGGGGGCGTTGATGTAGAAGGCGGTGCGGGACGAATCCGTACCCTCGAGGATCATCAAGGGCTCGTCCTCCTCCACTTCCTGGCCGGGGCGGACAAGGACGTCCACCACATAGCCCGGCCATTCCGCCCTCACGATCATGCTGCCTCCTCTCGCCCATCTGCGACCTTGGCCGGGAGAGTATGGCGCCCGGGCCCCCCGCGCAAGTCCCGGAAGCCGTTCTTTTCGTCACATGTCCGGTAGGTGATACTGGAAGGCTTGGAGGATTGCATGGCCGTCGCCTGTGGCATCGTGGGCTTGCCCAATGTGGGAAAGTCCACCCTTTTCAACGCCCTCACCCGTGCGGGCGCGGCTTCGGCCAACTACCCCTTCTGCACCATCGAGCCCAACACGGGCGTGGTGGACGTGCCGGATCCCCGCCTGGCGCTCCTGGCGGAGATCGTGAAGCCCCAGCGCATCCTGCCGGCGGCCCAGGAGTTCGTGGACATCGCCGGCCTGGTGCGGGGCGCCAGCAAGGGGGAGGGCCTGGGGAACGCCTTCCTGGGCCACATCCGGGAAACCGACGCCATCGTCCAGGTGGTCCGCTGCTTCGAGGACGGCAATGTCACCCATGTGGAAGGCGGCGTGAACCCCGAGCGGGACCTGGGGATCATCGAGACCGAGCTGGTCATCAAGGACCTGGATGCCGTGGAGAAGGGCCTGGAGCGCCACCGCAAGGCCGCCAAGACCGGCAACAAGGAGTCCCTGGCCATGGTCGCGGTCCTGGAGCGGGTCTTCGCCGCCCTGGACGATGGCAAGTGGGCGAGCACCGCCGGCCTGTCCGCCGAGGACAAGGCCCTCATCAAGTCCTACGGCCTGCTCACCCTGAAGCCCACCCTCTTCGTGGGCAACATCGGGGAGGAGGACATCCGGAATCCCGAAGGCAACGCCCACTACCTCAAGCTCCAGGAGCTTGCCGCAGCGCGCCAGGCCCCCTGCATCCCCATCTGCTCCAAGCTGGAAGCCGAGATCCAGGATCTGCCGGAGGAGGACCGCCCCCTGTTCCTGGAGGAGGCGGGCCTGGCCGAGCCGGGCCTGAATGTGCTCATCCACGCCAGCTACGACCTGCTGGGCCTCCAGACCTACTTCACCGCCGGGGTGAAGGAGGTCCGCGCCTGGACCATCCACAAGGGCGACACGGCCCCCCAGGCCGCCGGCGTCATCCACACGGACTTCGAGAAGGGCTTCATCCGCGCCCAGGTCATCGCCTATGAGGACTTCATCCAGTACAAGGGTGAGCAGGGCGCCAAGGACGCCGGCAAGATGCGGACGGAAGGAAAGGACTATGTCGTGAAGGACGGCGACCTGATGAACTTCCTCTTCAACGTCTGAGCCCAGGCGAAGCCGGCTACCGGGCCTCGATGGGCATGCGCCGCAGCCGCTCCACTCGGACCTCCATGGGGGGATGGGTGGAGAAGAGGCTCATGAGGCCGCCCGCCCTCAGGGGGTTCACGATCATCATGTGGGCCGTGGCTGGCTGGGCAGACTGCATGGGCAGCTGCTGGTTGTAGCTCTGCAGGCGCTCCAGGGCCGAGGCCAGCATGTCGGGGCGGCCCGTGAGGTGGGCGCTGTAGTCGTCGGCGAGGTACTCGCGGGAGCGGCTCACGGCCATCTGGAGCAGGATGGCTGCCAGGGGCCCGAGGATCATGATGGCGATGCCCGCCAGGGGGCTGGAGCGGCCCTCCTCGTCCCGGGGGCTGACCCACATGGCCATGCGGGACAGGAACATGATGGCCTGGGCCAGCACCGCCGCCATGCTGCCGATGAGGATGTCCCGGTGCTTCACGTGCCCCAGCTCGTGGCCGATGACGGCCTCCAGCTCGGGCCGGCTCAGAATGCGCATGATGCCTTCGGTGACGGCCACGACGGCGTGCTCCGGGTTCCGGCCCGTGGCGAAGGCATTGGGGGTGTCCTCGGGGATGATGGCGATGCGGGCCATGGGCAGGCCGGCCCGCTGGGTCAGGTTCGCCACGATGGCGTGCAGTTCGGGGGCGTCAGCCTGGGTCACCACCCGCGCGCCGTAGCTGGCCAGGACGATCTTGTCCGAAAAGAAATAGCTGACTCCGTTCATCACGAGGCCGATGCCGAGGGCCATCACCATCCCAGACTGGCCCCCGAAGTAGTCGCCGATCCACACCAGCAGCCCGGTCATTGCCACGATGATGAGAAAGGTTTTCGCCTGGTTCATGCAGCTGCCTCCAGGTACCAGGATACGAAGCGGATCAAGGGGCGTTCAGTTCCTGCGATCGATCCATGCGCTTGACCACCACCAGGGTCACGTCATCCCGGAAGCGGCCTTCTTCCAGATGCTGGAAGGCCTCCACCAGCAGGGCCTCAAACAGCTCGTCCGCCCCGGCCCGGGGCCGCCGCAGGATGACTTCGGCCAGGCGGCCATCGCCCAGTTCCTCCCCTACGGCGTTCTCCGCCTCCACCAGGCCATCCGTGAAGATCACCAACACGTCCCCGGGCGCCATGCTGGCCCGGCCCTCGATAAAGGCCGCACCCGGCAGCAGGCCGACCATGGGCCCCGTGGGAGCCAGCCGGACGACCTCGCCACCGGCCCGCACCACCAGGGGCGGGTTGTGGCCCCCGTTCACGAACCGGAGATCGCCATTGGTGGGATTGAGACTCGCGGCGAACAGGGTGGTGTAGCGATTGCCATCGCGGACATCGTTCATGCGGCGGTTCAAGCGCTCCGCCAGCTTCCCCCAGTCCCGCACCGGCCGGCCGCCCAGGGCCCGGAGGAAGGCGGAGAGCTGGGTCATCATCAGGGATGCGGGCAGGCCCTTTCCTGAGATGTCGCCCACCGCGATGTGGAGCCGCTCACTCAGCTGCTCGTCGCGGGCCATCCAAAGGTCGTAGAGATCGCCACCCACGGCCTGGTAGGGCAGGTTCGCCGCGGCGCACTGCCAGCCACTCGGCTCCGGAAGGGTCTTGGGGAGCAGCCGGCGCTGGATGTCCCGGGCCAGGTCCAGGTCCTTTTCCATGCGCTCGGCCTGGAGGCGGGCCTCGCGGAACTCCAGGCTCGACAGCTGGGAAGAGGTGAGGTTCAGCAGGGTGTGCAGGAAGACTTCGTCATCATCGGACAGCTTCCCCACGGCCGGATCGGCCGCGTAGGCAAAGCCGTGGCTGTGGTTCTGGTCCAGCAATTCGACGGCATGGACCAGGCTCTTCGCCTCCACCAGCTCGTGGAGACCGTCCCCTTCGAGCACCTCCGGAACCTGCCCCAGCCCCTTCGCGTGCAGGACCGTGCCCTGGGCATCCACCACCAGGAGGCGCATGATCCTGAATTCACCCATGAGCGTGTTCGCCATGAGGCGGACCAGATCCTGCCGGGTTTCCACCTGGCCCAGGTTCCGGGTGAGCTCGAAGACCGTGTTCAGGCGGGAGAGCTGCAGGGCCAGGGCCTGGTTCTGAGTGCTGCGCACCGCCTCGGCCCGGCGCCAGGCCAGCAGGGGCGCGCTGATGGACAGCAGCAGCGGCACCGCGTCGGGAAATCCATCCGTGCGCAGGACCAGGTGGCCGTAGACCTCGTCCCCGTAGGCCCAGGGCAGGACCTGCCAGCCCTCCCCCGGATGGGTGGGAAAGGCCGGGGCCACTCCCCGCAGGAACAGCCACTTGCCGCCATCCCACAGGCCGCCCTGCCCCGCCTTGGCGATACCCATGACCGTGACGCCCACCAGATGGACGAGATCCTCTTCGGTGCCCTGGTCCGGGAAGGTCTCCAGGAAGTCGATGAGCGGGAGCAGCTCCTGGGCCCCTTCCGGGATCTTCAGCGCCAGCTGGCGGAGACGGTCGAAGGGGTTGGTCGGCATGGTGGGCGGACCTGGGACTTCAATCCAGCTTCTTGATCAAGCAGCACTCGTTCCGGCCGGAGGCCTCGTCCGCCTTGAACCGCACCTCATCCATGAACCGGCTCATGAGCAGCAGGCCCAGGCCACCCTTCCGGGGATGTTTGATGTACTCCTTGGGATCCGGCAGCACCACCTGGTCGCCCCTGAGCCCCTGCCCGGAGTGGAGGATGTGGATTTCCAGGGCCTTCTCGGTGAAGCGCAGCTCCAGCTCGACACTGTGCTCGCCCTCGCCGTGGTAGGCGTGGAGGATCACGTTGGTCACCGCCTCGTCCACGGCGATGCTCACCTTGGCGGCGGTGGCGTCGTCGAGCCCGGCCACCAGGGAAGCCCGCTTGGCCAGGCCCGTCACCAGATTCAGGTAGCGGGTCTGACTCGGGATCACGAGCCGGAATTCGGCTGGTTCCATGGTGGCCGCCACGTTCACCCCTTCCGCTCCGGCGTGACCGCGGCCAGCGCCTGGTCCTCACCGCCGAAGACCCGGTAGAGCTGGGTGAAGCCCAGGGTGTCGAAGATGGCGAAGACATTCGGCTGGAGGTCTGACAGCAGGATGTCGCCCTGGTGTTCCCGGACCGTCTCGATGAGGCCCATGATGGCCCCGAGGCCCGCGGAACTTATGTAATTGAGGTTCCTGCAGTTGAGGAGGATGGTGTAGCGCCCGTCCCGGACCAGCCCCTCCAGGGCCTCCTCGAATTCGCGGACGGTGTGGGCGTTGATGAAACCGGCCGGGAGAAGCACCGCCACGTCACCAGCCTGCCTCACCTCAATGGAAAGATCCGCCATCCGCCGTCTCCAAGGAACCTGCGCCATCCTATCGGTTCCACGGGCCAATTGCCAGCGGACGGGGTTCTGGCCCGAACTGGGATACCCTGGATCCGAACCTTTCATCCGAGCCCCCAATGAGCGCCTCCCGCCCTGAGGACCAGCCCACCCATGAAGCCCTCCGCGGGCCTCTGGAATCCTGGCTGAATCAGAAGAACCAGAGTCTGCTCGAGGAAGTGATCGCCACCTGGCAGCTGGCCATGGAGCGTTTCCATCCCGACGAGGCCCTCCTGGAGCGGCTCCGCCAGGCCCTTCCCACCCAGGCGCCGGCCTCCACCGACCACGGCGATGCCATGGCGGCCTTCGCGGGAGCCCTGGACCTTGTGGAAAGTGCCCCCTCCCAAGGCGACCTGCTCAAGCGCCTCCTGGACGGCCTGGAGCCTCTCGTCGAGCGCAGCGCCCTCTTCATCCTCAAGCAGGGGCTCGCCTCCCTGTACGCCCATCGGGGCTTCGAAGCGAACGCCCCGCTCAAGCCGGGCGCCGTGGTGCCTCCGCCCGATCTGGAAGCGGTGATCCAGGGCCTGGGCCGGTCCCTGCGGAAGAAGGGCGCCGGGTACTCGGCCCTGCTCTCGGTCCTCAGCCCCTACGAAGCCGCCGACCTGGTCATCCTCCCCATCCGCCACAAGCGGAAGGCCGTGGCCCTGCTCCTGGTGGACAGCGGCCTGCGCCAGAAGCTCGACCACCCGGAGCTGGTGCGCGCCCTGGTGCTGGCGGCCTCCGCCAGCCTAGGCAGCCTGGCCGCGGGGAAGGAGGACGCCGCTTCCCACCAGCCCCAGTTCAGCACCGGCACTCAACCCGGCACCCAACCAGGCATCCAACCCAGCTCCGGCCACCAGTCCAGTGCCCCCACGCAGATGGTGCCCGACACCATCCAGACCTCTCAGGCGGCCGACCTGGATCCCAGGACCCGCGCCTCTGCGGAACGGCTGGCCCGCGTCCTGGTGGGCGACGTGGAGCTGTACTTCCCGGGGAAGGTCGCCCAGGCCCGCACCCAGGGCAACCTGTATGGCCTGCTCCGGGATGAACTCGAACGGAGCCGTGCCACCTTCGTGGAGCGTTTCGGAGAAGATGTCGAAGTCCAGCACCGGATTTTCACCAGCACAATCATTCATCAGTTATGCGATGGCGACGCCTCGAAGATGGGTGGGGCCCCCTGGGCCTGAGGCCGCCTTACATGAAAGGGTGACAACCGGATTCGACTCTGGTAGAACCTTGTTCCTTTGGGTATGGACGAGGAACAAGTCAATGGCGGATCTCGGCAAGAAGTTTACGTGTTTCCAGTGCGCAACGAAGTTCTATGACTTCGGAAAGCCGGAGGCGTTGTGTCCCAAGTGCGGCGCGAACCAAAAGGCGGCCCCCGCCAAAGCCCGCGTCGTGAAGAAGGAGAAGAGCGTCCACGTCATCGAGGACGACTTCACGCCTGAGCCTGAAGCCGAGAACCTCGAAGAGGCCTTCAGTGAAAGCGGCGTGCCCATCGAGCGGGGACGTGGCGAGGGCTTCGATCCCGGTGACCTGCGCATGGACGACTACGACGAGTAGCGAATGAGCTGCGCTCATCCGCTGTGAGGGAAAGAAGCCTTTCCGGGAGGGGCCGGGGATGAACGACCCGTCGATCCACCCTCTCATTGACCGGCACACGCACCTCGAGGGCTCCCTCGATCCGGCTTGGGTCCGGAGCGAATCCGAGCGTCGCGAGCTGACGCTGCCCGGGCCGCTCGAAGCCCTGTGGGCCGGGGCCGCCGTGCCTTTCGAGGGCTTCATCGAGGCCTTCCTCTTCGGGGCGGCCCTGCTGGATGCCCGCGAGGCCGTGCGCGAGGCGGTCCGGGCCGTGACCCGGCGCACGCAGCTGGTGGGCGGCGCGGGCTTCGATCTCTGGGCCTCGCCCCATTTCCTGGTGGTTCATCGCGGCCAGATCACCCTCGACGCCTTCTGGCGCGGCCTGGAAGATGGCCTGGCCGAGGGACGGGCCCAAGGCATCCGGGGTTGCGTGGTGGTGGACGCCGTGAACCACTTCGGCCCGAAGCATGGCCACGCGGTCCTCGATCTGGTGCTGCCGGACCTGCCCCCCTTCGTGAAGGGCTTCTCCACCGGCGGGCTGGAAGGCCGCCCCTTCCGGGACTGGGCCCCGGTCTTCGACCGCGCCCGGGCCGCAGGCCTGCGCATCGCCGCCCACGCCGGCGAGAACGGCCCCGGGTCGAACGTCCGGGAGGCCATCCTCGAAGGCGGCGTGGCCCGCATCGTCCACGGCATCCGGGCCGATGACGCCACCCTGGAGCTGCTGGCCGGGCGCCGCATCCCCGTGGACATCTGCCCCAGTTCCAACAGGGCCCTGGCCGCCGACGTGGTCCCCCACCCCCTGTCCCGCATGCTGCGCGCCGGCGTGCGTTGCGCCCTGGGCACGGACGATCCGGGCGTCATTCCCTGCGACCTGGCCACCGAAACCGACGCCGCCCGGTCCATGGGCTTGGGTGACACCGCCCTGGCTGCCATGAGGCGGCACGGAGCCGAAGATGCCTGGTGTCTCCTGCCCTGACGCTTCCGGGCTCGAAGCGCCGGGGTCTTCCCGGTAGACTAGGGGATTCGGTGCGCGCCC
>Ga0255338_1002539_pt1 | contig 26045 bp, 26 predicted proteins | sample MeOH1_35cm_T4_19_FD_203715 | JGI IMG/M metagenome (GOLD analysis project Ga0255338, IMG submission 203715) | Sandy soil microbial communities from University of British Columbia, Vancouver, Canada - MeOH1_35cm_T4_195 | ecosystem: Engineered > Artificial ecosystem > Sand microcosm > Unclassified ...
GCTTCCTTGGCGATGTTGGTCGCGGTCTGGCAAAAGCCGATCTGGGCCTGGAGCGTCGAGAAATTATTGTAGGTGATCGTCGAATAATCATCGAACAGCCGCTGGCCTTCGCGAGGGCCGTGGATGCGTTTGAAATATTTGCCGACGGTCGTGTAGGCTTCCATCAGCTCCTTCGAGTGATGCGCGAGAATTCCGTTATAATTCTCGACGGCCCGCAGATAGGGCGAGAATTGGCATTGCAGCGCCGCGACGTTCAGCCCCGCGCGCAGGTTCCAGACGAGATGCGCGGCATATTCCTGGGGCGTCGCCTTGGGCAGCGGAAGGCCGACCAGAGGATCGCTGCCTTCGATCGGCGCGGCCTTGAAATCGGGGTCGAACAGGAAAAGCTGGGCGGACGCCGGCCCGGAGAAAGCGCATCCCGCCAAGAGCAGGGCCGCTGCCCTGACTCCGTTCTTCAACCAACCAACCATGAACCCTCCAGCGGCTTGCGCCGATACGCGCGCAGGCTGCGCTCTATGCTTAACACGTCCGCCCCTGCAATCCAGACGGCCGATTATTTCCGTCGCGGCGCGAGCACGGCTCGGCATGTAGTGCGGCCGCAAACGTCGGGAAAGCAAGCCGAAAAGAAAGGGGCCGCCCGGTCGCCCGGACGGCCCCTTTCGATTTCCACGAGCGGATAGCTTACATTCCGTTCGTCATGTTGCCGGTGTCGGCGGCATTGTCCGTGCCCACATCGGTCGTCATGTTGATGTCGGTAGCCATGTTGGCGTCGGCACCCGTGCCTGCGTCGATCGCCGTCACGTCGTTGGTCGTGTCAAGCGTGGTATCGGTGCCGAGATCGGACGTCATCGCATTGTTGGCGGCTTCGTCGCCGCCGCCGCCGCAAGCAGAAACGACCAGTGCCGCGCCGGCGATCATCGACCCGGTTAAGATTTTCGAAAGAAGTGCACGCATTGATTAGACTCCCTAGATTGATGATTTGGTCGGGTAGGCCCCTTTTTGCCAAATCAGTTCTTACACTAAACGGAAAGAAATCGGCTCTCAAGCCTTCTCAATTCCTCGCCTCGAGAGAGGAAAGAAAATCGTCGAGCCCCTGTCGCAGTGCCAGGTCGAAACTTCGCTGCCCGTTGGACACCCCCATCTCGTCGAGGCTGGTCACTGGAAAGTCCGCAATACCGCATGGCACTATGCCTGAAAAGTGAGAAAGTTCCGGATCTATGTTGATCGAGAAACCGTGCATCGTGACCCACCGCCGCACGCGCACCCCGATCGCCCCGATCTTCGCTTCGCTGCCGTCATGGTTCACCCAAATGCCGATCCGACCGCTTGCGCGATGGGCTTTGATCCCCAGCCGAGCGAGCGATGCGATCAGCCAGCCCTCAAGACTGTGGACGAAACGCCGCACGTCGCGTCCCCGCCGGTTGAGGTCGAGCAACACATAGCCGACCCGCTGACCCGGACCATGATAGGTGTAGCGCCCGCCGCGGCCGGCGTGGTGGACGGGCAGATCGTCGGGGTTGAACAGCTCGGCCGGGTCGGCGCTCGTGCCCGCCGTGTAGAGCGGCGGATGCTCGAGCAGCCAGATCAGCTCGGGCGCCGTGCCGGCATGGATCTCGGCCGCGCGCCGCTCCATCGCCGCCAGCGCCTCGGCATAATCGGTCGATCCCGGCGAGTGCCGCCATTCGATCGGCTGGGCTTCGATCATATCCACGTCCATCGCGCGTCTCCGCCACAAGCCGGCGGCGGGTTCAAGCCTTGCTTGCAAGCGCGAGCGGCTGGTCGCTATGGCGAAGGCTGGCAGCGTAGGCCGGCAGCGAGGGCATAAAGATGAAATTTTCCTACGATGCGTTGTGGCAGGATACGGCCGCGTTGATGCGCGCACATCTGCCGCTGGTCATCGCGATCGCCGGCGTGTTTCTCTTTCTGCCGGATCTCCTGCTCTCGCATTTCTTCCCTCAACCCGAAGGGCACCGCAATGCCGATGCGATGATTGCGGCGATGAATGCTTATGTCGCAGCGAGTTGGCCCTGGCATCTCGTCAACCTTGCGATCAATCTCGTTGGCACGCTAGCGATCCTGGTCCTGGTTCTCGACCCCCATCTGCCGACGGTCGGCGCGGCAATTGCGCGGGGCGCACGGCTGCTGCCGCGCTATCTGCTGGCTTATTTCCTCTCCGGGCTGATCGTTGCCTTCGCCTTCTTCGTCGTGGCCGTCCCAGCGCTGCAGTTTCTCAGCATGCGAGTGTTCGTGCTCGCTCTCCCGGCGCTGGCTGCGCCCGCACTCTACCTTTACGCGCGCTTCCTGCCGCTGGCGTCGATCCTGGTCGTGGAAGGCCAAGGAAATCCGGTGCGGCTGATCCGCCGCAGCCTCGAATTGACCCGGAATGTCGGACCGGCCCTGTTGGGCATGTTCGTCATCCTGCTGGTCGCATTTCTGGTGGTGATGCTGATCGTCGTTGCGGTGTTGCGCGCGCTTCTGGTGCTCGCTTTCGGCACGCAGCTCGGTGGCTTTCTGCTCCTGATTGCCTATACCGCAGTGCTCACCGGCTTCACCGTCATGCTGATACTGCTTGGCGCTGCCGTCTATCGCAAGCTGACCGCGCCCGCCGCGGAAGGCGGGATCGCCTAAGCGTCGGGGTCCAGCAACGGGATTTGAGGCGCGACACCGCGCGGCAACAGGCCGAGCAGACGCGGATCGGGAAAGCTCTCGAACGACCGGCGGTAAGGCTTGAAGCCGGCCTTGAGATAGGCCGGCAGTGCGGCCGGGTGATCGAGCGTGCAGGTATTGACTCGAAGCCGCCGGACGTCGGGTCGCCATCCGAGCGCAAGCACCTGCGCGAACAGCCAGTCGCCGTGGCCGCGCCCGGCAAGTTCGGGGACGAAGCCAAGGAAGCGAATCAGGCACTCGCCGGCGTCGCTGAAGTCGAGTTCGATCATGCCGACCTCTATGCCGGCGCGATCGACCACCGCATGCACCTCCCCGACATTGGCGCGGAGGACGGCATCGCTCATCGCCAGCCGCGAATACCACAGCCAGCGCCCGCCGACCCTCTCGAACAGCAGGCGGTATTTGGCGGGATCCACCTCGCGCCAGCGTTCGAGCCTGAACGGGGAGGGGGGCAGCGGCTTGGGCAGCGGCCGCTTGTTCATCTCGAGATAGGTCACGACCGCGCCGACCTGTCCCGGCGGGAGATCGGTGAGGCCCCCGTGCTTCATGCGGCTGGCTTTTAAGCCCAAGTGGCCATTGGAGGAAGGCTCATCAGGATCGCATCGACATTGCCGCCGGTCTTGAGGCCGAACAATGTGCCGCGATCGTAGATGAGGTTGAATTCCGCGTAGCGACCGCGCCATTCGAGCTGCCGCGCCTTGTCGCTGTCGGTGAACGGCGTGCCCATCCGCCGCCGCACCAGCTTCGGGAACACCGCCAGAAACGCCTCTCCGACATCGCGGGTGAAGGCAAAGCCTTTCCGAAAATCGCCCTCGAGGTGGTCGTAGAAGATCCCGCCAACGCCGCGATGGACGCCGCGGTGGGGAATGAAGAAATATTCGTCCGCCCATTTGCGGAACCGCTCATAATATGTCGGGTCGTGCCGCTCGCACGCCGCCCTCAGCGCCTGGTGAAATTCCGCCGTGTCCTGCTCGTACGGAATCGGCGGATTGAGATCGGCGCCGCCGCCGAACCAGCGCCGCCGGGTGGTGAGGAAGCGCATGTTCATATGCACAGCGGGCACGTGCGGGTTGGCCATGTGCGCCACCAGGCTGATCCCGGTGGCCGAGAAGCGCGGATCCTCGCCCGCGCCATGGATGGTCTTGGCGAATTCGGGGCTGAAGCGTCCGCCGACGGTCGAGACGTTCACGCCGACCTTCTCGAATATCGCCCCCTTCATCAGGCCGCGCACGCCGCCGCCGCCCGGCGCGCCGCTCTCGTCAGGTCTCTCCCAGCGTGTGTAATCGAAGCGTGCGTCGCTGCCCCCGTCACGCTCGATCGTCTCGAATTCGGCGCAGATGCGGTCGCGCAGCGACTCGAACCATGCACGCGCCTCCTGTTGCTCGTCGTCGAGCTCGATCATTCGGGCCATCCCTTCGTCTGTCTGAGCGCCTCGCCGAGCGCGATGCCCGCCGCGACTGCAATGTTCAAGGATCGCGCCGCGGCAATTTGCGGAATCCGCACCCGCCCGTCGGCGCGGGCATGGACTAGGGGCGGCGCGCCGCTGCTTTCGGAGCCGAGCAGCAGGATGTCGTCGGCTTCGAAACGCGCCTCGGGCAGCAGCACGCTTGCGCGCGTCGTGAGCAGCACGATGCGGCCGCGCACCTCGCGTTCGAAAGCATCCCAATCGTTATGCCGTTTCACCTCGGCGATCTCCGCATAGTCCATCCCCGCGCGTTTCAAGGCGCGGTCCGAATAAGCGAATCCGCAGGGCTCGATGATGTCCACCCCCACGCCCAGACAGGCGGCGAGCCGCAGAATCGTTCCAACATTTCCGGCCTGGTCGGGCTGATAGAGAGCGATGCGCATGGCGGAGCGATAGCCTGCGCGCCGGGGCGTGTCACAGGCGCGTTAAAATGGCTGTTGGCAAAGCGCCGTGCACGCGGCTATCAGGCGCCCCAGCCGCCGGGTCCGCCGCGTGGCATTGTACGGATGCCACCCTGGTCGCGCTCTCCACGGCCAAGGTCGTCCGCACATCCGATTTGAACCGCTAAAGGGCTATGATGGCGACGGTTGAACATACCGAACAAGCGGCAGGAGGCTCGTCGGACGACGGCGTGCGTCGCCGGGATTTCATCAATATCGCGGCGGTCAGCTTTGCCGGAGTCGGCGCGGCGGCGACGCTCTATCCGCTGATCAACCAGATGAACCCGTCCGCAGACGTGCTCGCGCTGGCTTCGATCGAGGTCGATGTCTCCAAGATCCAGGCCGGCCAGGCGATCAAGACGATCTGGCGCAAGCAGCCGATCTTCATCCGCAACCTGACGCCGCAGGAAATCCAGGCGGCGAATGCGGTCCCGCTGTCGAGCCTGCGCGATCCCCAGACGCTCGCCGAGCGCACCAAGCCGGGCAAGGCCAATTGGCTGATCACCTTGGGCGTGTGCACCCACCTTGGCTGTGTGCCCTTGGGCGCCGCAGAAGGTGAAAACCGCGGCGAATATGGCGGCTATTTCTGCCCTTGCCACGGCTCGCATTACGACACGGCGGCGCGCGTTCGCAAAGGCCCGGCACCCCTCAATCTCCAGGTGCCGGAATATGAATTCAAATCCGACACCGTCGTTCAGATCGGCTGAGGTACAGAGAATGAGCTTTCCCTGGGCGGAAGAATATAACCCGAAATCGCCGCTCATGCGGTGGATCGACGAGCGGCTGCCGCTTCCACGGCTGGTGTTCGGCGCCGTCGGCGGCGGCTATCCGGTTCCGCGAAATCTCAACCATTTCTGGAACTTCGGCGTCCTCGCCGGGGTCGCCCTGGTCCTCCAGATCGTCACCGGCATCATCCTGGCGATGCATTATGCACCGGCCGGCGCGCTGGCGTTCGACTCGGTCGAGCACATCATGCGCGACGTCAATCAGGGCTGGCTGTTGCGCTACGCCCACGCCAACGGCGCGAGCTTCTTCTTCATCGTCACCTACATCCACATCTTCCGCGGCCTTTATTACGGCTCGTACAAGGCGCCGCGCGAAGTGGTGTGGTTCCTCGGGCTGGTCATCTTCCTGCTGATGATGGCGACCGCCTTCATGGGCTATGTGCTGCCTTGGGGGCAGATGAGCTTCTGGGGCGCCAAGGTGATCACCGGCCTGTTCGGCGCGATCCCGCTGGTCGGCGAGCCGGTCCAGCAATGGCTGCTCGGCGGCTTCGCCCCCGACAATGCCGCGCTGAACCGCTTCTTCTCGCTCCATTACCTGCTGCCGTTCGTGATCGCGGGCGTGATCATCCTCCACATCTGGGCGCTGCACATCCCGGGCTCGGGTAATCCGACCGGAGTCGACGTCAAGACCCCGCAGGATACGGTGCCGTTCCACCCTTATTATACGGCGAAGGACGGTTTCGGGCTCGGCCTGTTCCTGATCGCGCTCGCCGCGGTCGTGTTCTTCGCGCCCAACTATCTCGGCCACGCCGACAATTACATTCCGGCCAACCCGCTCTCGACGCCGGCGCACATCGTCCCCGAATGGTATTTCTGGCCGTTCTACGCGATCCTGCGCGCATTCACCGTCGATTTCATCCTGCCGGCCAAGCTGTGGGGCGTGATCGCGATGTTCTCGTCGATCCTGCTGCTCTTCTTCCTGCCCTGGCTCGACGGCTCGCCGGTGCGCTCGGGCAATTACCGGCCGCGCTTCAAGCAATTCTTCTGGATCCTCGTCGTCGACGTCGCGATCCTCGGTTATTGCGGGGGCGCGCCGGCGGAAGAGCCCTATGTGATGATCAGCCAGGCTGCGACCATCTACTATTTCGCGCATTTTCTCATCATCCTGCCGGTGCTCTCGGGGATCGAGCGCACGTTGCCGCTGCCCAATTCCATCTCGGAATCGGTGCTTCACGGCGAAGCGGCAGAAGCGGCGCCATATGGCAGCCGCGTGGCACCGGCTGAATAAAGGGGTAGACTGACCATGGTGGTTCGCGTGATCGGCTTTCTGGTCGGCCTCGGCTTTGTCATGGTGGCGGCCTGGTCGCTGCTGTGGGGCGCTATCGCCTTTATCGGCGATCCGCCGAAGCCGACGGTGGAGCATCGCTTCCACAAGCACCCCAAGCACCTCGCGCTCGCCAGCGATGGGCTGACGGGTAAGTTCGACCGTGCCCAGCTCCAGCGCGGCTTCCAGGTCTACAAGGAGGTCTGCTCGGCCTGCCACAGCCTGGGTCAGGTCGCGTTCCGCAACCTCGAGGACCTTGGCTATAACGAGCCCGAGGTGAAGGCGATCGCCAACCAGTGGCAGATCGAGGTGCCCGACATCAATCCGGATACCGGCGAGCCGGCGACGCGCAAGGCGCTCCCCGCGGACCGTTTCCCGCACCCCTATGCCAATGAGGTCGCCGCGCGCAGCGCCAACAACAACGCGCTGCCACCCGATCTTTCGCTGATCACCAAGGCGCGCGAAGGCGGCGCCGCCTACATCTATTCGCTGCTGACCGGCTATCAGAACCCGCCCGCCAACCTGCCGGCGGAATCGCGGCCTGGGCCCAATCTCCACTACAATCCCTATTTCGCGAACCTCAACATCGCGATGCCGCCGCCGCTGGTGGCCGAGGGACAGGTGACCTATGCGGACGGCACCAAGGCAAGCGTCGACCAGATGGCCAAGGACGTCGCGGCGTTCCTCGTCTGGACGGCGGAGCCGAAGCTCGAGAATCGCCACGCCGCCGGCTTCGCCGTGCTGGCATTCCTGCTGGTCGCGACGATCCTCGCCTACCTGTCCTACCGGAACATCTGGGCCGGGATGAAGGGCAGGGCGGTCCGCGCTACTGGTCCGCTCGATCCGGAGAATATGGCCAAGCGCGAAGCGGCAAGCCGCGAAGCGGGGATCGAAGGCTAGCTTCATACCGGCAGCCTCGGCCGGCGCAGGGCCGAGGCGCTCGGTGTCTCCGCCTCGTTGCCCCCGCATGGGGTGGGGCCCGCAACGGGTGGGGAGCGAAGCGATGGCGAAATCACACGATCTGGCACATGCCGATCTCGCAAATGACGATCTGCGGGCGCTGATCCGCACGATCCCGGACTTTCCAAGACCGGGCGTCATGTTCCGCGACGTCACCACCTTGCTGGTCGACGCGGACGGCTTCGCGAGTGCGATCGATCGGATCGCGCAGGCGATCGAGACCAAGCCGGACCTGGTCGCCGGCATCGAAGCCCGCGGCTTCGTGGTCGCCGCCGCGCTCGCGCTGCGGCTCGGCGCCGGTCTGCTGCTGATCCGCAAGGATGGTAAGCTGCCCGGCGCGACGATCGCCGAAGACTATACGCTCGAATATGGCGTCGATCGGCTCGCCATGCACGTCGATGCATGCGCCCCTGGCGCCCAGGTGCAGCTCGTCGACGATCTGATCGCGACCGGCGGCACCGCGCTCGCGGCGGTGCGGCTGATCGGCCGCGCGGGCGCCGCCGTCACCGGCGCCTCGTTCGTGATCGACTTGCCCGATCTCGGCGGCGCCGAACGTCTCCGGCAGCAGGGCGTCGCCGTCCATTCGCTGGTGGCGTTCGAGGGCGATTAAAGGCGTTCGGCGCCACATTCATCGCGCGGCAGGAGGGCTGAACCTGCAACCTTTCCAAAGAGTTAATGGTTCATACCCGGTTCACCACGTTGGGAGGATTCTGGCCGCTGACAGCTTTACCCCGGAGAGTCGCGATGATTGTGCCTCGTGTTCGTGCCGCCGCCCTTGCCCTTGCCGCCTCGGGCAGCCTTGCCGCTTGCTCTTATGACGACGGCTATGGGTATGGCGGCATGTCGGTCGGCTATGGCGGCGGCTATTACGGCTCCTATTACGACGATTATTACGACCCCTATTACGGCGGCTACGGCTACCCATCCTATTATGGCTGGTACGGCGGCTATTATTATCCGGGTACCGGCTATTATGTGTACGATCGCGGCGGCCGCCGGCATCGCTGGGACGACCGGCAGCGCCGCCATTGGGAAGGGCGGCGCGACGGCGCGCAGCGCGACGGCAGCTGGAGCCGCGATGGGGGCGAGCGCAACCGTGACGGCAATTGGAGCGGCTACACCCGCAATCGACCGAGCAGCGACGGCGCGCCGCGCCAATCCTGGCGCGATCGTGGGCAGGCGTCGCAGGGCGAGGTCCGGACGCAGGCCGCGCCCAGCGTCACGCCGCAGATGCGCTCGAGCTGGCAGCAGCGGATGCAAGAACGCGGCGCCCGTCAGGAACGGCGCCAGGAGCGCCGCAGCCGGCGCTAGAGCATATAGCGAAAAGGTGGCTATCAGCTTCTCGCGAGCAGCAATCCGGCGGTGAGCTTTTCTAGAGCAGCCTTTCAGCGCCTTTTTCTCGCTGCCGAGATCCGCACGGACCGGTGACGCGGCGGTAAGGTTGCGGCGGAGCGAGTTCCCCCTCGCGCTTGCGGGAGGGAGGCTTGCATTCAGCGCGAGCTTGGTATCGGCAGTGCGGCGCTGCCCGGCCGCGCGTCAAACATTGAAGCGGAACAGCATCACATCGCCGTCGCGGACGACGTAATCCTTGCCTTCGGAGCGCAGCTTGCCAGCGTCGCGCGCGCCGCTCTCGCCGCCGAAGCCGACGTAATCGTCATAGGCGATGGTCTCCGCGCGGATGAAGCCCCGTTCGAAGTCGGAATGGATCACGCCTGCGGCGGCGGGCGCCTTCGCGCCTTTCTCGACCGTCCAGGCGCGCGCCTCCTTCGGACCCGCGGTGAAGAAGGTGATCAGGTCGAGCAAGGCATAGCCGGCGCGGATGATGCGCGAGAGGCCCGTCTCCTCGAGGCCAAGATCGCCGAGGAAATCGGCGCGGTCGGCCAGGTCCATCGTCGCGATTTCAGCCTCGATCGCCGCCGAGATAATGACGGCCTTCGCGCCCTGCGCCTGCGCCATCTCGAACACGCGGGCGCTGTGCGCATTGCCTGAAGCGGCATTGCCCTCGTCGACGTTGCAGACATAGAGGACCGGCTTGGCGGTGAGCAATTGCGCCTGGTCGAGCGCCTTGCGCTCTTCCTCGTCCTTGGGCGCGACATCGCGCGCCGGGCGGCTCTGGCGCAGCAGATCGAGCGCCTGGCCGAGCACAGCGGCCTGGACCTTTGCTTCCTTGTCGCCCTGCTGCGCCTTCTTGACCAGATTGGGCACTCGTTTCTCGAGGCTTTCGAGATCGGCGAGCATCAGCTCGGTTTCGACCGTCTCGGCGTCCGCGACCGGATCGATCCGCCCTTCGACATGCGTGACGTCGCCGTCGTCGAAACAGCGCAGCACGTGCACGATCGCGTCGACCTCGCGGATATTGGCGAGGAACTGGTTGCCGAGCCCTTCGCCTTTCGACGCGCCGCGCACCAGGCCGGCGATATCGACGAATTCGAGCTGGGTCTGGATGATGTTGGCGGATTTGGCCACCGCCGCGATCCGCTCGAGCCGCTCATCGGGTACCGCCACCCGCCCGACGTTCGGCTCGATCGTGCAGAAAGGATAATTGGCCGCCTGCGCGGCCGCCGTCTCGGTCAGCGCGTTGAACAAGGTCGATTTGCCGACATTCGGCAGACCGATGATACCGCAACGAAAACCCATCTCAATCCTCGTCCCGCAGCCGCAGGGCCACGTCACTCATGAAGCGCGCATCATCGCCGCGCGCGAGCCAGCCGGCTTCCGCCGCAACCGCGCCGAGCAGGTCGGACAGCGGCTCCATCTCAGCCTTGGTGTAATTGCCGAGCACGTATGGAGTGACCCTGTCCTTATGGCCCGGGTGGCCGATGCCGATCCGCACCCGCCGGAATGCGTTGCCGATGTGCGCCTCGGTCGAGCGCAGGCCGTTATGGCCGGCCGTGCCGCCGCCGACCTTCACCTTGACCTTGAACGGCGCGAGGTCGAGTTCGTCGTGGAACACGGTGACGTCGCCGACTTCGGCCTTGAAAAAGCGCATCGCCTCGCCGACCGAGCGGCCGCTCTCGTTCATGAAGGTTGCGGGCTTGAGCAGGAGGATACGCTGGTCGCCGAGGCGGCCCTGCTGGGCCCAGCCCTGGAACGCCTTCTTCGGCGGCTCGAAATCGTGGACCTCGGCGATCGCGTCGATTGCCATGAACCCGACATTGTGCCGCTGAAGCGCATATTGCGCGCCGGGATTGCCGAGGCCGACCCAGATCTGCATCGTCGAAGCGGTCCGGCGGCTCCGTTTGGAAGCCGCCAGACCCTTGGATCAGCCTTCTTCGGCCGGAGGCTCGACAGCGGCAGCCGGGGTGGGGGCCGCTTCTTCGCCCGGCTCGTCGCTGTCGGTACGCTTGAGCGCCGACGGGGCGACGATCGTCGCGATGGTGAAGTCCCGATCCTCGATCGCCGAGCGTGCACCCTCCGGGAGGGAGACGCTGGAGATGTGGATCGACTCGCCGAGGTCATAGCCGGTGAGGTCGATCAGCACTTCTTCCGGGATGCTCGCTGCATCGCAGACCAGCTCGAGATCGTGGCGAACGACGTTGAGCACGCCGCCGCGAGTCAAGCCCGGGGCCTCGTCCTCATTGACGAAACGGACCGGCACGTTGACGTGGACGACGGTATGCTCGCCGATGCGCAGGAAATCGACATGCAGCGGGCGATCGGTGACCGGGTGGAACTGGACGTCCTTGGGCAAGGTGCGCGCAGCACCACCGGCGACGTCGATCATGACGACCGAGTTCATGAAGTGGCCGGTGCTCAACATCCTGACCAGGGCCTTCTCCTCGACGTGGATCGAGAGGGGTTCCTGATTGGCGCCGTAGATCACGGCAGGGACGCGGCCTTCGCGACGCATTGCACGGGAGGCTCCCTTGCCCGCCCGTTCGCGCGTCTCGGCCGACAGCGTAAGCTGATCGCTCATGTGCATGTCTCCAAAACTTATGGGTAATAATCCCCGTCTCTCACGCCTCCAGGGATGACCATGAGCGGGGAAGGGCGGCCTATAGCCACAGTGGCGCTTTTGCACAAGCAGCCCCCGCCTGGGGGCTCTTGCCGTCAGCCCTTGAAGCGTCTCCATTTGAAGCCACGGCGCGCGAGCATGTCGAGCACGCTGTCCTTGCCCGCGAAATGGCCGGCCCCGACCGCAACGAAAACGGTTCCGGGCTTGTCGAGCCGGTGCACAATCCAGTCGGTCCAGGCGGCGTTGCGGTCGACGAACAGCGCCTGGTAGATCGCGGGCGTCTTCTTCAGCCCCTCGTTGAGCATCGCCGCGAGCTTTTTGGTGTTGCCGGTTCCCCACGCCTTGAGCAGCACCGGCAATTGCTTGTCGAGATCTTTGTTCTCGTCGAGAGTCTGCTCGAGATATTTCACCTGCTCGGCCTCGGGCAGCCGATCGAACATCGTCAGCTGCTTTTCGATCCCCTCCAGCTCGCTGATCTTCTTGCCGCTGCCAAGGCCGCTCTGCTTGATCGCGGCTTCGGGGCCGGCGGTTCCGGTCAGGCCGTGCTTGGCGACGCTGAGGCTGGTCACCGCGGTGGCCGCGAACCATGGCTTGAAATGGTCGAAGCTGCGCGGATCGACGCCGGCAGCCAGCAGCGCCTGCTCGAGCTTGGCCCTGGTGGCGGGGTTGAGGCGCTCTGGCAGGGTCCGGCCCGACGGGTCGATCGCATATTTCATCACCATCGCCTGGAGCGCGACCGGGTCATCGGGCATGATCGCCTCGAGCGTGACTTCCTGCGCGGCATCGAACGCGGTCCGAACCTCGTCGTTGAACCAATCGCTTTTGCCGTCGAGCAGGTGGAAAGTGCCGAACAGGTAGATGGTCGTGTCGGCGTCCCTGACGACCCAGACCGCAGGGTCGATATCGGGCCGCGCACGCGCGTCCGCGATCGAGGGAACCAGCAGGGCAAGCACCGCTGCTGCCGCGGGGGCGAACCATTTCATGTCGTGAATTTCCTTCGATGCGAAGCTCTTGCGCCGGATACTTCTTATCGCCTCATGATTGCGAGGCCCAGTCTGTTTAGGAGTCCCGTCGACTGTGCGCAAATCGGATGAACGGGTGGTAAAAAGGGCACGCGCGAGCCGATCATCCGGCTGCGGCGGAGCGCCGCCTTGACCAGTCATGGCCCATCGGCCAAGGCGGAGCCGCTCCTACAACAGTCACGAAGTTGCAACTCGGTGGAACGGGACAAGCCGCTCAGCTTCCAGAAGCTCATCCTGACGCTCCACGATTATTGGAGCGCGCAGGGCTGCGTGATTCTTCAGCCCTACGACGTGGAAATGGGCGCCGGCACCTTTCACCCCGCGACGGCGCTGCGCGCGCTCGGCCCCAATCCCTGGAAGGCCGCCTATGTCCAGCCGTCGCGCCGCCCGACCGACGGGCGCTACGGCGAAAACCCGAACCGGCTCCAGCATTATTATCAATATCAGGTGATCCTCAAGCCGAGCCCGACCGACCTCCAGAACCTCTATCTGGGAAGCCTCGCGGCGATCGGGATCGATTTCGCCCGCCACGACATCCGCTTCGTGGAGGACGATTGGGAAAGCCCGACACTGGGCGCCTGGGGGCTCGGCTGGGAGGTTTGGTGCGACGGAATGGAGGTGACGCAATTCACCTATTTCCAGCAGGTTGGCGGCTATGATTGCATGCCGGTCTCCGGCGAGCTCACCTATGGGCTCGAGCGGCTGGCGATGTATATCCAGGGCAAGGACAGCGTCTACGATCTCGCCTTCAACGACACCGGCGTCAGCTATGGCGACGTGTTCCTCGAGAACGAACGCGAGTTCAGCGCCTATAATTTCGAGGTCGCGAACAGCGATACCTTGTTCCGCTGGTTCCGCGATGCCGCCGACGAGTGCCGCCGCTGCATCGATCGCGCGCTGCCGCTTCCCGCATACGACCAGGCGATCAAGGCCAGCCATATCTTCAACATGCTCAATGCGCGCGGCGTGATCTCGGTCGCCGAGCGCCAGGCCTATATCGGAAGAGTCCGCGACCTCGCGAAGGGCGCCTGCCAGGCCTGGATGGAAAAGAACGGCTGGGACAGCTGATGGCCGATTTCCTTCTCGAGCTCCTGTCCGAGGAAATTCCGGCGCGCATGCAGGCCAGGGCCTGCGAGGATCTGGCGCGGCTGTTCGAGGCGCAGCTTGCGGGCTCCGGCCTCGCTGCGGCAGCGATCGAAACCTATGCCACGCCCCGCCGGCTCGCGCTGATCGCGCGCGACCTGCCGCTTGAGAGCGCTGCAGCGGCCGAGGAACGCCGCGGGCCGCGCGCCGATGCGCCGCCGCAGGCGATCGAAGGGTTCCTCAAGGCGACCGGCCTGACCCGCGACCAGGTCGAGGAGCGCCAGGACAAGAAGGGCGTGACGATGCTGTTCGCGACCGTCCGCCGGCCCGGCCGCGCCACCGCCGCGATCCTCGCCGAGGCGATCCCCGCCGTCATCCGCGCCTTCCCCTGGCCGAAGTCGATGCGCTGGGGCGAAGCCTCGGCGTCGACCGAAAGCCTTCGCTGGGTGCGTCCGCTGCACGGCATCGTCGCGCTGCTCGGTGAGGAGATCGTCGAATGCGAAGTGCATGGCGTGCGCTCCGGTGCCGCGAGCGTCGGCCATCGCTTCCACCACCCCGGCATCATCACGATCGGCAGCGCCCATGATTATGCGGAGAAATTGCGCGCCTGCCATGTCATCGTCGATCCCGCCGAGCGCCAGGCGATCATCCGCGACGGCGCCGCGAGCGCGGCGACGGCGGTGGGGCTGACATTGGTCCCCGACGATGGCCTGGTCGCCGAAAACGCCGGCCTCACCGAATGGCCGGTGCCCTTGCTCGGCCGTTTCGATCCGGCTTTTCTCGACGTGCCGCGCGAGGTGATCCAGCTGACGATGCGCGCGAACCAGAAATATTTCGCCTGCACCGGCGCCTCCGGCGCGCTCGCGCCGAATTTCATCTGCACCGCCAATATCGAAGCGGCCGATGGCGGAAGCGCGATCGTCGCCGGCAACGAGAAGGTCCTCGCCGCCCGGCTCGCCGATGCCAAATTCTTCTGGGAGCAGGATCTCAAGACGCCGCTGGACGAGCAGACCAGCAAGCTCGCGCAGATCGTCTTCCACGAGAAGCTCGGGACGCTCGCGCAGCGGGTGGCGCGGATGGTGGCGCTGGTCGACGATCTCGCGCCGCACATACCCGGGCTCGACGATCACGGCGCGCGCCGTGCGGCCGCGCTTGCCAAGGCCGATCTCGTCAGTGGCATGGTCGGCGAATTCCCCGAGCTGCAGGGGGTGATGGGGCGCTATTATGCGACGGCGCGCGGCGAAGCGCCCGAGGTGGCGGCAGCGATCGAGGCGCATTACCGGCCGCTGGGCCCCGATGACGCTTGCCCGGACGAGCCGGTTTCGATCGCGGTCGCGCTCGCCGAAAAGATCGACACCTTGGCCGGCTTCTTCGGGATCGGCGAGCGGCCGACCGGATCGAAGGATCCGTTCGCGCTGCGCCGCGCGGCGCTGGCGGTGATCCGACTGATCACCGAGAACGGTCTGCGCCTGCCGCTCACAACGGTGTTTCGAGCCGCGGCGGCGCGCTTCCGAGACCAGCAATTCGCGGTCGCCGATCAGCAGCAGGCGTTGCTCGAATTCTTCGCCGACAGGCTCAAGGTGCAGCAGCGCGAGGCTGGCGTCCGCCACGATCTGATCGACGCCGTGTTCGCGCTCGGCGGCGAGGACGATCTCGTCCGGCTGCTGGCGCGGGTCCGCGCGCTGCAATCTTTTGTCGAGACGCCGGCGGGTAGCGACCTGCTCGCAGGCTACAAGCGCGGCGCGAACATCCTCAAGAAGGAGGAGTGGGGCGGACCGGCCGGCGCGGCGGCGCCCGCCTACCAGCCTGCCGCGGAAGAAGCCGCGCTGATGGCGGCGCTCGACTCTGCCGAGCCGGGGACGGCGCGTGCCGTTGCGACGGAAGATTTTGCCGGCGCGATGGCGGCGCTTGCCGGCCTGCGCGCGCCGGTCGACGCATTCTTCGACCAGGTCACCGTCAACGATCCCGATCCGCCGAAACGCAAGGCGCGCCTCGCGCTGCTGGCGCGGATGCGGGATGCCTTCCACCGCGTCGCGGATTTCTCGAAGATCGAGGGTTGAGCCTCACATCCAAGTTCGAAAGGGCATTTGAATGACTCGTTATGTGTACCGGTTCGGCGGAGGTCTCTCCGAGGGCGGTAAGGGCGACAAGGAGTTGCTCGGTGGCAAAGGCGCGAACCTCGCCGAAATGGCCTCAATCGGCCTTCCGGTGCCTCCGGGCTTCACCATCTCGACCGAGATGTGCACACGCTTCTATGCCGAGGGTAAGGCCTTTCCTGCCTCGTTGCGCGCCGAAGTCGCCGAAGGCATCGCCCATATCGAGAAGGTGACCGGCAAGCGCTTCGGCGACGCGGCCGATCCGTTGCTGGTCTCGGTGCGTTCGGGAGCGCGGGTGTCGATGCCCGGCATGATGGACACGGTACTCAATCTCGGCCTCAACGACGCGACCGTGGTCGGGCTGGCGAAAGCGAGCGGCGATCCGCGCTTTGCCTGGGACAGCTACCGGCGCTTCATCCAGATGTACGCCGACGTCGTCCTCGGCCTCGATCACAGCGCGTTCGAGGAAGCGCTCGAGCTCGCCAAGGAGGACAAGGGCGTCCATCTCGACACCGAGCTCGACGCCGACGACTGGCGCGCGCTCACCAATCGCTACATGGAGCTGGTCGACGAGCTGTGGGGAAGGCCGTTTCCGCAGGATGCGGAAGAGCAATTGTGGGGCGCGATCGGTGCGGTGTTCGAATCCTGGCAGTCCGAGCGCGCGAGGGTCTATCGCCGCCTCAATTCGATCTCAGGCGACTGGGGCACGGCGGTCAACATCCAGGCGATGGTGTTCGGCAACATGGGTGAGACGTCCGCGACGGGCGTTGCCTTCACGCGCGATCCCTCGACCGGCGAGCATGCCTATTATGGCGAATATCTGATCAATGCGCAGGGCGAGGACGTCGTCGCCGGTATCCGCACCCCGCAATATCTGACCAAGCGCGCGCGAGAGGCCGCCGGCGCCAAGGCCCCTTCGATGGAGGAGGCGCTGCCGGAGGTCTACGGCGAGCTGACCAAGGTCTTCGACTCGCTCGAAAACCACTATCGCGACATGCAGGACATCGAGTTCACCGTCGAACGCGGCAAATTGTGGATGCTGCAGACGCGGAGCGGCAAGCGCACCGCCCGGGCCGCGCTCAAGATCGCATCGGACATGGTCCATGAAGGGCTGATCACGCAGGAAGAGGCGATCCTTCGGGTCGATCCGGCCGCGCTCGACCAGCTTCTCCATCCGGCGCTCGATCCCGATGCGCCGCGAAACGTCATTGCCAAGGGCCTTCCGGCATCGCCGGGCGCGGCCTGCGGCCAGGCGGTGTTCGACGCCGACACGGCCGAGCGCCACGCCGCGCTCGGCGAAGCCGTGATCCTGATCCGGATCGAGACCTCGCCCGAGGACATCCACGGCATGCACGCCGCGCAGGGCATCCTCACCGCACGCGGTGGCATGACCAGCCACGCCGCCGTCGTCGCGCGCGGCATGGGCCGGCCATGCGTCAGCGGCGCGGGCAGCCTTTCGATCAATTATGCGGCCAAGGTGATGAAGGTCGGCTCGGTCGAGGTGCGCGAGGGCGACACGATCACGATCGACGGGTCGACCGGCGAGGTGATGCTTGGCGCCGTGCCGACCATCCAGCCGAGCCTGACCGGCGATTTCAGCGGCCTGATGGGCTGGGCCGACAACGTGCGCCGGCTGAAGGTACGCGCCAATGCTGAGACGCCGGCGGACTGCCGCACCGCGCGCGAGTTCGGCGCCGAAGGCATCGGCCTGTGCCGGACCGAGCATATGTTCTTCGATGCGTCCCGGATCATCAACGTGCGCCAGATGATCCTCGCCGACAGCGAATCCGGCCGCCGCGCCGCGCTCGAGAAACTGCTTCCCGAGCAGCGTAGCGACTTCGTCGAGATCTTCCAGATCATGGCCGGCCTGCCGGTGACGATCCGGCTGCTCGATCCGCCGCTCCACGAATTCCTGCCGCACGGCGAGGACGAGTTCGCAGCGGTGGCGCAAGCCGCCGGCGTGACCGTCGAGATCCTCAAGCGACGCGTCACCGAGCTGCACGAGTTCAACCCGATGCTCGGGCACCGCGGCTGCCGGCTCGGCATCACCTATCCCGAAATCTACGAGATGCAGGCACGCGCGATCTTCGAGGCCGCCGTCGCCGTCGCCCGGGACAGCGGCGCCGCTCCGACCCCCGAGGTGATGGTACCGCTCGTCTCGACCGGGGCGGAGCTCAAGATCATCCGCGCGCTGATCGACCGCACCGCCAAGGCGGTTTTCGAGGAAATGGGCCAATCGGTCGATTATCTGGTCGGTACGATGATCGAGCTGCCGCGCGCTGCGCTGCAAGCTGCGATCATTGCCGAAGACGCGCAATTCTTCAGCTTCGGGACCAACGATCTCACCCAGACGACGCTCGGCCTCAGCCGCGACGATGCCAGCCGCTTCCTCACCCAATATATCGAGAATGGCATCTATCCACGCGATCCGTTCGTCACGATCGATGCCGATGGTGTCGGCGAACTGATCTCGATCGCCGCCGAGCGTGGCCGGAGCACCGCGCCGGGTCTCAAGCTCGGCATCTGCGGCGAGCATGGCGGCGATGCCGCCTCGATCGGCTTCTGCCACGGCATCGGCCTCGATTACGTCTCGGCCTCGCCCTATCGCGTGCCGATCGCACGGCTGGCGGCCGCGCAGGCGGCGCTCAGGGAGAGGGCGGCCTGATCCGACCCGCGGTCCCGACACTTTGAAGAGAGCCTGATTCACGCCTTCGATGGAAGCGCGAAGCGCTTCCACCCCAAAGGATCAGGCTCCAGAAGCGCGCCTGGGCGCCGCTTGTCGTCCTAAAGCGGCCCGCGTGGCCCGGGTGGCGGCGCCTTGGCCGCCGCGTGGCGAAGCGATTCCATCTCGCGTGCCTCGGTGCGCAACCGCGCGTTCTCCGCTTCGAGCGCCTCGCTGCGGTCGTGCTCCTCCTGGTAGCGGCGCTTCCACCGACCGCCGGCGAGCATGGACATGCCCAAGACCAGCCCAAGCAGGAAAACGAGCGCTACGACGATCCATTGTTGAATGGTGAACGGCGTCATCGAAAAAAACCTCCGCTGATCGTCCGAAGACAATCAGCGGAGGCCCCAGTTGTTCCGCTGCCGTATTGGCCTGCAGGCTCTAGCTGAAGACGTCTGAGAGTGAGCAGGCTGCCGGGCCGAGAATGACGATGAACAGGGTCGGCAGGATGAACAGGATCAACGGCACCGACATGATTGCCGGCAGGCGTGCGGCCTTTTCCTCGGCACGCATCATGCGCTGGTTGCGGAACTCCGCCGAGAGCACGCGCAGCGCCGACGCGAGCGGCGTGCCGTATTTCTCGGTCTGGATCATCGTCGTGACGACGCCGCGCACCGCCTCGAGATCGATGCGCTTGGCGAGGTTCTCGAATGCGCTGCGCCGGTCGGTGAGGAAGCCGAGCTCGATCGAGGTCAGCGCGAACTCGTCGCCAAGCTCGGGATAGGCCTTGCTGAGCTCCTTCGCGACGCGGTTGAACGCGGCGTCGACGGTGAGGCCGGCCTCTGCGCAGATCACGAGCAGGTCGAGTGCGTCGGGCAATCCCTTGCGGATCGCGCTGCTGCGCTTCGAGATCTTGTTCCCGAGCCAGATGTCGGGCGCCTTGTAGCAGCCGATCAGCGCGCCGGCGACGAACAGATATTTCTTGATGTCGCCCCATTCAGGGAACCAGTCGAGCACATAGACGCCGACGATCACGAAGCCGCCGATCACCACCGGAAGAACGAAACGCGCGAAAATGACGACGAACGCGAGGTCCTTCGAGCGGATGCCGGCCTGCATCAGCTTGCTCTGGGCCTTCACGACCTGCTCGTCCTGAAGCATCTTGAGCGAGCTGAGGAGGTTTCGGACCTTGTCCGCCGCCTCGTTCTTGTTGGTGATCTTGCGGCGCTTCGAGGTCGAAGCGACGATGCCGGCCTTGAGCTGCTCGCGGCGCTCGTTGAGCGCCTTGACCCTCTTGGCCATCGGATCGCGCACCGTCGTCGCGGCATAGATGGCCGTCATCACCGACAGGGTCGCCAGCGCGGCGAGCCCGGTCGCGACCATCGTCACGTCGATCCCCATTATTGATGGCCCTGCCATGTCCGAAACGCCTTCCGCTCAGATCTCGAAATTGACCATCTTGGCCATGATGAACACGCCGATACCCATCCAGACGATGCCGACGACACCGGCAATCATCAGTCGCGGCTCGGTGAAGAAGCCCGCCAGATAGGGTCCGTTCGATATCCAGATCAGCGCGAACACGATGAACGGCAGCGATCCGACGATATAGGCCGAGGCCTTGGCCTCCGAAGACATCGCCCGGATCTTGAGCTTCATCTGGGCGCGCTTTCTCAGCACGTCGGCGAGGTTGGCGAGCGTCTCGGCGAGGTTGCCGCCGGTCTCGCGCTGGATCGCCAAGGTGATCACGAAGAACTGGAATTCGGGAGTGTTGAGGCGATCGGCCGTTTCCTGAAGCGCTACCTCCATCGTTCGGCCGATCTTCATCTTGTCCGATACGATCTGGAATTCGGCCGAGACCGGGCCGCCGATCTCGCTGGCGACGATCCCGATCGTCTCGGAAATCGGGAGACCCGAGCGCAGGCCGCGCACCATCAGCTCGAGCGCGTCCGGAAAGCGGACTGTGAACTGGGCCACGCGTCGCTTGATCAGCTTGCCGATGAAAAAGTGCGGCAGCGCGACGCCGGCGAACAGGCCGAGCACGATCGCCAAATAGATCGGCGCACCCCTCAGCGTCACGACGAGCATGACCATCAGCGCGATGCCGAGGCTGGTCATGCCATATTGCGCAAGCGTCCAATCGCGGCCGGTCTGCTCGATGCGGTGGCGGAGCAAAGCGGGATTGGGAATGAAGCGTTGGGCGAGCGTATCGATCTTGCTGGTCTCGCGCGGCCCGAGGATGCGCTTCATCTGAACCTGGGCCGCGACTTCGCTCGAGCGGCTATGCCGCTCGCGCACTTCCTCGATGCGGCGCGTCTGCGCTTTCGACGCTGACGGGCCGGCAAACGCGAAATAGACCAGCGCAAGCGTCGCCAGCATCCCGAACATCATCATGGCGATCGTCATAATCGGCATCTGCGGCCCTTTTTCGTTCTACTTGGCGGCGGTCGGCGACGCGTCTCAACCGGCCGTCTTGGCCTTCTTCATCGGAACGAACGACTTGAAGTTCAATTTGCCGAGCAGCGACCCGCCGCCGGCGGGCGTCTCGGCGTCGTTCTGTGCGTCGACGGCGGTGACCGTCATCGTCAGCAGATGGCCGAGCGGCTGCGAGACCTTGGCGTTTCCGGAGACCTTCGCGAGCGGCTGGCCGAGCTTCGCCGCCTGCGACGCCGCTTTCGGGTCGAACGGGATGACGATATCGACCTTGCGTTCGATCGACTGCTCGAAATCTTTGCGGCTGATCTCCTGCACGCCGCCGTTCACAACCCGGTTCACGACCATGATGACGCGCGATTGGGGCGCGTTGGTCTTGAGCCAGGAGAGAATGCGAATCGTATCGCGAGTCCCGGCCAGGGTGAATTCGCTGACGACGACGGTGACGTGCGCGTCGTGCACGAGATGCGGATATTGCACCAGCATCGCGCGCGGCAGATCGATGACCGTGCTTTCGAACGCGTTGCGCATCTCTTCCTGGAGCTGGAAGAAGGCTGCGCCGTCGGTCAGCATCGGCTGGTTGATCGGCGCCTCGGCCGAAAGGACCGACAATTTTTCATTGGCCCTGACCATCGCGCGTTCGATGAAAAGCCCGTCGATGCGGCTCGGATTCTCGATCGCGTCGGTCAGACCGCGGCCCGGCTCGAGGTCGAGCGCGAGCGCGCCGGTGCCGAAATGGACGTCGAGATCGAGAAGCGAGGTCGAGCGGCCGGCTTTCTCGCCCATCAGCCACGCCAGCGACGTCGCGATCGTCGAGGCGCCGACGCCGCCGCGAACGCCGATCACCGCCGCCATGATGTGCGGCTTTTCAGCCGAAGGCTCGTTCAGCCGAGGCCCGGAAATCGTCATCTGGGCGTTGGCGAAGGCATCGCGCAACTGATCGGCGCTGAACGGCTTCAGCAGATAATCCTGGATGCCGCTGGCGACGAGGTCGCGGTAGAGGCGCACGTCGTTGACCTGGCCGGCCGCGATCACGACCGTCCCGGGCTCGCAAACCTCAGCGAGCGCGTTGATGTCGTTCAGCGGATCGCCCGATTCGGAAAGATCGACGAACAAGATGTTCGGACTGGCCGAGACGGACAGCGACTGGACGGCGTTGCGCAGCCCGCCCTTGTTGACCTTCTCCGGCGCCCAGCCGTGCTCGACGGCGATCGGCCGCAGCATTTCCGCCGTCGCGTCGTCGCAGACGAAGGCGGTGAAGGGGTCACGCAGCGCGGCTGCGCGTGAAGCATGAAACGGCGCGTTCATCAATTTCCCCCTGTCGTAGTAACCTTCTCGATGCCGTTCGCCCCGGTGGGCTTGGCCTCGCGATATTGCTTGATCGCCTTGACGGCGGTGGCGGGATCGCCCGACGACGCGCCTTCCTGGCCGAGCACCAGATCGTTCGGGTCGGCGATCATCGCCGCCAGGTTCGAATTGGTCGCGCAGCCGAATTCGGCGGCGGTCGAAGTCGGAGCCCCCGGCAGATGGGCTTGCCGCCAGTTCGGGCAGCCCGGCACGCTGGCGGTCGTGCGGCTCACCACCACACGCACCAGTCCGGGCTGGACGGCGCCTGCCGTGATCGGCGCGCCATCGCTCAGCAGCATGCCATATTCGGCCGCGACGCGGGCGACATCGTCGCGGACGCCGGCATTGCCATAGGGATTGTCGACCGAAATCCGGTCGCCGTAGCGAAGGCCCATCGTGTCGAACCATTCGGTAAGCCGGCCGAGCTCGGCGTGCGGAATGCCATTGCCGCTGGTTGCCAGGTCGACGACGTAATCGGTGCGCTGAACGACCGGCTGGTTCTCCGAGTAGATGCTCCGGTTGGAGTGCAACGGCGATGTACGGGAGTTCATCCCGCAGCCGGTGACGGCGAGTCCGGCCATCAGGAGCGCGGCAGTATTTATGAAGCGTGCCATGGTCATGCTGTCCTTTGCGGGGCGGGCCCCACGTTAGAAGTTGAAGCCGGGAGCGGGCGAAGCGCTCGGCGCTCCCGCGCGCTGGTTGGCCGGGGCAGGGGCCGGCCCGAATGTCCCGGCCGACGGCCCGGGCAGCGCCGGCACCGCTTGCGGCGGCGCCATCACCGGCCCTGGCCGCCGCTCGCCGCTCCGGCTCGAGTGGGCCTGATCAAGCGCCACGCGCTGGAAGTCGGTTGCGGTGCGGAAGCCGTCGGTCGGCAACGCGATCTGATCATCCGAGACCGGCTTCACCAGATACGGCGTGACGACGATCACCAGTTCGGTTTCCGAGCGCCGGAAGCTGTTCGAGCGGAACAAGGCGCCGAGAACCGGCAGATCGCCGAGCCACGGCGCCTTCTCAGTGCTGTTGTTGGCGGTGTTGCGCAGCAAGCCACCGATCACGAAGCTCTGGCCCGAGCCCAGCTCGACCGTCGTTTCCGCGCGGCGGGTGGTGAGGGCCGGGACCTGGAAGCCATTCAGGCGAATGCTCCCCTGGTCGGACAGCTCGGACACTTCGGGGCGGACTCGCATCGAGATTCGGCCGTCGGCGAGCACGGTCGGCGTGAACGCCAAGCCGACGCCATATTGCTTATATTCGACGCTGATCGAGCCGAGCGATTGCGAGATGGGAATCGGGAATTCGCCGCCGGCGAGAAAGCTGGCGGTTTCGCCGGACAGTGCGGTCAGGGTCGGCTCCGCGAGCGTCGTCACCCGGCCATCCTGCTCGGCGAGGTCGAGCGCGCCGAGAATGTCGAGGCCGAACAAATGCCCGGCCGCGGCGATCGCGGTCTGGCCCGCGGGGCCTGGCGTGAACGTGAATTGCGTTCCGGTGGTCGTCCCGTTGGTGACGGTGCTGATCGTTCCGGGCGAGCGTGAGCCCGAGCCGATCCCGAACAGAAAGCCGCCGGTGGTGTCGCGCGTGAGCAGGTTGACGCCGACTTCCTTGACCAGCGAGCGGCTGACCTCGGCGAAGCGGACCTTGAGCATGACCTGCAGCGGAGTCGCGGTCTTGATGCGGCTGACGATCTTGCTCGAGTCGCCGACATAGGCCTGGACGATCCGGGTCGCCTCCTCGACGTCTTCGGGCTTGGCGACCGTGCCGGTGAGCAGGATGACGCCGTTCATCGGCGTCGCCTGGATGCGGGCTTCGGGCATTGCGGTGCGCAGGAATTGCCCCACCGAACCGGTGTTAGAGCCGACGTGGACGTTGGCGGAATAGACCACCTTTCCGGCTTTGTTGGTGGCGTAGATCGTGGTCTCGCCGGCCGTCTTGCCGAAGATATAGAGCTGGTTCGCCGAGCGCACCTGAACATCGGCGATGTTGGGATCGGCGACGAACAGATCCGACATCGTCCCGTCGAGGCGGACGAGACGGCCCGTGCCGGCGCTGATCACGACGTCGCTGGTCGGCCGGACCGCGTTGGTCTGCGCCTGGACCGGAGCCGAGCTGGTGGCGGCGATACCGAGTGCCAGCACGACCGACAAAGCCGTTCCGACGGTATGGCTCAAGATACGCTTTTTCATCTTACTTGGCTCCCAGCGGAACGATGAGGACAGGAGCATTGCCCCGGGCAACACGGACGACCGGTCCGATGGCCGCAGCCGCTATGCTCTGATCGGATGAGCCCCCTTCCTGCTTTGCCACCGGGACGGTCCGGCGCTGGTAACGCGAGACGTCGCCGCCGACGGTGAAGGTGGGGGCAGTGTCGATTGGCTTATTGGCGATCGCGAGCAGCATGCGCTTCTCGGCGTTCGGATCGTCGCTCTTCGGGACCTCGATCTCGCCAGCGGCGATCGCGCGTTCCAGCTCGGCCGTGTTGTCCGCGATCGAGCGCAGCGACAGCGACAGCGAGCCGATGGTCTGCGCCACCGATATCTTCTCGGCGATTTTCGGAGTGGCTTCGAGCGTGACCGAGGCGGCGCTGCGCACTTCGGGCTTGCCGTCTTCGCCGGCAGCATTGGTGCGCTGGTCGGTGGCGAGCACGCGCAGGTTGCGCAGGATGGTCTCGGAGACTTTGAGCGGGGGGCCTTCGCCACCGCCGACCTGCTGGGTCAGGACCATGTCCACCCGGTCACCGGGGAAGACGAAGCCGGCGACGCCGCTGATGTTCGACACCGGAACGGTGATCGCGCGCATGCCCGGGCCAAGCGCCGCGGCAAGGAAGCCGCGCTCGCCCGGTTTGATCAGCGAGCCCTGCGTCAGCGGCTGGCCGGCGCTGATTTCGTTCCGCACGACGGTGCCGATCAGCGCGCTCGGGTCGGCGTTGCCCTCGCCTTTGATGAAATAGGCGGGCTGGACGAGGCCCTGCGGCCAGATCTGGTAGCGCAGCGCCTCCGCGTCGATGATCGTTCCGACCGGGAGGGAACGTGTCGCGACAAGGACTTCGGGACCTGCCGGAACCACGGGCGCCGCCTGGACCTGAGGAGCGCTTGCCCCGCTGAACAAGTTTTTCGCCATCACGGCGGTCACCGCCGCGATCACGAGCGCTCCGATCAGTAGCACGAGCTTTTTAACATCCATGACGACAGTCGCCTCCTGTTGGGTCCGAGTGAAACCCGGCGTTACCCATCACGCAAATTGGTTAAGAAAACGTTCGCCAATTAGCCAAATCCCGGCCATGGCGATCGCGACCCCGTAAGGAATCTCGAGTTGATGCTGAGCCTTGCTCACGCGATGCCGCACCAGCATCACGGCGGTCAGCGCCCCTCCGGCAAGCGACATGATGATCAGCATCATCACGACCGCTGCGGGGGGCAGCCACAAGGCGAGAGCGCCGACCATCTTGACGTCCCCGCCACCCATCGCACCATAAGCGAAGGCGATCGTGAACAGGCCGAACACCGCGAGCGCGATCCCGATCTGGAGGGCCACGTCGGGCCAGAGATCGAGACCCGATGCCCACCAGAAGGGGATGGCCAGTGCTGCGATGGCTCCGTTGAGCCAGTTGGGAATGGTACGCGTGCGCACGTCCCACGCGGCAGCGACAAGGATCAAAACGGCGAGAATACCGACTAGAATTTCAGCGAGATGCCCCAACATGGTTTACGTCTGTAGACGCCGTTGCTTTCAAAACCGTAACCACGCGCTGTCCGCCGTCAGCACCAATGGCACAGATTTGAGGTTGTGATTTAAGGAGGATCTGGGCTTCGTCGTAGTGACGAAGGAACGAAGATGAAGCCCAGATCCTCCAATGTAAAATCGCCCGCCAAGGC
>Ga0255338_1002540_pt1 | contig 26034 bp, 21 predicted proteins | sample MeOH1_35cm_T4_19_FD_203715 | JGI IMG/M metagenome (GOLD analysis project Ga0255338, IMG submission 203715) | Sandy soil microbial communities from University of British Columbia, Vancouver, Canada - MeOH1_35cm_T4_195 | ecosystem: Engineered > Artificial ecosystem > Sand microcosm > Unclassified ...
CGCCCTGATGAGTGCGGACAGGATTGGCAATGGACCATCAAAAACCCATGTTTACGACGAACCCGTTCGACGACGACAAACTGCGTGAGGAATGCGGCATTTTCGGCGTTTTCAACGCTGAAACCGCCTCCGCCATGGTCGCTCTTGGCCTTCACGCCCTCCAGCATCGCGGCCAGGAAGCCGCGGGCATCACCAGTTGGGACGGGCATGATTTCCACACCCATCGGGCGATGGGGCATGTGGCCGGCAATTTCGACCGCGACGAAGTGATTCGGGCTCTTCCCGGGGGCGCGGCCTGCGGCCATGTCCGCTATTCGACCACCGGCGAAACGTCGTTGCGCAACGTCCAGCCGCTTTATGCGGAACTAAGCTCCGGCGGCTTTGCCGTCGCGCATAACGGCAATATTTCCAATGCCATGAAGCTGCGCCGGGAACTGATCCGACGCGGATCGATCTTCCAGTCGACTTCCGATACAGAGGTCATCATTCATCTGGTGGCGACTTCCACCTACCGCACGCTGCTCGACAAGTTCATCGATGCATTGAAGCAGGTCGAAGGCGCCTATTCGCTGATCGTCATGACGCCCGAAGGCATGATCGCCTGCCGCGATCCGCTGGGCATCCGTCCCCTCGTGATGGGCAAATTGGGCGATTCGATCATCTTCGCTTCCGAAACCGTCGCCTTCGATGTGGTGGGCGCGGAGCATGTCCGCTCGATCGAGCCGGGCGAACTGGTCATCGTCACCCATGACGGCGAAGTGCGCAGCCACCGTCCCTTTGGCGAGACGCACGCCCGTCCCTGCATTTTCGAGCATGTCTATTTCAGCCGCCCCGATTCGGTCGTCGACGGCTCCAGCGTATATTCCGTCCGTAAGGCAATCGGCGCGCAGCTTGCCATCGAAAATCCGGTCGAAGCGGACTATGTCATCCCGGTGCCCGACAGCGGCGTTCCGGCGGCGATCGGCTATGCCCAGCAGTCGGGCATTCCCTTCGAACTCGGCATCATCCGCTCGCACTATATCGGCCGCACCTTCATCCAGCCGGGCGACAAGGTCCGTCATCTGGGCGTGAAGCTGAAGCATAATGCCAACCGCGCCCTGATTGAGGGCAAGCGGATCGTCCTGATCGACGATTCGATCGTGCGCGGCACCACCTCGCTCAAGATCGTGCAGATGATGCGCGAAGCGGGTGCCAAGGAGGTGCATATGCGCATCGCCAGCCCGCCGACCAAGCATAGCTGCTTCTATGGCGTCGACACCCCGGAGCGGACCAAGTTGCTGGCCCATAGGCTGGACATTGGCGGGATGCAGGATTTCATCCATGCCGACAGCCTGTCCTTCATATCGATCGATGGCCTGTACAAGGCGCTGGGTGAAGCCAAGCGGGCAGATATCCGGCCGCAATATTGCGACGCCTGCTTCACCGGCGATTATCCCACAACCCTGACCGACCAGGACGAAGTCGTGGTGCAGAACCAGCTCGAATTGCTGGCCGAACGGGTGGTCTGACCCTCTTTTCTTTCGCTATATGGACGGGCCTGGCGCTTTGCCGCTTCTGGCCTGTCCCTTCCTGACCCTGATGAGGGATATTTCATGTCGATTCAGCCTCTTTCCGGCCAGCCGCTTTCCGGCAAGCTTGCCCTCGTCACAGGGGCGAGCCGCGGCATCGGCGCCGCGACGGCGGAAGCGCTGGCCGCCGCTGGCGCGCATGTCATCCTCACCGCCCGGACCAACGGCGGGCTGGAAGAGGTGGAGGATCGCATCCATCAGGCCGGTGGCAGCGCGACCATAGCGCCGCTGGACCTGATCGACGGCGAAAGCATCGGGCGATTGGCGCAAGCCATTTCAGGCCGCTGGCAGGCGCTCGACATATTGGTCCTCAATGCCGCAACGCTGGGCAGCCTGGCTTCGGTTCCGGCCATCGACGCCAAGGAATTCGCTCGCTTGCTGACGCTGAACATTGCCGCGCCCCAAGCCTTGATCGCAGCCTTTGACGGCATGCTCCGGGCCAGCAGCGATGCGCGGGTGGTGGCCATCACTTCTTCGGTCGGCGCGAAGCCACGGGCTTATTGGGGCGCCTACGGGGCTTCGAAAGCGGCGCTGGAAACGCTGGTCGGCGCCTATGGCGAGGAAGTGAAGAATATTTCCACCATTCGTACCCATATCATCGATCCGGGCGCCACGCGCACGGCGATGCGTGCGCGTGCTTTTCCTGGCGAAGATGCAGCGACGCTCAAGGAACCGGCTATTGTGGGGGGCGCTATTGTCGATCTGGTGATTGCAGATACGCCTGACGGATACCGGACGCGCATAGATTAGGTTTTAGGGTTTCGAGATATGGCTGAGATTGGCCAATTGCAGACATTGATAATATCGTCATCCCAGCTTTCGCTGGGATGACGATATTATCAATGGCAGGAAACCACCCCATTGCACAGCCGTCGGCCAAGCTGAATTTCCGCATAGCTAAGCCGGTTTCACCAGCGTAACCTGCGCAACGTCGATCGTGCCGCCGCGAAAGCCGCCTTCGCAATACATCAGATAATAGCGCCAGAGATCGACGAAATGCTGGTCGAAACTGGCGGGCAGCAACCCCTTGTCGATCGCCCGGTCGAAGCGTTCGCGCCACCGCCGGAGCGTTTCGGCATAGTGCACACCAAAGCGGTGGACATCGCGCCATTCCAGGCGCTGCGCTTCTGCTAGGGCGCGAAAACGGCTTTCCGAAATCAGCATGCCGCCGGGGAATATATAGGTCTGGATGAAATCGGCACCGCGGGCATAGCTTTCGAATATCGCGTCCTCGATCAATATATATTGGATCGCTGCCCGGCCGCCTGGCTTGAGTAGGCGCGCGATTGCCTCCAGGTAGGCGGGCCAGTAGCGTTCCCCTACCGCCTCCACCATTTCCACGCTCGCAATGGCGTCATATTGCCCCTGGGCGTCGCGATAATCCCGAAGAATGATGTTCGCCCCCGACCCCAGTCGATCGCGAGCATAGTGCGCCTGCTCGACCGACAGCGTGAGCCCGTCATAATGGATCGGACAGCGCGCCATCGCCTGCTCGGCAAGGCCGCCCCAGCCGCAGCCGATTTCCAGCAATGAGTCGCCTTCATGCAGATCGAGCCGGTCGAGAATGGCGTCGACCTTCCTCTGTTGCGCCCGCTCCAGACTTTCGATCCGATCGTCCGGGTCGCGAAACAGGCCGCTGGAATAATGCATGGCCCGGTCGAGCCACAGTTCGTAGAAATCATTCCCCAGATCATAATGATAGGCGATGTTGCGGCGCGAACCCTTGCGGCTGTTGCGACGCGCCCAATGCAGCGCCCGGCCGATCCAGCGGGTTGGCCCGCGCGGCCGGGCGACATTGCCCAGGCTGACGGCATTGGCCATGAACAGCGCGAAAAGCGGAACAGGGGCGGTACTGGTCCATTCCCCGCGTGCCCAGGCCCTGTACCAGCCTGCCGATCCGCCAGCGATCAGGCGAAGCAGCGCTCGCCACCGTAGCAGATGAACCTCGCATTCCGGCCCCGACGCTCGACAACCGAGCAAGCGCTGGCTGCCGTCGGGCAGAATGGCGTGAAGCGACCCTCTCTCCAGCCCCAGATCGATGCGGTCGAGCAGCTTGTGAAATTGCCGGGCCGCAAGCTGGCTCAGCCAGGCATGGCTGCGACGATCCAGCGGGCGCCTGACCGGCACTGCCGCCCTGCCGCGACGGGGTTCAATGGCGTTCATTTTTCTACTCTGCCCGATGGTTTACGGCATCGCAATCATGGCTTGCTGTGACGCCAAGCTGCCAGAGCCCTCTCCCGTCCCTCCCTGTGGCCGATGCATTTTGCCGGATAATCGGACGGACGCACGCCATGAGCATCGGGGTCGTGAATGCGACCATTGTCCAGATGGGCCAGTTCCGGCACCCATGTCCTGATATAGCCGGCGGCGTCGAACTTTTCCGACTGTGTCAGGGGCGCCATGATACGGGAAAAGATATTGGCATCGACGCCGCTGCCTGCAACCCATTGCCAGTTGACGCTGTTATTGGCGTAGCTTGCATCGACCAGCGTATCCCAGAACCAGCGCGCGCCCTGACGCCAGTCGATCAGCAGATGCTTGATCAGGAAGCTTGCCGCGATCATGCGGACGCGATTGTGCATCCAGCCGGTCGTCCAGAGCTGGCGCATGCCCGCATCGACGATCGGATAGCCGGTGCGCCCGGTTTTCCAAGCCCGGAAATCGCTTCCGGCATCGCGAAGATCGCGCCAGGGCATGGCATCGAACGCCTCTCGGGCATTTTCCGAACCATAGGTCGGCATCGCCCAGATCTGGGTGTGGGCATAATCGCGCCAGATCAGTTCCTTGAGGAAGGTCGCCGCATCGCCGGGCGCCCCGGTGACCCGGTGCCAGACATAGGCGGGCGATATTTCCCCGAAATGGAGATGGGGCGAGAGGCGCGAGGTTCCCTCCTGCGACGGCAGGTTGCGCGCTCTGTCATAATCCGCCGCCTCGTCCAGAAATGCGGCAACATTGGCCCGCGCGCCCGCTTCGCCGGGGGTCCAATCATTGGAAAAGGCTGCTGCCCAATCCGGCTTCGTGGGCAAAAGCCGCCATTTCTCGAGCGAATCGCTTTTCGGCCATTGCGGCGCCGCGTCGATGCGCGAGGGCGCATGGACTGGCGTGGAGGGCGGCATCTGTTCCATCACTGCGCGCGCGAATGGGGTGTAGATTCGATAGCTGTTTCCTCCGCCCGTCCGAACCGCACCCGGCGGCAACAACAACCCGCCATCGTGCAGGCAGAGGTCCAGCCGTTTGGCGAGCGCCTTTTCCGCGTTGCGCCACCAGGGCTCATAATGGTGCAGTGCATGAATGCGCCGGGCGCCCGTTTCCTCGGCGATTCCGACAAGTTGGTCGATGCAGTCGCCTTGCCTCAGGATCAGGCGAGAGCCCTTGTCCCGCAGATTCGCGTCCAGACTGGTCAGGCTGTGATGCAGCCACCAGCGCGACGCCCCGCCCATTTTCCACTGGCGGGGTGCCTGATCGTCCAGCACATAGACGGGAATCACCGGCCCTTCCTGCACAGCGGCGGCCAGCGCGGCCTGATCGGCAAGCCGCAAATCCTGTCGGAACCAGACGAGAACGGGGTTCGGCATGGAAGCCGCCATGCCATGGGCCGAGCACGGTTCCAAGCCTCTGTCCCCATTTGATGCGAAGCGCTGCACAAATCGCCGCGCCGGACATTTTCGGCCATGGACGTGCGGCTTGGCGCCGCTTATTCTCGCACTGCACAAAGCGGCAAGCCGGGCGCAACGCCTGGGCGGCACGCTGGAGACAACGACCAGGGACTAAGATGGCCTCGATGCCGAATGATTCAGAACTCGCCTACCGGCCTTGCGTCGGTATCATGCTCGTCAACATGGATGGCCAGGTCTTCGTTGGCCAGCGGATCGATAATGCAGTCGAAGCCTGGCAGATGCCGCAGGGCGGCATCGACGACGGCGAAGACATGAAGGCCGCCGCTCTCCGCGAATTGAACGAGGAGACCGGCATCATCCGCGAGCATGTCGAAATCATCGCCAAGGCGCGGGAAGAGCATTTCTATGACTTGCCGCCTGAACTGATCGGCAAGCTGTGGGGCGGCAAATATCGCGGCCAGCGGCAATATTGGTTCCTCGCGCGCTTTCTGGGCACTGACGAGGATATCGATATCCAGACCGCGCACCCGGAATTTCGCGAGTGGAAATGGGCCGAGCCGGAAAGCCTGCCCGACCTCATCGTGCCGTTCAAACGCAAGCTTTACCGGGACATTCTGCACGAATTCAGGGACTTGATCTGAAAGAGGGTTAAAATCGGCGATCATGCCGGTATGAGGAGGCGCATGCGTTATTGCCTGGCCCTTCTTCCCCTCTTCCTGTCGGCGCCTGCCTGGGCCAACTATCCCGTACTTCTGCCGCCATCGGTCCGGGAGATGCTCGAAGCGGCGATCGCCAACGGCAATGAGACTGAGATCGCGACGGTCGCCAAGATCGCCAAGCAGACCAATCCCGGCTCCGCTGACGAGATTCAGCGCATGGTCAACAGTTGGAAGGAACGGACCAAGGCCACGCAGGAAACCGTGATTCGAGAGGCCCGCTTCACCGAATTGTGGACGGGCAAGGTCGAAGCCGGCGGATTTCGCTCCACCGGCTCCACCAGCGAACTCGGCATCAGCGCCAGCGCCGCGATCAAGCGGACAGGCATCCAATGGTCGCACAAACTGGCCGCCAGCATCGATTACCGCCGCGCCAACGGCGTGACGTCACGCGAACGCTATACCGCCAGCTACGAACCGCGTTATGAATTCGACCCCCGGGGCTTCGCTTATGGCCTGACGCAATTCGAGCGGGACACATCGATCGGCTATGATGAGCGCTACACCGCTTCGGCCGGCATCGGTTACAAGGTGATCGTCAGCGAACCGATCGACCTTTCGCTGGATGCGGGGCCCTCGATCCGTCATGCCAAATATATCATCGGTGAGCGCGAGACCAAATTGGGGGCTCGCGCGTCCATGGACTTCGCCTGGCGGCTGGCGCCGACGCTGATTTTCAAGCAGACCGCGTCGGGCTATGCGGAAAGCGACGTCTATACGCTCAATTCGCTGACATCGCTCGTGACGAAGGTTGGGACGCGCTGGTCGGCCGCCTTTTCCTACAATGTGCAATATGAATCGGAAACGCTGCTGTCCGCGCGGGATTCCGACACGCTGAGCCGCCTGACCCTCACTTACGACTTTTAGGCAGGGGTGGAGGCGCCGCCTCCGCTCTGATAGGGTCGCCAGGATGAGAGGCATTTCGTCGTTCGAACGGAGCGTCATGGAAAGCGCGGCAGACGCGCCCATGCTCGCGCAGACTGAAAAATGGGCGGCGGTGAACAGCGGGTCGCGCAATCTGCCCGGCCTCGCCGCCATGGCGGCCATGCTCGCGGATGCCTTTTCCCGATTGCCGGGCGCGATTTCCCTTGTCGACCCGGACCCAGTCGAGACGGTCCGGCCCAATGGACGCTTGGGAGTCTTGACCCACGGAAGCCATCTGCGCCTCTCGGTCCGGCCGGAGGCGCCCGTGCAAATCCTGCTCACCGGCCATATGGATACGGTCTTCCCGGCCGACCACGCCTTTCAGGCGCTGCGATGGATCGATCCGGCGACCTTGAACGGGCCGGGCGTGGCGGACATGAAGGGCGGGCTTGCCGTCATGCTGGCCGCCTTGTGCGCGGTGGAAACGGCGCCGGGCGCGGAAAGGCTTGGCTATGGCGCGGAAAGGCTTGGCTATGATGTGATCATCAACAGCGATGAGGAAGTCGGCAGTCCTTCCTCGGCAGCGCTGTTGCGCAAGATCGCGGCGGGCAAGCTCGCCGCCTTCACCTATGAACCCGCCCTGCCCGACGGGACGTTGGCAGGCGCGCGCGCAGGCAGCGGCAACTTCGCCATCATCGTCACCGGCAAGAGCGCGCATGCCGGCCGCAATCCGCAGGATGGGCGAAACGCGCTGCTGGCGGCGGCCGATCTCGCGCTGCGCCTGAAGGCGGCCAGCGGGAACGGCTTTTCCTGCAATCCGGCACGGATTGAAGGGGGCAGTCCCAATAATGTCGTGCCCGACCATGCCATTCTGCATGTCAATTTCCGGCCCAGGACGCCCGCCGACGAACGGGCCGCCGACGACCTGCTGAGAGATGCCATGGCGCAGGTTGCGCGGGAACATGACGTGTCGCTGCACCGGCATGGCGGCTTTGGCCGCCCGCCCAAGCCGATGGATGCGCAGGCGCAAGCCTTGTTCGGACTCGTCCGGCAATGCGGGGCGGATTTGGGCTTGTCCATCGCCTGGCGGGACACGGGCGGGGTGTGCGACGGTAATAATATCGCAGCATGCGGCGTGCCTGTGGTCGACACCATGGGCGCGCGCGGCGGCAATATTCACAGCGATTCGGAATATCTGATCGTCGACAGCCTGGCCGAAAGGGCACAACTGTCGGCATTGACGCTGCTTCGGATCGCCGAGGGACGTTTCACGAAGGGGATGAAGGCATGAGTTTTTTCATGCGAACAGCGTGTGCCGACGATCTGCAGACCCTTTATGAGATGGCGAAACTGACGGGGGGGGGCTTCACCAATTTGCCGCCCGATCGCAAAGCGCTCGCGGCTAAGCTGGAACGGACCGAACAGGCATTGGACCGCCAGACGGAAAGCGTCGAGGACGAACTGATCGTCATGGTGCTGGAAAACAGCCAGACCGGGCAGGTACGCGGCACCTGCCAGATTTTCAGCAAGGTGGGTCAGAACTGGCCCTTCTATTCCTATCGGCTGGGCGTGCTGACCCAGCATAGCCGGGAGCTTTCGCGGACCTTCCGGGCAGAGATGCTATCCCTCGTCACCGATCTGGAAGGATCGGCGGAAGTGGGTGGCCTGTTCCTGCATCCGCGCGAACGGGCCGAGGGGCTGGGCCTGTTGCTGGCGCGCAGCCGCTATCTCTACATCCGCAATCATCGCGCTCGCTTCGGGGAGCGGATCATCGCGGAACTGCGCGGCGTGATCGACGAAGCGGGCGGATCGCCCTTTTGGGATGGTCTGGCCGGGCGCTTCTTTGGCATGAGCTTTCAGGAGGCGGACGAGTTCAATGCGGTGAACGGCAATCAGTTCATCGCGGATCTGATGCCCAAGACCCCGATCTATACCGCCATGCTGACCGACAGCGCCCGCAGCGTCATCGGCATGCCGCACCCCAATGGCCGGGCAGCAATGCGGATGCTGGAGACGGAGGGCTTCACCAATCCGGGCTATGTCGACATTTTCGACGGCGGCCCGACTATGGTGGGGCAGATCAATGCGCTGCGCACTATCGCCCACGCCGCCGACGTCACGTTGAGCGCCGCGCACGAAAAGGGCGGGGACAAGATGCTGGTCGCGACGGGGCGGCTTGCGGATTATCGCTGCACATACGGCTTCGTCATCGAAAGGGAGGATGGAAGCGTGTCGCTCGATCAAGCTTCCGCACAGTTGCTGGGGCTGGAGCCGGGGCAGAATTTCACCATGGCGGAACGGGCATGACGGCAAGGGAAATCAATTTCGACGGCCTGGTCGGCCCCAGCCATAATTATGCGGGGCTCAGTCTGGGCAATCTGGCGTCGGCGCGCAATGCGGGGGCGATCTCCTATCCCAGGGCGGCAGCGTTGCAGGGGATCGAAAAGATGCGGTCCAACCTGCGCCTCGGGCTGGCGCAAGGCCTGTTTCTGCCCCAGTGGCGGCCCGATGGCGCGTGGCTGACCGCGCTCGGGACCGATGTCGGCGATGCGGAGGCACATATCCGCGCAGCCGCCATGTCGGCATCCTCCATGTGGGCGGCCAATGCCGCCACCGTCTCGCCCGCAGCGGACACGGCGGACGGGCGGACGCATCTGACCGTCGCCAATCTCGTCACCATGCCGCATCGCAGCCACGAATGGCCGCAAACCCTGGCGCAACTGCGGCTCGCCTTTTCCGACCGGAGCGCCTTTGCCGTGCACGGCCCCATCCCCGCGCCTTTTGGCGATGAGGGCGCCGCCAATCATATGCGCCTGTGCGACAGCCATGGCGAAGCGGGCGTGGAGGTGTTCGTCTACGGCCAGTCCGGCGGCCCCTTCCCAGCCCGCCAGCATTTCGAAGCGAGCAAGGCGGTCGCCCGGCTGCACCAGATCGATCCGGAACGCACGCTATTCGTCATACAGTCGGAAGAGGCCATCGCCGCGGGCGCCTTCCACAATGACGTCGTCGCCGTCGCCAATGAGCGCGTGCTTTTCACCCATGAGCAGGCCTTTGCCGACAAGGAGCGTTTCTACGCCGACCTGCGTGCAAAGCTGCCTTCGGTCGAGATTGTCGAGGTTCCCGCCAGCGCGATCAGCCTGTCCGACGCGATCCGCAGCTATATCTTCAATGCGCAACTCGTGACCTTGCCCGATGGCGCGATGGCGCTGATCCTGCCGACCGAAGCGCGGGACATGCCCGCCATATGGGCCTGGCTGGAGGCGGTGGTCGCGGGCAATGGCCCTATCCGGAAGTTGGTGCCTGTGGACGTGCGACAATCCATGGCGAATGGCGGCGGCCCCGCCTGCCTGCGCCTGCGCGTGGTGGCCGATCCCGCCAATATCGATCCCCGCTTCCTGGTGGACGAGGCGAAGCTGGACGGCATTGCGGGCATCGTCCAGGACTATTGGCCCGAAGCCATAGCGCCCGACGATCTGGCCGATACCCGGCTGATCGCGCGGATCGAACAATCATGGTTAACGCTTGTTGACCATTTGCAGCTTTCGGGCGATTTAATTCCTTGACGGCAGACGAGCCGGGCGGAATCAGATGGAACGGATCAAGCGCCTCTTCACTATCAAGACCAAGTTCGAGGCGTTTCTGGTGATCTACGCCCTGGCGCTTGGCGCGACCGAGCGGGGCGTTGCGTACATGCAGCAATATCCCGGCACCGGCGGACATCTGCTGGCGCTGGCCTGCACGGGCAGTGTGTTTATGGCTGGCGGCATGCTCCTGGACGCCGTGGAGATGCGGCGCAGCGCCTACAGCGTCTATTAAGCCGCTAAAGCCTTGTATCCGCCGCCCATGCCATGCAGGAGCGGCGTCATGGCTGCCATCATGTTTCAGGGAACGGGATCGGACGTCGGCAAATCCTTGCTGGTTGCGGGACTTTGCCGCGCGCTGGTCCGTCGCGGATATCGCGTCCTGCCGTTCAAACCGCAGAATATGTCCAACAATGCCGCTGTCACCGTCGATGGCGGAGAGATTGGGCGAGCGCAGGCGCTTCAGGCGATCGCCGCCCGAGTCGAACCGCATACGGACATGAACCCGGTGCTGCTGAAACCGCAGGCCGATCGCACGTCGCAACTTGTCGTCCATGGTCAGGTCCGGGGAAAGCTGGGCAGCGGGAATTTCCGTTCGGCGCGGGGCGAATTGCTGGAGGCCGTGCTGGCCAGCTACCGCCGGTTGCAGGCGCAATGCGATATCGTCGTGGTGGAAGGCGCCGGATCACCCGCCGAAGTCAACCTGCGGGCGGGGGACATCGCCAATATGGGCTTTGCGCGGGCTGCCGATGTTCCGGTGATCCTGGTGGGCGACATCGACCGGGGTGGCGTGATCGCGGCCATCGCCGGGACGAAAGCGGTGATCGCCCCCTCCGACGCGGCGATGATCCATGGCTTCCTGATCAACAAATTCAGGGGTGATCCCGCGCTGTTCGAAGACGGCTATCGCCATATCGAGCAATTGACCGGCTGGAAGGGCTTTGGCGTCATTCCATGGCTGAACCAGGCCAGCCGCCTGCCGAGCGAGGACGCCGTGGTGCTGGAACGCAAGCAGCGCGGTCTGAGCGAAAGGTTGCTGATCGCCTGCCCGATCCTGCCGCGCATCGCGAATTTCGACGATCTCGACCCGCTGAAGCTGGAGCCTGGCGTCAATGTCGTCATGGTGCCGCCCGGCCAGCCCATCCCGGCCGAAGCCGCGATCATCATTCTGCCGGGTTCCAAAGCCACCATCGCGGATTTGCAGGCGGTTCGAGATCAGGGGTGGGACATCGATATCCGCGCGCATCACCGGCGCGGCCGGCCTATATTGGGCATTTGCGGCGGCTATCAGATGCTGGGTCGAAGGATAGACGATCCGGACGGGATCGAAGGACCGCCCGGCAGTGTCGATGGCCTTGGCCTGTTGGATGTGGAAACCCGGCTGACCCCGGTCAAGACATTGGAAAGAACGAACGGAACCGCGCTGGGGCAGGCATTTTCCGGCTATGAAATGCATGTCGGCATGTCCGACGGACCCGACTGCTCGCGGCCGTTTGCCGTCATGGAAGCAGGCCGGCCGGATGGCGGGTCGAACAAGGACGGCACGGTCATGGGCACCTATATCCACGGTCTGTTCGCCAGCACCGGGTTGCGCGCAGCCTTTCTGGCGCGGCTTGGCCACGAGTCCGCCCTTGGGGACTATCGGACTTCGGTGAACGACGCGCTGGATCAGATAGCGATGCAATTGGAAGAGCATGCAGACATGGACGCACTGGTCCAGATTGCCATGCGCTGAGAGGGCGGCGGTGCGCAAAGGGAGACTGCGTCATTGCGGGACGGTCACCGTCTATGCTGTTGGTTATATTTACGAAAAATCGACAAAATATTATGCTAAGACATTAGGCATAGTGCTAATAATATAGCCGATAAGGCAGACGAGGCGGAGCTTATGTTGCGTAACCTTCATAAACCAGCCGCCCCGATGAAGGCCGCCTTGTCATCGTGCAAACGCCATTTCCTTTCTTCTTTGATATTCAGCGCATTGATGAACGTCCTTTATATCGGACCCGTTCTCTATATGCTGCAGGTATATGATCGCGTCGTCGCCGGACAGGGCAGACTGACCCTTTTCTTTCTGACCATCATCATCGTCTTCGTCATCGCTACGCTGGCGCTGCTCGAACAGGTGCGCTCCCGCCTGCTGGTGCGGGCGAGCATCCGGTTCGACCGGCAACTTGCCGGCCTGTTGCTCGACACGACCTTGAGCGGGCGCGGTTCAACCGGCGAGGCGATGAACAAGCAGATCCTGAGGGAATTCGACACGCTGCGGCAAGCGCTGACCGGGCCGACGATCCTCTCGATCTTCGATTTTCCCTGGAGCCCCGTTTACGTCATCGTCTGCTTCCTGATCCATCCGGCCATCGCCGCGATGGCGGTCGTGGGCGGCGGCGCGCTCCTCTTCATCGCGCTATGCAATGAAAGACAGACCAACGCCCCGCTGAAACAGGCCAATGAGGCAGCGAACAGAGCCTATGTCAGCCAAGAGCAGACGCTCGCCGGGGTAGAGGTTATCCGCGCGCTCGGCATGCGGAGCGCACTGGTGCGGCGCCATCTGATCGAACGCCGGGCCATGCTGAACCTTCAGGCCAGCGCGAGCTTCGCAGGCGGCCATTATGTCGCCATCAGCAAATTCATCCGCCTGGTTCTGCAATCGCTGGCATTGGGCCTGGGCGCCTGGCTGGCGATCAACAACCAGATTTCGGCAGGCGCGATTTTCGCCTCCTCCTTCCTGGTCGGGCGCGCGCTGGCGCCGATCGACCAGTTGCTGGGCGCGTGGCGCAATGTCGTCCATGCACGGGCTAGCTATACGACGCTCAACGATCTGCTGGCTGGCAGAGACGCGGACATCGCGCTCACCCGGCTGCCCCCGCCAATCGGACATGTCGCGGTCGAGCATCTGACCTATTTCACCCCCGGCCTGGACAAACCGATATTGGCCGACATCAACTTCACCATGGAACCGGGCGAAGTCGTCGCGATCGTCGGGCCGAGCGGCGCAGGCAAGTCCACCTTGCTGCGCATGTTGTCCGGGGCGGCGCGTCCCCTGCGCGGATCGATCCGCTATGACGGCGCGAACATTCAGGATTGGGATTCGGAACGGCTGGCCGGCTTTGTCGGCTATCTGCCGCAGGACACATCGCTGTTCGCCGGAACGATCAAGGAGAACATCGCGCGCTTTGGCAATTTCCTGTCGGACGATGAGGAAGCCATCGACAACAACGTGATCGAGGCGGCCCGGCTGAGCGGCGCCCATGACATGATCCAGCATTTGCCGGGCGGATATAATCTGGCGCTGGGGTGGGGCGGGCGCGGGCTGTCCGCCGGGCAGGCGCAACGGGTGGGGCTCGCCCGGGCCCTTTATGGCGCGCCACCACTCGTTTTCCTGGACGAGCCCAATGCCCATCTCGATGCCGAAGGAGAGGTGCGGTTGGTAGCGACGCTGGACGACCTCAAGAAGAAGAACGCTTCCGTCGTCATCGTCGCCCATCGGATGGGGATATTGGGCGTGGTCGACAAGATCATGGTGATGCGCGACGGACGGGTGGAAGCCTTTGGCCCGCGCGATGAAGTGCTGGGGCGGCTGAAGGCGATCAGGTCCGAAGAGCATCCCGCACCCCGGACTGCGGAGGGGTAAGGCCGTCATGGGGGACATTCAGATCAGCGACGCCAGCGGAACCGTCCAGCTCTACCACCCGGCCGCCAAAGACGCCGAAATGATCGATGACAGGCCGGACCGCGACATGCGGACGGGCACCGTCATCGCCGTGCTGTTCTTCGTCCTGTTTCTCGGCTGGGCGGCCTTTGCGCGGCTGGATGCGGCTGCCTATGCGCCCGGTCGGCTCACCGTGTCCGGGCAACGGCAATCGGTGCAGCATCGCGACGGAGGCGTGGTGGGCGCGATCTTCGTGAAGGAAGGGCAGCATGTCCGGCAAGGCCAGCCCTTGATGGAGCTGGCATCGGCCGAAGTACGGGCCCAGGCGCGCATGTATGGCGCGCAGTTCATCGCGCTCAAGGCGCAACGGGCAAGGCTGATAGCCGAACAGCTCGGCGCCAGCCATATCGATTGGCCCACCGAATTCGCCACCTTCAAGGGACAGGAGCAGGAGGATGCGCAGGAAGCGATCCGCCTTCAACTGACGCAGTTCAACGCCCGCTCCTCGGTGCTGACGGCGCAGACCGGCGTGCTGCACGAGCAGGCCAGTCAGGTGCAGCAGACGGCCCGCGGCTACCGCTCGCAACTGGCGGCGTCGTCCGAACAGGCACGGCTGATCGGGGAAGAGCTGGAGAGCCTGCGCGATGTGGCGGAAAAGGGATACGTCTCCAAGTCGCGGATCAGGGCGCTGGAACGGGCGCGGGCCGACCTTCAAGGACAGGAAGGGCAATTTTCCGCCAGCATCGCTCGCTCCGGCGCGGAAGCGGGGGAAAATCGGCTGAAAGCGCTGGAGGCGGAAAAGGCCTATAAGGAACGGGCCGCGTCGGAATTGCGCGATGTGGAGTTCTCGCTTAACGAAGTGCTGCCCAAATATCGCGCGGCGAAGGATCAACTGGCGCGTCTCCAGATCCGGGCACCCGCGACGGGCACGATCGTCGGGCTCAACGTCTTTACCGTCGGCGGGGTGATTTCCCCCGGACAGAAGCTGATGGACATCGTCCCGGACCGGGCGGGACTGGTCATAGAGGCGCGCGTCTCGCCGGAAGACATCGACGACCTGAAGGCGGGCCAGAAGGCGCAGATCAAGTTCAACAGCCTGCATGAACGCGACCTGCCGATCATGGATGGCCAGATCACCCGGCTGTCGGCGGACAGCTTTCAGGACGAAAAGGCGGGCCTGTCCTTCTACACTGCCGAGGTGGTCGTGCCGTCGAAGGAACTGGAGGTCATCAGGGCCGTGCGTGGCCAGGATTTCAGCCTGAAGGCGGGGATGCCGGTACAGGTCCTGGTGCCGCTGCGGCGGCGGACCGCCTTGCAATATGCGCTCGAGCCGCTCACCCAATCGCTATGGCTGTCCTTCAGGGAGCATTGATCCCTCAACAGGTCATTGCAGTTCCGAAAAGCGGGCCTGAGCGCCAAGAGCATCGTAAATGTGCCGATATTCGGAGATGATCGCGCCGCGGTCATAATCCTTGATGACGCGCGCAGCGCTTCGCCCATGGCGCCGCGCAAGGAGGGCGCGCAGCAGATCGAGAATGGCGGCCGCCGTGCAATCCGGATTGACCAATTGGGTGACGATGCCGCCGGACCGATCGATGGCGGGCACCCGCCCTTCGATCATTTCTGCAACTGCCGACATCGGGCGCCACCACCGGCATGCCGCAGGTGCCGCCCTCCAATATGACGAGCGGCTGCGCTTCCGACAGCCTGGTCAGCACGATCAGGTCGATGCGGGGCAACCATTTGGCCACATTGACGCGCCCGGCGAATTGCACGGCATTGCCGATCCCCAATTCAGTGACCAGCGCCTCGCAATCGGCGGCATAATTGGGGTCCTCGTCAAGCGGCCCAATATGGCGAAGCGCACCTCCGGCATTTCCGCAAGGACCAGGGCCGCTGCCCTGATGAAGGTCTTGATATCCTTGATCGGCACGACCCGGCCGATCAGCGCCACCAGCGGACAAGCAGGATCGCAGGCACGCTCCATAAGCGCGAAACGATCCGCGTCGATGCCGTTGGGAATGACGCGCAAGCGTTCCTGCCTTGGCGCCCCGGCGGTGCTGGGTCTGGTTGTTGACGCCATAAAGAGCGATGATCGGATCGCAGACGTCATAGCAGGCCCGCAAAGCCGGTGAAAATGGTGATCGACCCGCGCCTTGGGCAAAGGTGCGAGCAGCATGCGCCCGATCCGCTTCATCTGCGCTGCGGGATAGCGGCGGGGCAGGCAGGGTTCGATCCGCAACGGGATTTCCACCACCTCGACGACAAGGCAACAATTGGTTGAAACCTTATCTGGATGTCGACGGCTTCGATACGAATGCGACCTATGTGGCGCTTGCGGAATCGAGGGGAACCAGGACGATCTGCTATCTCGACATCGGATCGGCCGAGAGCAACCGGCTGGATTATGCCAGCCTGTCAGCCATTTCCAGACTATTGGGCAACAGCAATCCCAGCTTTGCGGGGGAACGCTATATCGACATGCGGCGCTACCCCGAATTCATCCAGATCATGGACGACCGGTTCCGCATGTGCCGGGACGAGGGGTTCGGCTATGTCGAATTCGATGTCATGGATGCTTTTGAAGATGGCGCCGCGACGACGGGGTTCAATCTCACCGAACAGGACATGATCAACTATGTGACCGCCCTGTCCAGCCGCGCGCGAGGATATGGGCTGAAACCGATGCAGAAGAATGCCAGCGGCTCATCCGCAAAGCTCATCTCGCTGTTTGACGCCATATTGTTCGAGGGATGCGTCCTGGGCAATTTCTGTACCGACGACTCGCCCTATGTCACGGCGGGGAAACCGGCGTTCAATGCCGAATATCCGGAGGAATGGCCTGCCGGAACCTTGACCGGACCAGGACATGCAGCGTATCGCCCAATGCGAAAATCTCGACGATCATCACCGTGGTGACTTTGGACAGGCCCGCCCCAGCACCGATGCGCCCTTTGAGACCTGTTTTCCGGCGAATTGGGGAAATGGCGCACCCGGAACGATTCGAACGTCCGACCCTCAGATTCGTAGTCTGATGCTCTATCCAGCTGAGCTACGGGTGCGTTGTGGAGGGGCAGATAGAAGGGGCAGAGCAGTCTGGCAACCCCCAAACTGGACTATTCCAAATTAAAAAATACGATCCGCCTTCCATCGCGGACGAACAGCATCATCGCCCGTCGGAACAGGATAAAACAGTAAATTCAAGGAGAAATGGCGCACCCGGAACGATTCGAACGTCCGACCCTCAGATTCGTAGTCTGATGCTCTATCCAGCTGAGCTACGGGTGCGTTGGAGTGGCGCAGATAGAGGCGCCTGCGCCTTTGGGCAAGCCCTTTTTGCACTTTTCCGACAGCCCGGCCGATCGGCGGCGCCGAACCGCAACCTTTGTCCGGGTCCGCTCGTTCGACGGTCAGGAAAGGATGCTGAGATGATCTTCACCCTCAACGAAATCGCGCTGCTGCTGATCGTGCTGCTGATGGGGCTGGTTCTGGGCCTCATCATGAGCGGGCGCGGCAAATATAAGCGCTGTTGGCGCGACGAACAGCTTGCCCACGCCCAGGTGATCAAGGATCGGGATGCCCGGCTGACTGCGGCTCGGGAACGCATAGCGGAACTGGAACGCCAGTCGAAATCAATTGGCCGAGGCAGCGCTGCGCCTGGAGCGGCGACCGTGCATGGGCACGACGATTTCACCCGTATTCGCGGCATCACGCCGCAGGATGTAATCGCGCTCCATGAGGCGGGCTATCAGCACTATGGTCAGATCGCCGGCATCAGCAGCGAGCAGGAAGCCGCCCTGGAGACGCGATTAGGCCTTCGGCAAGGCGTGATTTCGCGGGAGGAATGGCGGGAACAGGCCCGTCTGCTCGACGCCCGCAAGGATGATGAGCATGCCCGGCTTTATGAACCGCGCGCCACGCATGTCTGAAAAATAAGGGGCAGGATCATCTCCCGCCCCTTGTGACCGTCACTTCCGGTTCGCCAGCGCCGCCTGGGCAGCGGCGAGACGAGCGATCGGCACGCGATAAGGCGAAGCCGAGACGTAATCGAGGCCAGTCTGCTCGCAGAAGGCGATGGAGGCCGGGTCGCCGCCATGTTCGCCGCAGATACCCAACTTGATGCCGCTGCGGGTTGCACGGCCACGTTCGGCAGCCAGTTGGATGAGTTCACCCACGCCTTCGACGTCGATGCTGACGAACGGATCGCGGGCGAAGATGCCCTTGTCGACATATTGCGTCAGGAAACGGCCGGCGTCGTCGCGGCTGATGCCGATGGTGGTCTGCGTCAGGTCGTTGGTGCCGAAGGAGAAGAATTCGCCCACTTCAGCGATCTCGCCGGCCCGCAATGCAGCGCGTGGCAATTCGATCATGGTGCCGACCAGATATTCGACGCTGGCGCCCTGCTCTTCGAACACTTCGCTGGCAACGCGATCGACGATCACCTTCATCAGCTCCAGTTCCTTGCGGGTCGCCACCAGCGGGATCATGATTTCCGGGATCGGCGCTTCGCCGCTGCGCTGCTTGACGATCAGCGCGGCTTCGAAGATGGCGCGGGCCTGCATTTCGTAGATTTCAGGATAGGTCACGCCCAGACGGCAACCGCGATGGCCGAGCATCGGGTTGAACTCGTGCAGTTCGGCGGCCCGGCGCTTGAGCGTTTCCACGCCGACGCCCGCAGCCTTCGCCACTTCCTCGAACTCCGCTTCGCCATGCGGCAGGAATTCGTGCAGCGGCGGATCGAGCAGGCGGATGGTGACGGGCAGGCCCGCCATCACCATGAAAATCTGAGCGAAATCGTCGCGCTGTTCCGGCAATAGCTTGTCGAGCGCGACGCGGCGGCCCTTTTCGCTGTCTGCGAGGATCATCTCGCGAACGGCGGTGATGCGGGCTGCGTCAAAGAACATATGTTCCGTACGGCACAGGCCCACGCCTTCCGCGCCGAAATCGCGGGCGGTCTGACAGTCCAGCGGGGTTTCGGCATTGGCGCGAACCTTTAGACGGCGAACCTTGTCGGCCCAGGCCATCAGCACGCCGAAGTCGCCCGCCAGTTCAGGCTGCACGGTCGGGACTTCGCCCGCCATCACTTCGCCGGTTGCGCCGTCGATGGTGAGGATGTCGCCTTCCTTGAGCGTGCGGTCGCCAATACGAAGCGTCTTGGCATTGTTGTCGATCGACAGGCTGCCCGCGCCAGAGACACAGGGACGGCCCATGCCGCGCGCCACCACGGCGGCGTGGCTGGTCATGCCGCCGCGCGCAGTCAGGATGCCCTTGGCCGCATGCATGCCGTGAATGTCTTCAGGGCTGGTTTCGACGCGGACGAGAATGACCGAATCGCCCAGTTCATTGCGCCGCTCGGCAGTATCGGCGTCGAACACGATGGCGCCCGAAGCCGCGCCCGGCGAAGCGGGCAGCCCCTTCGTCAGCACATCGCGGGGCGCCTTGGGATCGAGCGTCGGGTGCAGGAGCTGGTCGAGCGCGGCGGGATCGACGCGGGCCACGGCTTCTTCCTCGGTGATCAGGCCTTCATTCGCCATGTCGACCGCGATCTTGAGCGCGGCCTTGGCGGTGCGCTTGCCCGATCGGGTCTGGAGCATCCAGAGCTTGCCCTGCTGCACCGTGAATTCGATGTCCTGCATGTCGCGATAATGTTTTTCGAGGATCTCGAACACCCGCGCCAGTTCGGCGTATGTTTCCGGCATCGCCTCTTCCATCGACAGCGGCTTGGCCCCTGCCCGCTCGCGTGCTGCCAGGGTCAGATATTGCGGCGTGCGAATGCCCGCCACCACGTCCTCGCCCTGGGCGTTGATGAGATATTCGCCATAATAGGCGTTCTCGCCGGTCGCGGGGTCGCGGGTGAACGCCACACCCGTCGCCGAGGTGTCACCCATATTGCCGAATACCATCGCCTGCACATTGACGGCGGTGCCCCAATCATGCGGGATCGAGTTCAGGCGGCGATAGACCTTGGCGCGGTCGGCCTGCCACGACCCGAACACGGCGCTGATCGCGCCCCAGAGCTGGTCGTTCACATCCTGCGGGAAAGGCTTGTTCCAAAGCTTTGAAACCAGGGCCTTATATTCGGAAACCAGCGCCTTCCAGTCATCTGCGGTCAGTTCCGTGTCGAGCGTGTAGCCCTGGTCTTCCTTGGCGATTTCAAGGGCTTCCTCGAAGGCGCCATGATCGAGTTCCAGCACCACGTCCGAATACATCTGAATGAACCGGCGATAGCTGTCCCAAGCGAAACGCTCGTCACCCGACGCAGCGGCAAGGCCCAGTACGGTTTCGTCGTTGAGGCCGAGATTCAGCACCGTGTCCATCATGCCGGGCATCGAAATGCGCGCGCCGGAGCGGACGGAAACCAGCAGCGGGTCGGCCTTGTCACCGAATTTCTTGCCGGTGACGCCCTCGATATGGGCGATGCCGTTCGCGACTTCCGCCTTCAGGCTTTCGGGATAGACGCCGCCGTCGGTATAATAGCGGGTGCACATCTCGGTCGTAATGGTGAAGCCCGGAGGCACCGGCAAGCCAATGGCGGCCATGCCGTCCAGATTGGCGCCCTTGCCGCCGAGAAGATTCTTGTTCCCCTTGCCGCCATCATCGACGCCGCCGCCGAAACGATAAACATAACGGGTAGCGGTCGTGCTCATGCTGGCCTCTTCCATTGTCAACATAATCGCGGCTCTCCTGCACTGATTGCCGTGTATTTGTGCGATGCAACAAAACTTTAACAACAAGCAGGCGACAAACGCACCCACTTTTACGATGATTGCTCTCTTATTTCACTGATTTTCCCGCTTGGGCGGGTATCTTTCGGTATCAGCCTGTAATTTTCGAGAAATCCGCCACTGCGTGGACAGCGTCCCGTACCCGCGCAAGCAGCGCGAGGCGAGCGGAGCGCTTTGCCGGATCGGCGTCGTTCACCGTCACGCTTTCGAAAAAGGCGTCGATCGGCGCGCGCAATGTTGCAAGTGCGGCCATGGCGCCTCCGAAATCCTCCGCCGTGACGGCGGCGGTGGCGCGAGGCTCGGCGGCGTCGAGGGCGGCGATCAGGTCAGCCTCTGCCTGTTCGGGGACGTAGGTCAATTCGACCTTCTCGGCGGTTTCGACACCTTCCTTTTTGAGGATGTTGGCGGCGCGCTTGTAACCGGCGAGCAGGTTGGCGCCGTCATCGGCTACGATGAAGGACTGGAGCGCCTTCACGCGGGCGAGCAGGCGGACGAGATCGTCCTCGCCACCGAGCGCGAACACGGCGTCGATCAGGTCGTGGCGGACGCCTGCTTCCTTCTGCTGGACCTTGAGGCGATCTGCGAAGAAGTCCAGAAGATCAAAGGCGAAAGTCAGGTGACTCTCATTTGCCGGTGCGAGCTTCGATCCCTTGGGCAGACCGTCTTCATAACTTTTGACACCTTCCAACCAAAGCTTTCGGAAGAAGCCCTCGTTTAGCGCGTCATGCTGACCAATAAGTTTCAACAACGAAAACCGCAGGTCATTTTCCAATGTCAAAGCAACGAGTCCAAGCGCCGCGCGCCGAAGCGCGAAGGGATCTTTCGAACCAGTGGGCCGTTCACGCGCTGCAAAGAAGCCGCAGAGAATATCCAGCTTATCCGCAAGGGAAACGGCAACGGTCGCCGGAGCACCCGGAACCTCATCGCCTTGGCCCACCGGCTTGTAATGGTCGCGGATGGCATCAGCCACGGCATCGGGCAAGCCCTCAGCGCGGGCATAATAGCCGCCCATGACGCCCTGAAGCTCGGGGAACTCACCGACCATTTCGGTGACAAGATCGGCTTTGGCGAGCTTGGCGGCTGCGTACACATTGTTGAAAAGCTGAACCTTAGCCTGCGGCGTATCTTCCTCCGGCTTAACGATATCCGCATCAACCAACCAGCGCGCCAGTTTTGCGACGCGATCCACCTTGTCGGCCACAGTGCCGAGCTTTTCGTGGAAGGTGATCCGCTCCAGCTTCTTCGCGTGGTCCTCCAACTTCGTCTTGCGATCCTGCTCCCAGAAGAAGCGGGCATCCGACAGGCGCGCGGCAAGGACTTTGCGGTTGCCCGCGATGATCGCCGCACCATGATCCTTCGCCTCGATATTGGCGGTGCAGATGAAGGCCGGGGCAAGCTTGCCCGCGCTATCCCGCAGAACAAAATATTTCTGGTTGATACGGAGGGTTAGCTGGATGACTTCAGGGGGTACCTCAAGAAAGGCCGGAGCGAAATCGCCCAGCAGCGGTACCGGCCATTCGGTCAGGCCGGCATTTTCCGCGATAAGGCCCTTGTCCTCGATCACCGTATAGCCATGGGCGGCGGCGGCTTCATTCGCCTTGGCCTCGATGATCGACTGGCGTTCCTGATGACTGACGATCACATGGCAGGCGCGCAGCTTCTCCACATAATCATGAGCGCTGCCGATGGTGATCTCGCCCGGATGATGGAAGCGGTGGCCGAGCGTGGCATAGCCCGATCTGACGCCTTCGATCTCGATATTGACCAGATCGTCGCCCAGGATCGCGACGATGCCTTGCAACGGACGAACCCAGCGGAGGCTTTCCGTCGTCTGCGAAGCGGCACCCCAGCGCATGGACTTGGGCCAGGGGAAGGCGCGGATGATCGTGGGGACGGCTTCGGCCAGCACCCCAGCGGTGGCGCGGCCGGGCTTGTTGACCACGGCGAACCAGACGCCGTCGCGCTCTTCGAGTTGATCTTGCGTCAAACCCGTCTTGCGAAGGAAGCCTTCGAGCGCCTGCGCAGGCGCCGACGTGCGCGGGCCTTTGAACTCCTCGCTGACGGCGGCGGTTTCCAGCGGCAGGTTGCGCGCGATCAGCGCGAGGCGGCGCGGCGTGACAAAGCTGTCGAGGCTCTCCGGCTTCAGACCAGCCTTCGCCAGTTCCTCGGTGAAGAGGCGGGCGAGGTCTTCCGATGCCTTCAATTGCATGCGCGCCGGAATTTCCTCACAGCGCAATTCGAGCAGGAAATCGGTCATCACGCGGCCCACCCGTTCACTTCCATCCACTTTTCGCAGGCGCCTTTGGCCAGATCGCGCACGCGGCCGATATAGCTGGCGCGTTCCTGCACCGAAATGACGCCGCGCGCCTGGAGCAGGTTGAAGACATGGCTTGCCTTGATCGCCTGGTCATAGGCGGCGAGCGGAACCCCGACCTCCAGCGATGCCTTGCATTCCGCCTCGGCGTCCTTGAACCAGCGGAACAACTTTTCAGTGTCGGCGATCTCGAAATTCCATTTCGACATCTGCCGCTCATTCTCAAGAAACACGTCGCCATAGGTGACGCCCGCGTCATTGAATTTGAGGTCATAAACGCTGTCGACGCCCTGAATATACATGGCGAGGCGTTCGAGGCCGTAGGTCAGCTCGCCCGCGACCGGTTTGCAATCGAAGCCGCCCATCTGCTGGAAATAGGTGAACTGGGTGACTTCCATGCCGTCGCACCAGACTTCCCAGCCAAGGCCCCACGCGCCCAGCGTCGGGCTTTCCCAGTCATCCTCGACAAAGCGGATGTCGTGGACCAGCGGATCGATGCCGATCTCGACCAGCGACCCCAGATACAGTTCCTGAAGGTTCGCCGGGGACGGCTTCATGATGACCTGATATTGGTAATAATGCTGGAGCCGGTTCGGATTTTCGCCATAGCGGCCGTCGGTCGGGCGGCGGCTGGGCTGCACATAGGCGGCGTTCCAGGCGTTCGGGCCAAGGCTGCGCAGCGTCGTCGCCGGATGGAAGGTGCCCGCGCCCACTTCCATGTCATAGGGTTGCAGGATGACGCAGCCTTGGCGACCCCAATAGGCATGGAGCGTCAGGATCAGATCCTGAAAGGAGAGCGCTTTGCTTGTCGCCACGGATGGTCCCCAGAAATCACGGCTCGAAAAATGACGGTTCAATTGCGGCGCGCCTTGGCGCAGCGAGGGCGCAGGGTCAAGGGAAAGAGGGCGAGAGCAAGGGTAAATCCGCTTGCTCTGTCGCGTTGGGGGACGCATGGATGAGTAAAGATCGATCACAGGAACATGAAAACACCATGAAATGGTCCAATTTCCGCTGGCTGGCGCCCGCCATGATGTTGCTTGGCGGATGCGCGCTGGAACGGCCCGCTATTGCCCGCGATACGGCGGCGCGCTCGACTTTTGTGACGCCCGCACTGTGGACGGTGAAGGATGCCGATACCACCATCTATCTGTTCGGCACGGTGCATGTGATGAAGCCGGGGGTCGACTGGTATAAGGGCGGGGTCAAATCGGCCTTCGAGCGGTCGGACGAGTTGGTTCTTGAAATCGTCGAGCCGGAAAATCCCGATGCGCTGGCATCGACCATGGCGGGGGCGGCCCTGGCGCGGGACGGAGTGAAGCTGTCGGACCGGCTGGGCGCGGAAGAGCGGAGCAAATATCTGACGGCGATGACCGCCAATGGCCTGCCCTGGCAGGCTTTCGAGATGTTCAATCCCTGGATGGCGGGCATGGCCTTGTCGGTGCAGCCGCTGGAGAAACTGGGCTATAAGTCCGATCTCGGCGCGGAGAAGGTGCTGACGGCGGCGGCCAGGGCTTCGGGCAAGAAGGTCGGCGCGCTGGAGACGGTCGAGCAGCAGCTCGGCTATTTTGCGGGATTGCCGATGGAGCAGCAGGTGAAGTTCCTCACCGCGACCATCGAGGGTTTGCCCGACATGGACAAGGAATTCGCCAGCCTGGTCGCCCACTGGCAGGGCGGCGAGCCGGAGAAGCTGGCGGTCGAGATGAACGAATCGCTGGAGGCTACGCCGGAATTGGCGAAGGTGCTGCTGATCCAGCGCAACGCCAATTGGGCGAAGTGGATCAAGCAGCGGCTCGGCAGGCCGGGCACAGTGTTCATTGCCGTTGGCGCCGGGCATCTGGCGGGCAAGGGCAGCGTGCAGGATCAGTTGAAGGCGCTGGATGTCTCTTCGGAGCGGGTAAAGCAATAGGATGATGCTTTTGCTGGGGCGCTGGCTGTCTTTTGGGCTGGGGCTGGCGGCTTTCCTTCTGATGGCGGCTTGTGGGGGCAAGCCCCCTGCCCCGCCTCCGGGCGGTGGGCCCGCGCTCTGGCGGATCGAGGGCAAGGGCGTGAGCGGCTGGCTGTTCGGCACCATTCATGTGCTACCCGGCAATGTGAAATGGCAAACGGCGCCGATCATTGACGCCATGACGCGCGCCGACCGATTGGTGCTGGAATCGGCGGAAATCCAGGATCGGGCTCGAACGCTGGCGCAGTTCGAGAAAATGGGGCGCAGTCCGGGGCTTCCACCGCTGGAGGCGCGGGTGCCGGGCGAGGACAAGGTGGCGCTGGAAGAAATTATCAGCGATGGCGGCACCTCCACACAAACGCTCTCCGGCTATGAGAACTGGGCGGCGGCGATGCTGCTCTCCGCTGCGTCGCAGCAGGCGTTGCATGTCAGCCAGGACAATGGCGTCGAACCGGCGCTGATCACGGCGTTCACGGATGCCGGCAAGCCGATCGGCGGACTGGAGACGGTGGAGCGGCAATTCCGGGCGTTCGACACGCTGCCGGAGGCGGCGCAGCAGCGGTTGCTGATTACTACCGTGCATGAGGCGAAGGATATGCGGACGCTTTACGACAATATCCTCAAGGCCTGGATCAAGGGGGATATGGCCACGCTGGCACGGGAAGATCAAATCGGTGAGGAGCCCGATCCGGTAGTCGAGCAGGCGGTGCTGATCGACCGCAACCGCGACTGGGTGAAGTCGGTCAAAGCGCTCAAGGGGCGCCCCTTCATCGCCGTCGGCGCGGGGCATCTGACCGGCAGGGGGAATCTGGTCGAACTGTTGCAAGCCGAGGGGTATAAGGTGACGCGGGTACAGTAGCCCCAGCCCCCGCTTTCCCGACCGCTTGCTTTCCCGCGCCTTTCTGTTATTGGGCGCGGGTCCCGACATGGTCATCCCTGGAGGCGTGGCGGGCGCTTACATCAATTTGCTTTTGGAGACACGCAATGAGCGAGCAGCTTACGCTGTCGGCAGAGGCACGCGATCGGGCAGGCAAGGGAGCCTCCCGCGCTCT
>Ga0255338_1002541_pt1 | contig 26032 bp, 25 predicted proteins | sample MeOH1_35cm_T4_19_FD_203715 | JGI IMG/M metagenome (GOLD analysis project Ga0255338, IMG submission 203715) | Sandy soil microbial communities from University of British Columbia, Vancouver, Canada - MeOH1_35cm_T4_195 | ecosystem: Engineered > Artificial ecosystem > Sand microcosm > Unclassified ...
GACCCGATCCCGGCGAGGTCCGCAATGTTTTCCACTTCCTGGCCCTTCTTACGCAGCGCGATCACCACGCCGAAGGCGCCGAGGTTGCTCACCGTATAGGCCAGGGTGTAGAAAAGCACTGCACTGATCGCGTCCTGGCGCGCATTACCCGGCAGCCCGAACCCGCCCGGACGCACCACCGCGACGAGGCCGCAGAGGATGTAGCCTGCGTGGGCGATGCTGGAGTATGCCAGCATCCGCTTGATATTAGGCTGCACCACCGCCACCACGTTCCCCACCAGCATCGTGAGCGCCGCGATACTCGCAAGCACCGCGGACACCTGGAGCTGCACGCTCGGATCGCTGATCGCCATCGCGATCACGCGGAGGAACGCCGCGAACCCGGCCGCCTTGGCCCCCACCGACATGTAGGCGGTCACGCTGGTCGGCGCACCTTCATACACGTCCGGGGTCCAGATGTGGAACGGAACGACCGCAACCTTGAAGCCGAAGCCTACGATTAACATCGCGATGCCGGCCAGCAGGAGGAAGTTCTTGCCGTGCTCGACGCCCGTGTTGCTCGCATTCGATAACCGGGTGGACATCTCCAGCAGGTTGACGGTTCCCGTGGCACCGTAGATCAGCGCGATGCCATACAGGAAGAATGCGGAAGCAAACGCGCCCAACAAGAAGTACTTCAGCGCCGACTCGTCACTCTTTAGCTTCTCGGTCTGGTAGCCCGCGAGGATGTACAGCGCGATGCTCAAGATCTCGAGCCCGATGAAGATGCAGATCAGGTTGATCGAAGACGCCATCACCAGCGCCCCCGAAGTAACGAACATGATCAGCGCGTAGTACTCTCCCTGGTTCCCGCCTTCCTTTTCCAGGTAGGCGTAGGACATCCAGATCCCCAGCGCGCCGGCGAGGGCAAAGACGACGGTAAAGAACGCGGTGTATCCGTCGGCCATCACCATGTTCTGCATCGTGGCGTGCGCCTGGCCCTTGGGATACAGCGCGGCGCCCACAATACCGGCGACGATCAAACCAAGTACGGATACGTTCGCCAGGGCTCGCTTGGAGCACTTCGGCCAGATCGCGTCGATCAGCAGCACCAGCATGCCAATGGCCGCGACGATGAACTGGGGAGCGATCGACTGCAGATCGCTAGCGGAAGGAGTTCCCATTATCGATTACCCCCAGGTCCCGCGGGGGCAGCGGGTCGAGTCGTAGGTGAGGGCGGTGCGCCGAACGAAGGATGTCCCGCGGGAAGCCCGCCCAGCGGCATGCTCATGCCCGGCTGTCCCATTCCCGGCGCTCCGAACTGGGGCGCTGCGGTCGATCCGGCCGCGCCCGCGCGCTGGGCGCGCGCATTCTCGATAGGCGCGACTACCGTGTTGTAGACGGCCGCGTCGAACATTCCCAGGAAAGTGGACGGCTGGATGCCGATCCAGAACATCATCACCACCAGCGGCACCAGCGTGGTGATCTCGCGGGGGCTCAGGTCGAGGAGCTTCTTGTTCTCCGGGTTATCCAGAGGGCCCTGCATCATCCGCTGGAACATCCAGAGGAGGTAAACGGCGCCCAGAATGACCCCGGTGGCGCCGAGGACCGCCGCCCACTGGTTGGTGGCGGGCGATCCGGGCGGTCCCCAGGTGCCCAGCAAGATCAAGAACTCGCCCACAAAGCCGTTCAAGCCTGGGAGACCCACGCTGGAAAGCGTCGAGATCAGTAGGAAGGTCGTGAACACCGGGATCACCTTCCAGAGACCGCCGAACTCGGAGATCTCGCGGGTATGGCGCCGCTCGTAGATCATGCCGATCAGCAAGAAGAGCGCGCCGGTGCTCAGCCCGTGGTTGATCATCTGGAGCACGCTGCCTGCTACCGCTTCACGGGTAAATGCGAAGAGGCCGAGCACGCAGAACCCGAGGTGGCTAACGGACGAGTAAGCCACCAACCGCTTTACGTCCTTCTGCACGTAAGCCACCAGCGCCCCGTAGATAATACCGATCACCGAGAGCCCCAGGAACCAGGGCGCCACCTGCAGCGCGATGTCCGGGAAGAGCGGAATACAGAAGCGGATGAACCCATAGGTCCCCATCTTCAGCAGCACGCCCGCCAGGATGACGGAGCCCGCGGTGGGTGCTTCCACGTGCGCGTCCGGTAGCCAGGTATGCAGCGGCCACATCGGCACTTTGATTGCGAAGGCGAGGGCAAAGGCCATGAAGAGCCAGAAGCGCGCCTTCGGGTCGAGCGCCGTGGACATCGCGATCGGCCCATCCGGCCGCACCAGCGTCGTCAGGTCGAACGTTCCCGGTTGACCGCCAACGCCGGAGGCAACGTAGAGCCAGACGATGGCGACGAGCATCAGGATGCTGCCGACGAGGGTGTAGAGCACGAACTTGATGGTGGCGTAAGCGCGCCGCGCGCCGCCCCAGATCCCGATGAGGAAATACATCGGGATCAGCATCGCTTCCCAGAAGACGTAGAAAAGGATCAGATCCAGGGAGACGAAGACACCCAGCATGCCGGTCTCGAGCACCAGCAAGAAGATGTAGTATTCCTTCAGGCGCTCCTGGATGTTCTCGAACGACGAGAGAATCGCCACCGCGGAGAGCAGCGTGGTTAACAAGACCATCGCCAGGCTGATGCCGTCGACGCCGATCTTGTATTGCACGCCGAACTGCGGGATCCACTGCACTGCCGTAAGCAGTTGGTAGTCCCCGTTGCTCGCCATGCGGAACTCGCCGAGAAGGGTAAGCGAGAGGAAGAAGTTGATCAGCGCAGCCAGAAAGGCCAGCCCCTTGATCATCCCGTGGTTGTCCCGCGGCACGAACGCCAGCCCCAGGGCTGCGACGAGCGGCAAAAACACCACCAGGTTTAACGCAGAAGATTCACTCATTGTTTCCGGATCTCAAGCCTGCGCCTAGCCTAGCGAGCGGTCTGCTGCAGGATGATCATAAAGCACGCCACCACAAACACCGCTCCGGCCAGCATCACCAGCGCGTAGTTCCGCACGTAACCGGTCTGCAGCGTTCGCAGCGACTCGGCGAAGTAATCCACTACCGACGCCACCGCATTCACCAGCCAGTCGATGGCCCGGTCGACCATCGTATACATCAGTTCCGAGAAGCGCGTTCCACCCTTCACGAAGACCGCGTGAAGCACGCCCTGGTAAACCAGGTCCGGGGCGGCCAGGAAGCGCTCCGTGGCTGGGCTCCAGCCCCGCGCGAACTTCTCGGCGCCCACCCCGAACATCGCCCAGAGCAGCCCGATCAACCCCGCAAGGGTGCCGATAACGGTGGGAATGAGCACGTTCTGGTCGCTGAACTTCGGGAAGTCGAACGCCCCCGGCACTTCTTCGCCATGCTCGCCCGCCGCTTCCGCAGACGCCTCGGTTGTATGGGCCGCGCCGCCCTCGCTGGGCGTGGGTGCCGCTTCGGCGTGCGTCTCGGCGCCCGCATGAGCGTCGGCGCCCTTCGGCGCCGGCAGCGTGATTGAGTGCACGTGCGCGGCCACCGGCACAGTCTTGTTGGTCACTCCATAGATGAAGCCGGGCAGCAAGAAGACCACCACTCCGCCAACTACGGAGAGAAGCGCCAACACCACGAGCGGTGCGTTCATAATCTTCTGCTCGGGATGCACGTGAACGCCATGCCCGTGTCCGTGACCATGTCCGTGAGCGGCGTGCCCATGTCCGGCATGACCGGGAGCGTGGCTGTCGCCATGCTCCTGCGCGTCGCCGCCGTGCCCCTCGTCCCCCATCTCGATCCGCTCACTACCGTGGAAGACGGTGACATACATCCGCGTCATGTAGAACGCGGTCATCAACGCCGTAATCGCGCCCACCCAGAAGATGACCATGTACGACGGATCGGTCAGCCCGCGGTGCCACACGTGCTCCAGGATTGCGTCCTTGCTCCAGAACCCGGCAAACGGCGGCAGCCCGCAGATCGCCAGCCAGCCCATCGTGAACGTGAGGTAGGTCACGGGCATATGACGCTTCATATTGCCCATCTTCCGCATGTCCAACTGGCCTTCGAGCGCGTGCATCACGGCGCCCGCGCCCAGGAACATCAGCGCCTTGAAGAAGGCGTGCGTCACCAGGTGGGAGATGCCCGCGGCGTATGCCCCCACCCCGACGCCCACGAACATGTAGCCGAGCTGGCTGATGGTGGACCACGCCAGAACGCGCTTGATGTCGTATTGCCGGAAGGCAGTGAGCGCGGCGAAGAAGGCGGTGGTAATGCCAATGGTGCAGATCAAACCCTGCGCGAACGCCGATTGCCCGAACAGCGCGGCCGAGCGGGCGACGAGGTAGACGCCCGCCGTGACCATCGTGGCGGCGTGGATGAGCGCGGAGACCGGCGTGGGGCCTTCCATCGCGTCCGGCAGCCAGAGGTAGAGCGGAAGCTGGGCCGACTTACCGGTCGCTCCGAGGAAGAACAGGAGGCAGATCACGGTCAGGGCGGGGAAGCCGAAGATCGTTGCGGAGTTCAGCTTCGCGGCCTGGTCCAGCGCGCCGGTTCCGTCCGGCAGGTTGAACGTCAGCGAACCGGTCAGCCAGAATAGCGCGAACATGCCGAGCAGGAAGCCGAAGTCTCCCACGCGATTGATGAGGAACGCCTTCTTACCGGCCTGCGCCGCGGAAACCTTCTGGAAGAAGAACCCGATCAGCAGGTAGGAGGCAAGCCCCACCCCTTCCCAGCCGACGAACATCAGCGCGTAGCTGCTGCCCAACACGAGCATCAACATCGCGAACATGAACAGGTTCAGGTAGCTGAAGAACCGGTACACCCGCTCGTCATCGGACATGTAGCCGATGGAGAAGTAGTGGATCAAGCTCCCAACGCCCGTCACGACCAGCATCATCGTCACCGAGAGCGGGTCGATGCGGAGCCCCATCGGGATCTTCAGCGGCGAGCCCGCAATCGTGATCCAGTCATACAGGTCCACGTTCCGGTAGGCCTGCCCGGCAAGCAGGCTTGGCAAACTGGTGGCGATGTAGACCGCGACACAAAACGCCAGCGTGGAGAAAATGGCCGCGATCCAACCCGCGGACTTGCGGCGCGCCGCGGCCGGCATGGAGGACATCACCAACGAGTTGATGATGAAACCGACCAGCGGTAAGATCGGAACGGCCCAGATAAGTTCAGCCATGGTTCTTCAAATCAGTTCGTTTCGCAATTTGCGCGGAGGCGAAAGAGTAGACGAGTGGCGCTTCCGGAAACCCGGGGCTTTCCCCGCGGTGGCGCTACCTCTCGCCCCTTAACGCTCCCCGCGCAGCCTGCGGAAAACAGGGTTGCGGCCGCTTAGCCTCTAAGGATGCTCACCTCGTCGACGTCGATGTTGTGCCGCTGCCGGAAGATGGACACGATGATCCCAAGACCCACCGCGACTTCCGCCGCGGCGACCGTCATCACGAAGAACGCGAAAATCTGCCCATCGTAGCCCTGCGTGCGGCTGAAGGTGATCAGGCTGAGGTTCACCGCGTTCAGCATCAACTCCACACAGAGGAAGATGACGATCGGGTTCCGGCGGGTGAGCACCCCCACGGTGCCGATGGTGAACAGCACCGCGCTAAGGGCCAGGTAGTAAAAGCTAGGAACGTCCAGCAGCATCGGTGGTCCCCTGTCCGGCGCGGCGCTTGGTGAGGATCATGACCCCGATCACACCGACCAGCAACAAGATGGAAGTAAGCTCGAATGGGTAGACGTACTTGGTAAAGAGGTCGAACCCGATGATCTGAATCTGCGAGATCCCGCCACGCTCGGCCGCCAGCACGCGCTCCGCACCCGGCGCCAGCCCCGGCGAGTGGGTCCGCGCAAAGTCGATCGCCTTACCCAGTCCGGCAAGCAGACCGGCGCCCAGCAGCAATCCCACGGCCCGCTGCCCGACTAACGGATCCGTGGGTGAAAGCTCCCCCCCCAGGTTCAACAGCTGGATCACGAACAGGAAGAGCACCATGATCGCGCCGGCGTAGACGAGGATCTGGAACGCAGCCAGCACCTGCGCGTTCAGGAACACGTAGAACACTGCCAGGCAGACAAAGTTAAGGACCAGGAACAACGCAGACCGGATCGCGTTCCGGTGGAGTACCACGCCCAGGGCCGTGATCACCGAGATGGCCGCGATGATCCAAAAGGCTATTAGTCCCCCGTTCATTCGGGACTCGCTCCGTTTACATTGAAGAGGACCGGTTGGTCCTCGTTCGTAGAGGCAGTCGGACAACTGACCGTCGTGCCGCGTCCTGTTATACAGCGGACGAGCTCCGGCGCGTCAGTCTACTTCGGGTGATAGTGAGTGAACCCCAATGATCTAGAAGCAGAATTGACAATTGCCAATTGAAAATCATCAATTGTCAATTCTGGTCCCCTGGGCGGGGTCGGCTCATCACCCTTAATACTTGGACATCGTCCCATCGTTCAGCGGAGCGGCTTCCAGCAGCCGTTCCTTCCCGTAAAGCTGGGCTTCACGGCTGAATGACGCGAGCTCGTATTCACCGGTCATTCCCAGCGCTTCCGTGGGGCACGCTTCCACGCAGTAGCCGCAGAAGATGCAGCGGAGCATGTGGATCTCGTACACCTCGGCATAGCGCTCACCTTCGGAAATGCGGTGGGAATCCGTATTCTCACCCGCGATAACCCGGATGCAGTGCGCCGGGCAGGCCGCCGCACAGAGCGCGCAGCCCACGCACTTCTCCAATCCGTTCTCGTGGCGGCGCAGCACGTGACGACCGCGCCAGCGAGGGAACGGATTATAGTGGTCTTCCGGATACATCTGCGTCACGCGCTGGCCCTGGATAGCCTCTTTGGCCGTGGTCACCAGACCCTGCACTAGCGCGTTGACTTTAGATAGAACCCCGGTCCGTCGCTCGGATCGGGCCTTTAGCTCTTGCTGTAATGCCATTGTTTATCTCCCGCCGCCGGAAGGTGCGGGTGCGCCGCCAGGAGTACCGAGGTGGGTTCCCGGACGGACCGGTTCTGAAATCACTCGACGGTTTGCCGAAGAATTGGGAGTCGCCGCTCCGCTGCCCGGCGCCATTCCGGGCATTCCCGCCCCGGCGCCCGGTCCGCCCGGCATGCCCCCATGGAACCCACCGGGCATTCCGCCCGGAGCGCCCCCCGGCATTCCACCAGGGCCGCCCGGCATCCCAGGCATTCCGCCCGGGCCTGCTCCCGGCACGGGAATGGGCGTTACCTGTGGGGCTGCGGTAAGGAGCGCGGGCGCCGGCCGCGGATACATCACGGAGATGATGGTGGCGATCACCAGCACGTTGGCCAGCGTGAACGGCAGTAGTCGCTTCCAGGTGAAGCTCATCAACTGGTCGTATCGGAGCCGCGGCAGCGTGGCCCGGAGCCAGATGTAGATGTACATGATGGTGTACGTCTTCAGGCAGAACCAGAGGATGCCGTGCAGCGCGTACGGGATCGAGTTTCGGGGGAATAGCAGCGTGTCCGGATACGGCGCGTGCCAGCCACCGAGGAACAGCGAGATCGCCACGGACGACACGTTCAACATCGCGGCATATTCGCCGAGGAAGAACATGGCCCACTTCATCCCGCCGTATTCGGTATGGTAGCCGCCGATCAACTCGGTTTCCGCTTCCGCCAGGTCGAATGGCGCCCGGTTCGTCTCCGCGATCCCGCAGATGTAGAACGTGAGCATCGCCAGGAAGCCGGGGAAGATCAGGAACTTGGGGTTGAACGCGATCCAGTTCCAGAAGCCGCCGTCCTGCAGTTCCACCACCTGGCGGAGACTGAGGCTGAAGAAGTCCTGGTTCGACATCGCGCTGGCAATCATCAGTCCGGCAACGATGCTCAGGCCCATCGGGAGCTCATAGCTCACCATCTGCGCCGAAGACCGCAGCCCGCCGAGCAGCGAGTACTTGTTGTTGGACGACCAGCCCGCCAGCACGATCCCGTAAACGCTCAGCGAAGTGAGCGCGAGCACGAAGAGGAACGCAACCGGAATGTCGGAGATCACCAGGTGGTGGACATACTGCCCGATCTGCACGTCTCCACCGAACGGCACCACGGCCGCCACGGTGAGAGCCGGGATCATCACGACGACCGGTGCGGCAAAGTAGAGGAGCTTGTCGACCTCGGTCGGCATGAGCGCCTCTTTCGAGAGGAGCTTCAACCCGTCGGCGAACGACTGCAGCAGTCCGAAGGGACCCACGCGGCTCGGTCCAATCCGCGCCTGGAAGTCGGCGATGACCTTGCGCTCCAGCCACACGATCATGGGCACGACCAGCATGATCGTCCCGACCGCGACCGCGATCTTTAAGAGTGCCGCGATGAGCGCCACCAGAAATGGCATCGGTGTGTTAGGCACGAACGGTCGCTCCCTATCCCTGAGCCGCGCCGGCGAGACCGGCCGCGCGAGTAATTCGACATGAGACGACGTCCGCCGCTTCGCTCCAGAGCGCGGTGACGGGAGCCTCGTTGTAGCCGGACGGCACGAAGACGCTGCCTGAAGGAACGGCCGTGGTCACGCGCGCAACGAGCCCAAGCTCGCCCTGCGCAGTGCCGACCACTACCCCGTCGCCATCGGAAACGCCTAGTTTCGTGGCGTCGGCCGGGTTAATCTCTACGAACGGATCCGGCGCGAGCCCCGGCAGTACGGTCGAGCGGCCCTGGATCGTACTGCGGTCGAACATCAGGTGCCCGGTGAACAACCGGTACGGGAAGTTTGCGTCGGTGCTGGGCGGCTGCGGCGTCTCGACCCGCTGCAGCGTGATCGCCGCGGCCGCGGGAGCCGCGGTGACGATGGCGCGGATCGCCTTCACCACGCTGTCCGCGTTGGTGTAGTTCAGCGGCTGACCCAACTCTTCGGAGATCTGGTTCAGGATCGCCCAGTCTTCCTTCGAAGCGCCGCGAATGTTCATCGCCCGCACGGTGCGCTGCACGCGGCCTTCCACGTTGGTCAGCGTGCAATTCCGTTCCGCCACGCTCACCGTCGGCAGTACTACGTGCGCCTTCGCGGCAGTCTCGGTCATGAACATGTCCGTGACCACGAGGAACTCGACGCTCTCCAGCGCCCGGCGCGCCAGGTCGGCGTTCGGGAAGTCGACCAGTGGGTTGGACCCCGCTACGTAAAGCGCTTTAAGCTTGCCGCTCGCCGCGGCCTGGAGCATCTCTCCGGTAGAAAGGCCACGGGTCGCTTTCGCTCCGCCGGGCCCGGCTTCCGGCAGCGCGCCCATGTCGCGCGCGCCCCAGGTGTTCATCTCGCGCACGGCTTCCAGCGTCACCTGGCCGTCCTTGCCGGCGTGACCCGCTACTGCCACGAGGTTGTTGACGGCGGACAGGAGGTAAGCACCATCCCGGGCATCGGCCGCGTCCTGTCCGTAGATCACGCTGCCCAGCTTGGCGCCCACAAACGTCTTCGCGGCCAGGCGCAGCGACTCTTCGGCAACGCCCGCTAACGCCGCCAGATCCTTCAGGCTCTGGCCAAGGCCCTGCTGGAGCGCGGAGAACCCAGCCGCCGACTTGGCGCTCTCTGAGACGAGCCCCTCTTCGGAGATCGCCTTCACCAGCGCGTTCAGGAACGCAATCTCCTGGCCCGGCGTGTATTGCAGCCACTGCGCGGCAAACTTGTTCAGCGCCGTGGCCCGCGGGTTCGCGACGATGAGCTTCATCGTCTTCTTCAGCAGGCCACGCTTCAGGATCAAGTCCAGCACCGGTGCTTCGGCCGTGAGGTCCGTTCCCACCAGCAATACCACGTCCGCATTCCCCAGCGCGACGATGTTGCCCGGCTTCGGACGGTTGGCCTGGTAGTTGGTGCGGGTGCTGCCCATGCGGTGGTCGATGTTGTTCGAGCCCATCACTTCGCGGGTGAACTGCTGCAGCACGAAGTTATCTTCGTTGCTGATCCGCTCGGAGCCGATCGCTCCGAAGGCGCCGCCTTCCTGCGCGGCCTTCAGCCGGGTACCCAGGTAGGTATAAGCCTCTTCCCAGGACACCTCTTCCAGTTCACCGTTGGCACGGCGGATCATGGGCGCGTGGAGGCGGTCCGGGCTGTTGATGTAATCGTAGCCGAACTGGCCTCGGTCGCAGAGCCACCCGTCATTCACCTGCGGGTTCTCAAGTCCGACCACGCGCAGCAGCTTGTTCTCGCGCACGTCCTCGCGGAGGTTGCAGCCGACCGAGCAGAGGCTGCAGACGCTGGGCGTCTTGATCAGCTCCCAGGGGCGCGCCTTGAACCGGAACGGCTTGCTCATCAGCGCGCCGACCGGGCAGACGCGGATGGTATTGCCGGAGAAGCCGGCTTTGAACTCCTCGTGCTCGAAGGTGTAGACCTCGGTGGTCACGCCGCGCTGGCCGAACTCCAGCACCGGCTCGCCCACTACCTCTTCCATCACCTTGATGCAGCGCTTGCAGATGATGCAGCGGTCCTGGTTTCGCACCATCAGCGGACCCAGGTCGTAATCCTCGATGTGGATCTTCGCCTCGGTCATCCGGGAAACGCCGGTGGAATACTCGAAGGTCCGGTCCTGCAGCTCGCACTCGCCGCCCTTGTCACAGACCGGGCAGTCCAGCGGGTGATTCAGCAGGATGAACTCGAGGGTGCCGGCACGCTGCTTCTGCACGCGCTCGGTGTTGGTGCGCACCACCATGCCGTCCGCTACGATGGTGTTGCAGGCGGCCAGCATCTTCGGTACCTTCTCCACCTCGACGAGGCAGAGGCGGCAGCCGCCGAAGGAGGTGAGCTGATGGTGGTAGCAGAGGTAGGGAATATCGATCCCCACCTGGCGTGCCGCCTCAATCACGTTGGTCCCCTTGGGGACCTTCACGTCCTGACCGTCTATGGAAAGCGTCACGAGGGGGACGCTGGGTGCCTGTGTTTCGGTTGCCATCCGTATGATCCGTTAAGACTAAAGCGCTGCCGGATAGCCGACGGGCTGCCCCACCGGTGACTTCTTGTTGTCGATCCAGTACTGGAACTCGTTCTCGAAGTGCTTGAGGCCGCCCCAGATGATGGGCCAGGCCGCGGCGTCGCCGAGAGCGCAGAAGCTGCGGCTGTCCATCATCCGCTCGCCCGCCAGGTTGATGCACATCCCGCGGATGAGGTTGATGTCTTCCGGCCGCCCCTGGCCGTGCGTGATCCGGCCGATGATCTTGTGGATGAAGTCCGTACCGATCCGGCAGGGCACGCACTTGCCGCAGCTCTCGTTCTTGTAGAACTGCGCGATCACTTCGCAGACCTGAACGATGTCCGTGCTGTCGTCGAACACCATGAAACCGCCGGATCCGACCGCCGACCCCGCCGCTTGCAAGCTCTCGAAGTCGAAGTTCGTCTTCAGCAGGATCTCTTTCGGCAGCATCGGCATCGAAGCGCCGCCGGGGATCGCGGCCTTCAGGTCGCGCCCGTTCGGAATGCCGCCGGCGATGTCGTAGATGAGCTCCTCAATCGGGGTGCCCATCGTGATCTCGTAGTTGGCCGGCTTGTTCACGTGGCCGCTCACCGAAACGATTTTAGTGCCGGTGCTCTTCTCGGTGCCCATGCTCCGGAACCACTCCACCCCTTCGTTCACCAGGAACGGCAGGTTGCAGAGGGTCTCCACGTTGTTGATCGTGGTCGGCATGCCATAGAGGCCCTGGACCGCGGGGAAAGGCGGCTTGCTGCGCGGGTGACCGCGCAGCCCTTCCAGGGAATCCATCAAGGCGGTCTCTTCGCCGCAAATGTAGGCCCCGGCGCCCCGGTGGAGGATCAGGTCCGTGGAAAACTTGCTTCCGAAGATGTTCTCGCCCAGGAAGCCCTTGGCGTATGCCTCGGCGATGGCGTCGGAGAGCACTTTCGCGCACAGCACCATCTCACCGCGGATGTAGATGAACATCTTCTTCACGCGGAGCGCGTAAGCGGAGATGATCATCCCCTCAATGAGGAGGTGCGGGTCCTGCAGCATCAACTCGTGGTTGTTGTAGGTGCCGGGCTCTGACTCGTCGGCGTTGCAGATCAGGTAGTTGGGCCGCGCGTCGGTGGGCTCTTTCGGCATGAAGCCCCACTTCATGCCGGTTGGCGCGCCCGCCCCACCCCGTCCCCGCAGACCCGCGCCTTTGACCAGGTCGATCACCGCGTCGGCAGGCATCTCGAGCACGGCTTTACGCGCGGCGTTGTAGTAACCGCGCTGCATCGCCGTCTCGATCTTGATCTGGTTCGGGTCGTCGACCCATTTTCGCAAGAAGCGAACTTCGGGCATTACCCTACCCCTTCCCGTTCCGCGCCGCCACGTCCGGAGCGTAGGCGGCGTTATAAAGGTTCTCTTTCGGTCCACCCTCGGCACGGCACTTCTCGATCAGCGCCTCCAGTTGCTCGGGGGTGAGCTTATCGTAGAACAGCCCGTTCACCTGTACCGCGGGAGCGCTGCCGCACGCCGCGGAGCACTCGACCGCCTTGAGCGTGAAGAGCCCGTCCTCACTGGTCTCGCCCGGATGGATGCCGCACTTGTGCTCCACCGTCTCGATGAGCCGGCGGGCGCCCAACAATGCGCAGGATACGTTCTGACAAATCTCGATGAGGTACTTGCCCGTGGGGGCTTTGTTGTACATCACGTAGAAGCTCATCATCGACTGCACGTCCGCGGGCTCCATGTTCATCACTTCGGCGATGTCGTAGATCGCCTCGTGAGGCACCCAGCCCCCGCACTCTTCCTGCGCGATGTAGAGAGCGGCACCCAGCGCGGACCGGCTCACCGGATACCGCGACATCTGCTCCCTGATCTTGTCTCTAGCCTGTTCTGAAAGCATCAGCGTGTTTTTTTCACCACAAAGGCACGAAGGCACTAAGAGGTTTGGAGAAGTTTTTGCAGTCGGTTAATCGGGTGATCCGAGCACCGTCTGTGCTGCTTCGTATCCAACTTCCTCGCTTGTTGTCCTTGGTGCCTTCGTGTCTTTGTGGTTACAAATTCTGTCTATCGATCGATTTCGCCGAGGACGATGTCGAGGCTGCCGATGTTGGCCACGGTGTCCGCCACCATCTTGCCTTCTACCAGGTGCGGCAGCACGAAGAGGTTGTAGAAGGAGGGTGGTCGCACGCGTACCCGGTGCGGCTTTTCGGAGCCGTCGGACACGATGTGGTAGCCCAACTCCCCTTTCGGGCTCTCGATGGCGGCGTACACTTCGCCGGCCGGCACCGGGAAGCCGCGCGTCACCAGGATGAAGTGGTGGATGAGCGCCTCCATGTCGGAGAACACCCGCTCCTTCGGCGGCAACACGATCTTGGGATCCTCGGCGTTGTACGGCCCGTCCGGAAGCGTCCGGAGCACCTGCTCGATGATCTTCAAACTCTCGCGCATCTCGGCCATGCGCACCCGGTAGGCGTCGAAGACGTCGCCGTTCTCACCCACGCAGATCTCGAAGTCGTACTGCTCATAGCCGCAGTACGGGTTCATCTTGCGGATGTCGTACGGCACGCCGGAGGCCCGGAGGCGCGGCCCGGTCACGCTGTGCGACAGCGCTTCCTCGGGGGTGAGCGTGCCCACACCCACGGTGCGCTCGCGCCAGATCGGGTTCTCGTCCAGCAGCGTCCAGTACTCGTCCAGGCGGTCCGGGAAAATGGCGAGGAACTGCGCGAGCTTCGGCTCGATCGAGGGCGGCAAGTCCATCGAGAGCCCACCCACCCGGACGTAGGACGGCGTCATCCGAGCGCCACAGATCTCCTCGAAGAAGTTGAGGATCATCTCCCGCTCGCGGAAGCAGTAAAGGAAGACGGACATCGCGCCGATGTCCATGCCGTGCGTGCCCAGCCACACCAGGTGGCTCGCGATCCGCTGCAATTCGGAGACCAGCACCCGGATCGCCTGCCCGCGCGGCGGCACCTCGATGCCCAGCAGCTTCTCCACCGCCAGGCAGTAGGCCAGGTTGTTGTTCATCCCGGACAGGTAGTCCATCCGGTCTGTGATCACCACGCACTGCTGGTACGGCTCGTTCTCCATCGACTTCTCCATCCCGGTGTGGAGATAGCCGATGTGTGGCACGCACTTGAGCACGGTCTCGCCGTCGAGCTCGAGCACCAGCCGGAGCACGCCGTGCGTGGACGGGTGCTGCGGGCCCATGTTCAGAATGAGCGTCTCACCCTCGGCGTTTGGGTCCCGCGGACCCAGTCCCTGCATGGTGGAGGCGTCTACTGCTTGCGTAGCCATAAAAACCGATTCCCTGGCCCTGGAAGATCATTCATGAATGGGGCAGTCGCGCCCCATCCGGAACCAATCGGCCGCTCTAGAGAACGTCCGTCACGTCATTAAAGAGGATTACCGGTCGCTTGCCGACGGTCGGGTAGTCCTTCCGCAGCGGGTAGCCCTGCCAATCGTCCGGCAGCATGATCCGGCGGAGATCCGGATGCCCTTCGAAGAGCACGCCGAAGAGGTCGTACACCTCGCGCTCCGCCCAGTTCGCGGAGGCGAATACACCGGAGAGGGTCGGCGCCGCTTCCCCTTCACCCACCCGCACCCGCACGAACACGCGCTTGTTTCGGGTCACGGAGAAGAAGTTGTAAACCAGGTTGAACCGTTTCTCCGTCTCCGGCCGGTCCACGCAGGTCATGTCGCACAGCAGCGTGTAAGCGAGGGACTTATCGCCCTGCAGTACGCGCGCCACCTGCACGAGGGAGCGGGGCCGCACGTTGATCCAGTACATCCCGGTTTCGGGGTACTCTTCCACGGAGAGGATGGCGTCCGCGCTCGCGCTGCGGATCTTCGCTACCTCTGCCTGGATGGCGCTCCCTGCCGGAGCGGCCTGCACTGTCTGCTCGTTCTCTGCCATGGCCCGTGCTGACTACCCTTCCATGATGCGGCCGGACTTCGTGATCTTCTTCTGCAGCTGCAGAACGCCGTAGATCAGGCTTTCCGGACGGGGCGGACAACCCGGCACGTAAACGTCCACGGGCACAATCTCGTCCACGCCCTGAACGATCGCGTAGTTGTTAAAGATTCCATTCCCGCACGAAGCGCAGGCACCCATCGCGATCACCCACTTGGGCTCCGGCATCTGATCGTAGATCTGCCGCAGCACGGGCGCCATCTTCTGGCTCACGCGGCCCGCCACGATCATGAGGTCCGCCTGGCGGGGCGAGGCGCGGAACACTTCGGCGCCGAAGCGGGCGATGTCGTAGCGGGAAGCGCCCACGGCCATCATCTCGATGGCGCAGCAGGCGAGACCGAAGGTCAGCGGCCAGATCGAGTTCGCCCGGATCTGGTTGACCAGGTCGTCCACCTTCGCCAGCAGGAAGCCCTGCTGGTTGACCTGCTGCCCGAGCTTCCCGTCGACGGTGGTTATGACTCCCATTGGAATGCACCCCGTTTCCAAATATAAACGTAACCCACCAGCAGGATCAGCACGAACATCCCCATCTCAGCCAGTCCGAACCAGCCCAGCCAGCGATGCACGGCCGCCCACGGGTAAAGGAAGATTGCTTCAATGTCGAACAGGATGAACAGCATCGCCACCAGGTAGAACTTGATGCTGAACCGCACCCTCGCGCCACCCGTGGGGGTGAGGCCGCACTCATACGACTGCAGCTTCACCGCGTTCGGCTTCTGCACCCGGAGGATGCCGCCGAGCACCTGGGGGAGGAGCGTCATGGTAATGGCCAGGGCGATGGTCAACAGCAGCAAAATGCCTGCGAAAAGCCATTGCTGGCCTACATACGGATCGTTCATCGTACCTCGTCCTGCCCATCCGCGCGGGCCACGCTAGGACCCGTCCACGCTAGTGAATTTTATCACAAGCGGCCCCGTCCACATACGCCGGCGGCAACTCCGACGCCCGGGTGCACCGTGGGTGCGCCACGAAACCCCCATTTGGGGCGGCCAGCCAGTTTTAGCACAAATGCCCGCTTCCAGACGCAAGAACCGGCGCCATCCGCATTTAAGGGCGGCGCCGGTGCTAACTAACGATGGATAAGGAATTATCAAGCTGCTTTAGCGGGCGCCATTGCGCACCACCACTTCTGTCGGCTGATCTTACAAAACGTTACACTCAAACCGGAGCGATATTCTCTTACTCGACATCGAATCCGGCGCGCTCGATCCGCGCCCTGAAGTCGGCAGCGCTCGCCCGGTTTTCATCAAATGCCACGGTGACCCGCTTGCTCTCCAGGTCCACGCGCAAGTCTTCATAGCCGGCGACCTGCTCAACCGCTTTCCGGATGCTGGCGGTACACGCACCGCAGTGGACCTCCGGCACGTGATATGTGATCTCCATCAGGCGCTCTCCTGGGTGCCCGGCGCTGGCGTGGCCGGCCGGCGCTCGAAGTCGTAGTAGAAGAGGTAGCGGCCGTCTTCCTTGAGGGTCCGGCGTTTGACCATCGTCAAGCCGGGTCGCACTTCCACCCGGGTCACCTCTTCTGTCTGTTCCGGCGATGTCATCATCTCTCTCCGTTCGCCTGGGTCGCAGGTCGCGCGCTCGCAGTGAATCTTATACCGCCACACAACAGCCGTTTACCCGGGAATGTTCACCACGGAGACACAAAGGCACGGAAGAGTGAACGGCGGGAGAATTAGCCTGGATCGACGCGGTCGGCAAGCCAGAAAAGACGCTCGACTTCTATGCCGCCCGAGTCTCGATTCCCTAAACCCTGTTCATCCTGTCCAAGCTCACGTCTATCCCTCTCCGTGTCGCTGTGTCTCCGTGGTGAATATCGCCAGTTGATCGCTATTTGTGCTCACCCGCTTCCGCGCCGGGCCGAAACAGCAGTCGGGCCGGACGGTACAGGTGGTAGAGCGGAAAGAGCGGATCGGGAAGCGACAGGCTCTCCCATTCCGCCAGCGTCGGCGTAAAAGCCAACCCCGCGAGAAACCGCACTCGCTCTCGGAGCCCGGGCCTCGAGCGGAGGTAGACCGAGTAGCACTCCTTTCGCGCCGGTTCCTCGCCGCGCGTCTGGAGTACCAGCCGCGCGACGTGGGCGACCAGACCGATCAATTCGCGATCCGCCCGGCGCAGGATCTCGGCCGGCAGTTGCGCCCCGAGGAGGCAATGCGGCAGCAGCAGCGCTAGCAACAGCAGTCGCTCGGACCTCAGCCGCTCCGCCTGGCGCAAGACGAGGTCCCAATCCAGCTCCGGATGGAGGGTCAGCAGTCCCGCCACGTCGCGAATCCACTTCAAGCGGTGCCAGGCGTGCTTGATCCCGTGGGCCGCCAGGATCAGCAGCAGATCTTCCAGGGCAACCCCGGGCACCTGCGCACCCGCCAGGCGCATGGGACGACTCCGGGCGGCCACTTCATCCAGATCGAGACTGAACGCGTAGAGTCGCTCCCGCACGGCCCAGTGCAGCTCGATGTTGATCGTCTCGTCTGCATTCGCCAACCACACTTCGCAGTCCGACCGGCGATACGAGCGGTATTGGGCGGGACTGACCTGCGGGTGAAGGGTGTAACCCGCGCCCTGGACGGTTTCAATGGCATGGTCCAGGTCGGCGGGGGGCACCAGCAGATCCAGGTCTTCGAACTGCCGCGCGGCCAGGTCCCCGTAGGCCTTGAGCGCCAGGGTCGGCCCTTTATACGGCAGCGCGCAGATCCCTTCCCGCTCGAGGAGCCGGGAGATGCGGATCAGCTCGCCGGCCAGCTCCAGGTTCCGCCGGCCGACTCCGAAAACGTGCCGCCGGAGCCGATCCATAATGGCCGGTGGAACGACGACCGCAGCAGGTCCGCCAAGGTAGCGGAAGAGGAGCGGCGTAATGCCGTGCCGGTTGGCCAGCGTCAGCACCAGCGGGAGGTCTGCCGCCTCCGCCAGCTCAACGCCCCGCTCCGCCGCGGGCTCCGCGCGCGCGGCCTCCAGCACCATTCGCGCTGCCGCAGCGTCCCCTGCGGGCAGCTCCGCAATCAACAATTCGGCATCCGGCAGCTTGGCCGGCGTCGTCATCGACACGTTAGCTCACTGCCGCGGGGCTCGGTCCGCGCTAGACGACCCGGCGCGCTAATGAAGCCGTAAAGATCAGGCATAATAAAGATTATCCTTAGCGACCGGTCAGCCGGCAGTCAGCGGCGCATAGATACCAGGTAAGTAATCAATATGGCGGAGTGGCACCACGTAACCCCAAACCCGGACGTCCTCTTCAGCGATCTGGGAGAGGGCGGCATCCTCTTCGATCTCAATACCAAGCAGTATTTCTCGCTCAGCCCCAGTGCCGCCATGACCTGGAACTACCTGGACGCAGGCGGTTCGCTGGCCGATCTGGAGGCAGGCCTCGTTACGCAAACACCGGCTGGTGACGCCATAGACCCTTACGGCTTACGGTCGTTCGCCGCGCTCCTATCCCAGCATAAACTGGCGGAAGCCGGCCGGCCCGCTGGAGCGGTGCCCTTGCCCGCCGTCCCGGCAGTCTGGGAGCACCCTCGCGCGGAGGAGCACGGAAACCCGCTTTCCGAAGTCATCCTGTCCCCCTTTGACCCCACCGTGCCGATCCCGGAATAACGTCTACCTCCTCGGAAGTTGGAATCTCGAATGGATACCGGCGCTTGCCTGGAGTCTTCGTCGCCGGTGCCTACCATGCCGGCGACAGACTTCGCGTTCCCCCATCCCCATCAGCGGAGCGTCGCTCTTGCTCTTCCCTGGCTTACCATGGAGACCCGGTGCGACACTGGGGAGACTCTCGGCCAGATCCAGCGCGCACTGTTCAAGGTCGCAACGGGCGATGCGGCGCCGCTGGTACCCACCCTCCGCGCCGACTTCGAGCTGGGCGCCGCCCTGGCCCCCGCGGCCGCGATCTGGGAGCACGGCTCGCTGAAGTACCAGTTCGCCCGCGGCACCACGGATTCGGACGGCGCCCGGTTCGCGACCCAGGACGGCTCGCTGCTTGAGCTGGACTTTGGCACTAACGCGTTACGAGGCTTCCTCTCACCCTCTACCTTCACCGCCCCTTACTCCACCTGGCCGGACCTGATGCTCGCGCCGCTCACCGAATACTGGCGTGAACACGGTTGTTTCCCGCTCCACGCGGCGGGAATCGCGCTAGAAGACGAGCGGTTCGTGATCGCCGGATTCTCGGGCAGTGGAAAGACCACCCTTAGCCTCGCCTGCCTCGCGGGCGGCGGCACCTGGCACGCGGACGATAAGCTCCTTTTCCGCCTCACGCCGGACGGCGTCCGGGCAGTGAGCCTCTACCGCAATACCAACCTGCACCCCGCGACGGTGGCGCACTTCAGTGAGCTGGCGTTCACACTGGAGCGGGAGTCCATCGACGAGACCAACGTCAAGCGCCCGTGCCTTCTGGAGGAGCTGCCTGTTCGGGTCGACCTAGCGCCCTTTGCTCCGACGGCGCTTCTCTTCCCACAGGTCAGCGACAGCAACCACACGACCCTCTCACGCCTGGCGCCTGCGGATGCGTACCTACGCCTCGCTGCGCAGAGCCCGCTTTCCACCCACCCTTCGCGGATGCGGGCGCAGGTTCAGACGCTGGCGGCCGTCACGCGCGCTCTCCCCGCCTTCGAGGTGCGCTCCGGCCGCGACGTATTGGAAACGCCGGCTGTCGCGGCGCTCCGCTTGCTGGACGCAATCCGAGCCCACCGGAGCCGCCAGTAGATGAGCGCCCAGCCCGCGATCTCCGTGGTGGTACCGGTGCGCAACATGGCGGCCGAGCTACCGGATTGCCTCACCGCGTTGACCCGCCAGAGCTGCGCCTCGTTCGAGATCGTAGTCGTCGATAACGGCTCGACCGACGCCTCCCTGGAGGTCGCCGCGCAGTTCCCCGTGCGGGTTTTCAAGGAACCGCTCCCCGGTGCCGCCGCAGCCCGCAACCGGGGCATTGAAGCCGCTCTGGCGCCCGTGATCGCCTTCACGGACGCGGACTGCACCCCGGCGCGTAACTGGCTCCGCGGTCTCCTCACCGAATTCGCCGATCCGGACGTGACCGTCGTCGCGGGCGGGATGACTCCGCTGGTGCAAGAAGCGTCGCCACTTGCCACGTATTCCTCGCTCATCGCGCAATACGACGCCGCAGCGACCCTATCGCACGCGCGGTTTCCGTACGCCCCCACGGCCAACGTGGCCGTGCGCAAGCAGGTCCTCCTGGAAGCCGGTAGGTTCGACTCTGCTTTCATGACCTATGAGGGTGCGGATCTCTTCTACCGGATGCATCTCAAGGGGCTCTTACGGTCGCGCGTGGTCAACCGGGCGATGGTTTTCTACAAAACCCGTGCCGATGTCCAGGGATTCGTCCGGCAGAACTATCGATACGGCCAAGGATACGGGCGCTTCTGCCATCGCTATCAGGCCGCGCTAGATCCCGCTAATCTGCGCTTCCAGGCTCGCCTGTCAGGTTGGCGCAGCCGGATCACCGTCGGGTTCTCGAAAATCGATGCCGCCGAAACGCACTTCTCGAAAGCCGCGATGAAGCGCCTTCACTTCGCCCGCGAGGTGGCCCAGTTTTGCGGCGTCCTACGCTGGCGGCTGCTGGGACCAGCGGAGCCAGAGTCGTGATCGAGCGCTGGCGCCGGCTGCGCCGCAACGTGAGATCGGCGGACGAGTTGCGCCTCCTGCTCGGAATGTGCGGATTCCTGGCGTTGATTCCCGCATTCCTCAAACTGCCAATGCCCCGGATGCTGCGCACGATTGACTGGATCAATCGCCACCTCGTCCGGAAGCCGGGTCGTCAGGAAACCGTAATCCGCTACGCCAATGCGCTGGGCCGTCTTCACCGGTGGTCTTTCCAGGACAATTGCGTGGCGAGAAACCTTACCTACTACGCCTTCCTGAACAATCCGGATCAACCGCTCGAAGTACGGTTCGGCGTGGAGCAGCGTCGCGCGGAAAACGGCGTCATCACGCCGGGCCGCCGCCACGTGTGGGTAACGCGCGACGGCGATCCGATCAATGAGACCGTGGTCATCGATGACTACGTCCTCCTCTACCGCTACCCGCCGAAGGAACGGCCGTGAGAATCCTGTACGTCAACAACGTCCTCCCCTATCCCACGCACGATGGGGGACGGATGCGCCGCTATCACCTGGCGCGAGCGCTGGCGGAGGAGCATGAGGTTTCGATGCTCGGAGTGGCACCCGACCCGGACGCGCTCACGGAGTTCGAGCGCCTGAACCCTCGTATCCGCTTCCTACCCATCGCCTACCGCCCGGAGGCGGGCCGCGTGCGCGTGGCGGCCGAGGCGCGGGAGTGGCTGGCCCGCGAGACGTTCGACGCCGTCCACGTCGCCGAGCTCTGGCAGTGGCCGGGCGTCCGGCCCCTGGCGGGCTTGCCGGTGGTCCTGGACGCCGAGAACGTGGAAAGCCTCCTCCACCGGCGACTGCTGGAGTTGAAGGGGATTACCGGCTCGCACCCGGACCTCGTCGCCGTGGAGGCGTTGGAGCGACAGGCGTTCCAGCGCGCGGATCGTATCCTCGCATGTTCCGAACACGATGCGCTACTCATCCAGCAGGCCCAACCGGATGCGCAGGTAGCGGTGGTGCGCAACGGCGTGGCGGTCGATCATTACCCGTTTCGTCCGGAACGCCCATCGGGCAAGACCGCCATCTTCACCTACGTAGGGCTCCTGTGCTACGCCCCCAACGCGGACGCGGCCAGCCACTTCGCTCGCTCGATCTGGCCCCAGATTCGCGCCGAGCTCCCCACGGCGCGCTTTCGCATCGTGGGCCGTTACCCTCCGGCCGAGATAATGGAGCTCGGACAGATCCCGGGAGTGGAGATCATCCCCAACGTACCCGAGATCCAGCCCTACTTCCACGAAGCCGACGTCCTGGTGGTGCCATTGCGCGCCGGAAGCGGCACCCGCCTCAAAATCTTGGAAGGACTGGCTTCCGGTACGCCGATGATCAGCACCACCCTCGGGTGCGAAGGCCTGGCCGTCCGGCACGGCGAGCACCTTTACATCGCCGACCAACCCGCGGAGTTTGCGCGGCAGGCGGTGTGGATGGCCACCCATCACGACGAGACACGCACCGTGCGGGATCGAGGCCGGCGCCTCGTGGAAGAGCGCTATGGCTGGGAGACCATCGGCAAAGACCTCCGAGCCGCCTATGCCGGGTTGGCGTGATCCGCTTCGCCGAGCGTCAAGAAGCCGTCCGACCCACGTAGGGCGAACGCTTCGTCGCCGCCCGACCGCCGCACGCTCGATTGGTCCACAACAAGCTTCAGCCGCGTGCGGAAACAGGAGTTGGGAAAGGAGGCTATTCTGCCACTTTCACGGATGGAATCTCCGGCGTCGATTGTTTCCGGAAGCGGCGCATCGGGGAACCAACTAGCGGGGAATGCGTCTAATCCAGCGTTACCGCGTGAGAACGCTGTCCCCGCATCCCGAACGTAGTACTACGAGCCGGAACCTACCCTCCGGTTGTATTCCTGGAACGAGCAGGAGAGCCTATGTGGCTGATCGGTCGCCGCGCGTCGTCTGAAGTGGCGCGGCCACGTCTTGACCTCCCCCTATCCGAGTTACCGGACGGCTTGCTGGTACGAGAGGCGAAACTGGGCAATCCCGCTGCCTACGGAGAATTGACGGGCCGGTATCAGGACCGGATCTTCACCTTCGTGGTCGGGCAAGTGGAGAGTCGGGAAGACGCGGTGGACCTGACTCAGGAGATCTTCCTCAAAGGGCACGCCAAGCTGGCGCTGTTCCGGGAAGACTCGCTGTTCTATACCTGGCTGTATCGAATTGCTGTGAACGCATGTATCGACTTCCGCCGGCGCCGCGGCCGCTCTCCAGAGCCGTTTTCGCTGGACGCAAATCCGGAATCGGAGCTGGGCTACGAGTTGCGGGAAGACCGGGCGGCGTACGATCCGGAACGCGTGCTGGAAAACAAGGAATTGGGGCAGTACCTGCGCCTCTGCATCCAGGCGCTGCCCGAGGTGCTTCGGCTGGCCGTCATTCTGCACGATATCGAAGGATTACCCCAGAAGGACATTGCGCGGATCCTCCAGTGCCCCCTTGGTACGGTGAAGTCCCGCATCCAGCGTGGTAGGTATGAACTGCGCGAGAAGCTCGCGCCGTTTCTGACCGGTCAAAGCGATGAACTGTCCTAGAATCCAACCCCTACTCTCCGATTACCTGGACGGAGAACTGAGCGCCGAGCGCGCCGAGGCGGTAGAGCATCACCTTTGCGGCTGCCCTCGTTGCACGCGCCTATTGCGGGAATTGCGAGGCACGGTGCGGATCGTGGCGCATCTGGGGCGCCAGCGCTGCCCGGTAGATCTCCGAGCTGCCGTGGTGCAGTCAATCGCGCGCCCGCCGGCGCGTAGGGTAGACGGCGTGCTCTTTCGTCGCATCATCGCCACGCTGGCGGGTAGTAGCGCGGTGGCCGCCACCCTGGCCCTCCCCCTCGTCCTGCAGCATTCCCCGGGCCATGTGTCTACGATCGGGCAGGCAAGCGGTGAAACCATCCCCAGCCTGGTGGCGCCGGTTCACTTGCAGTACAACATGGCTACCAGCCTGGGAACCGCAGACGGATTACTGCTGTCATTGCCGACGAACCAGGAAGGTGTGCCGCACGAGCCACACAATCCGGTGCAGCGCTAATTACCATTGGGGATCCATGATCAAGGTCCAGATCGTTGCTGCGAGTTTCGCCGGATCAGTTCGCCCACTCGCCGTGAGTTTGGGCGGATGCCGGCCCTCGACGCGGCGGCCCGGCGCGCCCTTGGCGCGGATCATTCCCCTAGCCCTTACCTTATTGCTGGGCAGCGCGACCGCCGGGCGCGCTGCTGACCTTCGCGACCTCTTGCGGCGCAGCGTGTCCGCAGACCGCCAGTATAGCTTCCAGGGAACCAAGCTGCTCACCCACCACGTGGGCGGCCAGGAAACCAGTGGCGCGGCCAAGGTGTACCACCGGTATCCGGACCAGACGCTGTTGGTGGGAGTGAACGGCAGCCTGGAAGGCAGCCGGGTCCTACAACTCGGGCGAGAGAGCTACCAGAAGGTGAGCGGCGGTCGCTTTCGCCAGGTCGATCACGCGCCGGTCGTCGACGCGACCGAGTTGATGCTGCGGAACTATCACCTGCGCCAGATGCGCGTGGAGCAGATCGCGCGCCGGAAGTGCGTGATGGTCTCCATCGAGCCGCGTTACCCGGGGAATCCCCGAAAGCTAGTCTGGCTGGACGTGAAGACCGCCCTTCCCTTGAAGACTCAGGTCTGGAGCCCGGACGGGCAACTCACGGACGAGAGCGTCTTCCTCACGATTCAGTATCAGCCCCGGCTCTCCGCCTCCCTCTTCCGCTTACCGGGCAATACCGTCCGTGATCCATGGCCCTCGGCCAACGCCGACTTCAACATCGTAGAGGTGCGGGGGGCGTGGCTGCCGCGCGGCTATCAGCTCATCGAAACCGCTACCCGCCGGCTTCCCGGCCGGGGCGTGGTCTCCATCCAGCGCTTCTCCGATGGCCTCAACACCCTCAGCCTGCTGCAGTCACGCCAGGTATCCACCCGGGAGCTCGTAAACCTGGGAGGGAGCGCGGCAATCAGCGGCCAAGTGGGGGGTGTCCACTACGCGCTCTGCGGCGATCAGGAGCCGGAGGCGCTGCGCCGCGTGGCGCAGTCCCTTCAGGCGTCGCGATAACGCAACGCTGCATAATCCCAACGCAAGCCGACTAGAATGCATGGGCCGATCCCTACGTCATAGGGAGGGGTCTGTCGCGGCGCGCTTTCGCGAGCGCCGAACGACCCGTCGGGCAAGAAAGGAACGAAGCATTGAGCGGGCGACGTACGCGCGCTCCGCAGCGCTGGCTGGTAGGTGCGGCAACTCTCACCGCATTGTTCTCCTCGGGGGTGCAGGCACAACCCGAACCCCTTCCGCCCTCAGCTTCCCCGCTCACTCCACCGGTGCGGGGCGCAGGCGCGGCCCAGGAGCCAGTCTCGCTGCAGGAAGCCATCCAGATTGCGCAGCAGAACCACGCGCGAGTAGCCGTGGCCGAAGAGTCGGTAGAATCGGCCCGGCAGCAGGTACGGATTGCCCGCACGGGCACCCTCCCCAGTGTTACCGGCGAGGTCGGCTATCAGGGCCGGGGCACCAGTAACCTGGGGGGACTTTTCGGACCCACTCCCACGCAGACCATTCCCGGAGTCGGCGGTCAACCCTCCACGCGGAGCCACATCGACACGGACACGGCCACGTTCGACCGGGGCATCCAACCGCGGATCGGCCTGAGCTACACGCTATACGACGCCGGGCTGACGCGTACGTCCGTGCGGCAGGCAAGAGCGAGCGTCGAGAGCAACATCGCTAACCTCGGCGCGGTTCGCAACAACCTGACGTTGGACGTCACCTCCGCGTACCTCGCTCAGTTGCGGGCCGACCGCATCCTGGCGCTTCGTCAGGTGCAGGAAGAGCTGGCGGCCGAGCAGTTGCGCCGGGTAGAAGCCCGCGTCCGAGAAGGGGCCGCCGCCGAGGCGGATCGAGCCCTCCCGCTCTCCGAGTACCGCAACCGGCAGGTAGACCGCATCCTGGCCCAGAATGACGTGCGCGTGGCGGCCAACACGCTCCGCAACATCATGGGCTTGAGGGTCGGCGCGGAGCTCCGCCTCGTCGAGCTCCGTGAGCAGGTGGAGCCGCTCCCCACGGTGGAGACCCTGCGCGCCGTGGCGGAGCGGGAGCGACCGGAAGTGATCCAGGCGGAAGCACAGATGCGCGTCTCCCAGGCGTCGGTGACGCTGGCGCGCATTCAGCGGAAGCCGCGGCTGGACACGTCGTTCTCCTTCGACGTCACGCCGAACGATCCGTTCCAGCGCTCCAACTTCGCCGTGGGCGCCGCGGTGTCGATGCCGCTGTGGGACGCGGGCCTCACCGAAGCGCGTGAGCTCCAGGCGAAAACCCAGGTGCAGAGCGCCGCCGCGCAGTTGGAGCAGATCCGCAAGGACGTTGGCGCGGACGTCGTCGAAGCGTACCTCAACCTGGTCAATGCCCGCGAGCGGTTGGAAGCCAGCCGTCTGGCAGTGGAAGCCGCCCAGGTGAACCTGGAGCAGACCACCGCCCGGTACGAGCGTGGTCTTGCGGGGGTCACCGTGGTGGACCTCATCCAGGCCCAGGTCCAGTTCGCGGACGCCAGCAACTCCGCCATCCAGGCGTTGTATGACACGCACTTCGCGCAGGCCCAGTTGAACCGCGCCATCGGACGCGGCTAGG
>Ga0255338_1002542_pt1 | contig 26022 bp, 25 predicted proteins | sample MeOH1_35cm_T4_19_FD_203715 | JGI IMG/M metagenome (GOLD analysis project Ga0255338, IMG submission 203715) | Sandy soil microbial communities from University of British Columbia, Vancouver, Canada - MeOH1_35cm_T4_195 | ecosystem: Engineered > Artificial ecosystem > Sand microcosm > Unclassified ...
CCTTCAGCGCTCCGCCACCGCACCCCCTCACCCCAGCCCGACCCCTCGCTTCGCTCTCCCCGGGGGGAGAGGGAGCGAGACCAGCCTGGCCGCCCTCACAGCACCCGGAAGATCTCCCAGCGGCTGGTGCCGGAGACGACGTAGGGCTCGAGCTCCTTGCCCCATTGCTTGTGCAGGTCGATCTTGGCCAGCGTGTCCCACACCCGCTGCAGCTCGGCCAGGTCCGAGATCTCGTGCTCGGTCTGGATGATCGATTCCAGCGCGCCCACTGAACCGGTGAGCAGCCGCGTGCGCTCGCGCGTCAACCCCACGCCGGGCGCGATCTCGCGCATCCAGCGCTCCATCAGGTCGATGACCTGCTGCTTGTACCCGAAACGGGCGTTGATGCTCCAGCGCGCGATCATCATGGTCGTCTCCCTTTGGTCGATGGCTGCCCGGCGGCGCCCGACACCGGGCGCGTGCCACAGCAGGAAGCTCCCATCCTGCGCGGGCCGCCGCCGCGGGGAAATACACCATCGGATGTAGACGGCCCCATCCGCCCGTGCGCGCCACAAAAAAACCCGCCGGGGTGGCCGGCGGGTTTTTCTTGCGGGTTCGCGCCGCAGGCGGCGATCAGCCGGAGACGGGCGTCAGGACGACGGTCGACACGATGTTGCCGTTGAGGGTCAACTGCCCACCCGCATTGACGCCCACTGTCACGGACGCGTTAGCCGAGGCCGCCGCGCCGAGCACCAGGGCCACGCTGCGGGACGTCGCCACGCCGTTGGCCACTGCGCCAGCGGTGTTGACGTTCAGGTTGCAGGGATTCACGGTGACCGTCTGCCCGAGCGCCAGCGCGTGGCCTGCCGGGAAGGTGGAGGAGGTGACGGCAAAGATGCAAGAGCCGAAGGTGGTGGTGCCGCTGGCCGTATTGCCGCCCGAGGCGATCGAGAACGCGGGCGTGGCCGAGGTGTTGGTGAAGGTGACGCTGGTGGTGGCCGTGGTGCCGAACTGGGTCACGCCCGACGGGAAGCTGAAGGGCACGGACGTGACGGCCGCCGTCGTGGCCGGCGCGGCCGCCAGCGCAGTATCGGTGGTGACCGCCAGCACCGGGGCCGGTTCGCCGCCTCCACCGCCGCAGCCCGCGAGGGCGGCCGCCGCACAGAAGCTGAGAAGAAGTTTGACAGTCTTGTTCATGGATGGCCCTTTTGGTATGAGGTGCTGGGAACGGCGCAGGTTACAACAAAGCGTGTGGAGTGTAAATAAAAGCGATAAAACGTGACGCCACCCTCTTAGAATTGCCGAGCTTATTTCTGTCCGGCCTCCGTTCGAGTTGGTGGTTGTCCCCCGTCTCGCGGGTGCCCACCGCCCCCGCATGAAGCGAGTTCCGATCACCGCCATTGCCGCCGTCCTGGCACTTTCGTTTTCGCCGGCCCGTGCACAAGTCACGACGCTGACGCAAGCCGGATACACCGGACTGGGGATCACCCCGAACGCGCACCTCATCGACTGGGGCCGCATGGAAGCGACATACGACCGGCAACTGCCGGGCGTGGTGCACGATCCGAGCGGCCACAACTTCGTGCTGGGTTTCGGCCTGTTGCCGAACCTGGAGCTGGTGGGCCGGCTGGCCACCAGCAGCATGGACCGCAACTGCTTCACCGAAGGCTGCGGCACCATCCGCGACCTCTCCGCCTCGGGCAAATTGTCCATTGGGCTGGACAGCGCCAACCGCTTCCGCGCCGCCGTCGGCGCCACCGACGTGGGCGGCGCCGCCACCAACTTCCGCACGTATTACGGGGTGGTCACCTACAACGAAGGCCCCATCGAAGCCAGCGCCGGCCTGGCGCGCCGCAGCGCCGCCCGCGCCACGGCCATGTCGCCGCTGCACGGCCCCTTCGCCGCCGCCGCCTGGCAACCGCTGCCCTGGGTGCGCGGCCAGTTGGAATACACCGACGGCAACGCCTGGGCCGGCGTGCGCCTGTTCGCGCCTAAGGAATGGCTGCCCGAAGGCTGGACCGCCCATGTCGGCAGCAACCACCGCCTGAACGACAACAAGCTGACGCGCGGCGCCTGGCTGACGGCCGGCCTGTCGATCCCGCTGTACAAGGTGCCGGCCCTTCCGGGCAGCGGCCCCAAGGCAGCGCTGCCGGCGCTCGCGGGCGCGCAGCGGCCCTTGCCGGTGTACGAGGCGCGCACCTTGCCGTCGGGACAGGCCTCGCAGCCGCCGGCACCGGGCGCCGCGCCGCCGGCCCCGGCCCGTCCCGCACCAGTCCCGCCGCCCGCCGTCGGCGACGCCGACCTGCAGCGCCTGGCCGCCGCCCTGGAAGCCAAGGGCCTGGAAGACATCGCCATCGGTCGCATGCCCGACGGATCCATCGCCGTGCGCGCCAACAACGGCGCCTACCAATGGAATTCCGCCGACGCGCTGGGGGCCGCGCTGGGCGCCGTCGCGCGCACCCTGGGCGAGCACAAGGCGGGTTACCGCCTGATCCTAACCCAGCGCCAGACCCCGCTGGTGGCCGTCACCGGCCAGGCCGACTGCCTGCGCGACTGGATCGCCGGCGACAACGCCGGTTGCACCGCCGGCCAGTTGTCCACGCCGGCCACCGGCGCGCTGGAGCCGCTGCACGAGGGCGCGGCCTGGGCCGTGCGCCACGCGGCGCCGGGCTGGCAGCGGCTGCGTGTGTCCATCGGCCCCGTGCTGCGCACCAGCATCGGCACCGACCTCGGTGCCGTAGACTCTTCGGCCGGGGTGAACCTCGGGCTGCAACTGCCGCTGTGGGCCGGCGCCAGCGTGGAGTGGCGCCGCAACCTGCCGCTGGCGCACAGCAGCGACTACGAAGGCAGCGGGGCGTTCGCGGCCTGGCGCGTGCGCCCGGAAACCGAGCGCCTGGCCATCACCCAGACGCTGCGCCTGCCCGTCGAGCGCTGGCTCGCCCCCGGCGACGACCTGAAGGCGCGGCGCTGGGGCCTGGCCGCCGTCACGGCGCAGGCCAGCGCGGGCCGCTTCGACGGCGCCTTCGACGGCGTCCATGGCGCGCTGCGCTGGGAACCGGGCGAAGGCCGGCACCGCCTGGGCGCGGAAGCCGGCTGGTTCCGCAACGACCGCTTCGGCTCGGACCCGCTGGCCGTCGGGCCGCGCACCGCTAAGCCCCTCTTGGCCAGTTACCGCTACCACGTGACGCCGACCCGCACCTACCTGGAAGCGACGGCCGGCCAGTTCCTGTACAACGACCGCGGCCTCCAGCTCGGCCTGCGCCAGTGGTTCGGCGACGTGGCGGTGCGCGCCTATTACCGGCGCACCAGTTTCGGCGGGGCACCCACCCGCCAGTTCGCCGGCCTGGAGCTGTCGCTGCCGATCGGGCCGCGGCGCGACGCCGACCTCGGGCGCCACCTGCGGGTGGGCGGCACACCGCGCTTTGCCCACGCCAAGGAAACGCTGGTGCGCGACCCAGAGGGCAACAACGCCGTGCGGCCCGGCTTCGGCCTGCTGCCCCCGGCGCCTTCTTTGGACGCGACCTTCAACTCCGACCGCGCGGGACTCGTCTACTTCGAGGACAACATTCGCCGCATCCGGGATGCAGCCCGGTGACAACAAAGAGCCGGAGGCCTGCACAGGTTCGCAGGCCGGAGCAGCGCTGTTCGGGCAAGCACCGTAGAAACCCTCGAGCAGACGCTATAGAGTTTGCCTTCCGTGGGAAACCGTAATACACCCAACGACTTCATGCACACGTCCGGAACCCCCGCCGCCCGCCGCTTTCTCGTCCCCGTTCTGATCTTGCTCCTGGTCCAGGGCTGCGCCGTGGTCACCGCGCCCGGCTTCGACTATGCCGACCCGAAGCAGCGCACCAGCGTGACGCTGGGCCATTACGTTCCGGCCGACCCCAGCAATCCCCCGCAAGGTGTCGTCACGCCGATCACGCTGGCGCTCGTGCAGGCGCAGATCCAAAGCTGGCCGCGCGGCGTCCCGCCCGAGGTGCAGGCGCTCTTTGCCGAGCCCAGGCCTTACACGATCGGCCCGAGCGACGTGATCGGCATCGTGGTGTACGACCACCCCGAACTGCTGCCCAATGCCGGCGCCGTGATAAGCCAGCAGGTGGACCCCACCGGCATCACCGCCGCTCCCGGCTTCATCGTCAGCGCCGACGGCGAAGTGACCTTTCCGCACGTGGGTCGCATCAAGCTGGAGGGACTCACCGAGATCGAGGCAGCAGAGCTCCTCACCCGGCGGCTGGCCCGCGTGATCAAAGACCCGCAGGTCACCGTGCGCATCCAGTCCTTCCGCAGCCGCCGAGCCTATGTGGAAGGCGAGGTGCGCACACCCGGCACCCAGATCTTCACCGACGTGCCGATGACGCTGCCGGAAGCGATCAACCGCGCCGGCGGCATCACGCCCAACGGCGACCGATCGTTCGTGACCCTCACGCGCAGCGGGCAGACTACTGTCATCAACCTGATGCATTTGCAAGAAGCAGGCGTCAATACGAACCGCATCCTGCTGCAAAACGGTGACCTCGTCACGGTCCGCAACCGTGATGAGAACAAGGTGTACGTGATGGGTGAGATCAGCAAGCCCTCTGCCATCGTTATGCACAACGGCCGCCTGAGCTTGAATCAGGCCCTGGGCGAGGCAGGCGGCCCGAGCCTGACGACTGCGAACACAGGGCAAATCTATGTCATCCGGAATTCGGCCGGCGGAGCCCCCGCTGTGTTCCACTTGAACGCCAGTGCGCCCAGCGCACTAGCGCTGGCTGATACCTTTGCCCTGCGCGCGCGCGACGTTGTTTACATCGACCCCGTGCCCCTGGTCAACTGGAACCGCATCATCAGCTTGATCCTGCCTTCGGCCCAGGTCCTCAGCACCGGGCGCAGCATTACCAACCCATGAAGAACATCCTGGTCCTGTGCGAAGGGAATATCTGCCGCAGCCCGATGGCTCAGGGCCTGCTCACCCCGGCATTGCCCGAGGCGCGGGTGCGCTCGGCAGGCTTGGGCGCGATGCTCGGGATGCCGGCCGACGAAACTGCAGTGCGCTTGATGCGCGAGCGCGGAGTCGACATCACCTCGCATCGTTCCCTGCAACTCACGGGTGACCTCTGCCGACAGTCCGACCTGGTCCTGGTGATGTCGACCAGCCAGCGCAAGCGCGTCGAGGAACTCTATCCCTTCGCGTGCGGCAAGGTGTTCAGGCTGGGCGAGTTCAGCAAGCTCGACGTGCCCGACCCTTATCGCCAGCCCGAAGCAGCCTTTCGCGACGCCCTGCAACTCATCGACCAGGGAGTCCATGAATGGCTCCACCGAATTCACAAGATCTGAACAGCCAGGCCATGAACGCACGCACTGCCTTGCAGCCCCAGCTTCTCGCGCCACCCGCAGCAGCGCCTGACGAAGACGACGACGAGATCAATCTCATCGAGTACTGGGACATCATCGTCGACAACCGCTGGCTGATCGCGGCCGTGACGGCGCTGGCGATGGCGATCGGCACGGCCTACGCCTTCCTTTCGAAGCCTGTCTACGAAGGCAACCTGCTGATCCAGGTGGAAGACTCCGCAGGATCGGCCAAGAGCTTTCTGGGCGAGGCAGCAAGCCTGTTCGAGGTGAAGACGGCGGCTGCGGCAGAGATAGAAGTGATTCGCTCCCGGATGGTGATTGGCCAAGCCGTGGACAATACCCTGTTGTACATCGACGCACGCCCGCGCTACGTCCCCTTGATCGGCAGCTGGCTCGCGCGCCGAGCCTCCGCGCTGTCAGATCCCGGGTTCCTGGGCATGGGCGGATTCGTGAGCGGCACGGAGCGAATCAACGTGCGCGCATTCGACGTGCCGCCCGCGCTGGAAGGGACGAACTTCGTCGTCACCGCGCGACAAAGCAATGGATTCGCACTCTCGCACCCTGACCTGCCGCAGGAACTCGTGGGCACCGTCGGCTCACCGCTGGTGCGCAGCACGCCGGCCGGCACCATATCGCTCCTGATCAGCGCGCTCGATGCCAAGCCGGAAGCGGAGTTCGTTCTCACACGGCGTTCAAGACTCGCCACCATTGGAGACCTGCAGACCGAGCTGAGACTGGCGGAGAAGGGGCGCCAGTCGGGCGTGATAGACGCCACGTTGCAGGGCACCGACCCTCGCACATTGATGACAGTCTTGAACGAGATCGGGCGACAGTATGTGCGGCAGAACGTGGAGCGCAAGGCGGCGGAGGCTCAGAAGATGCTCGCCTTCCTGGACGTGCAACTGCCGCAGTTCAAGAAACAACTGGACCAGTCCGAAGAGGCCTACAACCGATACCGTAACAAGCAGGGTACCGTGGCCCTGGACGAAGAGGCCAAATTGCTCCTGAAGACGACGGTGGACCTGCAGGCCAAGCTGATGGAAGCGCAGCAAAAGCGCCGGGAGCTTGTTTCACGCTTTACGCCAGAACATCCTGCCATCAAGACACTGGATGACCAGATCCGAGCCTGGGACCGGGAAATTGCGATGCTGAACTCGCGCATCCACGGGCTACCGACGGTCCAGCAAGACGCATTACGCCTCGAGCGTGACGTCAAGGTCAACAACGAAGCGTACCAGAACCTCCGGAACAACGAGCTGCAATTGCAGCTGATTCGCGAGGGGAAGGTGGGCAACGTGCGTCTGATCGACGAGGCCGTGGCTCCAGAGGCCCCGGTGAAGCCGAAACGCTCACTGGTGCTGGCCGTGGCGGCGGCACTCGGGTTGCTGGCGGGCGTCGTTCTCGCGCTGACCCGCAATGCCTTCACCCGAGGCATCCGTAACCCGCATGAAATCGAAGTCCACGCGGGCCTGAACGTGTACAGCACGATTCCCTTGAGTACGCGACAGGCCGAACTGGCGCGCATCGCATTCGCGCGCAAGCCTGGCGTGCACTTGCTGGCCACACACGACCCGCAGGACGGGGCGATCGAAAGCCTGCGCAGTCTTCGCACCGCCTTGCAGTTTGCAATGCTGGAAGCGCCGAACAATCGTGTCCTGATCACCGGCGCGACGCCGGGCGTCGGCAAGAGCTTCGTGTCCGCCAACTTCGCGGCTATCCTTGCCAATGCCGGACGTCGCGTGCTGCTCATCGACGCGGACATGCGCAAAGGGCACCTGAACTACTATTTCGGGACTGAGCGCGAGCGGGGGTTCTCGGAGGTGATCGCCGGCAACCTCAAGCCTTCCGACGCGATCAGGCGGGAAGTGCTCCCCAACATGGACCTCCTCACCACGGGCGTGCTTCCGCCGAACCCGGCGGAACTGATGATGAGCGGCGGCTTCGCCCGTCTACTGGACGACCTGTCGTCGCAGTACGACTTGATCATCATGGACACGCCGCCAATTCTCGCGGCCGCCGACACATTGGGTGTTGCCGGCCAAGCCGGCACTGTGCTCTTGGTCGCGCGCGCAGGACTGACGCAGATAGGCGAACTGCACGAAAGCGCCAAACGCCTAGCCCAGGCGGGGAAAGCAGTAAACGGCGTTCTCTTCAATGCTGTCGACCTGACTCGGCGCCACTACGGAAGCTATGGGTACAAATACGGCGGGTACAGGTACCGGCAGTACAGCTACGAAGCCAAGGGGGGGAAGTGAGCCCGAAAAGCTGAACAGCGCGATAAGTGAAAACGTCGTGGATGATGCCGGCTCTTGGCAGCGCTGACAGGAGGGCGCGACGGTGAAGAAATCCGCGTCGCGTACCCGCCGCACTTACACGCGCGTCCATGGCCCAGGTGGACCTCACTGCGCTTGGTGAAGACAAGACGCTGGCGGAGTTGGCAAAGCATCTTGAGCTGCACCCGCCGCAGATCGTGGGATGAAAGCGGCGACTGCTGGAGCACTTGAGCTTGAATGACGGCTGGAACAGGCTCCTATGCAGCCGAGATACGACATACAGCCAGTGAGCTCCTGACTCGACCCTCAAACCAGCCGTAGCCCACGAGGCAGCGGACAATGGCTCCGGTTTTCTGCGCCACCCAAGCTTTGTCGTTCTTGCGGTTGCCGTAGCTGCCTCCGGTCGCAAGAGCGGGCGAGATCGCCCACTCGCACTGCGGCATCGGGCGGACGCTCCAGAAAGGCGGCGCCCATTCCACTACTCTCCTGGAGTTGCCCACAGCGGCACCCTTCGCCCACAAGCTCCACAGCCACCCACCACGTTTGAAGGAACACCAGAAAACCGGGAACCCGCAACCAGGCACCGACAATTGAGCACGCAATTTCCGCCCCGGTCACATTCACCCGAATGGGCGGTCACGTTCCCCGAATCGTCCGTTACGTTTACCGGAATGCGCAGTAAGATGGGCTCCGTCTGGAATTTGTGCGCCTTTCTCCGAAGCCCATGAGTGATTCGTATCCGGTCAGCGTAATCATCACAACTTTCAATGAGGGTGAGTACCTCGACCGCCTCTTGCGAGATCTGGCGGAACAGGACTGCAGCGGCCTGGACGTCGAAATAGTCCTACTTGAAGCTGGCAACTACCCTGTGTCCCGAGCGAGGGAACAACTTGGTGCGCGTGCTGAGTCACTTGTTTTTCTCCAAGCCCCTGGCATGCCGCGTACCTTGGCGCTGAACACAATGGTGGAACACGCCCACGGTTCGTTGATCATCCGCTTGGATGCCAGATCTCACATAGCGCCGGACTACCTCCGGCGGATTACCGATCTCTCACGCGCAACCAACGCGGAGAATGTTGGCGGCGTGCAGTCGCCCATCGGCCTGTCTGAGAGCCAACAACTGATTGCCGAAGTCATGAAGTGCCCCCTATCCCTAGGAGGCGCCCGCTTCCGCAAGGCTGCCTATGAGGGCTGCGGGGAGTCGGTTTATCTTGGGGCATTCAACGTTTCGAAAATCCACTTCCGAAAGTGGTTCGACGAACAACACCCACTCATCAGCGAAGATTCAGACCTGAACCACCGCATCCGCCAAGCTGGCGGCACAATATATATTGACAGCAGCATTGTGGTTGAACACTATCCGAGGGAGGATCTACTGCGGTTCTTTCGCCTGTGCTACAACTACGGCGTTGGCCGGGGCCTCTTCGTAATCAAGAACCGGAAGTTCTCGGCGCTGCGTCAGGTCGCCCCGCCGATCGCCCTTTTCAGCGTGCTTCTCATGGGCATGGGAGGATTCGCCATTCCAGCGCTGCATTGGGCGCTAACTAGCACCATCGCGCTATATGTTTTGGTCCTCAGTGTGGCGGCGCTTCGCATTACTCGCAAGCCTTCGGCCGTCGTGAAAGTAATATGCGCGCTCGCCGGCTGCCATCTTTTCTGGACGGTCGGCTTGGTGCTGAGTCCTGTCCAGTACCGTAGAGACTGCGCAATAACTGAACGCAAGTCCGAAGCGGAGTTCGTGGTGCTGTCGCGCGACCGGTGAGTTAGATGCCCATGCGCAAAGCGTATCGTCTAAGTCCGCACGGAGTTCACCCAAAAGTTGGGGAAAGCTGTTCAGACAAAGGGGCCACTTCTGGCGAGGGTGTGTTCTACCCTCAATAGGGGAAAATGAACCCACCCACTCCGGTGCTCTGCTGCTGAAACGCCTACAGCGAATACCCTGCTGCTAAAGCGTCGTCGTAGAACATCTTCACGGTATCGAGCGAGTATTCATCCAAGTCGTAGCCTACCAGGGACAGCTTCTTCAGGATGTCGTTCGTCACCGTGATGACCTGGCAACCAACCGCATCCGCCTGAAAAATGTTCAACAGCTCGCGCGGGCTGGCCCAGATAAGCTCCGCCTTTGGGTTCACCTTAAGCAGTTCGACCGCCGCCGCCATCAGCGGCACAGGGTCGCGCCCGGTGTCGGCGATCCGGCCCGCGAAGACTGACACATAGCTCGGGACCTTGGGATTCAGGGAATTCACCACGTCCCGCACCTGCGTCAGCGTCATGAGCGCAGTCACATTGAGTTTGACGCCCTCCTGAGCCAGCGACCGGACGAGCGGATAGCATGTTTCACGCTTCGTGTTGGTCACCGGAATCTTGACGTACACGTTGTCGCCCCAGCTCGCGATCTCCAAGGCCTGCCGCTTCATCTCGATGAAGTCATCCGAAAAGACCTCCAGCGACAGCGGCTTGTCGCGGATCTCCGACAGGATGTCCTTCGAAAACGCACGATAGTCGGCAATCCCGGCCTTGCGCATCAGCGTGGGATTGGTGGTCAAGCCCTTGATAAAAGGCTTCGCATGCATCTCGAGCATGCCTTTGCGATCGGCTCCGTCGGCAAATATCTTGACCTTCAGCTGGTCTACGGGTTTCATGGATTCTCCTCTCTAAGAATGATCCGGGATGCTTCCCACAGGGAGCCGACACGGTGGTCTACCTGCTCCGGCTGCCGCTCATCGTATCCATAGTCGATGAACAGCGTGGAACAGCCGGCGCGCCGGCCCGCTTCGGTGTCGCGCCACCTGTCACCCACCATGTAGCTCGCTCGAAGATCTATGCCCAAAGTGCTGGCGGCGTCGTTGAGCATCCCGGGAAGCGGCTTGCGGCAGTGGCAGTTATCGGCCTCATCGTGGAAGCAGCACAACGCGGCATCCAAGCCCAGTGCATCCACCAAGCTTGCGTTCATCGCCTCCACCACAGCTCGGTCCGCGCTTCCGCGCGCCACATCTGGCTGGTTGGTCACCATAACAAGCAGGAAGCCAGCCCGCTTGAGCGCCTGGGTTGCCTCTGAAACCTTGGGCAGGATTTTGAGTTCCCGCAGGGACTGCGGCGGGTAGGGACGCCCATTGCGCACGATCGCCCGGTTTAACACGCCGTCGCGATCGAGGAATACAGCGCGCCTCAACGTACTGCCGATTCCCATTTGGTCTGATTGGCCTTCAGCTTGGGATGCGAGACCAGCAGGTGCCACACGACGGCTTGGAAGGCCTCGGAGTGCGGCGTGATCGTCTCCGCATTAACGGTTGGCACGATGACGCAGGCGTCGGCCACCTGGGCTGTGTAGCCGCCGTCCCGCCCGACCACGCCGCCGACCTTTGCGCCGACTTCCTTCGCGTACTGAAGCGCCGTCACGAGGTTGGGGCTGATATTCTTCTCGAGATTGCCGCCGCCCACGGAGAAGATGAAAAGGCAGTCCTTGGCGTGGAGCCGGCTCACCTTCAGCCACTCGACGAACACGCTCGCCCAGCCTTCGTCGTTGGTGCGAGCCGTCAGTTCAGACACGTTGTCGGTCGGCGCATAGGACTCGATGCCAACGATCTTGCGAAAGTCGTTCACGGCGTGCGAGCAGTTGCCCGCGCTTCCGCCCACCCCCAGAAAGAAGATCCTCCCAGCGGTCTGCTTCACGGATGCAAGAAGGTCGGCAAGTTTCTCGACTGTGGCCACATCGATCTTCTGGATGATCTCGGCCGCCTCCGCCAGGTGCTGTTGTGCGTAGCTCACTGCTGTTGCCTTTCTCGAAAATAACGTTCCGTCTGGGCCAAGCCTTCTGGAGACCCTATCTCATAAAACCGCTCGTGAACCTCATAACCAGCCAGCAGGCCGGCAGCCGCCAGCCCGTGGTATACGTCGGCCAAATCGAGGGTTTCCTCGCCTGTGACTGCCGCCAGGACATCGGCCGACAATACGCCAAGACCATAGTCGATGAATTCCATGCCGGCAAGCGGCGAGCGCTTGTCGTATTGCAGCACCTTGCCGTCCCGGTAAGTCGCGTTGCTTTTGTCCCACCGGTTGGCGTTCTTCATCACGGTCATCAGGGCCGGGCACCTGGCCAATCGGAAAGAAACCTCGACTGCACGGAAATCAGCTGGGAGGAACGAGTCGCCATACAGAACGAAGAAGTGCTCGCCCAGCAACGGCAACGCCTTGCGCAGCGCCCCGCCAGTGCCCAGCAACTTGCGGCCGTCGGGAGAGTAGCGGACACGCAAGCCCCAATCGCTGCCGTCGCCCACCACCTCTTGCACCTGCTCACCAAGATAGCCCACGCACATCACCACATCGCGCACCCCTTGCGTGCGCAGATACTCCAGTTGATGCGCGACGAATGGCTTCCCGGCAACGTCGAGCAGCGATTTTGGCACCTTCTCGGTGGCCGGCCGCATCCGAGTAGCCAAGCCGCCGGCAAGGATCGCCACCGGATAAGTCATGACATAACGACCTTGGTGCCCTCGAAGTCGAAGCGGAACCGGACCTCTTCGAGACCGGCCCTGGCCATGGCGTGCCGCAGCTTGTTGCGGTCGGCTGCGTAAAACATCAGGAAGCCGCCGCCACCAGCGCCCACCAATTTGCCGCCGACGGCGCCGTTCTTCATGCCAAGCTGGTACCACTCGTCGATCCGAGAATTGCTCATGCCACCAGAACGCCGCTTCTTGTGCTCCCAGTGCTCGTGCATCAACTCTCCGAACTGGACGGCATGCCCGGTCTCCAGTGCTTCTTTGCTGCGATAGCCAAGGTTCTTCACGAAGTGCAGGTTGCGCAGCATCTCTTCGTCATCCTGCTGCGACCGCACATGCTGGTCCTGCAGGATACCGCTGGCGCTGCGCGCAAAGCCGGTGAAGAAGAGAAGAAGGTTGTCCTCCAGGTCAAACATCGTGTCAGGCGTCACCTTCAACGGCTCGTGATCGACCGAACCGTCTGGGTGGAAATGGAAGCAGGTCAGGCCCCCGTACGCCGCGATGTACTGGTCCTGTTTGCCGATGGGCTCGCGCAGGCGTTCGATCTCGATGTGGCAGGCCAATTCGGCCAGCTCCTTCGGGTGGATCAGCTTGCGGCGATGCGCGTACAAGGCCTTGAGCAGCGCCGTAGTAAAACTTCCGGAAGAGCCTAGGCCCGTGCCTGCGGGAATGTCGGCCAGCGTGGTGATTTCGACTTGCGGCGTTTTCAGTTCCTGCAAGGCCAGCGCCTCGCGGATGATCGGATGCTTGACCTCCGGAACCTGCTCGACGTGCTCCAAGGCGGAGTACTTGAGATAAATGCCCTCCGCGAACGGGCGCATCACCGTCACGTAGACATAGCGGTCGATGGCACCTGCGATCAGGAAGCCGCCATGCTTTTCGTAGTACGAGGGAAGATCGGTCCCGCCGCCACCCAGAGAAATCCGCAGAGGACTGCGCGCGATGATCATAGCCCCGACCTCCTGTAAATGGTGTGCACCACCTTCAAAGCTTCATAAGCATCCTTCAGGCCAGCAGCAGGCTGACGGCCCAAGCGAATGTCTTCGTAGAACTCAGCCATTTCGACGGCCCAGGAATTATCCGTCATCGGGTACTCCCAAGAGGTCGTTTCAGGAGGGCCCATCTCGGGCAGCATCCGGTACCACGTCAGCCGCTCGACGCCATAGCTGCCACCCAGCCCCGAGATCTCCAGCTTGCCTTTGCGTCCGTAGATTTCCATGGAGAACAGGTTTTTCCATTCAGTGCACGACGCATGCAGGAATGCGACCTGCTTCTTGGGCGTCTTGAGCAGCATGAAGCCGTTGTCATCGACCGGCATGTCCCAGTAGTACGTGTGCGCAAAACCCTCGACGGATTCGAAATCACCCAGGAACCAGCGCGACAGATCGATGAGATGAGGCCCTTGGTCGATCAGCTCCCCACCGCCCGACAACGCGGGGTCGGCGCGCCATTCCTTGTCGTAGCCGATGCGACCGCCATGGCCGTACCGCGCGCGGATGAACATCAGTTCGCCAAGCGCACTGGCGTCCACGAGTTCCTTTGCCTTCAGCAATGCACGGTGATAGCGGTGGTTGAAGCCAACGCGCACCAACACCCCCTTCTTCTTCGCCGCGTCGATCAGTTGCAATGTCTCGTCCGGTGTCCGGCCGGCGGGTTTCTCGATCAGCACGTGCTTGCCCGCCTCGATCGCTGCCAACCCCAGCTGCGCCAAAGAGTCGTGCAGCGTGGCGACCACTACGATGTCAACGTCCGAGGCCGCAAAGACTTCGGTGGCTTGAGCCGTCGCGCGCGCAGACTGACCCGCAAGGGCCGCGGCGCGCGGCAGGTCGACATCGGCGCATGCCACGAGCCTGCCTCCGGCCCCGAGAGATCGCGCTCGTTTCTGGCCGATCAGGCCGCAACCCACTATGCCGATGCCAAACGTCATTTATCGCCCCAAGACATGCCGCGATCCCGCCCCGTGATGCGGCGAAGCGTGTAGACGTCACTCTTGGCCAACTCCGCCGCGTGCTGCGGCCAATCCTGCCACTGGTCCCAGGGGGCGCTGATGAGCTTGCCCGTGATTCCATTGCTGGCGGGCGAGCCGAGAAACACCGCGAGATCGGCTCCGACAGAGAGCGGAACACCGCCTTCGGCCTTCTGCTTGAGCGAGCGCTCGTAGAACCGCTTGCCCACCTTTTCCGGGCCAGCCTCCAATACTTCGTCCAACAGCCGCGTATTGAGAGCGCCTGGGGCAATCGCGTTGACCTGCACATTGAACTCCCGCAGTTCCTCGGCGAGCGTCTCGGCAAACCGGACCACGGCCGCTTTGGAAACGGCATAAGCGCTGAGCATCGGCAGCGGCGCCGTTGCGCCGCCTCCGGACAGCTGTACGATTTTTCCCGCCCTGCGCGCCTTCATGTGCGGCACCACGGCGCGGCACATGAGTATAGAGCCGTAGAGGTTGATCTCGATGGCGCGCAGCCATTCCTGCCAGTCCACGTCTTCGATCGCTCCCTTCGGACCGTACACACCGGCGTTGTTCACGAGGACGTCGACGGCGCCGAAGGCCTCGATCGCAGCATTGACGACGCGGGCGCAGTCTTGCGGCCGCGACACATCCGCATACGCGGCCAGCACGCGGCCATCGTCGGGAAACTCTTCGTCGAGCGCCGCCTTGGCAGCGGCCAGCTTGGCTCTGTCGCGGGCACAGATGCAAACCCGGGCTCCCGCCTTGAGGTAAACACGGGCGATCTCCAGACCCAAGCCCTGATTGGCGCCCGTGACGATCGCCGCAAGTCCGTTCAATGGCATCACATCCTCCCTGAGCTACCGACCGCAAAGTGCTTCACTCCCACGCGACCGGCAAGGTGCGCGAGGAATCGGTTGGCATCCAGGACCACCAACGGGTCATCCTGCGACCGCGCGGGGAGGTTCAAATTCTTGTACTCGGGCCACTCCGTGGCTACTACGACGACCTTCGCGCTGTCAAGGCAAGCTTCCGCGCTCCCGCACTGCTCCACGTTCCTGGCCCAGTGAGCCGGCAGCGCCTTCACAGCGGGATCGTGCACGCGAAGCCGGACGCCCTGCGTAATGAGCCACTCGCAAAGCTCGACGCTCAACGAGCGGCGCAGGGTATCCGTCCCCGGCTTGTAGGTCAGCCCCAGGACTGCAATCGGCAGGTCCCTGAGCGTCTCGAAGAGATACTGCAGTTTCCTGCGCGGCCACAGCTTGTGCTCGTCGTTGCTCTTCTTGACCGAGCCGAGCAATCGGGTGGGCACGTCCTCTTTCTCGCCGATGTGCGTCAAGAAGCCGATATCCCGCGCAAGGGTGCCACCCGCAAAGGCCGCGCCTGGCGACAGATAGGCCTTGGGCCCGATGCGACTTTCTGTCTTGAGGCCGCGCTCCACCTCCTTCGCATCCGCTCCGGTCCGCTCACAGAGGGTGGCGATCTCGTTGGCGAACGCGACCGACGTGGCCAGGAAGGCGTTGATGGCGTGCTTGGTCATTTCGGCCGATTCGACCGACATCCACTCGATGCTCGACGTGATGCTGCGCATCAGCTCCGCCAGCAACTCACGGTCTGCCGATGTGCGCACGCCCATGACCACGCGGTCCGGCCGATTGAAAACTTCCAAGGCCTTGCCCAGTCGAAGATTCTCCGGAGAGCAGGCAAACCTCAGCTTCTTCGCGGGGCACAGTTCGGCCGCAGCCTTCTCCAGGCGGCTGATCGAACCCACCGGGAGCTGGGACGAAATGAGAACCAGCGTGCCTTCAGACAGGAAGGGCAGGGAGCGCTGGACCTCGCGCACGACAAACTCGACGTCGGCGACGTCATCGGCATCCACCGGCGTGTCGTATGTGACCCACAGAACCTGCGCTCCAGCTAGTGTTTCGTGCGACGAAGAGAATCTGAGCTTACCGGTGCCGATGCCGCTGCACACCAGCTCGGGCAGCCCCGGCTCGGACACGGGCGGTACGCCCTGCGCCAAGCGCAAAACCACGTCCGCGTCGGCATCGAAGCCGGCGACTTCATGGCCGGCCGCCGCGAGGCACGCGGCAGTCACGCTCCCAAGGTGCCACAAACCCTGAACGGCGACCTTCATGCTCGGCTCTCCAGCACCCACGGATTCGCGCGCAAGAACGCTACTGTGCGGCGCACGCCGTCTTCGATCGATGTCCTTGGGGTCCAACCCAGCGCCCTAATCCTGCTTGTGCCTAGGTAGATGAAAGGGTTGTCACCGATCCAGCCACGCTCGCCGCCGGTGTACAAGAGCTCCGGCTTGACGCCCAGTGAATCACAAATCCAGCCGATGGAGTGATTCACTTCGCACCAGCCATCGACACCCAGATTGAAGATGTTCACCTTCTCGGTAGACTTTTCGACAGCCAGCAGCATAGCGTCCAGGCAGTCCTGAATGTACAGGTAAGACTTACGCTGCTTGCCATTGCCCAGGACCCGCAGCTGTGTCCCGTCCGCCTTCAACTGCTTGTAGAAGTCGAACACGTGACCATGCGTGTAGCGCTCGCCCAGGATCGAGACAAAGCGAAAAATCCACGCTGTCATGCCGAAGCCTTCGCAATAAGCGCTGATCAAACCTTCGCCGGCCACCTTGGAGGCCGCGTACAGGGACGTCTGCACCGGGAAGGGGGCATCCTCCGGGGTCGGAATGACCTTCGCCTCACCATAGACCGAGCCGGTCGAAGAAAAGGCGATGCGCCTGATGCCATTGACTCGCATCGCCTCCAAGACGTTGTAGGTGACTATTGTGTTTTGCTCGAGATCCCTGCGGGGATGCTCGGTTCCGAATCGCACGTCGGCATTCGCTGCAAGGTGGAACACCATGTCGCAGCCTTTGAATGACTCACGCACCGTTGCCTCGTCCAGCAGGTCGGCCTCCACAAGGCTGAATCGTGGATTGCGCAGAGCTTGCTCAAGAAACGGCCTCTGGCCCGTGGATAAGTTGTCGATGCCGACAACAGAAAGCCCGAGTCCCAAAAGACGGTCGACGAGATTGCTACCAATAAAACCAGCACAGCCAGTGACAAGCACCTGCATATCTTCCTAATCCTCCAAAATTCGTGGTCGTCCACACGACAGCAACCTGCTGCGCTGCAGTGGCAAAACCTCACCTACCTCTTGCACCGACCGCTGAGCGGTGCGTCGGAAATTGCTCGCACGGTCAGGTCGAACAACTGGCCTACACACACTCTCGTTCATCGCGTAGCCGTTCAAATAGCCTTTCAGCTTGCCGCTCCGCCGAGTACGGCAAGCGATTGAATTTGGAACGAACTCTTCCTCTCACAAAGCATATGCCTAACCAACAATAAAGCGCGACTCCACCCAGCACGGCAGGAACGGAAAAATTGCGCATCCGCTGGAACCGGGCTGACCACGTGGTGCCCGGGATCGCAGTGGGGCGCACCGGCCCAACCAGTCTTTCAACAGCAGAACGGTAGGCCTCAATTACAGGGGCCGCCATTCCCATACCAAAGAATAGCCGACTAAAGTACGCGGTCCGGAGCCGTACAAGTTCGACCCTATGGGTGAGCCGCAGTCGGCTCGAATAGTACCCACGCCGACCTGTGAGCTGCATGAGAATCGTGAGCTCGCCGTCCTCTCCCGAAAGGACACGCTTACCCATTCTGCCACTTAGCAGGGGGCGCAGTCCTGCTTCGTAGAGCCACCTGACATCTCCCGCGCGAAGACACAAACCAGCCCCCCAGAGAAAATCGCCAAGAGGCAAAATCCCATCAGTTGATCGTTGTTCGCCGACGGCAACCGACTTCGAGAAGATTTTCGCGATCAGCGGCAACGAGTTGATCGCATCTACTGGCCAAAAGGACTGACCTCCGCAAAAGCAAACCTCTTTTCTCGCCTCAAATATTTCCTGCGCAACCTCCAAATAATCTGGAGCCGCATCGTTGTCGTCGTCAAGGAAACACAAATAGCGCCCCCGCGCATGCGCAATAGCAGCTTCGCGGGCAAACGACAGCCCTGGACGGGGTTCCACAACAATTTTCAAGAAAAGTGCACTAGGCAGTTGAAACCGCTTTACGACCTCCTGCGTGTTGTCTGTGGAAGCATTGTCAACGACGAGAAGCTCCACCGTCGAGTGCCGAAGAATTGTTTGATTTGCAACCGCTTCGAGCGTCTTCTGCACGCGTGCAGCCGAATTGTGGCAGCAGATCAGGACAGACCAGGTCGGCGTCAACGCGTCGTTTTCAGCCACAACGCCTCCAATTGCATTTCATATCCCTCGCGATCAAGCCACTTGTTAAGCACCAAGTTTCCGAGGCCTTGCACCGCAACTGCCGCAAAGGCCAACCCAAATAGCCCCGCCAAATACCAACCGCAAACTGCCATTGGAACACAAACCAACGAACAGATAAAGGTTCGTCGCAGTTGAACGTAGGCCTTGTTTCCAGTCAGCAACACCAGGCTGTTTATTCCACCCAACATCACGAAAGGGACCGAGAAGACCAAGATAGCAAACAACGACGCAGATTCGGCGTATTTTGAGCCATAGATGGAAGGCACCAATATATTCGACAGCAAAGCCGCAGTTGCCGCCATAACCGCGGTCAGGACAAAGCCGAGCCGATAAAGCCTGATAATTTCGCGCCGAAATCCATACGAGTCGGACTGCCGACGAAGGTTGGCTACCTTCTCAACATATACCGCACATAAGATGATTGGCAGAGTGAACGTCTGTTCGGCAAGCTGAACTGCGACGACGTATTTCGCTAAATCGACTTTGTCGGACAATACTAAAATTACCGCTTGGTCAATTCTCATATACGCCAGAGTGAATAGCTGACTACCCCACATGATCAGCCCTAGGCGAAGAAGCTCCATACGCCCGCGAGTGTCCTTTGTCCCACCATAAGGTCGCGCCAAGCTCCGGCATCGGCTGAGCAACACTAAGGAGATAGCGGCCTGCTCGGCGCAATTTAGGAATGCGAGGCTTAAGGCGTCGGGAATGCCAGCTTCGACATGCACATAGCGTATGAGCAAGAAACCCACGGCGACCAGCGATTTGAGTAGGGCACTGTCTTCTGGTCTGCCGACGCCCTGCAAGAATCCGTCGCAAAGGGCCCAGTTCATCACAATCAGAGTCAGCATTACGCAAACGACAAAGACGGAATTGGCTTCAGACAAGCCCGAAACATTCGACAAATACACTGCCGCAGCAATGAATCCACAGCAGAGCGTGGCCGATGCACGGAGGCCTAGTGCGTGGAGCAATAGGGGACCCTGATGCTCAATATCGCTCATCGCGACGCGCGGGCCGAGGACGGAAGGAATACCCATCGAGACGAGAACATCCATAACGGCGACAGCCAAGAGCACCTGTGCCAGTAGGCCAAATTCGTAGGTGCCCAAGGCTCTCGCGATCAATGCGCCATTCAGAAGCGAAACCAAAAAGCGAACACCGCGATCCGCGGCGAGCATTGCAAACTTGCTGGATAACGCTTTCAATTGGCTATTGGACAATCGCGCCAAGGTACGCGAAGGGTGCCGATTCGATGGCGGAGAATTGATGCCACAGCTCCATCCCGCTGCTGGAATCCACGATGAAGACTCGTCTACCAATCATGAATAGCGACATTGCAGCGCAGATCGCCGCAAACATGCTACTTGACAGTCTCGGAGTCAATACGAGACAGACGATCGGCCCGAGGAGAGCTGCAGAAACAAATAGAGTTAGTCGAAACGACGCCAGTGGAAGCGGCAATAGTAAAAAAAATGCCGCGACCGCAAAGAGCAGGACTCTTGAGATCTCTCCAGCCCGGTACCGACGCATCAGGAATGCGCCAACGGTCACGAAGATGAAGATTGGCACGAACTGGGCGTCAAAGCCGAAGGCGTCTTCATTCCCAGACGTATAGTAGAGCAGCTTATCGATACCAAAATCCGTTCCGCTTGCGATCGACGCCATAATCCAGTCAAAGTTGAAATATGTAGCAATAAGCCCCAAAAGCAGTACAGCAAATCCAATTCCAAACTTGTTTCTTAGGACTATTGCGACGATCCATACGATCATTGCGCTCACATGGAATATGGAACCGAGCCCGGCCAGGAGGAGTGCAACTCCTGGACGACGTTCCCAGATCGCCATAAGTAGTAAGGGAATGCTGAGCATCTGTCGGGCGGTTTGCGAGCACAGACCATATGAGAACAGGCTCATGCAAAGCAGCGCTGCCGCTGGGCGATATCCAGATGGAATTTCAGGGAGGAAATATTTCAAGAGCCAAGTCAAATACAAGGCCGAACACGCGCCCGTCAGAATGAAAATCAACAGACTTCCGCTAACCTCAACCGGAATGCTACCAATAGCACCGAAGAGCAACGGAAGCCCAATTTCAGCATCAGAAAACTCGAAGGTTACAAACCTATCGAGGAATGACTGCCGTAGTGTTCCGTTCTTGATCGCTAAAAACGCCGGATAGTAGGAGTTATAGAAATCATCGTACGGGCTCCCTCCGATCCTTCTCGACGCATAGCAAAGCGAAAGTGAAACAGCGATCAGCGCGCCGCATAGGAGGAGCGTTCTACCTGTCAACGGGCGCGCAAAAGCCAAGACTACCCATGCGAGTGCGAACCCTGCGAGAGGACTAGTAGCAAAGAAGAGGAACAACACCCCGCCGATTACGAAAACTACCGCTTGGCTAGGGTCGACTAAGGTCTGACTTCTTGGACTAATCAAGCTACGCTTCCCCCGCACTCATCCGGAACAGCGATGCGACGTGGCACGCCGGGGCTCCAATATGGCGCTCCAATCGTTACTCCCGAAAATTTATGTCGCAGCATTCGGGCCCAGAATGCAAAGGTGCTATTCGAAATGATCGCGTACGGCGCCGTGCGGAGCAGTTGAAACTCAGACAGCATTCCCTTTGAGAGCACTGAGACATTGTTGTTCTTGATCCAATCCAGCGAGCTCGCATAGGCTTGATCGTCAGTGATCGCCACAAAGTGCACGTTCGGCGCAATCTCCCGCATTGTCCCTATCGCCCGCGCGTAATACGATGCGCCAGTCACACTTGCCCAACCGAGCTTTAAAAAATCTCCCCCACGCACGTGAATGACGCAAAGGTTCTCAGGGGCAACAACTGCATTCCCAGACTCCTTGATTGAACGTCTTAGGATTAAGGCTGCCTCGTCGATAAACGCTTGGTCGATGGAATTTATGAAATACCCATCGAGTTCGATTGTGGTCACGCGCCGGCCACGTTTGAGGCCCTCAAGAACATTGCAGTCTGTGATCCATAGCTGCTTCAGGAACAAACCTGGGTTGATGCGGGCGGCCCTTGCGAGCTGCACCAAACTTGCTCGTCCGACAACGCGCGTGTCAATTTCCTCCAAATTGATGAGCTGATGTACGTCGAGTTCGCGCTTAGTGGCGTAGCGGCCCATCGCCCCCGGCCAAAGTCGAATAGGAAAATGGAATCGCCTTGAATACACGACTGCGGCAGCCAGCTGAAACAGCTGATTGCCGAGCCCCCCTATAAGCCGCACATTAATCATTCCTGTGTTACCGTTCTCTTCTGGAAGACGAAACAGCCGCAGCCAAACTGGTAGGAACAATGCTCAAGATCTGCTTGGGTCACAAAGTCTCCACTATCATCGACCGCGCTGAACTCCACCAGCTCGCAGCCATTGTTTTTGAACTCCTCTACGATCGTACGAGGGTGAAAGACTCGATGTGCGTTGAACTCAATCCGCTGACTGGAGCCAACAGGGACACTAACATAAAGAATTCCTCCTTCCGTCAGCATCGCGGCGAGGTTTTTGACACCCTTCCGCCATCCATTAACGTCAAGCGGATCACCATAGCGGCCAAGACCAAAATGCTCCAACGCATGCAAGCATGACACCGAATCAGCTTTAGGCAAGGTTATGGCCTCTTTCATAAGATCAGCTTGCAGGAACTTGAGGCCGGGAACATTGCTCGCAAGTGGACGCACATCTATAACGTGCACCTCACGAAACGAAAGGAGGTGCGCAACAAACCCATCCACGCGTGAGCCAACATCAATATGAACACTCGGTGCACGGCTGTAGATTGCCCGCGCGGCCCACAGGTCTTGATGAAAGTAGTGGCCTTTCGCTACACCGCTCTGGTGATAACGGTCGGACAGCACGGGAAGCCAGGCAAACTGGAAGTCTCCCTGTTTTCGCGATTTGGAATATGTTTCCACCGCTTGTTTTGCGAAAACTGGCACAAACTTGGTCGAGGCGAGAAGTCGGCGAGGGTCGAACCCAATTGCCAGCAAGAATGTGCCCAGTTGCCTTATCATTTCCTTGACCTCATGAATCCCTTTCGTGTTGGGATATGTCCAATTCGACACCCGCACGACGACAGTCGCTAGCCACCGCAACCTAGTTACGGACTTCACTGCGCAGGAAGTCCTTATAGGTCGCTTGGAGCCCGGCCTCAAGCGTCATGGTCGGCCGCCACCCCAATCCGTTGAGGCGGCTGCTGTCCATCAGCTTGCGGGGGGTGCCGTCCGGCTTGCTGGTGTCGAAGTCAATGCGCCCGTCGTAGCCAACTACCTCGGCGATGGTGCGGGCCAGTTGCTCGATGGTCACGTCCGACCCATAGCCAACGTTGATGTGGGCCAACTGCGGCTGCGTGTGCGCGTCGTACGCGGCCCGGTCAAGTTCCATGACGTGGACGCAGGCGGCGGCCATGTCGTCCACATACAGAAATTCGCGCCAAGGCTTTCCGGTGCCCCACACCGCCACGCTCGGTGCCGAAGCCAGTTTTGCCTCATGAAAACGTCGCAGCATGGCCGGGATGACGTGGCTGTTTTCCGGGTGGTAGTTGTCGCCGGGCCCATACAGGTTTGTCGGCATCACGGCTCGATAGTCACGCCCGTACTGGCGGTTGTAGCTCTCGCACAACTTGATGCCAGCAATTTTGGCAATGGCGTAGGGTTCGTTCGTCAGTTCCAGCTTGCCGGTAAGCAATGCCTCCTCTTTCATGGGCTGCGGCACGTCCATGGGATAGATGCAGCTGCTGCCTAGAAACAGCAGCCGTTGCACGCCGTTTTGGTGGGCGGCGTGGATCACGTTGGCCTGCATCATCAGGTTCTGGTAGATGAATTCGGCCGGATAAACGTTGTTGGCGTGGATGCCGCCCACCTTGGCCGCGGCCAAGTAGACCTCATCAATACGCTCTTGGGCAAAGAAGTCCGCTACCGCCTTCTGGTCGGCAAGATCCAGCTCGGCGTGGGTGCGCGTGACGACGTTGTCTTGGCCGCGGGCGCGGACGCACCGCAAGATCGCCCCTCCCACCATCCCACGGTGCCCAGCGATGTAAATCCTCTTGTCTGCGCCCATCTGCATCAGTTCTCATCAGCGTCAATGTCGCGACCACTGTAGCAGCATTTGATGACCCGTCCGTGTGTTCCAATGCGGGTAAATTCGGACCAACCCACCATGACAAGCAAGAAGGCTCTCATCACCGGCATCACCGGCCAAGACGGCAGTTATCTGGCGGAATTCCTCCTGGCAGAAGGCTACGAGGTTCATGGCATCAAGCGGCGCGCATCGCAGTTCAACACCCAGCGCATCGACCACATCTACGAGGACCCGCATGTGCCGCATCAGCGGTTCAAGCTGCACTACGGCGACCTGAGCGACAGCTCCAATCTGGTCCGCGTCGTGGCTGAAGTCCAGCCCGACGAGATCTACAATCTCGGCGCCCAAAGCCACGTGGCGGTGAGCTTCGAGTCGCCCGAGTACACCGCCGACGTGGACGCGCTAGGCACGCTGCGCCTGCTGGAGGCTATCCGCTTCTTGGGGTTGACGGAGAAGGCGCGTTTCTACCAGGCGAGTACGTCAGAGCTTTACGGCCAGGTGCAGGAAACGCCCCAGAGGGAGACCACGCCATTCTACCCCCGCAGCCCTTATGGCGTGGCCAAGCTGTACGCCTACTGGATTTGCGTCAACTACCGGGAGGCCTACGGCATCTACGCTTGCAACGGCATCCTCTTCAACCATGAGTCCCCCCGCCGGGGAGAGACTTTCGTGACCCGCAAGATCACCCGCGGGCTGGCGAACGTGGCGCAGGGCCTCGAAAAGTGCCTGTACATGGGTAACCTGAATGCACTGCGCGACTGGGGCCATGCCAAGGACTATGTCCGCATGCAGTGGATGATGTTGCAGCAAGAAAAGCCTGAGGACTTTGTCATTGCTACGGGCAAGCAGTACTCCATCCGCGAGTTCATCCAGTGGTCCGCCGCAGAGCTGGGACTGACGCTGCAATTCGAAGGCCAGGGCGTGAATGAGAAGGCCTTTGTCTCCTCAATCCAGGGAGACAAGGCGCCGGCCGTGAAGATAGGCGATTGCGTGGTGCGGGTGGATCCGCGCTATTTCCGGCCTGCAGAGGTGGAAACGCTGTTGGGCGATCCGTCCAAAGCCAAGGCGAAGCTGGGCTGGGTGCCCGAAATCACGGCGCAGGAGATGTGCGCCGAGATGGTGGTCGAAGACCTGAAAGCTGCCCAGCGCATGGCGCTGCTGCGCGCACATGGCCACTCGGTCACGGTGCCGCGTGAGGACGGTGAACGATAGCGAAGAGCAGGCGGGCCTGCGCGGCTCTATTCTGTGTAGAAGACGCGCTCGCCTTCATGCGACTCGAGAAACTCGTATTCAATCGTCTTCTGCAGTGCCAGTTCCAGGGGGACCGGTGGCACGAAGCAGGTGCTTGGCGCGGCTGACTCGTACACCGAGTCCGCGCAGAACTTTCGGACGCGGATGGCGCTGATTGGAAGTTTTTTCCCTGTCAGCCTGGCTACACCGTCAAAACCGAAGCCAATCGCATATCCCAGCGGAAAGGCGAGACGAAAGCTGATATGTTCGGACCTGCCGAGGACGCGCCGGACGTGGCTTACCAGCGCGTTCATCGTGAAGTCCGGCTTGTCGATCATGTTGTAAGTGTGGACGCCAGCTGAGAAGGTAAGCGCGTGCTCGATGAACGCCGCGACGTTCTCCACATAGACCATCGACTTCCGATTGGTCCCGGGGCCGACCATCACGAAACGACGGGTGGCAATCTGGCGCAGCAGGTTGTATACGTTCCCTCGGTTCTGTTCACCGAACACAACCGTCGGCCGGATAATCGCTAGAGTGCGTTCGCTGGGGGCCTCGGACTGCCATTGCTTAAAGACTTCCTCCGCCTCGTATTTGGTGCGTCCGTAAGGATTAAACGGCGCAATCTTGCCGCCCTCACCCGTCCCGACTTTTGCAAAGCCGTAGACGGCGACACTGCTCGTAAACACGATGCTACGCACGCCCTTCTCCCGTGCAACGGTGCAAATATTTCGCGCACCCTGCACGTTGACTTCGTCATAGAGGCTCAGTGGACGGATATCGTCCCTGTGCTCTGCCGCCAGATTGATGATTATCGAGCCGTCTGAGATCGTCTCGCGAAGCTTGTCCACCGATCGCACGTCAGCGAGCCGAACTTTGTCGGGAAAGCTATCGGAGTGGACCTTATCGACAATTGAGAAGTTGCGACCGTGGGCGCTTAGGCGGCGGCACAGGCGGGTCCCGATGAACCCGCTGCCGCCGACTACGTCAATATGCATTGCGGTGGATATTGTGAAGTTGCACGGGCTGATTGCACGATCTCGCCACACTGCCGTGAGACTCAGTGTGGCAGCATGATCGAAGGTGACCAGTTTACATCCTAGATAGGCGGACGGCGGTAAGCGCCAGTCCTTAGCTTCGTCGCGCGATAACCCGGACGCGGCGTTCGCGCGCGTGGCGATGCTGCCGTACGCGGTCATGGCTTTCGTAGCGTGGAACCGGCACTTCGATCGTAAGCGTGCGACGAAGGCCCTCTTGACCAACGTCACAGCCTGATCGCGGCCAGACGATCGTTGGGCTCACTGCTGTCAAACGCCCTGGGATCCCAGGAATCGACGCCGATCCACTCGGCGAGGTG
>Ga0255338_1002543_pt1 | contig 26019 bp, 24 predicted proteins | sample MeOH1_35cm_T4_19_FD_203715 | JGI IMG/M metagenome (GOLD analysis project Ga0255338, IMG submission 203715) | Sandy soil microbial communities from University of British Columbia, Vancouver, Canada - MeOH1_35cm_T4_195 | ecosystem: Engineered > Artificial ecosystem > Sand microcosm > Unclassified ...
CCCGGTCGCCGTGACGTTCGCCATGGTCCACGGCAGCCCGTAGACGTGGGCCACCTGCGGCAGCGCGGCGATCCGGTCCACCACGGCCGGGGCGATCGAGTCCGGGGCCTGCGCGGTGAGGACGTAGTCGGCGTGGAACTCGGTGGCGACCACGTCCCGCACCGACGCCTCGGTGGAGGCGGCGAGCACGGCCGCGGCGCCGACGAGCGCCATCCCGATGGTGAGCGCACCCGCCGTGCTCGCGGCGCGGCGCGAGTTGCGCACCACGTTGCCGCGGGCGAGCCGGCCGACGGGCCGCCACCACGCCACCGCCGGGGCGGCCAGCGCGCGCACCACCGCCGGGACCACGACGGGGCCCACCACCAGCAGCCCGATCACCACGCCGGCGGCGCCGAGGCCCAGCAGCAGCCCGGCCGGGTCCGCGTCGGGCCGCGCGACGGCCGCGACCACCGCGCCGGCACCGGCGGCGATCATGGCCGCGCCCGCCCAGCCGCGGCGTCGCAGCGACCGCTCGTTGACGCTCACATCGTCCCGCATGGCCTCGACGGGCGGCACCAGGGCGGCGCGGCGCGCGGGCAGCGCGGCGGCGGCCAGCGAGATCCCGGTGCCGACGACGAGGCCGATCAGCACCGTGCTGAGGGACATCGGGACGGACGTGGACAGGCTCATGTCCATCCGGCGGAACAGCGCGCCGATCGCGGTGACCAGCCCGTAGCCGCCCAGCACGCCGAGCGCCGAGCCGGCGACGCCGATGACGGCCGCCTGCACCACGATCGACCCGAACACCTGCGCGGGCGAGGCGCCCACGGCGCGCAGCAGCGCGAACTCACGCATCCGCTGACGCACCGCCATGCTGAACGTGTTGGCGATGATGAAGCCGCCGACGAACAGCGCGAGCAGCGCGAACACGAGCAGGAACGTGGAGACGAACCCGAGCTGCGTGGCGATCTCGTCCGTCAGCTCGGAGCGCATCGTCGTGCCGGACACCACCTCGCTGCCCGCGGGGACGTGCGGCACGAGCCGCTGCACCAGCTGGTCCTCGCCGACGCCCTCGTCGGCGTACACCGACAGGCTGCTCGCCACGCCGGTGGGCGCGTAGTCCGCCTCGACCGTCGCCGGGTCCGCCAGCACGATCGTCGCGCCGGCCATCGGGGCGTGGAAGTCCGCCTCGCCCACCACCGTGACGTCGCGCACCTCGCCGAGCACGACGAGCTTCGTGGCGTCGCCGATCGTCAGGCCCGACGACTCCATCGTGTGCCGCTCGAGCACCACCTCGCCCGGCCCGGCCGGGATGCGACCCGTCAGGGTGCCCATCCCGGGGTCGTCGGGGTAGTAGGGCATGACGAAGCTGGGTGCCTGGGTGCTGCGCACCGCGGTGCCGTCGGCGCCCACCAGGGTGGCCGGCCCGGTGATGCCGGGGATCACGGCCGACACGCCCTCGATGGACGCCAGCTCGTCGGCCGCGGCGATCGGCACGCCGCCACCGGACGCGCCGACGGCCGTGAGGTCGCCCATCGACTCGCCGGGCAGGCGCACGTACGCGTCCGCCGTGGAGGAGGCGCCCACCAGCTCGTCGAAGGTGGACGAGAGCATCTCGCGCAGCGCGAACGTGCCGGAGACGAACGCGACGCCGAGCGCGACGGCGAGCACCGACATGACGAAGCGGGCGGCGTGCGCCCGCACGGAGCGCAGGGCGATGCGGTTCACCGCGCGCCACCGGCGCGCACGCCGTCGTTCAGGTGGGCCAGCGTCTCGAGGACGGAGGACTGCGTGGGGGACTCCAGCTCGGCGACGAACAACCCGTCCGCGAGGAACAGCACGCGGTGGGCGTAGGACGCGGCCCTGGGGTCGTGCGTCACCATGACGACCGACTGGCGCAGGGTGTCCACCGACCGGCGCAGGAAGCCGAGCACCTCGGCGGACGCGTGCGAGTCCAGGTTGCCCGTCGGCTCGTCGGCGAACACCACCGACGGGCGCGCCACCAGCGCACGGGCGCACGCGACGCGCTGCTGCTGGCCCCCGGACAGCTCGGCGGGCTTGTGGTCGAGGCGGTCGGTCAGGCCGACGGCCGCCACCACCTCGTCGAACCGCGCGCGGTCCACCGGGCGGCGGGCGATGTCCAGCGGCAGCGTGATGTTCTCGGCGGCGGTGAGGGTGGGGACCAGGTTGAACGCCTGGAACACGAAGCCGACCCGCGTGCGGCGCAGCTTGGTCAGCCGCCGCTCGGACATCGCGGAGACCTCGAGGCCGTCCACCACGACGCTGCCGCTCGTCGGGCGGTCGAGGCCGGCCAGGCAGTGCATCAGGGTGGACTTGCCCGACCCGGAGGGGCCCATGATCGCGGTCAGCTCGCCGCGGGCGAGGTCGACGTCGATGCCGCGCAGCGCGTGCACCTGCGCCTCGCCGGTGCCGTAGACCTTGGTGAGACCGCGCGCGCTGGCGATGGGCTCGGGGAGGGCCGCCGTGGTCAGTACGGGGTCGAGCTCGGGTGTGGTGATCATGTGGACATGCTGGCCAGGAGCCCGGTGGTCGCGTCATCCGGTGTCGCCCTGGTCGTCCCCTGAGTTCTCCCGGGGCACCACCTGAGGGGCGGTCAGGGGTCCCCCGGAAGCGGGTGGCCGGTCAGCGCGTCGGGTACCCTGGGCGACGCGGATGAGTCAGCCAGGCGGCCGCGTCGGGTGTTCGCACCCGCCGAGGAACGTCCGGGCTCCGTAGGGCAGGGTGGTGGGCAACACCCACCCGGGGTGACCCGCGGGACAGTGCCACAGAGAACAGACCGCCGGACCTTCGGGACCGGCAAGGGTGAAACGGTGGTGCAAGAGACCACCAGCGCGCCGGGTGACCGGCGCGGCTCGGCAAACCCCACCCGGAGCAAGGTCAGACAGGGAGCGTTCGAGGGCGGCCCGCCCGAGCTCCCGGGTAGGCCGCTGGAGGCGCACGGCAACGTGCGTCCGAGATGGATGGCCGCCACCCGCGCAGGGGTGACCCGGCGCGGGGACAGGACCCGGCGTATCGGCTGACTCATCCGCCCCATTCCATCCACTGCGACCGGTACGTTCCCGGCGGCAGCTGCCGATGGAGGTACCGGTGGCGCACACGAGACCGCGAGGGTCGGTCGCGACGGCGAGGGCGGTGGGATGCACGAGCTGGCGGGATGCCGCGTGCTCGCGGCCGCCGGGTCGGTGGACGGCTACGTCACGTCCTACGCCGCGGGCGTGCTCCGGCTGTCCCTGGAGGGCCCGCTGCTGGGGCGCGCCGTCGGGGACCCGGTGACGGTCACGGTGCTCGACCCGGTGCGTGGCGAGTGCTCGTACCGCGGGCTGGTGGCCGGCGGACTCGGCACCGACGTCGACGTGGTGGTGACGGAGACGCTGGCACGGCGCCAGCGGCGGGGCGCGGCGCGGGCCGGTTACCAGGTGCCGTGCGCCGCCGTGGTGCACGGGGAGCACGGCAGCCGCACGGTGGCGGTCTCGGTGCTCGACGTCAGTGCCACGGGGCTGCGGCTCTCGTCGCGCTGGCGGCTGGCACCCGGCACCGAGCTGACGCTGCGGCTGCCCGTTGCCGACGACGTGCAGGAGCTGCGGGTGCGGGTGGTGCGCAGCGAGGAGTCGATGTCGGCGTGGCGGCACGGCTGCGAGATCGTCGGGCTCGACGAGCACACGCGCGACCTGATGTACCGGCTGGTGGCGCGCCTGCAGCGTGAGGAGGCGCACCGCGCCGAGGGATCGCTCGGGTAGCGCGCCACTGGTCGGGCGCCACCTGCTGTGCAGCCGGGCTACGCGTCCTCGTCGGGCGCCACCTGCTGTGCGGCGAGCTGCGACGGCGTGCTGCGCAGCAGGCAGAACTCGTTGCCCTCCGGGTCCGCGAGCACGTGCCACGTCGCGTCGCCCTGGCCGATGTCGACCGGCGTCGCCCCGAGCGCGAGAAGTCGGTCCAGCTCGGCCGCCTGGCTCGAGCCGTCCGGCGGGCGGAGGTCCGGGTGCCAGCGGTTCTTGACCGTCTTGGCGTCGGTGTTCCGGAGGAACAGCCACGGGGTGTCCGAGCCCCCGACCGGGCCGATCTCCACCTCGGGGCCGTCCGGCCCGTCCGGCTCGCCGCGGACCTCCCAGCCGAGGGCACGGCACCACCAGCGGGCGAGGCCTACCGGGTCCGGGCTGTCGACGGTGATCTGTGAGACGTGAAGACCCATGACCGGCACCGTAGGCGAGCCCACCGACACCCGCCCGGCGGGCGGCCCGGGCGGACTGCCGCGCGGACGGTTCTCAGGGCGCCTCGGCCGCCAGGCGCGCCGCCCCGACGATGCCGGCGTTGTTGCGCAGCTGGGCCGGCACCACCGGCGCGTTGAGCTTGAGCAGCGGGAGGAACTCCGCGTGCCGCTTGCTCACCCCGCCGCCGACGACGAACAGGTCGGGGGAGAACAGCGCCTCGACCACGGAGAAGTACCGCTGGAGCCGCTCGGTGGCCCAGGTGGCGTAGTCGAGGCCGTCGCGGTCGCGCGCGGCGTCCGAGGCCCGCGACTCCGCGTCGAAACCGTCCACCTCCAGGTGGCCCAGCTCGGAGTTGGGCACCAGCCGGCCGTCGTTGACCAGCGCGGAACCGATCCCGGTGCCGAGCGTCAGCACCACCACCAGCCCCGGCACGTCGCGCGCGGCGCCGTACTCCACCTCGGCATAGCCGGCCGCGTCGCCGTCGTTGACGGCCAGCACGCGCCGCCCGGTGGCGCGGTGCAGCAGGTCCTCGATGTCGGTGCCGATCCAGGAGGCGTCGACGTTGGCCGCCGACTCCGTGACGCCGTGCCGCACGATCGCGGGGAAGGTCACGCCGATCGGGATGCCCTTGCGCAACCCGAACGATGCGACGACCTGTGCGACGACGGACGCGACGGCGTCCGGCGTGGCCGGCTGCGGGGTGGGGATGCGCAGGCGCTCGGCCGCCAGCTCCCCGGTCCGCAGGTTGACCGGGGCACCCTTGATCCCCGAGCCGCCGATGTCGACGCCGAACGCGTACCTGCCCCTCGGGTGGGGTCTCCCGTCTCGGGTCATGGCAGGGTCAGCACCTCCGCACCGTGCTCGGTGACCAGGATCGTGTGCTCGAACTGGGCGCTGCGGCTCCGGTCGGCGGTGACCACGGTCCAGCCGTCGTCCCACATCTCCCAGTCGGGTGTGCCGAGGTCGAGCATCGGCTCGATGGTGAACACCATGCCGGGCTCGATCAGCGTGTCGTACCCCGGGGCGGCGTCGTAGTGCGGGATCACCAGCCCGGTGTGGAACGCGGGCCCCACCCCGTGGCCCGTGTAGTCCCGCACCACCCCGTAGCCGAACCGCGTCGCGTACTTCTCGATGACGCGCCCGATGACGTTGACCTGCCGGCCCGGTGCCACCGCCCTGATGCCGCGCTCCAGCGCCTCGCGCGTGCGCTCGACGAGCATCCGGGACGCCTCGTCGACCTCCCCGACGAGGAAGGTCGCGTTGGTGTCGCCGTGCACGCCGCCGACGAAGGCGGTGATGTCGACGTTGACGATGTCCCCGTCCTGCAGCACGGTCGAGTCGGGGATGCCGTGGCAGATCACCTCGTTGACCGAGGTGCACAGCGACTTGGGGAAGCCCCGGTAGCCGAGCGTCGACGGGTACGCGCCGTGCGCCACGAGGGCGTCGTGCCCGACGACGTCGAGCTGGTCCGTCGTCACCCCGGGCGCGACGTGCCGGCCGACCTCCTCGAGGGCCTGGGCGGCGATCCGGGCCGCGACGCGGATCCGGGACACCGTCTCGTCGTCGAACACGTCCGAGCCGGTCCAGGGCCGGGGCGCGGGCCGGTCGACGTACTCGGGCCGGGGGATGGAGCCGGGGACCGCGCGCCGGGGCGACACGCGCCCGGGGACCAGGGGCTGCCGGGTCGCGTGCAGCGGGGACATGCAGTGCAGTCTAGGAGTGGTGCGGCAGGGCGCCCGGCGGGTGCGCGAGCGGCGGCCGACGGCCGTGGAGCGGAAGGGGTGCGGCGATGACGGAGCAGTTCTGGTTCAACACGAGGACCGGGCGGGTCGAGGAGGGCCGCATCAGCGACTGGAGCGGCGTACTGGGGCCGTACCCGACCCGGGAGGCGGCGGCACGGGCGCTCGAGACGGCGCGGGCCCGCTCGGACGCGTGGGACCAGGCCGACCGGGAGTGGGAGGAGCCTCAGGACGGTGACGACGAGCACGAGGCGTAGCGCGGTCCGGTCGGGCGGCGGGCCGGAGGCAGTAGCGTCGTCGCCCGGGATCGCCCCTCGACCGACAGGAGCCTTCGATGGCGTTCGTCGCGCACGACATCGCGCTGGTCGCCCACGACAACAAGAAGGTGGAGCTGCTGCGCTGGGCCGAGTTCAACCGCGGCACGCTGTCGCGGCACCGGCTGTACGCCACCGGCACCACCGGCACGATGCTGGAGTACGAGCTGGGCCTGCCGGTGACCCGGCTGCTGTCCGGCCCGGTGGGGGGCGACCAGCAGATCGGGGCGAAGATCGCCGAGGGCCTCATCGACATGCTGGTGTTCTTCTGGGACCCGCTGGAGCCGCAGCCGCACGACCCGGACGTCAAGGCCCTGCTGCGGATCGGCGCGGTGTGGAACGTGCCGATGGCGTGCAACGTCGCCACCGCGGACATGCTGATCTCGTCGCCGATGCTGAGCCAGTCCTGGCCGCAGAACCGCCCGGACTTCAGCCCGCGGGCCTGGGACGGGACGCAGCCGGTCGCCTGACGGCGGCGGTCCCGGCATCCGCGCCGCGGTGCCGGCGGATCAGGCGTCGAAGCGGTGCTCGGCGTCGGGGAAGGTGCCGGCGCGCACCTCCTCGGCGTACGCCGACGCGGCGGCCGCCAGGGCCGCGCCCACCTCGCCGAAGCGCTTGGCGAACCGCGGCGACCAGGCCGACATCCCGGCCATGTCCACCCACACCAGCACCTGACCGTCGCACCCGGCCCCCGCGCCGATGCCGATGGTCGGCACCAGCAGCTCCTTGCTGACGGACTCGGCCACCGGCGCCGGCACCATCTCGAGCACCACGGCGACCGCGCCGGCGTCGACGATGGCCAGTGCATCGTCGTGCAGCCGCGCCGCCGCGCCCTCGCCGCGGCCCTGGACGCGTGGACCCCCGAGCAGATTCTCGGACTGCGGCGTGTAGCCCAGGTGCCCGACCACCGGGATGCCTGCGTCGGTCAGTGCCCGGATCTGCGGCACCACCCGACGCCCGCCCTCGAGCTTGACCGCCGCGACACCCGTCTCCTTCATGATCCGCACGCCGGTCGCCAGCGCGTGCTCGGGCCCGGACTCGTAGGTGCCGAAGGGCAGGTCGGCGACGACGAAGGCGCGGTGGGCGGCACCCGCGACGGCCCGCGCGGCCACCACCATCTCGTCCAGCGTGACCGGCAGCGTGGTGGAGTAGCCGTGCATGGTGTTGCCGATCGAGTCGCCGACGAGCAGCATGTCGACGCCGGCCTCGTCGAAGATCCGGGCCGTCACCGCGTCGTAGGCGGTGAGCATCACCAGCTTGTCCCCGCGGTCCTTCGCGGCCTGCAGGTGGTGCACGCGCACACGCTTGGCAACCTCGCTCGTCATGGTTCGAGCCTAACCATCTGCGCGGGTGGCGATCCGGCAGGATGTACGTCATGGACAGGCAGCAGGAGTTCGTCCTCCGCACCGTCGAAGAGCGCGACATCAGGTTCGTCCGGCTGTGGTTCACGGACGTCCTGGGCATCCTGAAGTCGGTCGCGGTGGCGCCGGCCGAGCTGGAGCAGGCGTTCACCGAGGGGATCGGCTTCGACGGCTCGGCGATCGAGGGGCTGACCCGGGTGTACGAGGCGGACATGATCGCCCGTCCCGACCCGTCGACGTTCCAGGTGCTGCCGTGGCGGGGCGAGCGGCACGGCACGGCACGCATGTTCTGCGACCTGCTGACGCCCGACGGCGAGCCGTCGCTGGCCGACAGCCGCCAGGTGCTCAAGCGCGCGTTGGACAAGGCGAGCGACCAGGGCTTCACCTTCTACACGCACCCGGAGGTCGAGTTCTACCTGTTCGAGGCGCCGGCCGACCCGACGAAGGAGCTGGTCCCGGTGGACCAGGGCGGCTACTTCGACCACGTGCCGCGCGGCACGGCGCACGACTTCCGGCGCGCCGCCATCACCATGCTCGAGTCGATGGGCATCTCGGTGGAGTTCAGCCACCACGAGGCGGGCCCCGGTCAGAACGAGATCGACCTGCGCTACGCCGACGCGCTGACCACGGCGGACAACATCATGACGTTCCGCACGGTGGTCAAGGAGGTCGCCCTCGAGCAGGGCGTCTTCGCGTCGTTCATGCCCAAGCCGCTCGCGGACCGGCCGGGCTCGGGCATGCACACCCACCTGTCGCTGTTCCAGGGCGACAAGAACGCCTTCCACGAGCCGAGCGCGCCGCTGGAGCTGTCGAAGGTCGCCCGGCACTTCATCGCCGGCCTGCTGCACCACGCCCCGGAGATCACCGCCGTCACCAACCAGTTCGTCAACTCGTACAAGCGGCTGTGGGGCGGTGCCGAGGCGCCGAGCTTCATCTGCTGGGGTCACAACAACCGCTCCGCGCTGGTGCGCGTGCCGCTCTACAAGCCGGGCAAGGGCAACTCCAGCCGGGTGGAGTACCGCGGCGTCGACTCCGCGACCAACCCCTACCTCGCCTTCGCGGTGCTGCTCGCGGCTGGCCTGTCCGGCATCGAGCACGGCTACGAGCTGCCGGACGGCGCGGAGGACGACGTCTGGGAGCTGACCGACGCGGAGCGCCGTGCCCTGGGCATCGACCCGTTGCCGACCAGCCTCGAGGCGGCCATCAACGTCATGGAGTCCTCGGAGCTGGTCGCGGAGACGCTCGGCGAGCACGTGTTCGACTACTTCCTGCGCAACAAGCGCGAGGAGTGGCGGCAGTACCGCGCGCAGGTGACGCCGTTCGAGCTCCAGCGATTCCTGCCGCTGGTCTAGCGCCCGGCGACGCCGTGACCTCCCACCCCCGCGGAGCGTCGCTGGCGGCGCGCCTCTCGCGGGCCGGGGTGGCGGACGTCGAGCGCGGCGAGCGGCTGGTCCGCGACCCCGCACTGGCAGACCTGCTCGGCGATCTCGACGACCTCGTCGGCGCGCTCGCGGACGTCGCCGACCCCGACCAGGCGCTGCTCACGCTGGCGAAGCTCGCGGACGCGGTGCGGGGGGACGACGACGCCACGGACCTGCTGACGACGGCGCTGCGCGGCGGGGGTGCGCCCCGCGACCGCCTGCTGCGGGTCGCCGGGGCGTCCGCGGCGCTCGGCAGCGTCCTCGTCGCGCGGCCGGACACCCTGCGGGTGCTGGTCGAGGACCTGCCAGGCACCGGGGTCGACCCCCGCGAGGTGCGTGCCGAGCTGCTCGCCGCCGTGGGAGCCGACGCGGGCGCCGAGGTCCCCGTCGCGCTGCTGACCGGCTCCGACGGCGTCGACGCGATGCGCCGCGCGTACCGCACCCGCCTGCTGCGCATCGCCGCGAGCGACCTGGCGGGCGCGGACCCGCTGACGCGGCTGCCGGGTGTCGCGGCGGCCCTGGCGGACCTGGCGGGAGCCGCGCTGGAGACGGGGCTGGCCCTGGCGCGCGCGGACCTGCCGGACGGGGGAGCGGGCGTCCGTCTCGCGGTGATCGGCATGGGCAAGGGCGGCGGCCGCGAGCTCAACTACGTCAGCGACGTCGACGTGGTCTACGTCGCCGAGCCGGCGGACGGGGTCGACGAGTCGGAGGCGATGGTCGTCGCGACCCGGCTCGCGGCGGGCCTGGCCCGCGCCTGCTCCACGCCCTCCGGAGAGCCGGCGCTGTGGCCCGTGGACGCCGCGTTGCGGCCGGAGGGCAGGGACGGCCCGCTGGTGCGCACGCTGACCAGCCACCGCACCTACTACGAGCGCTGGGCCCGGACGTGGGAGTTCCAGGCGCTGCTCAAGGCGCGGCCGATCGCGGGTGACGCCGCGCTGGGCCAGGCCTACGTCGAGGCGATGCAGCCGCTGGTCTGGCAGGCGGTGGGCCGGCCGAACTTCGTCGAGGACGCGCAGGCGATGCGGCGCCGGGTGGAGCGACACGTCCCGGCCCCGGAGGCGGACCGCCAGATCAAGCTCGGCGCCGGAGGCCTGCGCGACGTCGAGTTCACGGTGCAGCTGTTGCAGCTGGTGCACGGACGGGCCGACGAGTCGATCCGCAGCGGCACCACGCTGACCGCGCTCGGCCAGCTCGCTGCCGGCGGCTACGTGGGCCGCGACCACGCCGGGCAGCTGTCGGTGGACTACCGGTTCCTGCGGGTGCTGGAGCACCGGCTGCAGCTGTGGCGGCTCCAGCGCACCCACCTGATGCCCACGGCGGACCAGGACCTGCGCCGCCTGGCCCGGGCCGTCGGGATGCGCGCGGAGGGTGCGGAGGGGCTGGCGGACCGCTGGCGCTCGGTGCGCCGCGACGTGCGGCGCCTCCACGAGGAGCTGTTCTACCGGCCGCTGCTGCCGGCGACCGCGCAGCTGTCCGAGGCCGACGTCAGCCTGGCCCCCGAGGCGGCCCGGCAGCGGCTCGCCGCCATCGGCTACCGCGACCCCGCCGGCGCGCTGCGCCACATCACGGCGCTGACCGAGGGGCTGTCACGGCGGGCGGCCATCCAGCGCCAGCTGCTGCCCGTGATGCTCGGCTGGTTCGCCGCGGGCCCGGACCCCGACGGCGGGCTGCTGGCGTTCCGCCGCCTGTCCGACGAGCTCGGCAGCACCCACTGGTACCTCAAGCTGCTGCGCGACTCCGGCACCGCCGCCGAGCGGCTGGCCCGGGTGCTGTCGACCTCGCGCTACGTGGCCGACGCGCTGACCCGCTCACCGGAGTCGGTGGTCTGGCTCGACCAGGACGACGAGCTGGAGCCGCGCTCCGCCGAGCGGCTCGGCGCCGAGGCGGACGCCATCCTCACGCGGTCCGACGAGACCGTCCCGGCGGCCACCGCGCTGCGCGCGCTGCGGCGCCGCGAGCTGGCCCGGACGGCGACCGCCGACGTGCTGGGCGTCACCACCGGCATCCGGGCGTCCCGCAGCCTGACGGTCGCGGCGGACGCGGTGCTCGCCGGCGCCCTGCGGATCGCCGCGTGGGTGGCGCGCGCGGAGCGCGGTCTCGACGACGACCCGGCCCGCCTGCTCGTCGTCGCGATGGGGCGCCTCGGCGGCGGGGAGATGGGCTACTCGTCGGACGCGGACGTGCTGTTCGTCTACGACCCGGCGCCGGGGGCGGAGCCGGGGCTCGCCCACGAGTTCGCGCTCGCGGCGGCGACCCTGCTGCGCTCGCTGCTCGGCGACGTCGGCCCCGAGCCGCCGCTCGCCGTGGACGCGGACCTGCGCCCGGAGGGCCGGAACGGGCCCCTGGTGCGCTCGTTCGACTCGTATGCCCGGTACTACGGGCGCTGGACGCAGGTGTGGGAGCTCCAGGCCCTGCTGCGGGCTCGCCCGGTGGCGGGCGACGAAGGGCTCGGGCGGCGGTTCGTCGAGCTGGTGGACCCGCTGCGCTACCCGGTCGGGGGCCTGGACGCCGCGGCGGTGCGGGAGGTGCGGCGCATCAAGGCGCGCGTCGAGGCCGAGCGCCTGCCGCGCGGCCTCGACCCGACTCGGCACCTCAAACTGGGCCGCGGCGGGATCTCGGACGTGGAGTGGACCGCACAGCTGCTGCAGCTGCAGCACGCGGCCACCGTGCCGGGGCTGCGCACCACGACGACGCCGGGTGCGCTCGCGGCGGCTGCGCAGGCAGGGTTGCTGGCGGCCGAGGACGCGGCGGTGCTGACCGAGGCGTGGGAGCTGGCGTCCCGGGTCCGCGACGCCAACGTGCTGTGGACGGGACGTGCCGACGGCACGCACGCCGACGTGCTGCCGCACGACCGCTCGGCCCTGGCCGGCGTCGCGCGCGTCATGGGCTACCCCGCCGGTTCGTCGGGCGAGCTCGAGGAGCGCTACCTGCGCACGGCCCGGCGGGCGCGGCAGGTGGTGGAGCGGGTGTTCTACGGCTGAGCGACCCTCCTTGACGGCAGCCCCGCCGATCCGCAACCATTCCCAACCAGACACACCGGAACCCAACCGACCGCAACCGGTTGGAGGCGGTGCACGGGGAGGGCGCGGTGGAGAAGGCGGTCGCGATGCTCGCCGCCGAGCGCCGCCGGACGCTGGCCGAGACGGTCCGCACGCGCGGGCGCCTCGAGGTGGCCGTCGCCGCCGCCGAGCTGCGCACGTCCACGGAGACCATCCGCAAGGATCTGATCGACCTGGAGTCCCGCGGTCTGCTGCGCCGCGTGCACGGCGGCGCGCTCCCTCCCGAGTCGCTGACCTTCGAGCCGACGATCGCCAGCCGCACGCAGCACGCCGAGGAGAAGCGGCGCATCGCGTTGCGCGCCGTCCAACAGGTGCCGGCACAGGGTGCGGTGTTCCTCGACGCCGGCTCGACCACCCTGGTGCTCGCCGAGCTGATGCCCCTGCCCGCCGGGCTCATCGTGTTCACCAACGCGCTGACCGTCGCCGGGGCGCTCGCGGCGCGCGACTTCGCCGACTGCCACACCACGGGCGGGCGGGTGCGCCCCACCAGCCTCGCCGAGGTGGGCCCACAGGCGTTGCGGGCCTTCGACGACGTCCGGTTCGACGTGGCCTTCGTCGGCACCAACGCCGTCTCCTTCTCGCGGGGGCTGTGCACCCCCGACCCCGAGGAGGCGGCGATCAAGCGGGCGATCATCACGTCCGCCGACCGGGTGGTGCTGCTGGCGGACCACGGCAAGTTCGGGCGCGACTCGCTGGTCCGGTACGCCACGCTGTCCGACGTCGACGTGGTGATCACCGGCGTCGAGGTGCTGGACGAGCACCGGGACGCCCTCGTCGAGGCCGGAGTGGAGCTGCTCCTCGCATGATCGTCACCGTCACGCCGTCGCCCGCCATCGACTGGACCGTCGAGGTGGAATCGTTCGAGTTCGGCGCGGTCAACCGCGCGGTGCGTTCGAGCCGCGAGGCGAGCGGCAAGGGTGTGAACATCTCCTGGGCGCTGCACCGGGCCGGGATCGCCACCAGAGCGGTGTTCCCGGGCGGGCTCGACGGCGCTCGGTTCATGGACGCCGCGATGGCGCGCGAGGGGCTGGACCACGTGATCGTGGACACCGGCGTCGAGGTGCGGGTCAACATCAGCCTGGTCACGCCGGACAGCTCGACCAAGGTGAACGAGTCGGCCGCCGCGCTGACCGCGGACCAGCTCGACCACCTGCGCGCCGCGGCGCTCGCCGCGTGCCGGGGGGCGTCGATGGCCCTGGTCTGCGGCAGCCTGCCGCTCGCGACGCCGCCCGGGTACGTCCGCGACCTCGCCGCGCAGCTGGCCGCGGTGGTGCCGCAGGTGGTGGTCGACACGTCCGGGGCGCCCCTGCGGCTCGCCCTGGACGCACACCCGCACCTGGTCAAGCCCAACGTGGACGAGCTGGCGAACCTGGTGGGCTCCACCATCACCACGCTCGGCGAGGTGGTCGACGCGGCACAGGAGGCGCGTCGTCGGGGGGCGGGTGCGGTGCTGGCGAGCCTCGGCGCGGACGGCGCCCTCCTCGTCGACGACGAGGGCGCGTTGCACGCCCGCGCGAGCGACATCCCCGTCGTCAACTCGGTGGGTGCCGGCGACGCCCTGCTCGCGGGCTTCGTCGGCGGCGGACCCTCGCGGCGCGACCGCCTGGCCGCCGCCCTGTTGTGGGCGTCGAGCGCCGTCGCCCACAACACGACCCTCTTCCCCATCCGGGAGGAGTTCACGGCGCGGATCACGGTCGACGACGTCGCCGACCGCGGGACGGCGCTGACCGAGGCGTCGAAGGCTCTCGTCGAGACGGGCAGGTGAGGACGACGAGCGGGCGTGACCTCCTCGTGGGGCTCGATGTGGGCACCACCAGCAGCAAGGCCGTGGTGTTCGGTACCGACGGGGGGCCGCTGGCCACCGGGCGGGCGGCGACGGCGTGGCGCCAGGTGGCGCTCCCTGGTGGCGGGACGGGGACCGAGCTCGACGCCGCCGGGTTGGCCGCGGGCGCCCGCGCAGCCGTCGCCGAGGCGCTCGAGCGGGTCCCCGAGGGACGGGTGGTCGGGCTCGGCGTCACGAGCATGGCGGAGTCCGGTGTGCTGCTCGACGCCCGTGGCGAGCCGGCTGCCCCCGTGATCGCCTGGCACGACCAGCGCGACCTCGACGAGGTGGCCCGGCTGGCCGACCAGATCGGCGAGGCGCGGTTCGGCGAGCGCACCGGCCTGCCGCTGCGCTCGCAGTGGACGCTGACCAAGTACCGCTGGCAGCGCGACCGCGCGGACGTGTCGCGCGCCACCCGACGGCTCAACATCGCCGAGTGGGTGGTGAAGGCGCTCGGTGGCGACGAGGCCAGCGACGCCTCGCTCGCCTCGCGCACCGGGTGGCTCGACCTGTCCGCCCGCGCGTGGTGGACCGAGGCCCTGGACTGGTCGGGCGCGCCGGCGTCGCTGCTGCCGCCGCTCGTCACCTCCGGCACCGCCTTGGGCCGCGCCCCCGGCTCGCTGGGGATCGAGCGGCTGACGGGCGCCGTGCTGACCACGGCCGGGCAGGACCACCAGGCGGCCGCGGTGGGAGCCGGCGCCGCCGGTCCGGGGGACCAGCTGGACTCCAGCGGGACGGCGGAGGCGCTGGTGCGCACCGTGCGCGCCGGGTTCCCCGCCGAGGGCGTCGCCCGGCTGACCCGGGACGGCATCACGGTCGGGTGGCACGTGCTGGACGACCGCTGGTCGCTGCTCGGAGCTACGCAGGGCGGCCTGGCCCTGGAACGGGTCGCGGCCCTGTTCGGTGGCGGCCGGGAGGTGGTCGCGCGCCTGGACGCCGCAGCGCTGGGGGAGCCGTCGGGCGACGTGACGGTACGGGTGGACGAGACGGCGACGGTGACGATCGCCGACCTGCGCGACGGCGTCACCGCCGGCGACGTGTGGCGCGCCGCCGTGCAGGCGATCACCGACCAGATCGGCGCCGTCGATGCCCAGATGACCAGCGTGGCCGGCCCGCACCGGCTGACGGTGGTGGCGGGCGGCTGGTCGCACAGCGCACCGGTGATGGCGGCCAAGCGACGGCTCTTCGGGGACCTGGTGCGCTCGGACGTGGAGGAGGCCGGCGCGCGTGGCGCTGCGCTGCTCGGCGGGCTGGCCGCCGGTGTCTTCGAGACCCCGGCGTCCTTCCCCACGGGCCGCGACCAGGCGGGCTGATCCCGCGGATCGCGCGCGCCTCAGCGCCCGAGCCCCGCCACCAGCTCGTCGAACACGTCCGACGCCTCGGTGAGCCGCGCGAGCGGCGCGCCCTGCCCGGCCCACAGCGAGAGGAGCTCGCCGACGTCACGGCGGGCGGCCTCGGTGCGGAACCGGCCGGTGAGCCAGTTCTGGGCGGGGAACGGTGCGATCGCTCCTGCGGCCTCGATCGTCTGGACCGCGCGGTTGGGAACACCGCGGGCCAGCCGGCCGCTCATCGCCCGCGTGAGCACGGTGCCGCGCGCTGCGGCGGCGTCGATCGCGCGCCGGTGCGCCTGGGTCGCGGCGGACTGCCGCGTCCGGAGGAAGGCCGTGCCCACCTGGACGCCGTCGGCCCCGAGAGCGAGCGCAGCGGCCACGCCGCGCCGGTCCGCGATGCCACCGGCGGCGACCACGGGCACGTCGACCGCATCGGCCACCTGGGGGACCAGTGCGAACGTCCCGACGAGGGAGTCCTCGGGCGGGCGCAGGAACGACACGCGGTGCCCGGCGGCCTCGAACCCGCTGGCGACCACGACGTCCACTCCGGCACGGTCCAGGGCGACCGCCTCCTCCACCGTGGTGGCCGCCCCGATCACGACGATGCCGCGGGCGTGCGCAGCGCCGACGAGCTCGCTCGACGGCACGCCGTAGACCAGGCTCAGCGCCGCAGGTGCGGCCTCGAGCACCGCCTCCAGCTGGTCGTCGACGTCGGGCAGGAACGCCCGGGGTGCCTCCGGCAGCGGCAGCCCCACCTCGGCGAAGAACGGCTCGAGCGCCCGGGCGTACCCGTCGAGCGCGACGTCCTGCGGGTCGACCTCGTCGCCGGTGGGCAGCCACAGGTTGAGGGCGAACGGTCGGGACGTCGCGGCCCGCAGCGCTGCGACCGTCCCGCGGATCCGGTCGGGGTCGTACCCGTACAGCCCGTAGGAGCCGAGCCCGCCGCGCTCGCTGACCGCGGCGGTCAGCTCCACACAGGACAGGCCGCCGAACGGTCCCAGGACGATCGGGTGGTCGATGCCGAGCAGCCGCTCCAGCCGCCCGCGGGTCATGCCGCATCGCCTCCCCGGGCGAGCGGCACGCTCTCCAACAACGCGCGGAGCACCGTGGCGTGGTTGACCCTGGGGTCGCGGGACGCGTGGACAAGAGTGACCACCGGATGCTCCCGGAGAACAGCGACGAGCTGCTCGACGGCGGGGGAGTGGTCGAGCTCGGCGCGGTAGCGGTCCGCGAACTCGTCGGAGCGGTCCGGGTCGTGGTGCCACGCCGTGCGCAGGTCCGCGCTCGGGGCGATCTCCTTGAGCCAGAGGTCGATCGCGGCCTGCTCGTGCGTCAGGCCGCGCGGCCAGAGCCGGTCCACGAGCACCCGGAAGCCGTCGGCGGCCTCGGCGGGCTCGTAGACGCGCTTGACCCTCGGCTGCGGAACGGTGTCGTTCATGCGTCGCCTCCCGGGCCGGGCCTCGCCGTCCGCCAGGTCCATCGTGGTGCACGCCACCGCGTGGCGCGCGGGGAGCACGGGGCGAGGCCTCGGGGAGGAGTCCCGCCCCGTGCCGTCGGCTCAGGCCGTGGCGCCGGCCCGGCGGGTCAGCTGCACGTGCCACTCGTCGGGGCCCTCGACGAGGAACTCGACGTCCACGGGCGCGCGCTCGGCCAGCTGGGTCAGCAGCGGCAGCGGCTTGTGCGGTGCCACGATCACCATGGCCTTCCCGGGGGCGATGGCGTCGAAGGCGCCGAACACCGTGGCGTGGCGGATCGCATGCGGGATGGTGCGGACGTCGAGCACCGGGACGTCCTCGTCGTGGGCTCCGCAGGCGCAGCCGCCGGTCGGGGCGGGCGGGGTGCTGAGGATCTCGATGGGCTCCGTCACGGTCTGCTCCTCGTCGGACGTGCGCCGGGTCCGTCCCCGGCTGCTCCGGGCGCCTCGCGGCGCGGGATAAAGAGGATCGTACTCCGGCTAAAAGGCCCGACGAGCCACGCGGAACAGGCCGAGGCCCCGGACGAAGCACGTCGTCCGGGGCCTCGGTTGTGCGGGTCCGGGGCCCGTGGGAGCAGCCACGGACCCCGGACGGTCGGCGTCGGGGTGGTGCTCAGCAGTCGTAGTACAGCTCGAACTCGTGCGGGTGCGGCCGCAGCCGCAGGGCGTCCACCTCGGCGGAGCGCTTGTAGTCGATCCACGTCTCGATGAGGTCGGGCGTGAACACGTTGCCCGCGGTCAGCCAGTCGTGGTCGGCCTCGAGGTTGTCGAGCACCTCGCTGAGCGAGCCGGGCACCTGCTTGACCAGCGCGTGCTCCTCCGGCGGCAGCTCGTACAGGTCCTTGTCGATCGGCTCCGGCGGCTCGATCCGGTTCTGGATGCCGTCCAGGCCCGCCATCAGCTGGGCCGCGAACGCCAGGTACGGGTTGCTCGACGGGTCGGGGACGCGGAACTCCAGCCGCTTGGCCTTGGGGTTCGAGCCGGTGACCGGGATCCGGATGCAGGCGGACCGGTTGCGGGCCGAGTAGACCAGGTTGACCGGTGCCTCGAAGCCCGGCACCAGGCGGTGGTAGGAGTTCACCGTCGGGTTGGTGAAGGCCAGCAGGGACGGCGCGTGGTGCAGCAGCCCGCCGATGTACCAGCGCGCCAGGTCGGAGAGGCCGCCGTAGCCCTTCTCGTCGAAGAACAGCGGCTGGCCGTCCTTCCACAGCGACTGGTGGCAGTGCATGCCGGACCCGTTGTCCCCGAACAGCGGCTTCGGCATGAACGTCGCCGTGCGCCCGTTCGCGTGCGCCACACCCTTGACCACGTACTTGAACAGCTGGAGCTTGTCCGCCGAGCGCAACAGGGTGTCGAAGCGGTAGTTGATCTCCGCCTGGCCGCCGGTCCCCACCTCGTGGTGGGAACGCTCGACGCCGAGCTCGAGCTTCTCCAGCTCCAGGACGATCTCGTCGCGCAGGTCGGCGAACTGGTCCACCGGCGGGACGGGGAAGTAGCCGCCCTTGTAGGCGATCTTGTGACCGAGGTTGCCGCCCTCCTCCTCCCGGCCGGAGTTCCACGCGCCCTCGATCGAGTCGATGTGGTGGAACGACTCGTTCTGGCTCGTCTTGAAGCGCACCGAGTCGAAGATGTAGAACTCCGCCTCCGGTGCGAAGAGCACGGTGTCGGCGATGCCCGTCGAGCGCAGGTACGCCTCGGCCTTCGCGGCCACCTGGCGCGGGTCGCGACTGTACGGCTCGTCGGTGTAGGGGTCGACGATGCGGAAGTTGAGGTTGAGCGTCTTCTCCACGCGGAACGGGTCGAGGTAGGCCGTCGTCACGTCCGGGATCAGCTTCATGTCGGACTCGTTGATCGCCTGGAACCCGCGGATCGACGATCCGTCGAACATCTGCCCTTCGACGAAGAAGTCGGCGTCCAGCGAGGCCGCCGGGACGTTGAAGTGCTGCATCACACCGGGCAGGTCACAGAACCGGACGTCGACGAACTTGACGTCCTCACTCTTGATGAAGGCCAGGACTTCCTCTGGCTTGCTGAACATCCGCTGCTCCTCGGTTGGTCGGACCCGTGACCGGGCAGGCCGAGGCTAGGCGTGGACGATGACCGGCGCGTGCCGTCGTCGTTTCGCGCGTGTTACGCGGGACGCGCTCGTGTGACGTCGAGGTGTCGTCGCGGCCGGCGACGACACGATCCGCAGTTCCGGCCGTTGCCTAGGCTGGCCGCGTGGTGGAGCGCAGGGACATCGGGTCGTGGCTGGGTGGCACTCCGGAAGGCCCGGCCGCGGCCGGCTTGCCCGACGAGGGCGGGGGCTCCGCGGCGGGCCTCGCGCGGCGATTCGTCGCGCTGTGCGTCGACTGGCTGGCATGCCTGCTCGTCTCGGCCGCGCTCTTCCCCTCGTCGGGCGGCGCGGGCGGCGTGCCGGTGGTCGGCGGCGACGCCACGGCCACGTTGGCGATCTTCGCGGTGGAGAACGTGGTGCTCGTCGGGACCATCGGCTGCACGCTGGGGCACCGGCTGCTGGGCCTGCGGGTGCGCCGGCTGGTCCTGGCGGACGACGGCGCGGCGTCGCCCGACGACGGGCGTTCGCCCGGGATCGGCCGCGCCGCGGTGCGCACGGCGTTGCTGTGCCTCGTGGTGCCGGCCGCGGTGCAGGACGGCATCGGTCGTGGCCTGCACGACCGCGTGGCCGGGACGGCGATCGTCCGGCGGTAGAGGACCGGCGCCGTCAGCGTCCGCGCATGCCGCGGCGGTCGGGCCGCGCGCGCAGCGGGTCGACACCCTTGGGGATCGGCAGCCGCGCCCCGCCGAGCGCGTTCAGCCGCTTGCCGACCTCGCCCACCTCGGCCTTCGTCAGCTTCGGCTTGAGCTTCTGCACGGTCCGCGGCAGCTTGCGCAGCGCGACCTGGCCCTCGTCGGACCCCACCTGGAGCACGGTGATCGGCACACCGGACAGCACGCGGGCCGTGCGCTTGCGCTCCGCCTCCAACAGCTTGCCCACCCGGTGGGCGGGCCCCTCGCCGACGAGCACCACGCCGGGCCGCCCCAGCCCGCGGAACACGAGGTCCTGCGTGCGCGGGTCGACGGCCACCGGCTCCTCGGTGAACGTCCAGCCGCGCCGGACGGTCGACAGCGCGGACAGGGACGCCCCGGGCTTTCCCTCGATGCGGGAGTAGGCGGCCGTCTCCGCGCGGCGCGCCAGCACGTACATGCCGGCCAGCGCCGCGAAGGGGATCGCCATGACCGTGAAGTAGACGAAGTTGTGCGCCAGGACTCCGAGCACGGCGCCCAGCGCCAGCACGCCGACGAACGACCCGAGCACCCACCACGTCACCGACGGGTCCGTCTCGCGGGCCATGGTGTACGCCATCCAGAGCTGCTTGTACCAGCGGACCTTCGGCGGGGTGTCGGCGGCCTTGCCCGTGCCCGGGCGGGAGGGGGTCGGCGGGGTGGTGGACGCGCGTGCCATGGGCCGAGAGTCTACCGACGCGCTGCGGGCGTCTCCCCGTGCCGGTCCAGCAGCGCGGCGGCCTCCTGCCGCGCGGTGCCCGGCTGTGCCAGGTGGGCCAGCGTGGCGGGGATCGCACGGCCGGCGCGCGTCATCGCCTGTGCCCAGAGCCGTCCCGCGCGGTACGACGAGCGCACCAGCGGCCCGGCCATCACGCCGGCGAAGCCGAGCTCCGTGGCCACCCGCGAGAGCTCGACGAACTCCTCGGGGTGCACCCAGCGGTCCACGGGGTGGTGGCGCACCGAGGGCCGCAGGTACTGCGTGATGGTGATGAGGTCGCACCCGGCGTCGCGGAGCCGGCCCAGGGCGTCCACCACCTCGTCGGTGGTCTCACCCATGCCGAGGATCAGGTTCGACTTGGTGACCAGCCCGGCGTCCCGGGCCGCGGTCAGCACGGACAGCGACCGCTCGTAGCGGAAACCGGGGCGGACGCGCTTGAAGATCCGCGGCACCGTCTCGAGGTTGTGCGCCAGCACCTCCGGCCGCGAGCCGAACACCTCGGCCAGCTGCTCCGGCTTCGCGTCGAAGTCCGGGATGAGCAGCTCCACGCCCGTGCCGGGGTTGACCGCGTGGATCCGGCGGACCGTCTCGGCGTAGAGCCAGGCGCCGCCGTCCGGCAGGTCGTCGCGTGCCACACCCGTCACGGTGGCGTAGCGCAGTCCCATCGCCTGCACGGAGTCCGCGACGCGGCGCGGCTCGTCGGCGTCGAAGTCCGCCGGCTTGCCCGTGTCGATCTGGCAGAAGTCGCAGCGCCGCGTGCACTGGTCGCCACCGATGAGGAACGTCGCCTCGCGGTCCTCCCAGCACTCGAAGATGTTGGGGCAGCCCGCCTCCTCGCACACGGTGTGCAGGCCCTCGCGCTTGACCAGCTGCTTGAGCTCGCCGAACTGCGGGCCCATCGTCGCCCGCGTGCGGATCCACTCGGGCTTCTTCTCGATCGGGGTCTGCGCGTTGCGGGCCTCGACCCGGAGCATGCGGCGGCCCTCGGGAGCGATCGTCACCGGGCCACACTAACCGCCTGGTCCGAGGTAGGACGAAGGGCGGGGACCTCCGGCCCGGGCCGCGGCGGCGCGGCCGTGGAACCCTGGACGGCACATGCGGGGGGTCGGGCGCCGGGCAGCGTCGCCGAGCGCCGGGGGACGGGAGGTTCGCGATGCGAGTGCTGGTGTCGGTGGCGTCCCGCCACGGCGGGACGCTCGAGATGGGCGAGCTGGTGGCGCAGGTGCTGCGGGGGGCCGGGCACGACGTCGACGAGCTGGTGCCGGACGACGTGGAGCACGTCGACGTCTACGACGCAGTGGTGCTGGGTTCCGCGGTGTACGTCGGCCGGATGGCGCTGGGCATGCGTGACCTCGTCGAGCGGCAGGCGGGCCAGCTGCGGGGCCGGCCGGTGTGGCTCTTCTGGTCCGGGCCGGTCGGGGACCCGCCGTCGACCAGCGTGACGCCCGACGACGTCACCTCGGTGGCGACGAGCGTCGCTGCCCGCGACGTGCGGATGTTCCCGGGCCGGCTGGAGCGCACGGAACTCAACATCTCCGAGCGTGCGCTGGTGGCGCTGGTCCACGCAGAACAGGGCGACTTCCGCGACCTGGACGACGTGGCGACGTGGGCGGAGGCCATCGCCGCGGAGCTGGGGCACGTGGAACGCGCGGCCCGCCGCACGTACTGATCGCGCGGCGTCAGCCGGCGGCGGCGGGCGTCGCCGCCAGCAGCGGCGCGAGGTGGTCCGCCAGGTGGCCGCGCACCAGCGGCAGCGCCTCCGCGATCGTCACGGTGCGCCCGGCCTCGACGGAGAGGCTGGTCACGTCCGCGTCCGGGATGCCGCAGGGCACGATCCGCTGCGACCACGACAGGTCGCAGCAGCAGTTGAGCGCGAAGCCGTGCATCGTCACGCCCCGTGCGACGCGCACGCCGATCGCGCCGACCTTCCGGTCGCGTCCCGCTCCGTCCGTGAACCACACGCCGCTGCGACCCTCGACGCGGGCCGCGGTCAGGCCCAGGTCCGCGCAGGTCGCGATGAGCGCGCCCTCGAGCGCCCGCACGTAGGCCACCACATCGACGGGCTCCGCGAGCCGGACGATCGGGTATCCGACCAGCTGGCCGGGACCGTGCCAGGTGATGCGCCCGCCCCGGTCGACGTCGACCACGGGAGACCCGTCGACAGGCCGGTCCGACGCGTGGGTGCGCTTGCCGGCGGTGAACACGGGCTCGTGCTCGACGAGCAGCACGGTGTCCTCCCGCTCGCCCGCCGCGACCGCCGCGTGGACCTCGCGCTGCAGCTGCCACGTCGGCACGTACGGGCGCAGCTCGGTGCCGATGCCCAGCTCCTCGAAGCGCATGGAGGGCAGGCTATCCCGGCGTCGGCCTGCCACCTGCCGCGGGTCCCGTCTAGGGTGAGGACGTGGAGCATCTGCGGGTCGGTCTGGTCGGCTACGGGTCCTCCGGGCGGGGAATCCACACGCCGCTGCTCAAGGAGCTGGGTCAGCACGTCACGGTCGTCGTGACGCGGACGCACGGCGACCAGGCCAGGGCGGACTGGCCGCGCGCCACCGTGGTGCCCGACGTGCCCGGTCTGCTGGCGCACTCGTCGGGCCTCGACCTCGTGGTGGTGGCCACGGCGACGGGTCAGCACGCGGCCGACGTCGGGCTGCTGGTGAAGGCCGGGCTGCCCATCCTGGTCGACAAGCCGCTGGCCACCACCGAGCGCGCGGCGTTCGAGCTCGTGCGCCTGGCGACGCAGCACGGAGCCCGGCTCACCGTGTTCCAGAACCGGCGCTGGGACAGCGAGCAGCTGACGCTGGCGGCGGTGCTGGCCCGCGGCGAGCTGGGGCGCGTCCACCGCTTCGAGCGGCGCTGGGAACGGTTCCGTCCGGTGCCGCAGCAGCGCTGGAAGGAGCTCGACCCCGCGTCCGGCGGCCTGCTGCTGGACCTCGGCTCCCACCTGGTGGACTCCGCCGTCCAGCTGTTCGGGCCGGTCGCCACCGTGTACGCCGAGCTGCGCGCGCTGACCACGCCCGCGGTCGACGACGTGTTCCTCGCCCTCACCCACGTGCCCGGCCCGGACGGCCGGCAGGTGATCAGCCACCTGACCGCCGGCGGGCTCGTCGGTGCGCCCGGGCCGCGCACGCGCGTGCTGGGGGACAAGGGCGCGTTCCTCGTCACCAGCTACGAGGCCGAGCCGACGCCGTTCGCCCTGCTCGACGAGGGCAAGAAGGTGCCCCCGCACGCCGGTTGGCTGGTGCGCGGCGCGGACGTCGAGCCGGTCCCGGCCGCACCCGGCGGTCACACCGACCTGTACCGCGCCGTGGTGCGGTGGGCCGTCGAGGGCGGGCCGGCACCGGTGGATCCGCTGGACGCGGTCCGCGTCGCCCGGGTGCTCGACGCGGCAAGGGTCGCAGCGGAGCAGGGCCGCCCGGTCAAGCTCTCGTAGCACGGGGCGTCCGCCGGTCCCGGCGGGGCTCACGGCCGCTGTGGACAGGCGGCGACGCGCGGGCGGCGATCCCGCTTCGATGGGCGGCCATGAGCCCCCTCGTGCCCGACGACGTCACGCGCGCCCTCCTCGACCTCGGCCTGCGGCCCACGGGCACCCTCGGCCCGTCCGGCGGCTGGCTGGCGTCCGACGCGGCCGGCGGCCTCGTCGAGCTCGTCGTGCGCCACGGCACGCCGGACGGGGCGACGGCTGCTGCTCTGACGGCGCTGCGCCACGACCATGTGGTCCCGGTGCGCGCGGTGCTGCCGCTGGACGGCGGGCAGACCAGCGGGCTGCTGGTGGGCACCGGCCCGACGGTCTGCCTCGACGCGGTGCGACGGGCGCGCGTGCCGCTGACGGAGGGCGAGGCGGCGACAGTGGTGATCCCGCTTGCCGAAGCGCTCACGGCGCTCCATGCGGCGGGCCTGGCATACGGCCCGCTCGGCCCAGCGGACGTGCTGCTCACTTCCGAGGGGATGCCGGTGCTCGCTGCCCCGACCCGGCCGTTCGGGCCGGCGGACGACGACGTGCGGGCGCTGCTGACGGCGGTGCTCGGCGCGATGGCGCCCCGCACGGTCGCCCTGTCGACCGGGGGGCACTGGGCAGCCGGCCCCGAGCTGCGCGACGTGCTCGAGGGCCTGGTCTCCGCCGGATGCCGGTCGGCCGACGAGGTGGTGCGGGCGTGTATCGAGGCGGTGCGGCCCGAGCCGATCCGGCTGCCCGCCGCGGTGACGGAGCGCGCCGGGCAGGCGAGCGACCGCCGGACCACCGCCGCGCCCCGGGCCGGCGGGCCGGGTCCGCGGCCGGGCTCGTCGGATGCGGTCGCCGGCAGCAGGGTGTCGGCGCGACTCGCACGGCTGCGCGTGCCCACGCTCGTGGCGGCAGAGCCCGAGGCGCCCCCTCGTGCCGGTCGTCAGGACGAGCTCGGCCGGGCCGCGGCGCGGCGGGCGGCGCGCCGGCGGCACCGGACGGGCAGCGCGGTGGTGTCCGCGGTGACCCTCGGCGTCGCGCTGGCGGTGCTCCTGCGGCCGGCGGGCCCGGCGCAGGCCGGGGCGGCACCCGGCCAGGTCGGCGTGGCGGCGGCCGTGGGCGTGGCCCCGGGGGTGGACGGAACCGGCACGCTCGCCGCACACCCGGAGCCCGTGGCGGACCGAACCGACCCGGCAGGCGCCGCGGCGGCGCTGACGCGGCTGCGAGCGACGGCGCTCGCCTCGGGCGACGCGGCCGGGCTCGACGCCGTCGACGTCGCGGGCGGACCGGCGCGCACGGACGACGGCCGACTGGTCGCGTCCCTGGACGGCGCCGCGGTGGAGGGCCTCGGCGCGGACGTGCAGGACGTGCGCGTCCTGGCCGGGACGCCGAACCACGAGCCGACGGAGGTGACGGTCGAGGTGACGGCCGCCATGACGCCCTACACGCTCGTGGGCGCGGACGGCGCCCGGACTGCGGTGCCCGGGACGGTGCCGCGCCCGGCGACCCTCACCCTGCGATGGACCGAGGACGGGTGGCGCGTCTGGAGCGTCAGCGACGGGACTTGACCCACGCCGCCGCGGCCGTGATGTCAGGGTGGTCGTGGCGGAAACCGGAGGCGGCCAGCGCCGCGGGCACGGCACGCACGGATCCCAGGACCTCCTGTGCGAAGTCCCCGAGCACCAGGCGCAACGCGACCGCGGGGACCGGCAGCAGGGCGGGCCGGTGCCACTGGGCGGCCAGGGCCTTCACGACGTCGGCATTGCGGGCCGGTTCGGCGACGAGGTTGACGGGTCCCGCCACCTCGGCCCCGAGCAGGTGAGCGATCGCGCGGACCTCGTCGTGCAGGGTGATCCAGCTCCAGTACTGCCGCCCGGAGCCGAGGGGACCGCCGAGGCCGACCCGGATCAGGGGAAGCATGCGACCCAGCGCGCCACCGTGCGGCGAGAGGATCACGCCGCTGCGCAGGTGCACCACGCGCACGCCGGCGTCGCGGGCGGGCGCGGTGGCCGCCTCCCACCGGCGCACCAGCTCGGCGAAGAACGTCGCACCCAGCGGCTCGGACTCGGTGAGCAGGTCGTCGCCCCGGTCGCCGTACGCGCCGGTCGCGGACGCCTGGAGCAGCACCCGCGGCGTGCCCGGATGGACTGCGAGCGTGGCCGCCAGGAGGCTCGTCGTGCGCAGCCGCGAGGACACCACGGCGCGCTTGCGCGCCGGTGTCAGCGGCCGCGAGCCCGCGTTGACGCCCGCCAGGTTGACCACGGCGTCCGCGCCGACGAGGGCGGCGGGGTCGAGCGTTCCCGCGTCGGGATCCCACGCGACCTCGTCGGGCCCCGCGGTGGCGCCGCG
>Ga0255338_1002544_pt1 | contig 25991 bp, 18 predicted proteins | sample MeOH1_35cm_T4_19_FD_203715 | JGI IMG/M metagenome (GOLD analysis project Ga0255338, IMG submission 203715) | Sandy soil microbial communities from University of British Columbia, Vancouver, Canada - MeOH1_35cm_T4_195 | ecosystem: Engineered > Artificial ecosystem > Sand microcosm > Unclassified ...
GCACAGCGTGAGCATCCCTGCCGCTGCCCTGCCTTCTGTAACCGCGGTATCTTCTACCGTGCAGTGTTTTGGCATGGCCAACGGAAGCGCTACTTTAACTCCTTCGGGGGTGGCTCCGTTCTCCTTTAACTGGAGTCCGGGTGGTATGAGCAGCGCCATTATTAACGGCCTTACTCCTTCTGTATACTCTGCTACTGTTACCGATGCCAACGGTTGTAATACCTTTACTTCTGTAACCATTATTGAGCCGCAGGTGCTGGTGCTTAACGCGAGCCCAACTCAAAGTATTTGTTATGGCAGCTCTGCCAATGTGTTTGCCCAGGCTTCCGGAGGAACCATGCCTTACAGTTATACCCTTACTAATCTTTCTTCTTCGGCTTCTACTTCTTCTCTTACCAATGGTGGTATTATCAGCAATGTTACGCTTACAACTTCCACACAATACACCATGGCGGTGGTAGATGCCAACGGTTGTACCAGTGCTCCGAAAACAGCCATTGTTAACGTAGGGCCTCCTTTAATGGCTACTGGTTTCTCTACCGCTACCTGCGATGGATACAAAGTAGTGCTTAACGCCAATCCTTCAGGTGGTTCCGGCCCTTACATCTATAACTGGTCTAACGGGGCTGTCTCAGCCTCTAACACCATCACCGCTAACTTTATCTCCTCTCCACAGTTAATCTCCGTTACAATCTCCGACGGCTGCTCCGTACCTAACGCTAATGCAGGGTTTACCGTTATTGCTAATCCAGCCCCGCAGTTCTCTTTCACTCCTTCTTCTGCTAAAGGTTGCGCGCCACTTAATGTCCTTTTCCAGGCAACTTCTACGAACTCTAGTTCTATAGGAAATGTTTATAACTGGAACTTTGGCCCAGGAACTGATGATAAAGACAATAGTGGTATTGGCAATCCAAAATTAGTTACTTACACAAGCGCAGGGAGTTACTCCTTCTATTTATCAGTAACAAATAGTTTTGGATGTAAAAAAGATACAACTACAGCAAAGATTGTTGAAGTTTATCCAGTGCCGTTTGCTGAGTTTAATCCAAATCCACAAACAGTAACAATCCTGGAGCCGAATATACAGTTCACTAATCTTTCGCAGGGAGCAAATGCGTATGTGTGGGACTTCGGAGATTTTGCTTCATTAAACAATACATCCACCATTACGAATCCACATCATACGTATGATGTTGTTGGAAATTATGATATATATCTGGTAGCTATTAACGCCTTTGGCTGCAAAGACACCGCTGTTCATAAAATAGAAGTAAAACCTGATGTATCCATTTACATCCCTAATGCCTTTACTCCTGATGGAAACGGACGTAATGATATCTTCCAGCCTAAAGGAGTGGGAATAATTGAAGACAAATACAAAATGGAAATCTTCGATCGCTGGGGCGAACTTATCTTTACTTCCAACGCCTTTAAAACAGGTTGGGATGGTACGGTTAAAGGAACAACACAGATAGCACAGGATGGGGTTTACATTTACAAGATTTTTGCAGTGGATTTAGAGGGGAATAAAAAATATTATACGGGACATGTAACGTTGCTAAAACAATAATTGCTTTTAATTACAATTTAAAAATCGCTACGCGCATGCATAGCGATTTTTTTATCTACAAAAGAATTTCGCTATTCTTCTCTTCGTATGATAAAATACATGCCTATTTCTACTCTTTTTTCTTTGGAATCTCAAATTGAAAATTTGAACCTTTATCAATTTCACTTTCAACCCAAATTCTGCCGCCATGTGCTTCAACAATTCCTTTCGCGATAAATAAACCTAATCCTGTTCCCAGATGGGCGGTTTTCTTTTCCTGCCAAAACCGGTCAAACACATGAAGAAGATTTTCATTTGAAATTCCGGGGCCGCTATCTAAGACAGAAAAATAAAATTTATTGTCTTGTTCTTGAATGGTTAAATTTACTTTCCCATTTTTAGGGGCAAATTTTATCGCATTTCCAATAAGATTGTTCAATACCTGTTTTATCCTGTCAGGATCGCAAATTATTAAAGAGTCAGATTCCGGAATATTAACCAATAAATCTATTGACTTTTCCTTTGCCTTTAAAAGAAGTGGTTCTATTATGTCGTCAGTTATTTTCTTTACAGATACTTCTTTAGGTTCCAATGACAAAGAACCTTCCTGCACTTTTGAAAAATCCAAAAGATCATGAATCAAACGTTCCATAAAACTAGCAGAGTTATTAAGAGCAGGGAGCAATTGCTTAATCCTATTTGCGTTATTTTCATCAATTAATTTCGGAATTAATTCAAAACCACTTTTTATTGCAGACAGTGGATTTCTTAAGTCGTGAGAAACGATAGACAGAATCTCTTCTCTGGCCTTTGTTGCCTGTTGCGCTTCAAGGTACAAATTAATGTTATCAATAGACAGGCCTATCCTGTATCCGACAAGAGTAATAAATGGGATGTCCTCTTGTGAAAACCTTCTTTCAGAAGAACTCATGGCCAAACTCAGTACTCCTATGATTTTCTCTCTGGCAATCAAAGGAACAAACAATAAAGACCTTGCTGACAATTGCCTCATTTTTTTTAAATGCTCATCGGAAGCTGTAATAGATTGCAAGAAAGAATCTGTAACATTTTCGATAAGCAAAGGTTCCAGAGTTTTGGCTGTGCTATTGGCTATATAGGGAGAGATTTCTGATTTCGAGAATAATTCAGAAGCAGTTTCATTAAGAAATTCTTCCAAAACTTTTTCTCTATGTAAAGCTACTTTAGGAACTAATCGTTTTTTCTCACTGATAAAAAGAATGCAAAAATCTGCAAGAAAGGGAATACACAAATTTGTTACATTAAATAGTCGTTGATCAAAATCGATATTTTGTGAAAGTATAGTGCTTATTTCCGCAAGGAATTTTTGTTGCGCATCAAATCTGTTTTTATCTGATAAATCCCTTACAAAAGCGGTAAAAACCATTCCCGACGGCGTTTCAGAGGGAACAACTGAAATATCGACCGGAAATTCTGATCCATCCTTACGCTTCGCGTAAATATCCATTCCCAAGCCCATTGGCCTCGCAATTGGATGTGTCATAAACTTCATTCTTTCTATCACATGTTTTATCTTAAAACGCTCCGGCAGTAAATGCTCCAGTGGTTTTCCCATAATTTCCTCAGGGTTGTACCCAAACTTACTTTTAAACTGCTTGTTTACGAATTCTATTGTTGCATGCTTATTAACAATAACAATTATATCATGAGATTCCTCAAGTAATCCACGAAATTTTCTCTCTGACTGCAATAAAATTTCACGAGTACGATTTCGCTCTGAAATATCTCTCACAAAACCCTGCCATTGCCCGTCAGGTAAAATCTTTGCGCTAACTTCCACAGGAAGAAAAGTACCATCCTTTTTTTTCAGATTCCATTCCGCAACATGAATTTGCCCGGGTTTCATCATGGTTTGTTTAGAATCTTCCAGTCGTTTAATATCTTCCGGAGGAATCAGATCCATGATAGTTTTGCCAATTATTTCCTCTTTTGCGTATCCCAACATCTGGCATCCTGCTGTATTCACATTTGTGTACCGTCCGTTTATATCCGCAATAAAAATTCCATCTGAGGCTTGTTCGAAAAGTTCATGAAATTCAGTATCCTTTCTAAGGGAAGATTCCATAATTTCCTTTGATTCCGTTATGTCACGAACATGAATCAGTCTATGCGTGATCTTTCCGGAATCATCCTTTGCGGCGGTTGCGTCAACAATAACAGGGAAAGGACTTCCATCCTTGCGAACATGTGTAGATTCATATACGTAATGTCCTTTTCTATTAACGATACTGATATTTTCGATAAGCTTTGCCCTGGATTCCGGATCGAGAATTTTTTCAATGGGTTTTCCAATAAGTTCTGGAACTGAATATCCATACAAGTTTGCAAAAGCGGGATTAACCAATTCAAATGTATTATGAGTAGATGAAATTGCAAAAGCCCAATCAGAATTTTCAAAAACATATTTGAATGTCTGCGCCAGATCTTCTGTTTCTTTATACTTTGTTAGTTCACGAATTATTACCATTAAACAATCCGTTGAATTCTCTCCTACCAGATGTGTTATTATTTCACTTGCCCAAAAACGCTCTCCATTTTTTTTTACTCTCCATCCAATATTTTCAGAAAACCCATTTTTTATCGCGTTTTTTAATGCGTTTTGAGGGCCTGACTGCTTTTTGTCCTCTTCAGTATAAAATTGAGAAAAATTGCTCCCCGTAATATCTTCCTCTGAATAACCTGTAATTTTTTCTGATGCTTCATTCCAGTTCAAAATATTCCCCTTCAGGTCAATCAGAAAAATAAGATAATGAGGAATATCTTTAATATGCCTGAATAAAAGTAACTCATCCGCAATGTGTGTGTTATTTATTTCCATTAGCGCACCAGTATTTTTAAATCAATTCTTTTTCAAGTTTCCAGGCATCAGAATAGTGCATTAAGTAGAACGTTATCCCGGAATTATCGACGATAAAATTTCACTTCGAAATATTCCTCGATAACTGAACCAATTAACTTTTATAAAATGTAAAACATAATTATCGATATAATCAGAACAAAAATCTTACCCGGGTGATAACAACGGCGCTTAAGAAACAATTACCCACTTGCATCACGTTTTCCCGCGCATAAGAATAGAAATACAACCGATTTAATTAAATCAGGTCAGGTTAAATTACCCAAATTGTGGTAAATTTTTTACAGATTTTCTCTGATTTGAACTCCTTGAATGATCCGGTAATCGGAACACAATCAGAGTAAGCAATGTTTTGCTAACTAAAAGTTAGCATTTTACAATTGACTTTATACTAAATTCAAGCGAGGAAGTAGAAAACATTAATCCTGCTGAAAGGCTGTTATGCCAACGCCGCAACCCTCTTTACCATCCAAGAAATAATAGCCGATGCAAAAATTGCCCGTAGTTTCACATTTAAACTCAATAGATTCTTTAACTGTCTTTGTTTTTTGACTATAAGTTGATGCAAACAAAAATTCCTTTTTAGGACTATTGTATAAATTAATTACCAGTTTACCATCAAAATCGCCATTACTCAAAGCCATAAACTTATATTTTGTACCTCTGTTTAATGAAATTGTATAATACTCGTAATCTTCAGGCGCTAAATTTTTATTTCTCTTCATGTAAACTCTATAATCCTTTAAATAAGAGTATTTTCCTAACTTTTGTATACCATTCACAAAAATTGCATCTGAGTTACATTTATCCTTTTTAAAAGCTAATAATGGCATGATAGCAATTATTAACAGCTTTATCACTAAATTTTTGCTTTTCATTTTATTAATTTTTTGTGGCAGTTACTAAATACTTTTGACGGAAATCTGCTATTGTTTTAATGATCAATTCCGCGTCTTCTTTTGTCAAATCAACTTTACTTTCTGTTTTATCGATAATAATTAACTCTCCGTTTACCTCCTTTGTTTCCGGTTGGTGATACACATAACTGATTTGAACTTTTTCATAGGCGGTTTTAATAGGCGTCATGTCTGTTTTCAATTTATTGAAGTGTTCGATTTTATTAAGTTTTTCCAGTATTAAAAACACATTTTCGAAAACAACTTTTTGCTCACCAATTCTTTTTAACAGATCATCATTTGGCGATTTAGTGTATAATTTACCGAACATGTGCATCCCTTCCGTCCATGCACCTATGAGCATTAATACACTTAGCTCTCCGCGATTTTGTTCTCGCAAAAACTCATCTATCTTATTGAAGTTACGGGTAGAAATATGAATCAAAGAATCGGCGTTATGACGATTATTATTCAATTCATATAAAGTTTGGAAATCAAAAAACTGATCAACCTTTAATGCTTCCGAAAGGTTTTTAATAGCTTCCAAATATTCAATGACATAGATTTTTTTATCATTTAAATTAATATAACCTAAATCAACGCCATAAGCGCCAAAAGCCATAGCCTGAGAATACTTATCGGTATAACTTTCAGAATTATCACTCGACACTAACATTTCTTTTGAAAAAGGCATGTCAGCTTTAGTTATTATATTGGCTATTTCAATTGGCTGAGGGAGAGAATGGATCATTTCATCAAAAACAGCTCTGTTAATTTGAACATCCGCTTTTTTATTAGATTCGGATAAAATCTGACTTTCTGTTTTAGAATCACTTCCCTCTGAGCAAGAAATCATTAAGGCAGAAAGAAATGAAGTACCAACAAATAATAGGTATTTTTTCATATGATTAATTTTAAATTTTACGTTTAATTGAGAACATGGCTTTTAACACGTTATAATAAAGTAAGACAAAACCCAAAAGGTTTAATAGCCAAATGACAATAATATTGAATATATATGTTGGCACTAAAATTCCACCCACACTCTTCTTTAATGAATACATATGAGAGTTTAGTCCTAACACCGCTTTATTGTCAGGTTCCTGAAAGATAGGATCAGTTATTTGTGTGAATGAATAATTAGCGCTATCAAGATGAATTTTTTCTTTCTCAAGTCTGTTAGTAACAATTTCCTCTATACTTTTATTGGTATAAGCTTCCCGGGTTATTCCCAACTTTTCTAAATTCGAAATAACTGTATCCTTACCAGCCAACACATAATTGTACTTCTCTGTAATTATTTTCTTTAGCGCCGATAGCGAATCTCTTTCTTCGCTAAAATTAATATGACCATATTTACTTTCCGCAATTGCAAACTCTTTCGAAACATTTTCATTAACAAACTTGTCTATAAATTTTTTCTCCCTGTTAGTTAATAAAGTGTCTCTCTCTATTCTGATCTCCTTAAGCTCCTCGATTTTTGGAAACACGTAACTTAACCGGTAATTCAAATCACTTTCCAGTTTATCGTAAACAAAAACATTTTTTTCGTACTCATTATTTTTAAATTCATTTACCATTAATGCCTCATAAGCCCAACGTGCCACCATTGCTGATGAAATTGCAGGAGCATTGTGGTTGCTACCACCAAAAATATCATTGATCTTTGAAAACCGGAACATTGCCCCGCCTAACAGCATTTGCGGAATAATAATGAGTGGAATAATAATATAAATAGTAACCGGTGAATTAAAAGTACTCGAGAGGATTAAACCCATAATATTAGCACTACAAAAAACAGAAAACACCATTAGGTAAAACGATAAAAAATTTCCTGGAACTCCTAAAATCAGATTACCAACAAGACACAACAGAAACGATTGGATTAATGACAAAGAAAATAATATGGAAATCTTCGATAGTAAATATGAAAAGCGACTTAGTTTAAGAAATTTTTCACGCTTTAAAATTTTCTGATCTTTATGAATTTCTTCAGCGCTTACTGTTAAACCAACCAACAGGGCAACCAAGATTGTCATGAACAAATAGGCTGGAATGTTTTCATTTTGATGAAAACTGTATAACCCTGATCCGGATGATTTATTAGTGTAACGAATGAGTAACGATAACAAAATTGCCAAAGCGGGAACTTCCAGTAAGTTAATAAGGATATATTGCTTATTGGCGATTTTCGTAAATAAGTCACGTTTTAAAAAAACGAATAACTGTTTTAGTCTTGTGGGTATTGTATTATTAGGAATGGGTTTTTCGTAAATTTCATCAACAGCAGAGTCTGATATTTTTTCTATTTGCTTCTTACAGAAAATCTCATTCCAATCCGAAGGAGAAAATTTCCGCTTGTGAGTAAAAGCCCCATATTCATCAACCTCCCTGGATTCAACCAGACTAAAAATCAGTTCCGGATTTACATTACCGCAAGAATCACATTCTCCAATATCACTATTCAATTGGTTAGTAGCTTTTTTAAAATACATTACTCCTTCAACCGGATTACCGTAATATATCTGATAACCTCCCACGTCAAGTAATATCAGCTTATCGAACATTTTAAAAATATCCGATGATGGCTGATGGATGACAACAAATATCAGTTTACCTTTTTGAGATAATTCCTTTAATAAGTCCATAACGTTCTCACTATCTCTTGACGACAAACCAGATGTTGGCTCATCAACAAACAATATGGCCGGCTCCCGTATTAACTCCAGAGCTATATTTAACCGTTTACGCTGTCCTCCACTAATTTTCTTATTAAGCGGGCTCCCAACTAAAACATTTCTGATTTCATATAATCCCAGGCTGTGCAGTGTTTGAGACACCAATTTATTCAGCTTTTCGTTATTATAATCTTTAAAGCACAGTTCGGCATTGTAATACAGATTTTGATAAACCGTAAGGTCTTCAAATAGTAAATCATCTTGCGAGATATAGCCAATTAACCCCTCTATTAAATTTTTGTTTTTAAATATATCAACGTCATTTATGGTAATTGATCCTGCGGAAGGTTTCACTAACCCGCTTAGTGTATTTAATAATGTAGTTTTACCAGCGCCGCTGGCGCCCATTATACCAACCAACGTGCCCGACTTTTCATCAAGGTTAATGTTACGAAGCGCTTTTTTTCCGTTAGGAAATGTATAATTCAGAGCTGTTGCGCTAAATTTTAATTTTGTATAATCATATTTTGTGCTAAAGGTATTCGCAATTTCACTGTAATATGTAGTGCCCCTGGGTAAACGAATAGTACTGCCGGGCGCTAAAATGTAAATAGTATTAAACTGAACAGGTAAACCATTGAGAAATATTTCGCTTTCTCCAACATATTTAAAAAAATAGAGATCTACGCTTTGAATTTTAATAATGGAAATATATCCATCCAATCCATGAACGTGGGTATGATTAATACCTTTTATCATACTAAGAGTAACAATTTCCTTATCGTCCATTACTAATAAGTCGTTTGACTCAAATGCATAGACATCAGAACCTGTCACAAAATGCTGGATCAGCTTTTTCTCTTCATCATGTATATTGAAAACTTCGGCAACCGTATTAATAATCTGGAGGCGCTGAACTGTTAGCTGATTATCCACGTTTATCATTTCAAACAAACGTGACAACACAACAATTTTTTGCTTTTGAACAAGCGTTTTATTGATTTTCTTACAAATACCTAATGTCTTAACAGAATCTTTAACAGAAGTTAATTTAGGTTTATCGCTTGCACCTTCAGCAACCGCACCCTTTTCTTTGACATCTGAAAAACTTTCGTACAGAGATAAATACTCGCTAACCTTATCCTTAGAAACCTGATTTTTAAGGAAGGATTCGACGTAACGAGTAAATGAAATATTTGCACCAGTATCCTGTTTAACAATAATTGCAAATAATTGCATCAATGCTTTTAATATCTCTTCACTCATTATTTAATAACTATAGAATTCCACATGATAAACGCTTCAACAACTCTATTTGGGTCTTCAAAGAATTAGCAGCACACCGGATAAAAATTAATAAGCAATATATTCGAAAGGAATAGCGACAAGCTCTGCATATTCCTCGCCGGCTGCTAACATATCCGGATCGCTTGTTTGATGATGCCATTCGATGACGAATGACTTACCGGTATCTTCACTTATTTCCTCCAGTTTTAAAAAAACATCCAATAATATTTTAGATGAAGCCGTGTTAAAGTATTCCAACTTAAACAGGAACTTAGCACCATCCCTCGGATTTCGAGAAAATTCATCAAGCCATTCCAATATTGGTTTATAAAAACTTGCCACATCTTCAGGTAGTGATCTTCCGGATATAACAAATTCACCACTCTCATAATCCAAAATAACGCCAGGGGTATCCTCTGTGCCAACTATATTTACTGTTTCCATTATCATATTTTATTATATTTTTTTGTTTACTGTTGCCATTTGCGTGAAATAATATATTGAGTCATTAACCGGAGTAAAATGATACAATATGGGATTGCCAGATTTTCTGGCGATATCTATAAAACCAAGTCCCGCGCCACCAACTTCAGATATGGTCGAATTCAACCGTGCTTCTTTATACAAAGTCTTTAAACCATCCTGGTCTAGGGAATTAACCTTATCAATTTTATCTTTAATGATAGAAATAATTTCCTTTTTTACCGCGTTACCAGTTATGATTTGATACTCGCTATTATTTTCAGAAATAATGAAAAGCGAAGTTGTTTTTTCCTGGTCATTAGAAAAATTTTTAAACTCATGCTTACAGATATTTTGCAATACCTCCATCATTATATTATAAACTTTTTTAATAACTGTTTCATTTACCTGAGAAGACTGAAAGGTTGATTCAGTCATAGATAAGAACGACTTGGTAACTTCCTGAGAAAACTCGCCTTCGTAAATCAATATAACTTTATGCTTTTTCATTAAATGATAAAACTCATTTAACTCTTTAACACAATTCAAATTTGCTTCCATGCTTAGTTAATATGAATTTGTAATGAAAAAAAACATTTATCATTTTCAACCGGTTCAATGCTGTAATTGATCCTTTGCCCTGTTCTTTTAGCTATATTAATAAAGCCCAAAGTAGCTTCATCAATACTGAACGTCTTTTCAAGCCCGCTTATTTCCATCAGTTTTTCCTTCCTTAAATCTGACAGCGATTCATTAGAAAGCTGATTTATTCTATCTAAAGACTCGCCCATGGCTTTGGAATGAGAAGAACTTAAGTAAACTCCGTTGAAAATCATATAACCAGAGTCTGATTTATTGATCATAAACAATTTTTCCTGATCTGATTCAGACAGTTTTTCACTACTGCAAATTGTTTGCAAGCAATTAATCATTACACCGAATATTTTTTTCTTAATACTTCCATCTTCCTGCAAAGCATCGATCTTTTTTTCAGTTAAGGAAAGAAGATTTTTAACTATCGCGTGCGACATTTTTCCTCTGTAAGAAAATATAAAATTGTGTTTACTCATCTTTTCCCTAAAAAGAGAAACCTCTGATAAAACATTATTATTTGTAATAGCCTGATTCATAATTAAAATTTAATTCCTATTAACAATATATCATCCACCTGCCTCGAAGTATTCATCCAATTATTAATCGACTGAGTATATTTAGATTGTAATTCTGCCATGCTGCATGAAGCGTTTTCCCTGGCGATATTCGCAATTGTACTTGCCATGTACTTTCTTTTCTCCGTCCCCCCTGTTTGATCCGGCAAACCATCGGAGAATATTAGTATAATGTCGCCTTTTTGATATTTAATGTTTGTATTTGTAAATGGCACTCTTTTACGATCATACTGAATACCTCCTATAGGAAATTTATCTCCCTTATATTCAATCAACTCATTATTCCGAACTAAATATAAAGGGCGATGGGCCGACGAAAAACAAACCTCGCCCTTTTCAGGATTAACCTGCAATAAAGCAATATCCATACCATCAGTAGAATTGCTTGATGATGTTTTCTGTTTTAAAGTTTGAACTACCGCTGTATGCAAATCATCCAAAACTTTACCAGGAGTAGGTAATTCAGAATTGTTGATGATATCGTTTAACAGTAAATTGCCAATCATCGACATCATAGCTCCGGGAACACCATGCCCGGTGCAATCAACAGCGGCAACATAAATAGAATTTGCTTTTTTACAAAACCATGGAAAATCTCCACTGATTACGTCTTTTGGTTTATATAATATAAAACTATCGGGCAAGTAATTTTTCAAGTCATCCTCAGTGGGATTTATGGCTAATTGAATTTTTCTTGCGTAATTAATACTTTCCGAGATCCGCCTATTTTGCAGTTCAATAATGCTTTTAGATTTTTCAATTTCATCCATTGCATCTTTCAACTGCTTTTTCATATCTCTTTCACGCCAGGTTGCGGAGATCAAATTATTATTGGTTTGTTCGAGCTCAGCAAGCATGATCTTTTGCATTTCAAGTTTATCCTTTAAGCTCTTATTTTCCTCAGCGTACTTTGTTTTTGATGCTTTTAGTTTAGCCAGTTGAATAGCCTTATCCAATGAAATATTCTCAAATTTGTCGTCCCAGAAAAATATACTTTTATTGATCTCATATAACGATTCCTTATCTTCAATATGGCCACAAACAAACACACTGACATTTTTTATAGCCGAAATATGTTTTAATACGTCAGGTAATTCGGAATCTGTAGTTCCATCGATAATAATTATATCGTAAAATCCATTGTCGACTTTATGCGCGAACTTTTCTTTATTAGAAAAAGCTAAAACATAATTATCCCGCATGGTAACATAATTAGGATTATACTTATCCGATACCACAAGAATATTTAGTGTTTTTTGCTGCACCTGTTCCATATTGACTAAGTTATTTTAAAAGAATTTCAATAAGTAAAATTGAGGCTACTTATAATTACAATAAAGGGTAAACCCCTGAGAGCTGAGGCTTAAAGGTGCTGATGGATTAATTGGGAAAAACCAAATAATTTTTAACCTCTTAACAAAACATCTTCAGGATAATCACTTCTTTTTATAAATCCTTGTTGTAGCATCATAGAGTGCGAATAACTCTTTATGCTGATCGGGTAACATATCGTAATAACCAATAATTAAATAACCGCCCGGTTCAAGGCATGAGTGAAACAAACTAAGCACCTTCATTTTCAACTTTTCGTCAAAATAAATCATTACATTCCGGCAAAAAATGATGTCGAATTTTTTTTGCATTTTATCCTGAACCAAATTATGTTTTTGAAAGTGTACGTTTTTCTTTAATGATTCGTTAATTATTATCTCATCACCAGCCAATACAAAATAATCTTCCGGCTTTCCATCGGGCAAATACTGTTGAAATGAAGCAACATACTTTTTCCATAACAACTGAGGATAAATTCCTGTTATTGCTTTTGATAGGGCCTGCGTACTTAGATCAGTTGCTGTAATTTCAGCTTTGCTGTAAAGTTTTGACTGGGCCAAAACAATTGCCATAGTATATATTTCTTCTCCGGTAGAGCAGCCTGCATGCCAAACTTTAATGGCAAGGTTGAACTTAAATTGTGGCAATAAATCATTTTTTATCTTAACCCAAATTTCGGGATTCCGAAACATTTCTGTTAAGTTAACCAACAGGTCATCAATACAGGATAAAAAAAACTCGCGGTCCTTCAGTATTTTTGACCACAAACCAACCAGCGAACCCAAATCGTATTTTGTTATTAATCTGGCAATTCCTCTTTTTAATGATTTTGTCTCATAATTTGTAAAATCAATTCCGTAACGGGTCTTTATGGCCGAGGTTAAAGACTGCAACTCTTCATCACTAATCTCTTCACGTATTTCTGTAATAGTTTTGTAGGGCTTATTCACCATTTCGTTTTACTGAATTTTTTCTAAAAATGTTCTTTTAACGCAATTTAAAAACTCCGGTTCCAGTATCCATAAAAACTCCGGATGAAAATGCGACTTACTGGAAATAAACTCAGTTTTCAATCCCATAATTAATTTATCAGGTTTTGTTTGTTGAATAAAATATTCTCTAAACACCTCAGAACCCATTATTGATAAGCCAGGCACATCTCCATAAATTTTTATATTTAAACTATTGGCAATTTTAGTAATTACCGATGCGGATATAATATTATCAACCTCCAGCAGCAAGGGCTCCTGCATGGTTTTCAGCTTATCTGAATTATTAAATATTTCCGATGGCAACGCAACGCGGCAAAGCTCATCCTTTTCTGTATTGGTAAAAACCAAAAAACATTTCCCCTTTAAATCGCCTCTTAATTCTGTAGTAAGAACATGCAAATCTTCCGGTAAAGATTGCGTGTAGGGAAAGTTTTGATCATCACTAATATTAAAATCAATGTCCTTAAGGGTAATACTTTCCTTCATAAAAAATGACAAGGATTCCGCTGCTTTATTCAATCCCTGGTCAATAATATCCTTTGCCAGGTTAAACTCTTGCTTAGTAAGGCGTTCCATAATTTTAAATTCGCTGGTTGTTTTTTTCCTTAAATAAATTTCCTAATATGGCTGCTATATCCAATACCAAACAGATATTGCCATTTCCCAATATAGTGGCACCGCTAAACAACTCAATATGATCAACGGGGTTAGATAAAGTTTTTTCAACTATTTCTTTTTGCTGTAATAATTTGTCTACTACTAAACCTACCAATTTATTAGCGTAGGATACAATTACAACATCTAACTTTTGGCCGGAATATAATTCGTCGTAGGATTTATGAAATGAGTTTTCTTTCGCTATACCTTTCATTTTATCCATTTCATATAAATCCTTTAAAAAGATAACGGAAATTGTATGGCCAAGATAAGTAGAGATTAATCCGTTATTTACTTTATGAATGTTATCCTTACGTAAAGAAATAACCGCTTCGGTATATGACAGTGGGATGGCGAATTCCTGTTTAGATAACTCAAACAACAATGCACCTTTAACAGCCATAGATGAAGGCAGCGACAAAGTGAATTTTGAACCTTTGCCTATTTCTGTCTTAATATCAATTTTACCACCAATAGATTCAGTTGCTCTTCTTACAACATCCATCCCTACTCCTCTGCCTGATACTTCAGTAATTTTTTCCGCGTTGGAAAATCCGGGTTCAAAAATCAACATCAGCACTTCGTCACGAGTCATAATACTGGCATACTCCTTTGTTATTATACCTTTTTCAAGAGCTTTCCTCTTAATAACACCGTCATCAATTCCCGCTCCATCATCTTCAATTTCAATAAACACAGTATCCTTTTCATTTCTTGCTCTCAAATAAACCTTGCCGGTTTCTGGTTTACCTGCAGCTTTTCTTTTTTCAGGAGTTTCAATACCATGGCCAACAGAGTTTCTAATGAGGTGCACCAAAGAATCGCTCATGGTACGAATGATATTTCTATCAATTTCAATTTCTGTGCCTTCTAAAATCAAATCAACTTTTTTATTTTCAATTACCGCCACATCCCTTAAAATCCGGTGGAATTTATTAAACAAAAAACCAACCTGAACTAAGCGCACATCCATAACTCCATATTGTAAATCTGAAGTGATTCGATGTAAACGCGCAAACTCACTCGCTTTATTTCCCAGGTCAGTAAATTTTGCTATGATGCTGTCTTTTTCAATAATTAATTCTCCAACAATATTTAAAAGCGCGTCCAGTTTTCTGACAGGAACCTGAACTGTATCTGACAAGGTGATTTTTGTCGCTATTTCTTCGTTTGCTTCAACCGTCTTTTCATCTTCCGCATCTGCGATTAGAGTTTCGGAATCGGCAACCACATTTACTTCTTTAAGATCCTGGTTAGTACTCGTTTTTAACTCTGCTGCTTCACTATTTGATTGCAATTTTAAAGAAGCATTTTCAACTCCAGCGCCTCTTGTATTTTTTAAAATAACTTCAAGTTTAGTTTTAATACCTTTGTATCTAACAGTTTTTGGGGTAATGATAGCTTCTATTAATTCGCTCAATATATCATTTGCTTTATACAGGCTATCAAACAGTGAATGGTCCAGAATAAGCTTACCTGCTTTCACCTCATTAAACACATCTTCCATAACGTGGCTCAACTCAGCTATTTCATTAAAACCCATACCCATGGCATTGCCTTTTAAGGTATGTGTAATCCTAAAAATGGCGTCAATGGCTCTTTTGTTATTAATATCTTTTTCCAAATCGGTAAAAAGCATATTAAGTTGTTCCTGGCTCTCCTGAGCTTCAGCTAAAAAAATCTCTCTATATTCCTGCTCTTTACTCATGCATTTATTCTAAACAACTAACCACAAATGGTCCAATTTCGTTAAGGGGAACCACTTTTTTCACAGCCCCAATATCAACTGCCTCTTTTGGCATACCATAAACCACACATGTTTCCTTGCTTTGCGCTATAGTGTATCCACCACTTTCATAAATGGATTTTAAACCTTCGGCCCCATCTTTACCCATTCCAGTTAATATAATACCAATAGCTCTTGAACCATAAACATCTGATACGGATTGCATTAAACATGTCACAGAAGGAAAATTAAATTCCTTAAACCGCTTTGATGTAAAATCACAAACTACTTTTCCATCTATATTTTGTCTCACAACCATATTCCGGCTACCCGGAGCTATTAATATTTTTCCCGATTCAAGCACGTCATCTTTTTTTGCCATACTTACATTCAGCGGAGTTAACTGATCTAAACGTGTAGCAAATGACGGCACGAAATTCTCAGGCATATGCTGCGCTATCAAAACCGGCACCGATAAGTTACCCGGCAATCTGGTAATTACACTTTCCACCGCAGTGGGTCCACCGGTAGAAGAACCAATTACAATCACATCGTAATTTAAATTGTCACTGAAAGTATGCTGATTAACATTCTCTGTTAAGTTAGACGTAGTTTTGATATACTCCTTTAACATAACATGTGAAGCGGCCCTTACCTTGTTTACCAATTCATCGTCATCCAGTTTAATATCTTTTGAACCTCTGTTAGGTTTATGGTGATAATCTACCGCGCCAAGTTTTAAGGCCTGCATAATAGGTTCCATATCAGTAGAACCCAAAGCACTTAAAATAATAATTGGAGTTGGACATTTATCCATAATCATTTTCACACCATACACACCATCATACTCTCCCATTAACATATCCATTATAACCACATCAGGTTTTAAGAGGCAACATTTTTCCGCTGCTTCTTTTCCGTCCCTGGCATAATCAAGCACTTTAAAACCACTTGCGTTTATTAAAATGTCGGCTGTTAATTTTCTCATAAACAGAGAATCGTCAGCAATCAGGATATTAATGGCTTCCGTCACAAATGATCAATTAGCACATAACTTTATTAACTGATTCAACCAGGCTTTCAGAAGTAAAAGGTTTCACAATATAATCTGAAGCCCCTAACCTCATTCCCTCCTGTATAACAGACTCCTGGCCTACAGCGCTAATCATAATAACTTTCGATTCAATCTTTTCATCCTCTTTTAATACTTTTAAAATATCCGTACCTATCATATCCGGCAGGATATTATCCAATGTTATTAAATCGGGTTTTAAATCCAATGCCATATCAATAGCCGCTTCACCTGTTCCCGCCTGACCAACAACTTCATATCCCGCTGTTAACAGCGCTTCATTAATCATCGTGCGCATGTACATTGAATCATCTACAATCAATACTCGTTTTGACATATTCATTTTATTTTATTGCTTTATTTACTATATTATTTACACTTGTACTCTCCATTAATTTTATCATATCTATGAGAATAATAAGACGCTCGCCTGACTTAACAACACCCTGCAAACAATTCTCATCAATTGAATACGCTTGAATAAAATTAGAAGAGGTTTCTATATCGGATGACAAAATGGTTAAAGTATTAGGCACCTGACGCACTAAAAATCCAGCCTTATAAACTTCACTTTCAATCACCAGTGTATAATGAAAGCTATCCAGGCCATTTTCTTTAGCACGTTCTATTCCAAACTTCTCTTCTAAATCAAGTATGGCAATAATGCTCCCTCTGATATTTGCCACACCTTTTATATAAGAAGGGGTTTGGGGCATTTTAGCAATGCGGGGTGTTAGAACAACTTCTTTAATCTGATCAATTGATAAAGCGTACTCTTCAGTTCCAAGTTTGAAAATAATTAATTGAATCCGCCGGCCGGTATCCTTTTTTTGAATGTCCAGCGCTGCTTCTCTCTTAATATCTGCAATACTTACTTCATTGGTGTTATTTGCTTCCATGAGTTAAGTTTATTTTTTCAATTTAAATTTAGAAACGCTTCCCTGTAATTGATTTGCAACATCCGCCAAATCTTTGGATGTAGCGGTAACTTCATTCATACCCTGACTTAATTCCTTTGTAGATGAAGCAATTTGTTCTGTTCCGGAAGCTGTTTCCTCTGACACTACAACAATCTTTTCGATATTTTTAACTGTATTAGTAATTACATCCTTTTGTCCTTCAGTAGCATCGATAATTTGTTTAGACATCTCGAAGTTTTCTGAACTAGCAGATTGAATACCGTTAAATACAACCTCCGCTTCACGCGAAGCTATGTTACCATTCTTAACGCTTGTTTCCATCGATTCGATTGATTTACCGGCAGAGTTGATATCCTTTTGCACTTCGCGGATAACTTTTTCAATGTCAACCGCAGACTTTCTTGAATCTTCCGCCAATTTTCTGATTTCCTCGGCAACAACTGCAAAACCTCTGCCGGCGTCTCCTGCCCTTGCAGCCTCAATAGCAGCATTTAATGCTAATAAATTTGTTTGAGCTGCAATATCAGTGATAACGTTTAAGGTTCGCGCAATTTCTTCTGAACGCTGAGTTAACACGCTAATAGATCCGGAAGTTGTGCGGGCAGACTCCTGAATCTCATTCATATTATCAACCACCTTTTTAATCGTTACTAAACCTTCTGAAGCACTCTTTAAAGCTTTTTCCGCAACATTTGAAATGATATCAGCCTTTTTACCCATCTCGTTAGACGATTTTAAAGCCATATCAATCAACTTTGAAGATTCGTCGGTTTGCTGAGCCTGTTGTTGAGCACCTTCCGCCATTTGTTGTGTAGCAGAAGCCACTTCCTGAGTTGTATTTTTCATTTGCTCACCTTTAGTTAACAACTCCTCCGATGATGCCGCTACTAAATTGGCAATTTGATAAATGTTACTTAATAAGGCATTTAAGTTTTTAGTTGCCGTATTCAGGGCATCTCCCATTAATTTAATATCGCCTTTTGCTTCGATATCAAATGTGGCCGTTAAATCGCCCTGCGCCATTTTATTGATGATATTACTCACCTCTAATACCGGCCTCGAAATATTCTCCAATAATAAATTCACTGAATCTGATAAATCTTTCCAATCCCCTGTGGCATTTTCAAGTTTCAACCTTGAACCCAAATCACCTTCTTTACCGGCCAATTCAACAACCCTGTTTACTTCATCCAAAATTTGTTTTTGTAGAGTAATATCTATTGAGATCATTACCACTTTTGTTATTCTGCCCATATCATCCTTTACCGGAGAATAAACCGCTTGCAACCAAATTTCTTTCCCCGAACGGGTGATCAGTTTATATTGTTCGTTTTGAACTTTACCTGTGGCTAATTCATCCCAGAACCTTGTATAATCATTACTGTTAGAATAATTTCTATCAACAAACATTCTGTGATGCTTTCCGATAAGATTTTCCTGAGAAAATTCCATTTGATTACAAAAGATTTCGTTTGTACCTATGATATTTCCTTTTATATCCATTTCAAGGAAAGAATAAGAAGTATCAATAGCATCAACAATTCCTTTCATTCTTTGCTTCTCCAATGTTTCCTGCGTAATCTCGTAACGAATACCAATATACTTAACCGGCTTTCCATTTTTACCCAAAACCGGCGTAAATACACCATCCACATAATAAGGAGTTCCATCTTTACGTCTGTTTTTAACCAGGCCACGGAAAATATTTCCTCTTCCAATTGTTGCCCACATCTCTTTAAACAATTCCTTAGGCATGTCGGGGTGACGAACAATATTTTGATTGGCTCCGATTAACTCTTCACGGGTATATTGAGATACCTCACAATGCTTATCATTTACATAAGTTATATAACCTTTGAGATCAACCTCCGACACGATACATGCAGCGTCAACAGATTTCATGCGAGCATCAATTTCACGTTGCATCTGAGCCGCATTTTCTTTTTCATCAGTTATATTAGACGCAATCTTTATTACCTTAACTATTTTCCCGGAGGCGTCTTTAACGGGTGAATAAACAGCTTGCAGCCAAACTTCAGCGCCATTTTTAGCAACATACATGAACTGCCCGTTATGAATTTTACCACCCGCTAAATCAGTCCAGAATGAAGAATACTCAGAAGAAATTAAATATTTTTTATCCACTAATATTCCGTGATGCTTACCTTTTATTTCCTCGGAAGTATAACCCATAGAACTTAAAAAGTTTTGATTAGCGGTTAAAATATTACCACTTATATCAAACTCCATATAAGCATATGCGTTATCTATAGCGTCAAAAATGCCTTTCATGGCAGCGCTATTGCGTTGCATCTCCTCCTGAGTGGCCTGCATCTCTTCCATGTTTTGACGCAACTCTTCTTCCTGTACTTTAAGCTCTTCTGCTGTCTGCTTTGCTTCCTCTCTCATGCGAACCTGAGCTGTAACATCAGTTGCAACTTTTACAACACCTGTTATTCTTCCCATATCATCCTTTATGGGAGAATAAGTCGACTGAAAATAGATTATTTCGCCGTTGTTCTTTATACGCTTAAATTCACCGGTAAACGATTTCCCACTTTCCAGGTCTTTCCAAAAATTAGCATACTCTTGTGTATTGGCATAAGAAGGATCAACAAACATCCGATGATGTTTTCCCTTAATTTCACCAACGCTATTAAATGCCATTGTTTTTAAGAAATTATCGTTAGCGGTAATGATATTTCCTTTTGTGTCAAATTCTATAAAAGCATAAGAAGCATCGATAGCATCCAAAATGCCTTTCATTCGCAGGCTTTCGAGTGTAGTTTCGGTAATATCATATCTGATGCCGATATACTTAACAGGTTTGCCATTCTCTCCGATAACCGGGGCAAACATTCCATCAATATAATATGGTGATCCATCTTTTCTCTTATTTTTTACAAGAGCCCTGAAAACTTCACCTTTTCCAATCGTGGCCCACATTGCTTTAAATGCCTCTTTTGGCATGTCAGGATGGCGAACAATGTTATGATTCTGCCCCATTAATTCTTCACGGGTATATTGGGCCACCTCGCAAAATTTATCATTTACGTAAGTAATGTATCCCTGTAAATCTGTTTCAGAAACAATGCAGGCTTTATCAACAGCTAAAGTGCGGGCTTTGATTTCACGCTCAAATTGCTCTTTTTCTTTTTCTAACTGTAAAATTCTTTGCTTTAAGAATTCAGTTTCATCACCTGAAACAATTCCATTCGATTGCTTTTTTTCTACCAACGATTCATTTTCATTAGTCATGTTACTACCTATTGCCATATGTATGTTTATTTAATTACTGATTATTGTTGTTACTTGTTTTTTCTCCTGAGAATAAAATATCCTTTTTAGCAGCTCCTCTGTCACCGCTCTGTAATCTTTAGCGCTGGTTGATTCCGGCGCATAATCAATTACGCTTTTAGCAAATGAGGGTGCTTCGGCTGCTTTAACATTATTGTGAACCCTGTTATTAAACACATTCACACTGTAGTTTAAATCTATATACTCAAGAACTTCATTTGTAAGTTTTCTTGACTCATTTACGCAAACTCCCAGAACACCTAATATTTCGATATTGGGATTAGATGTAATTTTTATTTCATTAATAAATTTTATGATTTGACTTAAACCCTGAATCGAAAGCACTTCCAATAACATTGGAATAACAACAAAATCAGACGCGGTGAGTGCAATTTGAGTGTAGGTTCTGATAGCAGGTGGGCAATCAATCAGAACAAAGTCAAAATCGGTGTTTGCAATTTTATTCTTTAACAGATTTTTAAAATTCGAAATGCGAGTTACATCATCTTCTCTTTCCGATATCATTACCGAAGCTGGTAATAAATAAATCCCCGACGCTGAAACGATACAATCACTATCTATGCAATTATCAGTGATCCAGTCAACAACATCATAATTAAAATTAGTAACGCCCAATGAGTAGGATAAATTTCCCTGTGGATCCAAATCTACAACCAACACTTTTTTTCCTTTATCTCTCAGCGCGCATGCCACGTTAATGGTACTGGTAGTTTTACCTGTACCGCCCTTGTGATTTGAAAAGGAAATGACACTTGGCATTTAAAAAATTTAATTTTTATAAAAATAGATTATTGAAATTCCTTTTCAGTTAATTACAGCCTCAATAAACGCCGGTAAGGAGTTATTACTTTTTTAGGTAAGGGTATACCCTTGACCGGGCATTTCATCAAAGGAATATTTTTTGTAACTTTATGTAAGAACAATTGTACTATAGAATGATTAAGATTTTGCTTATTGAGGACCATTTACTAATCAGAGAAATTTGGAAAGACGCTTTATCCAGCATTGAAAATTTCAAAATAATCGGAGAATCTGACAGTATCGAAGACGCTTATGAAAAAGTATCTCAATTAAAACCAGACATTATTTTAAGCGACATAAACCTAAAGGGAGAGAACGGAGCTGTATTGATAGAAAAAATCTGCAACACAATTCCAAATCCTAAAATTATAGTGGTATCCATGAATACCGAATATAGTTTTATAAAAAAAGCTTTTGCAATTGGTGTTAAAGGTTATGTAACAAAAAACTCTCCGAAAAGCGACTTAATAGAAGCTATTAAAAGCGTATATAATGGTGAAATTTACATGTGTTCTGTAGTTAAAAAACTATTTCTTGAAAAATCCATCCATCCAAAAAAAGAGGATAATTTGAATTTATCCTTACGCGAACTGGATATTATAAAACTTATAACCAAAGGCTGCAGCAATAAAGAAATAGCATCAGATTTGGATTTAAGCATTAAGACCGTAGAAGGACACAAAACAAAAATATATAAGAAGCTGGGAGTAAAATCAATTGCAGAGTTGATTTCATATGGCAAAGCAAAGGGCCTGGATTTTTAAATTCAAACAAGGGTATTCCCTGTATTCCTTATAATATTCCCCTATTAGTTTAGTTACATTTCACAACCTTCAAATTATTACAAATACATTATGCTACATTTAAAAAAATAAATGTGGTATGCACAATCATAAAACAAAAATAATAAGGCGCATAATAAAATACAGTGAACTCTACAAAAATGATTATGACTCATTGCATAACCTTGATTTAGATCAGTTAAAAAGGTTGCAGCAAACTCTTTTAATTCCCCTGAAACTAAATTTCGCTTTTAAAACAAGGCATCGAAAATAAATATTCGGTCATACATCTGTTAAATAATTTAAAAAGAATTTGATTGTACTAAACCCCGGGATATACACTCTGTTAAACAAAATAAAACATCCGAAGTTTAAACAAATCAAAGTTTTTTGCCCCTATCTTTGCAAATGAAACATCCCACAACAACATGTTAGAAACCGCATTCAATAACAATGACATGCCTCTTCTTGATGTTTTAATTAAAGCACTGAGTGAGAAAGCCATAATTTCTGTAACGGATAAAAACGGAATAATTACAAGTGTTAACGGGCTTTTTTGCAGCATTTCAAAATTCAAAGAAGAGGAGTTAATTGGTAAATCCTATAACATAACAAACTCGGGATATCATGACAAATCTTTTTGGGCCAATTTATGGGCAACCATAAAAGAAGGCAAAAATTGGCATGGCGAAATAAGAAACAAAGCTAAAGACGGAACTTATTATTGGGTTGAAACTACTATCTATCCTCTCAGGAATAAACAAAACGAAATTGAATCATACATATCTATTCGCTATGATATAACAGATAAAAAAAACAAAGAATTATATCTCGAGCAAATCCAATACAACCTGAGTTCAATTTTGGATACAGCCAATGATGGCAATGTACTTATAGATTTTGATTACAACGTTTTATTTTTAAATAAAATAGTACAATCTTATTTTAAAAGCTTTTATAACGTAAAAATAAATGTGGGAGATAATGTTTTAACATTCCTTCCAACTGATTATAAGGAACAGTTTATTGAACTTTTTCAAAGCGCAAAATCCGGCAAACAGATTTCTTTCGAACAAAAAATAAATCTTAACAAACAGCATCAAATTTGGGTTAACATTCAACTTACTACAATACATGCCCGGCAAGGAAGAAAAGGCGCTATTGCTATTAACGTTACCAATATTGATGAACAAAAAAGGACTTTAGAATTTATCAAAGAAAAGGATTTACTCAATCGTTTAATTATTGAGAATGCGAAGGAAGGGATTGTACTTACCAATGGCAAAGGAAAAATTTTATCCGCTAATCCCGAAGCATGTGAGCTATTTTGTATGAGCGAGGCCGAGCTAAAAACAAAAGGTAAATTTGATTTATTCGCTGAAGATCCGGAAACAATAGAAAAACTTGCCAATGCAAGAAAAAAGAATGGTCATACCAGCGCATTAATAAGGTTTAAAAAGAAGAATGGCAGTGTATTTTTATGCGAAACAACTTCCACGCTATATAAAGATAAAGATGGTATTGAAAAAGCAACCTTTGTTTTCAAAGATGTTACACTCGAAAAAAGATTAGAACTTGAATTGCAACAGAAACAGTTTAATTTAAGTTCAATAATAAACAACACAAGTGATATTATAATTAGTATTGACAAAGAGTTTAAATTAATAGAATTTAATAAATCGTGCGCACAAGCAACTGTCAGCCGTTTTAAAATACAACCATCACCCGGTGATCTTATTTTTAACTATATAGATCCGGAGAACCATAAAAAATTTCTGGAAATTTATAAAAAGGTTCTTGCCGGTGAAACAATTGTCGACATCGAAAAATTTAATGCAAGAATTCCCGACGCAAGTGTATTTTTTGAAACGTCGTTTAACCCAATTATTAATTCCTCCGGTGCGATCGAAGGAATTTCAATTTTTTCAAAAAACATTACTCAAAGGGTAAATCAGGAAAAAGAGCTTAAAGAAATAAAGGAATTATTAGAGAATACAAATGCGCAGACAAAAATCGGGAATTTTGATCTCAATTTCATAAGCGGAACTTATTATTGGACAAACGAGCTTTACAGAATTTACGAAATTGAAAAAACATCTGCTATTGATTTGTACCAGGAATCAAGGTCAAAAATCCATCCGGAGGACCTGGCCAAATTAGACGCCTCTATAGAAAAGGCGATGACTAACGGAACCAAATGCAGTCAGGAACATCGCATTATTTCTAAAAACAACACGATAAAATACTTATATGCAACCGGTGTGCCATATAAAAATGATAAACAGGAAGTAGTTGGCATCAGAGGAACGATACAGGATATAACAGAAAGAAAATTAATTGAAATAGAAAAACAAAAGGCAATAGAAAAATTTGAAAGCGTTGCCAAAAACGTACCCGGTGTAATATTTCAATTTCAATTACATAATAAAAATTACTCATTTCAATATATCAATGAAAAATCTTTAGAAATATTAGGATTTTCACCTGAACAAGTTTATGTAAATCCTCAATTAATCTTTGAAAAAATACCAAAAGAGGATAAACATAACATTTATAAGCTAATAAAAGAATCGAAAAATACTCTTGAGGATTTTAGTTTTTCGCACAGATATATTATAGATGGGAAAACAAAATGGCTAAATGTTACCATCACACCGGAAAGATATAACGATTCAATTATCTGGACGGGTTATGCCTTTGATATTTCAGATGAAAAATATCTGCTCGAAGAAAATGAGAGATTATCCGTGGTGGCTAAAGACACATCAAACGCGGTTATTATTACTAATAAAGATCAGGAAATTTTATGGGTTAATGATGGCTTTAAAAGAATAACGGGTTATTCAATAGAAGAGGTAATTGGTAAAAAACCATCATTACTTCTGCACTTTGAAGGAACCGACGAAAACACCAAAAAATTCATCAAAGAACAATTAAAAAAAGGAAACTCCGTAAAATGCGAAATACAAAATAAAGGAAAATATAAACATACATACTGGTTGGCTTTAGACATACAACCAATTATAAAAAAAGGCGTTTTAACCGGTTTTTCAGCTATTGCTTCGGATATTACTTCACGAAAAGCCCTGGAAGACAGATTAAGAAAAAACTCTCAACTTCTTAATGAGAGTAATCGTTTGGCCAAAATTGGGTCATGGCAATATGATTTAATACAAAATAAACTAATGTGGGATGGTATTACTAAATCGATACACGGAGTATCTATAGATTACACTCCTGAAATAGAAACTGCTATTAACTTTTACAAGGATGATGGATCGAGACAAAAAATCAAAGAAGCCGTTGCCAATTTAATAGAAAAAGGAACCAGGTACGACCTGGAACTCCTTCTTATTACTGCAAGAGGAGAGGATAAATGGATCCGTACAATGGGAGAAGCGCAATTTGAAGGAAATAAATGCGTTAGTATTTCAGGTATTATACAGGACATAGA
>Ga0255338_1002545_pt1 | contig 25983 bp, 21 predicted proteins | sample MeOH1_35cm_T4_19_FD_203715 | JGI IMG/M metagenome (GOLD analysis project Ga0255338, IMG submission 203715) | Sandy soil microbial communities from University of British Columbia, Vancouver, Canada - MeOH1_35cm_T4_195 | ecosystem: Engineered > Artificial ecosystem > Sand microcosm > Unclassified ...
ATAGTCGGACGGGGTCTTGCCGTCTTCGCGCAGCGAGCCGTCCATCATCACCGAGGAAAAGCCCAGGTCGATGGCGGCCTGGCAGACCGCCGGCGACTGGCCGTGGTCCTGGTGCATCACCACCGGGATGTGCGGGTAGGCCTCCACCGCGGCTTCGATCAGGTGGCGCAGGAAGTGCTCGCCCGCGTACTTGCGCGCGCCGGCCGAGGCCTGCATGATCACCGGCGCGTTGACTTCGTCGGCGGCCTGCATGATGGCCTGGACCTGCTCCAGGTTGTTGACGTTGAAGGCCGGCAGGCCGTAGCCGTTTTCGGCGGCGTGGTCGAGCAGCTGGCGCATCGATACGAGTGGCATGTCAAAACTCCTAAAGAAAAAATGGGGTGTCTCGGTATTTCGCTCGGTTCTTCGTATTCGTATTGTCGCGGGCGCCCGCCTGCCCTTCCGCTCGGCAAGACACAGACCCCGGCATCAGGCGCCGACCCTGACGATCTTCAGCGTGTTGGTGCCGCCGGGCTGGCCCATCGGCTCGCCGATGGTGAGCACGATGAAGTCGCCGCGCTGCACCACGCCGCGCGCCAGCAGCAGCTCCTCGGCCTGCTCCAGCGCGGTGTCGCGGTCGGTGCTGGCTTCCAGCGGCAGCGCCACCACGTTGCGGTAGAGCTGCATCTTGCGCTGCGAGGCCAGGTTGGGCGTCATGGCGTAGATCGGCACGTGGATGCGGTGCCGGCTCATCCACAGCGCGGTGGCGCCGGAATCGGTCAGCGCGGCGATGGCCTTCACCTGCAAATGATAGGCGGTGAACAGCGCACCCATCGCGATCGACTGGTCGATGCGGGCGAAGGTCTGATTGAGGAAATCGGTGTCGAGCTGCACCACCTCGGATTTCTCGGCTTCCACGCACACCGCGGCCATCGCCTCCACGGTTTCCACGGGGTAGCGCCCGGCGGCGGTCTCGGCCGACAGCATCACGGCGTCGGTGCCGTCCAGCACGGCGTTGGCCACGTCCGAGACCTCGGCGCGCGTCGGCACCGGGTTGACGATCATGCTCTCCATCATCTGGGTGGCGGTGATGGTCAGCTTGTTGGCCTCGCGCGCGAGCCGGATCATGCGCTTCTGCAGCGCCGGCACCGCGGCGTTGCCCACTTCCACGGCGAGATCGCCGCGCGCCACCATGATGCCGTCGCACGCCTGCAGGATCTCTTCCAGCACGCCCGGGCGGATCGCCTCGGCGCGCTCGATCTTGGCGATCATGCGGGTCTTGTGCTGGTGCGGCTGGCCGGCCACGGCGGCCAGCTGGCGCGCCATTTCCATGTCGGTGGCGTTCTTGGGGAAGCTCACCGCCACATAGTCCGCGCCCAGCGCCATCGCGGTCTTGATGTCGTCCATGTCCTTGGCGGTCAGCGCCGGCGCCGACAGGCCGCCGCCCTGGCGGTTGATGCCCTTGTTGTTGGACAGCTCGCCGCCGATCTTCACGGTGGTGAAGATCTCGTGGCCGAACACGCGCTCGACCACCAGCACGATCAGGCCGTCGTTGAGCAGCAGCAGGTCGCCCGGGCCGACGTCGCGCGGCAGGTCTTCGTAGTCGAGGCCGGCGCGCTCCTGATTGCCGAGCGCGCAGGTCGCGTCGAGGACGAACGGATCGCCGGCCTTGAGCGTGATCTTGCCCTGCTCGAACTTGCCCACGCGGATCTTGGGGCCCTGCAGGTCAGCCATGATGGCGACCTCGCGCCCGCACGCCTGGGCCGCCTCGCGCACTAGGCGGGCGCGCTCGAGATGGTCCTGGGCCGTGCCGTGGGAGAAGTTCAGGCGCACCACGTCCACGCCCGCGGCGATCATGCGCGTGAGCACCTCCAGCGTGCTGGAGGCGGGGCCGATGGTGGCGACGATCTTGGTCGAGCGGGTCATGAACACTGTTTCCTTGGCTTGTGGCCGGCCCGGTCCGGTGGCCGCGCGGTCCAGCATGGTCGGGCCGCCGGCGCCATCTCGTGGATGGGCACCGGCGGCGTCATTCTCGTGGATGGGCACCGGCGGCGTCATCACAGGCGCCGCGCGGCGCGCGGCGCGTGCCGGCTCAGCCTGCCGCGCGCTGCTCCAGCACTTCGAAGGCCGGCAGCTTCTTGCCCTCGAGGAATTCCAGGAAAGCGCCGCCGCCGGTGGAGATGTAGCCCACGCGGTCGGCGATGTTGTACTTGGCGATGGCCGCCAGCGTGTCGCCGCCGCCGGCGATGGAGAACGCCTTCGACTCGGCGATGGCGCCGGCCAGCACCTTCGTGCCGTTGCCGAACTGGTCGAACTCGAACACGCCGACCGGGCCGTTCCACACGATGGTGCCGGCGGCCTTGAGCTGCCCGGCCAGCATCTGCGCGGTCTTCGGGCCGATGTCCAGGATCATGTCGTCGTCGGCCACGTCCGCGGCGTCCTTGACGGTGGCCGCGGCGGTGGCGCTGAATGCCTTGGCGCACACCACGTCGACGGGAATGGGCACCGAGGCGCCGCGCGCGGCCATCAGCTCGATGATGGCGCGCGCGTCGGCCACCAGGTCCGGCTCGGCCAGCGACTTGCCGATCTTCAGGCCGGCGGCCAGCATGAAGGTGTTGGCGATGCCGCCGCCGACGACCAGGTTGTCGACCTTGTCGGCCAGCGTCTTGAGAATGGTCAGCTTGGTCGAGACCTTGGAGCCGGCGACGATGGCCACCAGCGGGCGCGCCGGCTGGCCCAGCGCCTTGCCCAGCGCGTCGATCTCGGCCGCCAGCAGCGGGCCGGCGCAGGCCACCGGCGCGTACTTGGCGATGCCGTGCGTGGTGGCCTCGGCGCGGTGGGCGGTGCCGAACGCGTCGTTGACGTAGACGTCGCACAGCCGCGCCATCTTCTGCGCGAGTTCGTCGCTGTTCTTCTTCTCGCCCTTGTTGACGCGGCAGTTTTCCAGCAGCACCACTTCGCCGGGCTTGACCTGGCTGACCTCGCCGGTGCCGTCGACCCAGTTCTGCACGAGCCTGACCGGCTTGCCCAGCAGTTCGGACAGGCGCGCGGCCACCGGCGCCAGCGAATCCTCGGGCTTGAACTCGCCCTCGGTCGGGCGGCCCAGGTGCGAAGTCACCATCACCGCGGCGCCGGCGGCCAGGCAGGCCTCGATGGCCGGCACCGAGGCGCGGATGCGGGTGTCTTCGGTGATGTGGCCGGCGTCATCCTGGGGCACGTTCAGGTCGGCGCGGATAAAGACACGCTTGCCGGCGATTTTGCCTTGGGAGATGAGATCGGAAAGACGCAGGACAGAGGTCATGGCGATGTGGAAGAGAGCGAAAATCGGGGAAATTCGGCATTTTACCTGAACGCAACTACCGTTTTGCGCGTTTTGGGCGCCGTCTTACCCAACCTCCGGGTTAGCCGCCGATCACAAGCGGAGGCAAAGCTGCCGCATCCCCGCGACATACCCCCTGAACGGGGGGTGAAAGATTCGCCGGCTGTCTCGTAACCTGCGCCACAGCGTGCATTGTCTCTACAAAGGGGCACGCGAAGACCAAGCCAGAGGCCCGCGATACCAGGCAAAGCCAGGCAATATCAGACGGGACCCACGGCACCAGGCCGGACGCGCTTTCGGGAAGCGGCGCCGGCGCCACACGGCACATGCCGTTGTCGCGATGCGGGGGTAATCATGAACGAGGACATGCACGGGGCAATCCGTGGCTTGTACGAAGGCATTCTCGACGCGCAGGCCTGGCAGCGCAGCCTGCACACCATCAGCAGCTTCGCCGGCTGCGCGCACGCGTCGATGATCGTGCGCGACACCGACCGCGACCTGATGACCGTCAGCGAGATGGTGCGGCCCGTGCACGAACTGCTCGCCGCCTACGAGGGCGAATTCCACGAGATCGACCCGGGCAAGCTGTTCGCGCAGAAGCTCTCGCCCGGGCAGTGGTACATCGACGCGCGCGACTTCGGCGAAGGCGCCATGCGGCGCAGCCCGTTCTACCGCGACTTCTTCCACCGCTTCGACCTGTGCTCCTACGCCGCCTGCCTGGTCGAGCGGCAGCCGCACTACGAGGTGTATTTCGCCCTGCAGCGCTCGTTCTCGCAGGGCGTGTTCACCGAGGCCGACACGCGCGCGCTGGACTGGGCGCTGCCCCACATGCGCACCGCGATGGCGATGCGCGACCGCACGCTCGGGCTGACCATGCAGGCCCGGTTGTCGGCGCAGGTGCTGGAGCGCGTGTCGTTCGGCCTGATCGCCTTCTCGGCCGAGCGGCAGGTGCTGCTGAGCAACGCCATCGGCGAGCGCTGGGTGCGGCGGCTCGACCCCGCCGGCAAGGCCAGCGAATGGCAGCTCGGCCGCCCGCTGGCCGACATGGTGGCCGCCGCCTGCGCCGCGCACAGCCCGCAGCCGGCCCAGGCGGCGCTGGCGCGCCACCCCGACGGCGCCAGCGCGCAGGTGATCGTGCTGCCGCTGCCGCCGTCGCACCGCTTCGCGCTGCCGTGGCAGAAGTCGGCGGCGCTGGTGGTGATCCATGAAGACGGCGCGTCGGCCGCGCACCTGCCCGGGCTGCTGCGCGACCTCTACGGACTGACGCCGGCCGAGATCCGGCTCGCCGCCCTGCTGGCCACCGGCATGGGCCTGCCCGAAGCCAGCGAGCGCCTGCGCGTGCGCCACGAGACCGCGCGCAGCCAGCTCAAGGCGGTATTCCTCAAGACCGGCACCGGCACCCAGGCGCGCCTGGCGCGGCTGCTGACCCGGCTGGGCGCGGCGCTCGGGCCGGGGCCGGAAGCCGGTGGCGGCGACAGCGGCGACAGCGGCAAGCCGGACTGACCGGCCCCCGGCGAGGCTCAGGCGAACAGGCGCAGGCCCGTGTACACCGCCATCCCGGCCGCGATCATGCCGACCATGCGCCGCGTCAGCAGGTAGAACCCCAGCGCCACCGCGCCGGCCACCAGCTTGAAGTTGCCCGGCGCCACCGAGAAATGCCCCTGCCACGTCATCAGGTCCGGCAGGATGATGGCCGCCAGCGCGGCCGCCGGCGCATAGCGCAGCGCGCGCTGGAGGCGGTCCGGCACGCTCACGCGCTCGCCGGCCATCAGGAACAGCGCGCGCGTGACGATCGTCACCAGCGCCATGCCGGCCAGCGCGACCCAGATCTGGAAATGGCTCATGCGCGGTCCTCCGCCGAAGGCGCCGCGCCGGCACGCCCGGCCCCGGCATTGCGCCGGCGGATGCCGCGCAAGGTGGCGCGCGCCGCCAGCTCGTCGCTGGCCATGCCCGCGGCGATCGCCCCCACCACCGCCGCCACCAGCCCGAGCCGGTAAGGCAGATCGAAGCACAGCAGCGCCAGCGTGGCCGCCACCGCGACCGCCAGCAGCGTCGAGCGCGAGCCGATGGTGGACACCATCACCGGGATCAGCGCCATCGTGCCGGCCAGCGCCAGCCCCCAGCTGTCCGGAAACGCGCTGGCCAGCACGATGCCGACGATGGACGAGACCTGCCACATGACGAAGTTGGTCAGCGCCATGCCCCAGAAATACCCTTCCTTGCCCGGCTCGTAGCCCGGCGTGGCATAGCGCTGCATGAAATAGACGAAGTGCAGGTCGCCGTTGAACGACCCCAGCAGCGTGCGGCGCCACAGCGGCAGATGGCTGAAATGCGGCTGCAGCCCCGCGCTGAAGATCACGAAGCGCAGGTTGACGACGGCCGCCGTCAGCCAGATCGTCCACAGCGGCAAACCCGCCGCGAACAGCGGCAGCACCGCCAGCTGCGCCGACCCCGCGTAGACCAGCAGCGACATGCCGATGGCCTCCGGCACCGTCATGACCGACTTGCTCATCGCCACGCCCGTCACCAGCCCCCACGAAAACACCGCCGGCAAGGAAGGCGCGAAATGACGCGCGCCATCGACGAAACCCGCCCGTTCGGCCGGATCGAAACGCTGCCAGGCACGCTGCAGCGCCTGGGGAGACTGGAGGGTCATGATGCGAGGGATGGATGGGGCGGCTGCGCCGGGCAGGCAAGCCCGCGCAGGCAAGCGGCCATTATAGAGCCACCCCGCACCCTCGTAAGCATCCGCTTAACAGGAATAAGGCAGGAGCAAAACAGGGAAAAGACAAAGGAAAGACAAAGGAAAGACAAGAAAAGACAGGCAAACCCCAGGATTCCCGGCGCGCCAAAGGCGCGCCCACGGCAAAGCGAAGCGAGCCGTGGAAGGGGGTCAGGTCCCGTATGCGGCGCCTCGCCGGCGGACCTGGAGGAGCGGAGAAGAGGGGCGCATGTCTGAGGATCGCCTTGAGGCGATCCGAGTTTGCGCCCCGGCCGCTCTTCCAGGTTCGACGGCGAGGGGGTGTCGCCGCATCCGGGTCGCCTTCTTTGCCTACTTTCTTGGCGAGACAAGAAAGTAGGTCGCCTCCCCGCAGGGGAGGTGAAACCGCCGTTGACGTCGAAGGTGGAAACGCCAGCCAGCACCGGCCAGCCACACCACACCGTCAACCAGCCACATCACCCAAATCAATCAATAGAAGCCCCCACACTCTTCACCACCCCCGCCCACTTCTTCCGGTCCGCCTTCACCGTCTCCCGGAACTGCTCCACGGTCTCGACGCGCGGCGAATTCCCCGCCTCGATCAGCTTCTGCCGGATCGCCGGCGTTTCCAGCGCCACCTTGACCGCGTCGTTGATCTTCTTGCTGATCTTCGGATCGAGCCCCTTCGGCCCGAAGAAACCGAACCAGATGGTGCTGTTGAAGCCCGCCAGGCCGCTCTCGGCGATGGTCGGCACTTCCGGGATCACCGCCACGCGGCCCTTGGTGGTCACGCCGAGCAGGCGCACCTTGCCGGCGCGGTATTGCGGCAGCACGCTCTGCACCTGGTTGAAGATGCAGCAGACCTCGCCCTTGAGCACGGCCTGCAGCGCGTCGGGGCCGCCCTTGTACGGCACGTGCACCATGTCCAGCCCGGCGCGCGCGTTGAACTCGGCGAAGGCCAGGTGCGTGCCGGTGCCGTTGCCGGTGGAGGCGTAGTTGTACTTGCCGGGGTTGGCCTTGACCTTCTCGATGAATTCCTTGACCGACTTCACGTCGATCACGGCCGGGTTCACGGTCAGCACGTTGGAGACCTCGACCAGCGGCGCCACCGGCGTGAAGTCGGCCTCGGCGTCGAACGGCAGGCTCTTGTACAGCGCCGGGTTGATGCCGTGGGTGGCGGCGGTGCCGAGCAGCAGCGTGTAGCCGTCGGGCTTGGCGTGGGCCACCACTTCGGAGGCCACGTTGCCGCCGGCGCCGGGCCGGTAGTCGTAGATGATGGTGGTCTTGAGCGACTTCTGCAGCGATTCCTGCAGCGTGCGGCCGACCATGTCCACGCCCGAGCCGGCGGTGAAGCCCATCAGGATGGTGATCGGCTGGTTCGGCCATGCCGCGCCCTGGGCGCGGGCCGGCGCCGAAAGTGTGGAAACGGCGCAGATCGCCGCCAGCGCGCCGAGACCGGCGGCCAGGCGCGAAGCGCGGGTGCTGAATGGGAAGCGGCGGGAAGCAATGCGGAACATGGGGGGGCACCGTCGGAAAAAAGGATCGCGGGAGTTCAGGGCGAAGCAAGGCTGGGGCCAGGGGCGCGCGGCCGGGGTCTGCGCCCCGGGCCAGGACAGCAAGATACCAACGATCCGCCGCATCACCAACGATCCAGATCGCTTGAAGGTATGCCATGTTGGCATAAGCAGACATGACGTACCGGGCCGCGCCGCGGGCCGGCTCAACGGCGCAGCAGCCCCACCAGTTCGTCGATGTCGGGCAGCGCCGCGGTGCCGTCCATCGCCGCGCCGCCCTCCTCGCCGGCTTCCAGGATGCCGTCGGCCAGCGCGCGCTTGCCGTGGTGCAGCGTGAGGATGCGCTCCTCGATGGTGCCGGCGCTGATCAGGCGGTACACCGTGACCGGGCGCTGCTGGCCGATGCGGTGCGCGCGCCCCATCGCCTGGTCCTCGGCGGCGGGGTTCCACCACGGGTCGGCGATGACGACGTAGTCGGCTGCGGTCAGGTTGAGGCCGAAGCCGCCGGCCTTCAGGCTGATCAGGAAGACGTCGCCCTCGCCGGCCTGGAAGGCCGCCACGCGCCGAGTGCGCTCGGCCGCCGGGGTGGCGCCGTCGAGGTATTGCCAGGCCAGCCCGGCGCGCTCCAGGCCGTCGCGCAGCAGTTGCAGGAAATCGACGAACTGGCTGAACACCAGCGTCTTGTGGCCGTTGGCGGCCAGCTCGCCGGCCAGTTGCACGAACGCGCGCAGCTTGGCGCCGTCCTGCCCGGGATTCCCGAGGTCCAGCTCCGGCGTGACCAGGCGCGCGTCGCAGGCCGCGCGGCGCAGCCGCATCAGTTGCGCCAGCACGTGGATGCGCGCGTCCGGGGCCGGCTGGCCTTTCAGCTGGCCCGTCCCGGCGCCGCGCGCCGGCGCGGCCACCGCGGCCTCGGCCTCGGCCAGCGCCTGGCGGCGCAGCGCCTCGTAGTGGGCGGCTTCCACCGCGTCGGGCTCCACGCGCAGGACCAGCTCGGTGCGCGGCGGCAGTTCGTCGAGCACCTGGGCCTTGGTCCGGCGCAGCACGAACGGCGCGATCATGCGGCGCAGCCGCAGCGCGGCCTCGCGCACGCCGTTGCGCTCGACGGGCACGGCGAAATGCTCGTTGAAGCGCGCCAGCGAGCCGAGCAGGCCGGGATTGCAGAAGCGCATGATGGACCACAGCTCGGCCAGCCGGTTCTCGACCGGCGTGCCGGACAGCGCCATGCGGAAGCCGGCCTTGAGCGCGAAGATGGCCTGCGCGCGCCGCGCGGCGGCGTTCTTGAACGACTGCGCCTCGTCGGCCGCCACGGTATGCCATTCGCGCTGGCAGAACGCGGCGCGCGCCTGCAGCAGCAGCGTGTAGGTGACGATCACCACGTCGAACGGGCCGGCCTGCGCCAGCAGCGCCCCGCGCTCGCCTTCGGCGGTGTTCTCGCCATACAGATGCACGCGCAGCGTGGGCGCGAAGCGGCGCGCCTCCTCGGCCCAGTTGCCGCACACCGAGGTCGGCGCGACCACCAGCGCGGCGCCGCCGGGGGCGCGCGCCAGCATTACGGCCAGCGCCTGCAGGGTCTTGCCCAGCCCCATGTCGTCGGCCAGGCAGGCGCCGAAGCCGGCCTCGGCCAGCGACATGGCCCAGCGGTAGCCGTCTTCCTGGTAGGGCCGCAGCTCGGCCGCCAGGTTGGCGGGCAGCGCGGCCAGGCTGGCGCGCGCGCCGCGCAGGCGCCGCGCGCGCTCGCGGAAATGGCTGTCGGGGTCGACGCCGGCGCCGGCCAGCACGTCGTCCAGCCAGGGCGCGGCCATCAGCGGCACCTGGATGCCGTCGCGCGCGCCGTGCGCCACGCTGGCGAGGTCGCGCAGCCGCGCGCGCAGGCTGCGCGTGAGCGCCACGTAGACGCCCTGCCCCATCGGCATGAAGCGCCCGGCGTGGCTGGCGGCCCAGGCCAGCAGCTCGCCGAGCTGCACCACCAGCCCTTCGGCCACGCGCAGCTCGCCGACCAGCTTGAACCAGGCGCTTTCGGTCTCGATGCGCACCGCCAGCTGGGCGATGTCGGCGCCGGTCACGCGCACTTCCTTGCCGCGCGGCCATTCCAGCGCCTGCACGCCGGCCAGCCCGGGCAATGCCTCGACCACCGACAGCGCCTCTTCGGGGTCGGTCAGGGTCCAGTCGTATTCGCCGCTGTCGGGCGCGCGCGGCACCAGGAAGGGCAGCGCGTCGAACACCTCGGCCACGTTGGCGAGCTCGGCGGCGAGGTCGCGCTGGGTGGCGAGCGACTCGCCCCGCACCGCGGCCATCAGCCGCTCGCGCCCGCCGCCCGGCGCCAGGCGCGGGCCCAGCGGCCCCAGCGGCGTCACCACCAGGCGCAGCGCGAGGCCCTCGCCGAGCGGCGCCAGCTCGGCGCGCAGGCGGCTCTCGGTCTCGAGCTCGCGCGTGCCGCCGCCAAGGTCGGAATGCACCTGGAAATGCCCCGACAGCGCGCGCAGCGTGGCGTCGAGCTGGCCCTGCGCCTCGGCCGGCACGGCCAGCCCGTCGGCGATCAGTTGCGCGGCGCCCTGCTGCGCCGGCGTGAGGCGGATCACGCGCAGGCGCTGCGAGCCTTCGCGCAGCACGGTGATCTGGCGCAGCGCCTCGGCCTCGGCGCGGCTGCCGGCCGGCAGGAAGCTGTCCAGCGCCGGCGCCTCGCGCAGCGGCGGCGACACGCGCAGCGTGTAGCGCGTGCCGTCGCGCACCACCTCCAGCGTGGGCGCGCCTTCCACCACCTCGAGGGTCTGCTCGGGCGCCTGCGCCAGCACCACGCCCGGATGGCCGACCAGCGCCAGCACCGCGGCGGCGCGGTCGAGCATGTAGCGGCGGCGCGAGGACTGGTCGCGCCGGATCGCGCGCGCCACGCGGGCGTCCCACGGCTCGAGCCGGTCGTCTTCGGCCAGCTTCGCCAGCGGCAGCGGGCGCGGCTTGTTCCAGCCGCGCGGGCCGCGCGCCTGCTCGAGCGGCTCGATGGTGCCGACCGCGCCGTCGGCGTCCAGCGTCACCGCCCACAGCAGGCGGCTGGCGCTGGCGCCGTCGGGCGCGCGCGTCTCGCCGGCCAGCGCCTGCAGCGCGTCGAGCGCCAGCCGCCAGCTTTCGCGGCGCTGGCCGGCGAAGAAGTGCGCGGGCACCGGCTCCCCGTCCGCCAGCGCCACGGCGCCGTCCAGTTGCCGGCCGAGCCAGTCCATGCCGCAGGCCTGCAGCCGCTCGCGCAGGCCGGCCACGGCGCGGGCGCGCTCGGCTTCGGGCTGGCGGCGCCCGCTGGCCGGCACGCCGTCGCCGAGCCACGCGCGCAGCAGCACGCGCCAGAACTGCGCCAGCGGCGGCACCTCGGGCGCCAGCGCGAAGGCGGCTTCGTCCAGCCGCGCGTCGCCGCGCTGCGCGTCGAGCGCGTGGACCCACAAGCCCCAGCGCCCGCGCGCCGCCGGCGTGCGCGTGCCGGCTTCCGCCTGGCAGAAGCGGCGCGCGCGCTCCAGGTGGACGGGCGCGCGCTGCGCCAGCAGCGACAGCGGGTAGAACGGCGCCAGCGCGGGGCCCAGCAGCCCGGCGCGCTCGCCGGTCTCGGCGCGGATCTGCCTGAGCGCCGCCTCGAAGCCGGCCTGGGCGCCGGGCCAGTCGCCTTGCTGCAGGCGCGCGAGCGCGCGCTGCGCCAGGTCGTCGCCGCTGCCGCCGCTGGCCGGGATCAGCGCCAGCGCGCCGGGCGCGTCGCCGGCGAACAGCAGGCCCTGGGCCAGCGCGCCGCGGATGTGCGGCGGCACCGCCGGCGCATCGGCCCGCGCGCAGGCCAGCGCGTAATCGAGGCAAGGCCGCAGGCGCGGGTCCCAATCGTGGAACAGCACGTCCAGCCCGGCCAGCACGATGTGCCAGCGGTAGGGCAGCGCCACGCGGTCCAGCAGCCGCGCGTCGCCGGCCGCCAGCAGGGCGTCGACCAGCGCCCGCGCCTGCCCGGCGCGGTCGCCGGCCAGCATCAGCAGGGGCTCGACGACCTGCTCCGGCGCGCCGGAGAACAGCGCGTCGCGCAGCAGCGCGGTCAGCGGATCGGCGTGGGGCGCGGCGGGAGGAAACGAAGGCGGCATGGGTACGGCAGCGGACACAATGTGACGATTTTAAGCCGCACCGGCGCCGCGACCGCGTTGGCACCGGGGGTCCCGGGGTTTACAATGTCGCTTTTGTATTGCTGACGACGCACACGGAGAAAACCATGTCGATGGCGGATCGCGACGGAAAAATCTGGATGGATGGCAAGTTGATCGAATGGCGCGACGCCAAGATCCACGTGCTCACCCATACCCTGCACTACGGCATGGGCGTGTTCGAGGGGGTGCGCGCGTACAAGACGCCGGACGGCACCGCGATCTTCCGCCTCAAGGAACACACCCGCCGCCTGTTCAACTCCGCCAAGATCTTCCAGATGGCGATGCCGTTCGACGAGGCCACGCTGGCGCAGGCGCAGCGCGAGGTGGTCAAGGCCAACCAGCTCGAATCGTGCTACATCCGCCCGCTGGTGTGGATCGGCTCGGAAAAGCTCGGCGTGTCGGCCAAGGGCAACACCATCCACGTGGCCATCGCCGCGTGGCCGTGGGGCGCCTACCTGGGCGAGGAAGGCATGGAGCGCGGCATCCGCGTCAAGACCTCCTCGTTCACGCGCCACCACGTCAACGTCTCGCTGGTGCGCGCCAAGGCCAGCGGCTACTACATCAACTCGATCCTGGCCAACCAGGAAGCCACCAGCCTCGGCTACGACGAGGCGCTGCTGCTCGACACCGAAGGCTACGTCAGCGAAGGCTCCGGCGAGAACGTGTTCGTGGTGCGCGACGGCGTGATCTACACGCCCGACCTGGCCTCGTGCCTGGACGGCATCACGCGCGACGCCATCCTCACCATCGCGCGCGACCTCGGCATCCCGGTGCGCGAGAAGCGCATCACGCGCGACGAGGTCTACTGCGCCGACGAAGCCTTCTTCACCGGCACCGCGGCCGAAGTCACGCCGATCCGCGAGCTCGACGACCGCATCATCGGCGAAGGCCGCCGCGGCCCCGTCACCAAGCGCGTGCAGGACGCCTTCTTCGCCGCCGTGGGCGGCACCAGCGAGCAGTACAAGCGCTGGCTGACGCTGGTCTGAGCGCGGCCACGCAAGCCTGCCGCGGACGCACCGAACCCAGCCGCCGGGCCAGCGCCCGGCGCCCCCTGTTCCCCACAAGACCAACACCATCCTCGCAAGACCATGACGCAAACCGCCTCCGTAATCGAAATCGGCGCAGAAGACCTTCCGCTGCACTGCCCCACCGGCAACACGCCCGCCTGGAACTACCATCCGCGCGTTTTCCTCGACGTGGTGGACACCGGCGAAGTGAAGTGCCCGTACTGCGGCACCGTCTACAAGCTCAAGGCAGGCACCGTCATCAAGGGCCACCACTGACGCGCTCCACGCCTGACCGCACCGTCCCGACACTCCGGCCCGCCTCCAGGCGCGCCGGAGTGTCGGCGTGCGCGGCGCGCGCGGCCGGCCTGCCCGCCGGCACCGTCAGCGCCTGCATCACGCCTTTCTTTCCGGCAGCGCCCCATCCATGAAAAAAGCCCTCGTCATCGCCCCCAACTGGATCGGCGACGCCCTGATGGCGCAGCCGCTCTTCTCGCTCATGAAGGCGCGCCATCCGCGCCTGCTGATCGACGCCCTCGCCCCCAAATGGGTGGCGCCGGTGCTGGCGCGCATGCCCGAGATCAACCAGGTGTTCCCGAGCGAGCTGGCGCACGGCAAGCTGCAGCTCTCGGCGCGGCTGATGTTCGCGCAGCAGCTCAAGAACGAAGGCTACGACGCCGCCTACGTGCTGCCCAACTCGCTCAAGTCGGCGCTGATCCCGTGGCTGGCCGGCATTCCGCTGCGCGTCGGCTACCGCGGCGAGGCGCGCTTCGGCATGCTCAACATCCGCCACGCCAACCCGCCGCGCGACCAGCGCCCGCCGATGGTCGAGCACTACGCGCGGCTGGCGCTCAAGCCCGGCGCGCGCCTGCCCGAGGACCTGCCCGAGCCGCGCCTGCGCACCGACCCGGCGCGCATGGCCAAGACCGCCGAGCGCTTCGGCATCCCGCCCGGCACGCGCCTGATCGCGTTCTGCCCGGGCGCCGAGTTTGGCCCGGCCAAGCGCTGGCCGGCCGCGCACTTCGCCGAGCTGGCGCAGATGCTCAAGCGCTCGTTCCCCTACGCGCAGATGGTCACGCTGGGTTCGCCCAAGGACGCGGAGATCGCCGCCGAGATCGTCGCCGGCGCGCCGTTCGTGCGCAACCTGTGCGGCCAGACCTCGCTGGACGACGCCGTGGACCTGCTGGCGCTGGCCGAGGGCGCGGTCTGCAACGACTCCGGCCTGATGCACGTCACCGCGGCGCTGAACCGGCCGCAGGTGGCGGTGTTCGGCTCGAGCGACCCGCGCCACACGCCCCCGCTGTCGCAGGCTGCTAGTATCATGTGGCTGCAGCTCGAATGCAGCCCTTGCTTCAAGCGCGAGTGTCCCCTGGGCCACTTGCGATGCCTGAAAGACATCGAGCCGGAAATGGTGTTCGTGGAGCTGCGCAAGCTCCTGCACCGCGCCTGACGCACCAGCCCGACGCACCTGATGCCGGCCCCCAAGTCCGTGTCGATCCGGCCAACGAATCCCTGAGCCCTGTCACCATGCCTCGTTTTGCCCGCCTGTTCGATTCCGCCGAAGACATTGTCGAAGCCTTTCGCGAAGCCATGAAACTGCGCGACGCGGACGGCGCGCTGCGCCTGTGGCTGGACGAGGACTCGGTCACCTGCGTGATGCCGGACGGCCAGCGCCTGATCGGCCACGAGCAGCTGCGCCAGGCATTCGCCCAGTTGCTCGACCTGCAGCCGGTGCTGATCGACGTGATCGAGACCAGCAGCCACGCCTCGCTCGGCGTGGCCATCTTCGACGTGACCGAGGCGCTGCGCTTCGGCGGCGACCGCGTCGAGGCGGACCTGTACGTGCACACCACCTACGTGCTGATGCAGAACCACGAAGGCTGGCGCCTGGCCCATATCCACTGCAGCCCGGCCAACGCCGCGCAGGTCGCCGCCGTCAGCACGGCACCGGGGCAGGCGCTGCACTAGCCGTGCCCGGCAGCATGAACGCATCCGGCGCGAAGGCATTCGGCGGCGGCCGCCGCATGCCCTGGTGGCTGTCCGGCGGCCACGCCCAGACCATCATCCCGGCGCGCTTCACCCGGCGCCCGCGCGCGGCCTTCCGGCGCGAGCGCTGGAGCGCGCCCGACGGCGACTTCATCGACCTCGACTGGACCACCCACGCGGTCACGCCCGGCACGCCGCTGCTGGTGATGTTCCACGGCCTGGAAGGCAATTCCGGCAGCCACTACGCGCAGGCCATGATGCACGCGCTGGCCGCGCGCGGCTGGCAGGGCGTGGTGCCGCATTTCCGCGGCTGCTCGGGCGAACTCAACCTGGCGCCGCGCTTCTACCACTCCGGCGACGCGCAGGAGATCCGCTGGATCCTGGAGCGGCTGCACCGCGAATACTGCGCGCACGGGCGCCGGCTGCTGGCGGTGGGCATCTCGCTGGGCGGCAACGCGCTGCTGCGCTACCTGGGCGAGGAAGGCGGCGGCGCGCGCTTCGTCGATGCGGCCGCGTCGGTGTCGGCGCCGCTCGACCTGGCCGGCGGCGGCGCGGCGCTGTCGCAGGGCTTCAACATGCTCTACACGCGCATGTTCCTGCAGACGCTCAAGCGCAAGTCGCTCGACAAGCTGCGCCAGTATCCCGGCCTGTTCGACCGCGCCGCCATGCTGGCCAGCCGCGACCTGTACGCCTTCGACAATATCGTGACCGCGCCGCTGCACGGCTTCCGCGACACTGACGACTACTGGGCGCGCGCCTCCAGCAAGCCGGTGCTCGGCGCCATCGCCGTGCCCACGCTGGTGCTCAACGCGCGCAACGATCCCTTCCTGCCGGCGCGCTACCTGCCCGGCCCCGCCGACGTCGGCGCGCAGGTCCGGCTGGAGCAGCCGGCGCACGGCGGTCACGTCGGCTTCATGACGCCGCGCGAAGATCTGCTGCGGGCCTTGCCGGTGCTGCCGTATGCTGGCCATATCGAGTGGCTGCCGGCGCGCATCCTGCAATTCTTCGACAGCGTGGCATAGCCCCGCGGCCGGCGAGGCGCGCCACAGAGGAGACAAAGATCATGGACGAGACAGTCAAGCAAGCGATGGCCCGCTGGCCCAACGTACCCAACTGCTACGGCTGGCTGGCGCTGGACCGGCGCGGGCAATGGCGCATGCGCAACGAGTACGCCCAGCAGCACGGCCTGTCCGGCGACCCGATCCGGCACGAGGCGCTGGTCGCCTTCATCGAGCGCAACTACCAGCGCGACGAGCGCGGCGCCTGGTACTTCCAGAACGGGCCGCAGCGCGTGTTCGTGGCGCTGGCCTACGCCCCGTGGATCGTGCGGCTGCACCAGGGCCGGCTGCACACCACCACCGGCCGCGCGTTCGCGCTGCGCGGCTGCCTTGCCGACGAGCAGGGCAACGTGGTGCTGACCGGAGAGATCGAGGCAAGCGAGGCGGAAGGCGGCGGCGGCATCGCGGCCGCGCTGCTGCACGACCATGACCTCGACGCCTTCAGCAGCGTCTGCACCTGGCATGGCGAGGCCTGCGGCGGCGATCTCGGCGTGTTCCACTTCGACGGCGCCGACGTGCCGATCGAGCCGGTCGCGCAGGACGAAGTGCCGGTCCGCTACGGCTTCGTGCGCCAGCCGGCGCCGCCGGCGGGCGAAGCGGCGGCCTGAGTGACCTCCTGAACGGCCGCCTGAACGGCCGCCCGAACCGCGGCCGCGGCTAGTTCGGCATGCCCTTGTTGTCCTGCTTTTCCTCGCGGAACTGCCGCTCGAGCTGGTGCAGCCGCGCGTCCACCTCGGACAGCGTGTAGAAATCCCCGTCGCCGGCCTTGCGCGCGATCTGCAACTGCTCGATGGCGGCCTGGTAGGCGCCGTCGATGGCGTATTTCTCGGCCAGCGCCTGGTGCTGCTGCACGCGCCGGCCCTGGCCCGCGTAGGCGCGCGCCAGCATGTCCCACCACTCGGCGCGCGAGATGTCCTCGCGCGTGCGCTCGCGCAGGAAGGCCACCGCCTGGTCCAGCCGCCCCGCCCCCAGCAAGGTCGCCGCGTAGCTCACCGCCACCGCGTGCGAGAGCGGGAACGCCCTCATCGACGCCGCGGCCTGGTTGAGCGCATCCTGCGGCCGGCCCTGCGCGCGCGCCAGCTCGATCGCCATCACGTCCAGCATGGGGCTGCCCGAGGTCGCGCCGGGAATGGTGCCGTAGAGCCGGCGCGCCTCCGCCAGCGACTGCTCGGCGGCGGCGTTGCGGCCCAGGCGCTGGTCGGCAAAGGCCATGCCGTAGTACAGCGCCGGCACGCGCGCCGGCGCCGCCGAGGGCAGTTGCGCCTGCAGCGCGGCGCGCACGTTCTGCAGGTCGCTCGGCGTGGTTTCCTGGATGATGCGCGAGCGCACGCGCGCGAACTCGTACTCGGGCGTGCTGCCGACGTGGCGCACCGCCACGTGGCTGACGCGGTCCTGCATGTCGGCGATGCGCTCCGAGGTCAGCGGGTGGGTGCGCACATAGGCCGGCACCGAGTTTTCCGAGATGCCCATCACGCGCTGCAGGCGCTTGAAGAAGTCCGGCATGCCCTGCGGGTCGAAGCCCGCCGCGGTCATGATCTGGAAGCCCACGCGGTCGGCCTCGCGCTCGGCCCCGCGCGAGAACGACAACTGGTTGGCGACCGCCGCCGCCTGCCCGCCCATCGCCAGCGCCGAGGCCGCGTCGCCGCTCTTGGTGGCGGCCAGCCCGGCCAGCACCATCGACGCCAGCGAGATCCACATCGACTGGTCCTGCGAGGTGATGCCGCGCGCGATGTGCCGCTGCATCACGTGGCCGATTTCGTGGCCCAGCACCGAGGCCAGCTCCGACTCGGTCTCCGACTGCACCAGCAGGCCGGTATGCACGCCGATATAGCCGCCGGGCAGCGCGAAGGCGTTGATGGTGCGGTCGCGCACCGCGAACAGCTCGAAGCCGGTGGCGAAGGTGCCCGAGCCGGTCGAGCCCGAGATGTTCTGCCGGCGCGCCGCCTGCACCAGGCGGTAGCCGAGCGCGTTCAGGTAGTCGGCCAGCAGCGGGTCGACCACGTAGTCCGGATCGCGCCGGATGTCGCGCATGATGTGCTCGCCCAGGCGCCGCTCCATGTCGGGCGTCAGCGACGCCGTGGAAGGGTCGCCGAGGTCGGGCAGCTGCACGCCGCTGCCCTCCACCACGGTGTTGTTGGTGCGCAGCCCGAACTCGGACTTCTGCCCCGCCTTCACGCTGCGGTTCAGGTTGTCGTAGACCTGGTCGCTGCTGTCGCCGCCATAGACGGCGTCGGCGGCCGTGCGCGCCGGATCGTTGAGCAGCGCGCGCTGCTGCGGCCACGCGGGCAGGGCCACCGTCAGCGCCAGCAGCGCCGCGAGCGAGCGGCGCGCCAGGCTAGCCGAAGCGCGGGAAATGCGGGAAGCGGCGGCGCGGGCGTGCCGCGGATGCATCCCGGGCGATGTCGGGCAGGCCTGTCGGGCGGGCGAGGAGAGCGCTCCGCGGAGCGTTGGATTCTTGCGCATCTTGCTATGATAGCGGCCTCCGGAAACCATTCCCATCGGGCGCGCCCAAGGCGGGCCCGACAGGTCCCCGATGCCGCCCAGGCCGCGCGCCAACTGGCGCGGCGGGCCTCCGGCCAGTCCCCGGCATTGCCGCAACTCCCCTTCGATTCCCGCCCACGCCATGAGCCAGCTCACCCACTTCGATTCCGCCGGACAAGCCCATATGGTCGACGTCGGCGCCAAGGCGCACAGCCACCGCGTGGCCCTCGCCACCGGCACCATCACCATGCTGCCGGCCACCTTCGCGCTGGTGCGGAACGGCAACGCCAGGAAGGGCGACGTGCTCGGCATCGCCCGCGTGGCCGCCATCATGGCCACCAAGCGCACCTCCGACCTGATTCCGCTGTGCCATCCGCTGGCGCTCACCAAGGTGGCGGTGGACTTCGCCCTCGACGAGGCGGCCTCCGCCGTGCGCTGCACGGTGCGCGCCGAAACCCGCGGCCAGACCGGCGTGGAAATGGAAGCGCTGACCGGCGTGCAGGTGGCGCTGCTGACCATCTACGACATGTGCAAGGCGGTGGATCGCGGCATGGTGATGGGCAACGTGAAGCTGCTGGAAAAGCATGGCGGGAAGTCGGGGGATTGGGTGGCGGGCGGTTGAAGCGCGCCGGAACACGGTCCGACGCGTGGGATCACTCCCGCGCCGGCCATGTATCGTATCCGTTGCGTGCGCGTCTGGTTTTCTTACCGCGCATGACACGGTCTTACGGCCCGTGCCATTCCGCTGTAACAAGCGTAACGCCGCATTTCGCCAGCCGCGAGGCACGCGCCACATCGGGAAAATTGGTATTCAATGCAGTCAGGGAGCGCTGTTGCGCTACCCGCGGGGCGCGGCCCCGCATCAATCCAAGGTGAGCAAGATGAACGGGCGTAGGGTTGGCCAGATAGTGCTGGTGTTGGCGGCGCTGGGTGCGAGCGGAGCCGCTTTGGCGGCCCGCGGCGGCGGGTGGCACGGCGGCGGCGGATGGCATGGGCATGGGGGAGGATGGCACGGCGGGTGGCATGGCAACGTGGGCGTCGTGATCGGCCCCGGTTTTGGCTATGGCTACGGCTGGGGCTACCCGTATCCGTACTACGCTCCGCCGTATTACTACCCGCCGGTGGTCGCGGTGCCGTCAGCGCCGCCGCAATACATCGAGCAGGGCCAGGACGGCCCGGTCGACATGGGAGGCGGCGCGGGCGCCGCCGCGCCGGCGCCCGAGCAGGCGTTCTGGTATCACTGCAGCCAGCCGGACGGCTACTACCCGTACATCAAGGCGTGCCCGGGCGGCTGGCAGAAGGTCCCCGCCCAGCCCCCGGCCTGACGCGATGCCGCTGTGGCATGCGACGACGCGCGGCACCGCCGGTGGCCGCGCGAGACGATTTGTTGACCAGTATCGAGGTACCCAGATGAAAGCGTTCACCCGCCCGGGCCTGTGCAGGCGGCCCGTTCTGCTGGCTTTGCCCCTGGCCGCGCTGGCGCTGGCCGGCTGCGCCGTGATGCCCAGCGGCCCGAGCGTGATGGTGCTGCCGGGCACGGGCAAGAATTTCGACCAGTTCCGGGCCGACGACTATAGCTGCCGCCAGTTCGCCTTCGGGCAGGTCGGCGGCGTCACCGCCAACCAGGCCGCCACCGGCAGCGCGCTCGGCAGCGCGGCCGTCGGCACCGCGCTCGGCGCGGCCGCCGGCGCGGCGTTCAACGGCGGCTCCGGCGCGGCCGTGGGCGCCGGCGTGGGCCTGCTGACGGGCGCCGCCGTCGGCGCGGGCAATGCGCAGGCGTCCGGCTACGGCAGCCAGCGCCGCTACGACGCGGCCTACGTGCAGTGCATGTACGCCAGCGGCCACCGTGTGCCGGTCTATGGCCAGATGATGTCCTCGTCCCCGCGGCCGCCGGCGCCGACCTACTACTATCCGCCTCCGCCGCCGGGCTACGCGCCCCCGCCGCAGTAAGCGGCGCCTGGCCGCCACGCTGGTCCCCGCATCCCGCGCACGCGCCGGCCCCGAGGCCGGCCGCGGCGCGGGATGTGTCTATGCGGGGCCATCCTCCGCATCGTCCTGCGCATCATGGGCCGGCGCCGGGCCGGGCCACGCCTTGCTGCGCGCCTCGGCCCAGTCGCAGAATTCCCGCGGCCGCGCGGCCGCGTCCACGCCGGCGCAGGCACGCGCCACCTCGGCGAACTGCCGGGCCTCGTCGCCGGCGTAATAGAAGCGCAGACGCTCGAGCCACGCACGGCCCTGCACGGGGTCGCCGGTCAGCGCGAGCAGCCACGCGGTGCGCGCGATCAGCGTCGGCGTGGGCAGCAGGTGGACCGCGGCGATATGCGGGCCGAGCAGTTGCGCGGCGTTGGCCGCGGTGATGACCGCATCCTCGGCCGCGTCGGACTCGGCCGCCTGGCGGAACCACCGCTGCGGCATGGGCAGCGCGGCCCGGTGCCCGGTGCGCGCATACTCGCGCGCCTCGGCGCGGCGAAAATCCATCCACATGGTCGCGAGCACGGTGGCGGACACACCGGCGAAGACCAGGCCCGCCAGCACCGCCGCCGCGCGCGGCAGCCGCGCATGGCCGAAGCCGGACGGCTCCAGCCAGCCCAGCATGAAGCAGAACGGCAGCAGGAAATACAGGTAGTGCAGCGGGTACTCCAGCATCGAATGCGCGCCCAGCATCGCCAGCCACGTCAGCACGAGGACGGTCTGCGCGCGCTCCGGCGCGTCGCCGCGCCACAGGCGCCGGTAGACCACGCGGCCCAGCCATGCCAGCAGCGACAGCAAGGCGCCGGCCGCGCCCACGATGCCGGTCTTGGCCAGCAGATCCAGCACGGCATTGTGGGCATGCAGCGACATCTCCACCCTGACGCCGACCTGCGCCATCTGCTGGAACTGCGCCCAGCCGAACTCGCCCCAGCCCACACCGAACCACGGATGCGCGCGGAACATCGCCCACGCATGCGCCCACAGCGCGCCGCGCGCCGAAAGCTGGTCGGCGCCCTGCAACTGCGCCACCGTGTCGAATAGCCGCCAGCCCATCGCCTGACCCGCGCTCTTGATCGCGGGCTGCAGGACCAGCAGCATCGCCACCATCGCCACCGCGGCGAACACCAGCCCGGCCGGGCGGCGCATCGGGTTGGGCCCGCGCTGCCGCACGCCAGCACCGGCGCCCTGCCCCCGCGCCAGCCACGCCGCCACCAGCGCATAGGCCGCGGCCAGACCCACGTGCAGCACGCCCGTGCGCGAACCCGACAGCACGATGCCGCTCTCCAGCAGCAGCACCGCCGCCAGCCACGCCGGCGCGCGCAGCCAGCCACGCGCGGCCAGCCACACCGCCGCCGCCAGCGCCAGCCCCTCGACCGTGGCCTGGTGATTGGGCTGGTTCAGGTTGCCCCACAGGCGACGGTTGTCATCGTAGAAATAGGTCGACACCAGCCCAAACGTATCCGGCTCCAGGCCGAAGACCTGCACCCACTGCGCCAGCGTGCCCAGCAGCCCGGCCACCAGCCACGCAGTGGCCAGCGTATCGGCCAGCGCCTGCCGCTCCTGCGCGGACGCCGCCCGGCCCTGCCGCCACGCCGCCCACATCACCGCGGCGGCCAGCGCCAGCGTCAGCTCGGTGATCAGCCGGCTACCGGGGACATCGGCCATGCCGGCGAGGCCCTGCGCAATGCCGGTGGCGATGAGCCAGAGCGGGAAGAGAATGATCCAGGGGAATCGGGCCGGCTCCGCCCGACCGGCGAGGCCGCCAGCCTGCCGGGGCGTCACGGCCCCCAGCACGATCACGGCAAGCGCGAACAACAGCGCGGCAGTCCATTCGCCATAGAAAGTGGCAAGCGGAAGCGTGTGTCGTGAGACCAGCAGGGGCACGACGAGCGTGGCAGCGAGGAAACTGAGGGGAATGGCTGACCGAGAGGGCAGCATGCGGGTGCCTTGTTATGCCAGGTTGGCAAAAGGCGGATGATAGCTTGGGGGATGGGAAAAGAAAAAGCGCCCGGAGGCGCTTTTTCTACAGACGCTGCGCGACTTAGGCAGCAGCAGCGGTACGGCAGTTCGCGGGCCGGACGTTGTTGGGCAGCGTGTCGCCAGCGGCGCCGCACTTCCATTGGCCCGACCAATCGGTATTCGCTGCAGCCGAGATGTCATAGGTGGTCGGAGTTGCGCCGCCATTCACTGGCGTCAGGGTCAGCGTACCATTATTGGTACCCGACGTCGCGGTGAACGTGATCGTAATAACACCTGTGGCGGAAGTTTCGATCTTGGCAACGTTCTCCGTTGCGCCGGGGAATTTGTAACCAGTAGCATTCACGCCGGCATCGTCAAAAACACTAGTCATGGCGGTAGGTCCCTTGCTTTGGTACGTTTCCGCGATGGCAGTCTTATCTGCAGCAGCCATTCCCAAGCCCTCGGACACACGCGCACGACGCGTGTAATCCTGATACTGCGGAATCGCAATCGCCGCCAGGATACCGATAATCGCAATCACGATCATCAGTTCGATCAGCGTAAAGCCCTTCTGGACACGACGGCCCAGTTTCTTCAGTTGAACCCGTTGTTGCATGATTGACCCCTCGAAGGAATTTTGGATACAAATAGAAACATCTTGTTTCATGTGATGCTGCACAATCTTTAGCAGTTTGCGTGCCAGCCCGGCGCCCCTTGAACTCACGTTGGCAGGTGACAATTTTCGCCACTTCAGAGCACTCCTAGCTTTGACAGCGCGCAAATTTTGTCACTTGCGATGACGCAGGCAGTCAGTAAACCGAGGGTTCCGCTTAATTCAGTACGAAAGCACACTGAATTCACAACCAGATTCCTGTCTCGGAAAACGCAACGGGCGGCCCCAGGGCCACCCGTCCCGCGGTGCGACAAGAGCACCGCCCTGCCTGACCGCGATCCCGCCCTTGCGAGCGGGACCGGCATCAGGCCGTCACGCCGGCTGTGCCGCGCGCTTCTGCATCAGCTTGCCGATCACCACCACCAGCGCGGCGCCGACGATGCCGAACACCAGGTGTGCGTGCGGCACGTGCATTTCGAACCAGGCGGAGTCGACCGGGTCGCTCACCAGCATTTCGCCGGCGAGGTAGCCCAGCAGCGCGGCGCCCAGCACGATGATGATGGGGAAGCGGTCCATGACCTTGAGCAGGATGGTGCTGCCGAACACGATCAGCGGGATGGACAGGCCCAGGCCCAGCACCAGCAGCATCAGCTGGCTGCCTTCCGGCCCCTTCTGGGCGGCGGCGGCCACGGCGACCACGTTGTCGAGCGACATCACGAGGTCGGCGATCAGGATGGTGCGGATCGCGGCCCAGATATTTTCCTTGGCGGCGTGGCCTTCTTCCTCGTCGTCGCCGGTCAGCAGTTGCACGCCGATGTAGACCAGCAGCGCGGCGCCGACGATCTTGAGGTACGGCAGGCTCAGCAGCTTGACCGCGGCCACGGTCAGGATCACGCGCATGACGATGGCGGCGGCGCTGCCCCAGAAGATCGCCTTCTTCTGCTGCGCGGGCGGCAGGTTGCGCGAGGCGAGCGCGATCACCACGGCGTTGTCGCCGGAGAGCACGATGTTGGTCAGGATGATGGATCCCAGCGCGATCCAGAATGCGGTGGAGGACAACAATTCCACGGTAAAGCTCCTCGAGTTTCTTGAATTATGGTTCGAACGCCGCATGGCGACGGGCGATGCGCAACCGATGATGTTCAGCCAACGACAAAATTCGGATGTCTGATTTTTCAGACATGAGATTTACCGTATCAAGCTTTCGATTCGGTTTCAATCGCCTTCCCGCTCGCCTCGGGAGATACCCTAGGTTCCTGGCGTCCCAGAATGACGCGCCCCCGCACGAAGGCGGGGGCATCGGTGGCTGGCGGCGCGGCTGCCCTGGGGCAACCGCGCGCCGGCCCGGTAATTCTCCCGCCCTCGCGGGCGAGATTCACCAGACAGCGGCGATTACAGGATCGACTTGAGCAGGCGGCCCATTTCCGACGGATTCTTGGTGACCTTGATGCCGCAGGCTTCCATGATTTCCAGCTTGGCCTGCGCCGTGTCGGCACCGCCCGAGATCAGCGCGCCGGCGTGGCCCATGCGCTTGCCCGGAGGCGCGGTCACGCCAGCGATGAAGCCGACCACCGGCTTCTTCATGTTGTCCTTGATCCATTGCGCGGCGTTGGCTTCGTCCGGACCGCCGATTTCGCCGATCATGACCACGGCGTCCGTTTCGGGATCGTCGTTGAACATCTTCATGATGTCGATGTGCTTCAGGCCATTGATGGGGTCGCCACCGATGCCCACTGCCGACGACTGGCCCAGGCCCAGCGCGGTCAGCTGGCCCACGGCTTCATAGGTCAGCGTGCCCGAGCGCGACACCACGCCGATGCGGCCCTTGCGGTGGATGTGGCCCGGCATGATGCCGATCTTGATTTCGTCCGGCGTGATCAGGCCAGGGCAGTTCGGTCCGAGCAGCAGGGTCTTCTTGTTGCCCTTACGCATCTTGTCCTTGAGCTCCATCATGTCGCGCACGGGGATGCCTTCGGTGATGCAGACCACCAGGTCCAGGTCGGCGTCGACGGCTTCCCAGATCGCGGCGGCGGCGCCCGCGGGCGGCACGTAGATCACGGAAACGGTGGCGCCGGTGGAGTCCTTGGCGTCCTTCACGCTGGCGTAGATGGGAATGCCTTCGAAGTCTTCGCCGGCCTTCTTCGGGTTCACGCCCGCCACGAAGGCGTTCTTGCCGTTGGCGTAGTCGCGGCAGCCACGGGTGTGGAACTGGCCGGTCTTGCCGGTGATGCCCTGGGTGATGACCTTGGTGTCTTTGTTGATCAGAATCGACATGCTGTAATCCTTTGCTTGGCTCGTAGCAGCGCGGGGCCAGGCCCGGCGCGCCGCTCGCGTTCGCGTTTTGTTGGCGTTCGTGCGTCTTGGCTTACTTGCCCGCGGCCGCGGCCACCACCTTCTGGGCGGCCTCTTCCATGGTGTCGGCAGCGATGATGGGCAGGCCCGAGTCGGCCAGCATCTTCTTGCCGATCTCTTCGTTGGTGCCCTTCATGCGCACGACCAGCGGCACGGACAGCGACACGGCCTTGGAAGCAGCGATCACGCCTTCGGCGATCACGTCGCAGCGCATGATGCCGCCGAAGATGTTGACCAGGATGGCCTTCAGGTTCGGGTTCTTCAGCATCAGCTTGAAGGCTTCGGTCACCTTCTCGGTGGTGGCGCCGCCGCCCACGTCGAGGAAGTTGGCCGGCTCGCCGCCGAACAGCTTGATGGTGTCCATCGTGGCCATCGCCAGGCCGGCGCCGTTCACCAGGCAGCCGATGTTGCCGTCCAGCGAGATGTAGGCCAGGTCGAACTTGGAGGCTTCGATTTCGTTGGCGTCTTCTTCGTCCAGGTCGCGGTAGGCGACGATTTCCGGGTGGCGGAACAGGGCGTTGGAGTCGAAATTGAACTTGGCGTCGAGCGCGATCACCTTGCCGTCGCCGGTCAGGATCAGCGGGTTGATTTCCGCCAGCGATGCGTCGGTTTCCCAGAACGCCTTGTACAGGCCTTGCAGGGCCTGGCGGGCTTGCGCCACGCTCGCGTCGGGCACGCCGATCTTGCGCGCGATGTCGTCGGCATCGGCGTCGGCCAGGCCGGTGGCCGGGTCGATGATCAGGGTATGGATCTTTTCCGGGGTGTGGGCAGCGACTTCCTCGATGTCCATGCCGCCTTCGCTGGAGGCCATCAGGGCCACCTTCTGCGACACGCGGTCCACCACCAGCGAAACGTACAGTTCCTTCTTGATGTCAGCGCCTTCTTC
>Ga0255338_1002546_pt1 | contig 25933 bp, 28 predicted proteins | sample MeOH1_35cm_T4_19_FD_203715 | JGI IMG/M metagenome (GOLD analysis project Ga0255338, IMG submission 203715) | Sandy soil microbial communities from University of British Columbia, Vancouver, Canada - MeOH1_35cm_T4_195 | ecosystem: Engineered > Artificial ecosystem > Sand microcosm > Unclassified ...
CAAGACCCGCTTCGGCAAGGTCTTCTACGGCTGCACCAACTACCCCAAGTGCGACTACACCGCCTGGGACAAACCCGTCCCCGTCACCTGCCCCGCCTGCAAGAACCCCAGCATGGGCGAGAAGACACGCAAGCCCCGCGGCAAGGACCCCATCCAAGTCCTCATCTGCCCCAAGTGCCAGCATGAAGAGCCGATGGGCTGAGTATCGGGTGAGTTACAACAAGAAATCTCGCACCGATAAGTGATGCGAGTTGGTTGCTAGTCTCCCCTGCGCTGAGTTGATCTCCATCAATTCTGCATCAACAAAGGAGAACTGATGAACGTAACGGAAATCTTTACGCCGAGCGACTACCCAACACACACATATGTTAGACGTGACGAGGATCGTATCGAGGAGCGGTTGCGCCAGGCCTTAGACACCCCAGGTGAAGTTGTTTCCATTTCAGGGCCCTCAAAATCTGGCAAGACCGTGCTTATAGAAAAAGTGGCCGGACGAGAAAACCTAATTACTGTGACCGGGGCAGGTATTTCTGATGCGAATCAAATTTGGGATCGTGCCCTCGATTGGATGGGCGCCCCCACACAGATTGCTGAAACTGGGACTGCCACTTCCACGACAACTTCATCAGGAGGTTTGAGTGGCAATCTTGGTCTCCCTCTAGTTGGCTCTGTCACATTACAAGGGAATCTTGCTGGCAGCACTGCTCGTGCTGACGCAACGGCTGAGACAAGGGTAAGAACCGGAATGGCGCAAGTAGTTAGGGAAATTGGAAATAGTGCATTTGTTTTATTGATTGATGACTTTCATTACATGCCGACTGGCATCCAAGCCGAAGTGGCAAAGCAAATTAAAGAAGCGGCGCGTCAAGGTGTGAAAATATGTACCGCATCCGTTCCCCATCGCTCTGATGATGTGGTGCGTAGCAACCCTGAGCTACGTGGCCGAGTAAGAACTGTTGACACAAAACCATGGACTCTTAGGGACCTATTGAAAATCGCAACCCTCGGCTTTCCTAAATTAGGTATCAATGTGCCTGAAGCTACCTTAAATAAATTTGCTACCGAAGCTTCGACATCACCACAATTAATGCAAGCCATATGTTTACAATCTTGTTTTACAATAAATCTTCGAGAAACTAAACCTTTGCTTCTGGATCGAGATTTTTCGGAAGAAGAAATCCGCCAATCTCTTGAAGAAACCTCCACACGAACTGATTTTGCATCTTTGCTTCGAAGCATGCATGCTGGCCCAAAAATTCGTGGCACAGAACGGAAAGAGTTCCAGCTATCAGATGGCAGCAGAGGTGATGTCTATCGTGCCTTGCTAATCGCTTTGAAAGAAAACCCTGCGACACTTAGCTTTCAATGGAATGAGCTTTCTCGACGCGTTTCCGCCGCATGCCGACCTGATGCTCCCCAGGCTGCTAGCCTCTCACAAGCCTGTGGTCAGATTGCAAGAATGGCCAAGGAAATGTATCCAACACAACGAGTAGTTGACTGGGAGGGGGATCCAGTAAACATCTTGAGCATTGAAGATCCATATTTTTTGTTTTATCTTCGCTGGTCAGACAAACTCGCTTCCATGGCAAGATTTTGAATTTTTTAGAGTTAAAGATCAGTAATACCCGCATGTCGCTCCTTGGCCATAACATCCAGCTTGAATCCCTTTGGGGGCCTCCACTGAAAAAGAAATACGTAAGCGGAGGACAGCGGAGGGGTGGAGGACAACGGAGAACGACTGGGTTCGCCGACCGCTTTTACTCCGCTCTCCTCAGCGTCTCCGCTCCCCTCTGCTTTCTATAATTCAGTTCTCAGTGTTCATCGTTGTATTTGAACCAGCGATGCACGGTGATGAACGGTGATAGGCACCACCCGTCTTTCATCGCTGTCCATCACTGTTCATCACCGGTTTCCAAAGCCTTGAGATAATCCAGCCATGCTCCATGACGTTCCCTCCTTCCTCGCCTACTGGCGCAACGCGCGGTCCCGCACGGTGCGGGTGCTGGAGGTGCTGGCGTCGGAGGATCTGGAGTGGGCGCCGATGCCCGGGGCCTTCACCTTCGGCGACTTGTTCCGCCACCTGGCGGGGCTGGAGCGCTTCATGTACGCGGAGAACGTGCAGGGCCGCCCCAGCGTGTACCCGGGCCACGGGGTGGAGTTGGCCTCGGGCCTGGACGGGGTGCGCGCCTATGTGGACTCCTGCCACGCCGAAGCCATGGCCATTTTCGGCGTCCTCACCGACGCCGACCTGCTGGCCCCCTGTGTGAACCCGGCCGGTGCCCAGATGGCCACCTGGAAGTGGCTGCGGGCCATGGCCGAACACGAGGCCCACCACCGCGGCCAGCTCTACCTCATGGCCAGCCTCCGTAGCCGCACCGTGGCCCCCCTCTTCGGCCTCACCGAAGAACAGCTCGCCGCTGCATCCAAGGCGAAATGCTGAATTAGCCACGGATTCACACGGATGGACACGGATTAAAAAATTTAACCGGTGATGCACGGTGATGAACGGTGATGGGGCGCCGCGTGTTTCCTGGTCAGCGGCGAGGTCCAAGGATAAAGGATCAGATGAAGCGGAGGACAACGGAGGAGCTGAGGAAAGCGGAGTAAGACGGATTCGTTATCTGCTTTTCTCCGCTCTCCTCTGCCACTCCGCTTCCCTCCGCTTATTGATGCTTTTCAGCCCGGGACTACGCCCGGCTTGGCCCGAACCCCGCACCTACAGGATGGCCATGAGCAGCCGCTTGAGCTGGTCCAGGTGCAGGAGGTCGTGGCCGGCGAGCATGGGCAGGACCTGGCCCAGGGATTCGGGACCGCGCTCGCTGTGCTGGCCGGCGCGGGCGAGGTCCTGGGGCGTCAGGCTCTGCCACAGGCGCAGGTTGTGGGGGCGCAGGGCGCGGAACTGCTCGACGAGCTCCCGGGGGTCGCGCTCGTTGTAGCGCTGGCCCACCACCCACTGATCCTGGTCCATCACCTGCATGGGCGGGTTCTCTTCGCACAGGATGAGCCGGGTGCGGTAGCCGTAGACCCACTCGCAGTCGCAGAGGTGGCCGATGACTTCGCAGGGCGTCCACTTCCCCGCGATGGGCCGGGTCTGCATCCGCTTCCCAGCATGGTCCCGGACGAGGCCCGCCAGCACAGCGCCCGTCGTGCCGAGCACCTCGAGCGGATCCCGGTCCCCCAGGAACCCCAGCACCTTCTTCCGGTAGGCGGCAGTGGCTTCCTGCGGATTCTCGATGGTCGCCATGGTGTCCTCCTTGCGGGTGGGGACCGAGCCTACCCAGGAATGAAGGCTCGCGGAAGGGGCGCCGAGTCGTCCAAAAGCTGAAGCAGCCACCGATAAAAAGATCTTTCAGCCGCTGATTCCAGTGATGACGGTGATTGCGCGCCGCGAACTCCCCGCATGGGCCCGCCGGAGGCGGCTTCCGGCTTGGCCGGAAGGGAGGCGGGGGCGCCGCCGCCGTGCCTTTTGGGAGCACGGCAACGGCGCCCCCGCCTCCGCCCAGGCTGCCTGGAGCAGGAATCACTGGAATCAGCGGCAAAAAATCGTTTGAGACCAAGCACCGCGCTCCACGCCGGTTCAGGGAAGAGATCTTTTGCCGGGGATACACGGGGATGGACGGGGATGAAGTGCTCCCGCTCTCATCCCCGTCCATCCCCGCTCATCCCCGGCAGATGCTTTTGATCTCTTCCATCCCAGCACCCCACGGTCGATTCCTTGGCTTTCCCGCTCTCCCGGACCCATGCTTGGTCCGCGATCGGTCCAAGGAGGCTGCCATGCCCACGACCATGCTCAAGGAATTCCTCACCAAGAACGGAGTGGCCCACACGGTCATCCCCCACGCCCTGGCCTTCACGGCCACCTCGGTGGCGGGGGCCGCGCACATCAAGGGCAAGGAGATGGCCAAGACGGTGGTGGTGAACCTGGATGGCCACCTCGCCATGGCGGTGGTGCCCGCCGACCGGAAGGTGGACCTGGAACGCCTGCGCGTGGCCGCCGGGGCCGTTTCCGCCGAGCTGGCCGACGAGCGCGAGTTCATGGGCGATTTCCCGGAGTGCGAACCCGGCGCCATGCCGCCCTTCGGGAACCTGTACGGCATGGCGGTCTACGTGGAGCCGCACCTGGCGGCCGACCCGGAGATCGCCTTCAACGCCGGCTCCCACACCGAGCTGATCCGCATGTCCTACAAGGACTTCGAGCGTCTGGCCCACCCCAAGCTCGTGGACATGTAGGGCCCCCGCAGACAGGTAGGCCCCGGCCCGGCGGGTTACCATCCCGTCATGTGGCCGGTGCTGATGCTCTTCCTTCTGCCTGTCGGGGGCGGCATCCCCGCTGGGGTGCTGCTCGCCCGGTCCAAGGGGCTGGCGTGGCCCACCACCGCCGGGCTGTACTTCGCGTCGGATGTGCTCCTGGCTCTCGCCTTTGAGCCGATCCTCCGGCTGCTCGTGCTCCTCGCGGGGAAAGTCCCCTTCCTGGCCCGGTTCGGCGCCGCGCTGAAGGCGGCCATGGCCCGCAGCGCGGCCCACCTCGGCGGCACCGGCGCGGGCCCCTTCGCGCTCGTCATGATCGCCTTCGGCGTGGATCCCATGACCGGGCGCGCCTCGGCGCTGGCCGCAGGGCATGGCTTCGTGATGGGCTGGGTCTTCGCCATCACGGGCGACATGCTCTACTACGCCGTCATCGCCATCACGACCCTGCGCCTGAACGCCTACATCCGCGACCCCAACACCACGATGTGGATCGTCCTCGGCGCGATGATCATCGTGCCCATGCTGGTCCGCTATTTTCGCTCCGCAGCCGCGCCCCGGCCGTAGGGCTGCCCTGCGTAGCCCCGGGGCGACTGGGCGCGACTGTTCTGGGATACTCGCCTGGATGTCCCCTCCAGCCGCGAGTCCTCCGCAGCCTCCGGCCGCCCGGCCGCTGGTGGTCCTGCTGCCCGGCCTGGACGGCACCGGGCTCATGTTCGGGCCGTTCGTGGAGGCCCTCGGGCGAGCCGCCTTCGAAGCGCGGGTGGTGCGCTACCCGGTGGCCCTGACGTCGTACCCGGCCTGCATCCACTTCGCCCGGACGCTGCTGCCCCGGGACCGGCCCTTCCTCCTGCTGGGGGAATCCTTCTCAGGCCCCGTGGCGCTGGCCCTGGCAGCAGAGAAGCCGGAGAATCTGGTGGGCCTGGTGCTCTGCGGCACCTTCGCCCGGAACCCCCGGCCCGGCCTGCGTTGGCTGGCGCCGCTGCTCGGCATCCTGCCCGGCCGCCTGCCGCTGTTCCTGATCCGGTTCCTGCTGCTGGGCCGCTGGGCCACGGAGCCGCTGATGGAACAGGTGCAGGCTCTGCTCCCCCAGGTACCCGCCGGCAGCCTGAAAAGCCGGCTGCGGTCGGTGGTGGCCGTGGACGAGACGCCCCTGCTGGCCCCCCTCCGCGTGCCCACCCTGGCCCTCGTCGCCGCCCACGACCGGCTGGTGCCCCCGGCGGCCACTGAGTGGCTCCGCGCCAACCTGCCCAACCTGGACATCATGCGGCTCCAGGGCCCCCACTGGCTGCTCCAGACCCGCCCCGATGCCGCCGCAAAGGCCATCCGCGACTTCCTGGACCGCCTTCCGAAGCCTCAGCCCATCCCGCTGGAATCCTTGGCGGCGGCAGAGACGGACCAGCCAAGGTAGGGGATACTCCCCCCATGCCGCCCCTCGCCCGCCCCGCGTTCCGCTGGTCCATCCTCATCGGGCTCTGGGCCCTGGTGGGCGCGGTGCTGTGGATCCTGCTGGTGCAGGTCTTCCTACTGGCCCTGAATCCCTTCTGCCACCTGCAGCGGCCGGGGGCCGCCTACGTCCAGGTGCGCAGCGTGGACCGGGATGCGGACAGCCAGATCACCGACTTCGTCACGGTGAAGCACGGCGACGCCGAGCGGGTGCTGCGCCTGTCCAAGGCCGAGGCGGAGGAGCTGCGCCCGGACGATGAGGTGTGGATCCTCGATGCCTGGTACGCAGATGGCCTGCGCCCCACCCAGTTCCGCCTGACGCTCCTGCGCCTGCTGCTGGAGTACCCGGCGCTCCTGCTGCTGCCCGCCGCCTGGGGCCTCTGGCGCGTGCGGAAGGCGCAGCGAAAGGCCGACGCCGCTCCGCCCCCGCCCGTGCGCCGCACCTTCACCGATGACTTCCACCTGCGGGCCCAGCGCTTCGCGAAGCCGGAGGCCACCGATGTCGAAAGGTCCACCGACCAAGCGGATCAGCCACCGATGAACACTGATGAACACCGATGAACACCGATGAACACCGATGAACACTGATTTAAAAACTTATCAGAGTTAAAGAGATCGGTTCAAAAGTTGGAATGGCAGAGGCACAGAAAAGGGCTTGGATCCACAGATTCCACAGATCCACACAGATTAGAACGGAAGCTGCATTCCATTTTGGGGAGTGTGCTTCGTGAGCACGGGCTCCAGTGGGGGCGGTATCCATCTGTGGAATCTGTGAAATCTGTGGACCCAGCTTCTGGTCTTTATAAGCCTCGCTGAGGTTCGCCGATACTGCAGGCGCTACTTCTCGGGCTTGGGGGTCCAGAAGGCGGGGTCGCTGGCGAGGACGCCGGGGCCGGGGTAGCTGAGCTTGGGGTTGAAGGCGAAGAGCTGGTTCTCCACGCCGTTGACCGTATCCATGAAGGTCTTCTGCATGGCTTTGCGGCCCTCCTCACCCAGGGCCTCCAGGAAAGCCTTGTTGGCGGTATCCATGGCATCCATGTCCGCCAGGGACTTCATGGGGCGCAGCACCACGAAGGTGGGCGACCAGGTGCCCGCCTCCACCTCGTAGAACGCGAAGGAGGCTGGGAAGTGGCTCTTCTCGTAGGCGGCGACCGCCATCTTCACGCCGTCCTCGAAGGCCTTGCCCATGCCCTGCTTGACGCGGAAGGTGCGCACCCGCATGTACCGCATCTTGCCGATCTCCACGGGCGGCCCGTAGCTCAGGTCCTTGCGGTAGGAGCCCAGGAAGCTGCGGGTGCCGCTGAGGTGTTCTCCGTCCTGCTGGGAGATCGCATCGATCTCCTTCTTCAGGGCGGGGTTGTTGTCCATCTCGTTCTGCTTGGCTTCCCAATCGGCGTACGACCCGTAGCCCATGATGAACCAGGCCTCGGAGGGCCCCGTCAGCGAGCTCATGCCCAGGTAGTGATCCGCGGACTTGCCCTTGGCGAGCACGCGGCCCCAGGCGGACTCCGTGGCCGCGTGGGCCGCGCCATGACCCGGCTTGACCTCCTCCCGGAAGAACATCATGAGCGGGGGGGGCGGCATGGGGCCACTCTGCGCCAGCAGGGCCGGGGCCACGAGGAACGCCAACCGGAAGCACAGGGAAGAGGAGAAGAGGGACTGCTGCATGGAAGCCCACCTCCAGAGGGCGGATCCGAGCGTAGTCTCCATCCATTGTCCGTACCTAGTAATTTTTATGTTGTAACACCATGTTTTAATCTGTTTAATACAATAATAAACCTGATGGTATCTAGCTTTTGATCTGGAGATTGGCCGCTGTCCAGGCCCGGCGGAGCTGGCCCCGGAGGCGCTCGATCGCCGGGGGGTGAGCGGTCTTGTCGCCGTAGAGGTGGTACTCGCTGGCGGGGGTGGGGACAAGGTCGCGCAGGCGGGAACCGTACTTCGCCTGGAGCAGGGTCAGGATCTGCTCGTAGCGCCACAGGGCCTCGTAGCGGACCGGCTCGCGCCACACCTCGCGGGGCCCCAGGCGGATCACCAGCTCCTCGCCCTCTTGGTCCCAGACCAGGTCCAGAGCGGGCTCCGGCAGGTCGGGCAGCTGGCTCGCCAACCGCAGCTTCAGGCGGTTGAAGCGCTCCCGGCCGTTCTCGATCTGGCCGATGTAGGTCCGCTCCCCGGGGGACGACTGCGCGGCGTGCGCCCGCCACTGCTCCAGCGTGGGGTAGGGCAGCACGGCCAGCATGGGCCGATCCGCGGAGCCATGCTCGCCGGGGCACTGGCAGTCCTGCAGGACATCGTAGAGCTCGGTCCAGCCCGCCTCGAAAGTGCCCGTCCAGCCACAGGTGGGGCAGGTGAGGGGGCGGGTCCTCCAGTCGCCGAAGTAGTCCAGGATGAGCGCGGCCACGGGGCCTCCAGGGATGCAGATTCCAGTCTTCCTGCAGCCCCTGGACAGTCCCTGTCTAGTTCAAGTTCCTTCCGACTTGCCGACTTCCGACGATCGGAAGCTCCGGTACAGCAGCAGGTCGTAGAGGATCTTCAACCCTCCGGCAATGAGGAAAGGGGCCCCGGCCAGGGCGGGCACGGCCAGCAGGGGCCCCGCCAGCACGGGCGAAATGGCGGCGCCGGTGGTGCGGGCGATACCCGTGACACCGGCGGCGGCGGAACGCTCGTCCGGGGCCACCACGGCCATGGTGTAGGCCTGGCGGGTGGGCACGTCCATCTGGGAGATGCTGAACCGCAGCAGCAGCATGGCGACGGCCAGCGGCAGGTTCGGCATGAGGGGCACCAGGATCAGCAGCACGTTCGAGGGGATGTGGGTGAAGACCATGGTGCGGATGAGCCCGATCTTCCCCGCCAGCTTCACCGCGTAGAGGCTGGAGAGGCCCGCCAGCACATTGGCCGCGAAGAAGATGGAGCCCAGGGCCCCCGGCGCCACGCCGAACTTCACGTGGAACCAGTAGGCCACGATGCTCTGGATGACGAAGCCCCCTGCGAAGGCATCCAGGGAGAACAGTGCCGATAGCCGCAGCACCACGCCCCTGGAGGCGTGCAGACCCCAGCGGCTCGCGTGGGCGGCCGCGGGCGGCGCCTCCACGGCTGGCGACATCCGCGTGAAGAGCACCGCGAGGAGCAGCCCCACGGCGGCGTAGGCGAAGACCAGCACCCGGTAGCTGGCCACGGGGGAGTGGCCCGCAGCCTGGAGGGCCTGGGCGGACCAGCCCCCGGCCAGGGCCCCCAGGGCGGTGGCGAACGAGCCGGTGAGGTTGTACCAGGCGAAGACGCCCGTGCGGCGCGCTTCGGGCAGCACCTGGGAGAGGGCAGCCTGCTCGATGGCCAGGAAGGGCCCCACCTCGTTGCCCGAGGGGCTGATGACGCCGAAGGTGGCCGCCAGCACCAGCACAGTGAAGTCGCCGCTGAGGGCGAAGGGGATGCCCGCGGCCACCATGAGGGCCGCGCCCAGCAGCAGCATCTTCTTCCGGCCCAGGCGGTCGGCGTGGAGGGTGATCCAGAGCGAGATGAGCGTGTCGCCCACCAGGGTGAGCGTGAGCAGCAGGCCGATGCGCCCCTCGCTGAAGCCCAGGCCCGCCAGATAGAGCACCAGCACCACGGACAGGAATCCGTACGAGAACATCCGCGCCGCCCGCGTCCCGAAGAGCAGCCGGCCATCCGGGCCCAGACTCGGTTCTCGGTGAGCATTCGAGGGCATGGGGTCTCCCGGGAGTCCCCCACTGTACCCTTGCCCGAGCCACGATCGGCAGCTAGGGTCTCCCCATGCTCCAGGATGTCCCCTCCTTCCTCACCTACTGGCGGAACGCCCGCGGCCGCACGGTGCGGGTGCTGGAGGCCCTGCGGCCCGAGGATCTGGAGTGGGCGCCGGCGCCGGGAGCCTTCACCTTCGGCGACCTGTTCCGGCATCTGGCCGGCCTGGAGCGCTTCATGTACGCGGAGAACGTGCAGGGCCGGACCGTGGCGCCCCTCTTCGGGCTCACCGAGGAAGAAGTTGCGGCGAGATCGACCCCCGGCGGGAGAGAATAAGGGCTGTACCGCGAGGTTCCATGGACATCAAGCTTTCCCCCGATACCGAGAAGCGCCTGCACGGCGCCATCCAGCGCTTCGTGGTGGAGGAATATGGCGCAAGCGTGGGCGAGCTGGGGGCGGGGACCTTCCTCACCTTCTGCCTGAAGGAGCTCGGCCCCGCGATCTACAACCAGGCCGTGGCCGATGCCCAGGCCTGCCTGCAGGAGCGCGTGACGGACCTGGAGAACATCTGCTTCGCGGAAGAGACGAGCTATTGGGACAAGGGCGGCGCGAAACGGATCCAGCGCAGGCCGGACCATCGGCGTTAGCATCCGGTACCTGCCTCAGGAGCCCCGGACCCGCCATGCCCCACTGCATCCTAGAAACCTCGGACAACCTCCTGGACCAGCCGGACTGGACGGGCCTGCTGCGGGAGATCCACGGCACCCTGGTCGCCACGGGGCTCTTCCAGGAGGCGGACCTCAAGAGCCGCGTGATCCGCCACGCCACCTTCCTCGTCGCGGATGGGGCCCCTGATCGGGCTTTCGCGACCCTGGACGTGCAGCTCCTGGCGGGACGCCCGGATGACGTGAAGGCCCAGCTCAGCGAGGCCCTGATGTCGGTCCTCGTCAAGGCCTTCCCCCGCAGCGCCGAGGGCATGCGGCTGAATCTCACCGTGCAGATCAGCGACCTGCACCGCCCCAGCTACCGCCGGCAGACCAGCGGCTAGGAGCCTCCGTGACCGACCCCATCTCCTCCCGCCAGCTCACCCTGCTCCAGGTGGTGGCCAAGCATCCGGACGTGCCCCGGGACCATCTGATCAAGGCGGGCGCCACGGACGCGGACCTGGCCTACCTGGAGCGCCACGACCTCATCCGCGAGCGGGCCATCGGACGCTACCGCGTGTCCCACATGGGCCTGGAAGTGCTGAAGCGGAGCCTCTGACCTTCGATCCGGAGACACCATGTTCGAAAAGACCCTGTTCGCCGGCTGGGGCGATATGGATTTCAACGCCCACATGCGCAACACCGCCTACCTGGACAAGGCGGGGGACGTCCGCATGTTCTTCTTCGAGGAGCACGGTTTCCCCGGCGCCGAGTTCGCCCGGTTGCGCATCGGCCCCGTGGTGCGGCAGGACGAGGTCGAGTACTTCCGTGAGATCGGCCTGCTGGAATCCTTCCGCGTCACCCTGGCCCTGGCCGGGCAGTCGGAGGATGGGAGCCGCTTCATCCTGCGGAACGAATTCATCAAGGGAGATGGCCGGGTGGCGGCCCGCATCACCAGCCTGGGCGGCTGGCTGGACCTGGCCGAGCGGAAGCTGACCGTGCCGCCTCCCGCCCTGCTTGAGGCCATGGGCTCCCTGCCCCGCACGGACGACTTCCGGGACCTCGCCCCGAAGAGCTGAGGGCGGAGCGCCAAGAGCTTCATGGACGCAAGACCTCCCCAGCGCGAGAATGCCCAACCCAGCCCGGAGTCCCCATGCCCTTGCTCACCCGCGCCGAAGCCACCCGCTACGAAGAGACCAGCCGCCATGCGGACGTGATGGCCTTCATCGCCGGTCTTGAGGCCAAGGGCGACAAGCGCCTGCACGTCACCACCTTCGGCATGAGCCCCCAGGGCCGGGAGCTGCCCCTGCTGGTGCTGTCGGCGCACGGCGTGACCACCCCCGAGGAGGCCCGCAGCCTGGGCCGGCCTGTGGTGCTGGTCATCAGCGGCATCCACGCCGGCGAGGTGGAGGGCAAGGAGGGCTGCCTCATGCTGGTGCGCGACCTGCTGGAGAACAAGCCCGGCCTGGACGCGGGCCAGATCCTCTCGGAGCTCACCCTGGTGGTGGTGCCCCTCTTCAATCCCGATGGCAACGACGCCATCGACCCCGGCAACCGCAAGCTGCACCTGCCCAAGCTCACAGGCCAGCTGGGCCCGGACAGCGGCGTGGGCACCCGGGTGAACGCCGCCAAGATCAACCTGAACCGGGACTACCTGAAATACGAAGGCGCCGAGATGCGCCTGCTGCAGACCCGCGTGTGCCAGCCCTGGGCCGCGGACCTCACCATCGACAACCACGCCACCAACGGCTCGGTGCACCGGTTCTCCATGACCTACGACATCCCCCACACGGTGGAGAGCGGCCGGAGCGAGCCCATCGAGTACATGCGGACCCGCCTGCTGCCGCCCGTCACCGCGGCCCTGAAGGCCAACCACGGCCTGGACGCGGGCTGGTACGGCAACTTCGTGGAGGATGAGCGGGCCCTGGACGCGGACCGCGACGCCGAGCCCGGCGCGCCTGTGCGCGAGGGCTGGATGACCTACCCGCACCACCCGCGCTTCGGCAGCAACTACCGGGGCCTCACCAGCCGCATGGACCTGCTGCTGGAGTGCTATTCGTACATCAGCTTTGCCGAGCGCGTCCGCACGACCTATGCCTTCATGTTGGAGACGCTCAAGTACGTGGCCGCCCACCGGGACGAGGTGGTGCAGACCGTGGCGGCGAGCCGCACGCCCCGCGGGCACATCGCCGTGCGCTACAAGCTGGAGACCTTCGAGCGCCCCGTGGAGATCCTCACGCGCACGCCCCGCACCCTGGAGGGCGCACCCTCGACCGTGACGATTCCGCACCTCGGCCGCTTCGTGGGCAGCACCGTGGTGGAGCGCCCGGCGGCCTACCTGGTGCCGCCTGCCGTGGCGTCCCACCTGCGTCTGCATGGCCTCACTCTGCAGGAGGCCCTGGGCGCCTTCGAGGTGGAGGTGCCCGTGGTGGAGGCCCTGGAATCGGAAGGAGGCCGGGCCATCCTCGAGGCCGCCGCCGTGGGCGAACTGTCCGTCTCCTGGCGGCGGGGCCCTCGGCGCCCACCGACGGGCTGGTCCCTCGTGCCCACGGATCAGCCCCTGGGCGCCATCGCCGCCTACCTCTGCGAGGCGGAAAGCGACGACGGCGCCGTGGAGAATGGCCTGCTGCCCATGCCCGCGGTGGGCGACGAGCTGTCCCTCTGGCGGGTGCCGGACCTGGGTTGACCTCGGGTTCACCGACCCATGCCTGCCATTCGCCGATTCCCGGCCGCCCACTTTCGAGGCGCCCCGTAGATTGAGTGCATCGCCGGAGGCTCCATGTCCCCCCTGTTCGCCCCACCCCACCCCGGTTTCTTCGAGGTCCTGGCCACCCGCCGCGCCTACACCACCCTGCTCTACCTGCTGCTCTCCATGGCCACGGGCGTCCTGGCCTTCACCTACGCCGTGACGGGCCTGTCCCTGAGCCTGGGGCTGGCCATCCTCATCATCGGCCTCCCCGTGGCCGTGGCCTTCCTGGCCGGCACGCGCCTGCTCTCCGTGGCCGAGCTGCACCTGCTGAAGGCCCTGGTGGGCGCCGAGGGCTCCGAGGCCCCGGCCCTGCTGCCGGCTGGCGAAGGCTGGCTGGCCCGCCTGAAGGCCCTGGCCAGCGACCGCCGCACCTGGACCAGCCTCCTGTACTTCCTGCTGCTCATGCCCCTGGGCATTGCCTACTTCACGCTGCTGGTCACCTTCCTGGCCATGGGCCTGGGGCTTCTGGTGGTGCCGCTGGCCCGCCTGCTCCACCTCAGCGGTGGCTTCAACACCGACGTCAGCGGACTGGTCTGGACCATGGCCCATCCGGACCTGACGGCGGTCCTCTGTGGCCTGGCGGGCCTCGCCCTCATCCCCCTGACCTTCCACCTGGCCCTGCTGCTGGGCCGCTTCCAGGTCTGGCTGGCCCGCCACCTGCTGGTCCGCACCTGATTCCCGCCGAGGAGAGCACCATGACCACCGACACGCAGAACCGCACGCGCACGGAGGAGATCAAGCTCGACGGTGGCAAGGTCCTCGACAAGATCAAGGAGCTCATCCATCAGGGCAACATCCGGCGGATCATCCTGAAGAACGAGGACGGGAAGACCCTCATCGAGATCCCCCTCACGCTGGGCCTGGTGGGCGCCGCGCTGCTGCCGGTGTTCGCCGCCGTGGGCGCCCTGGCGGCCGTGGTCACCCGCATGGTCATCGTGGTGGAGAAGACCGAGGAAACCTGACCCTCCTCCCGGCGGAGGTCGCCTCCAGCTAGGCCGCCAGCCGACGGACCGCGACCAGGGTGAGGTCGTCCCCGCGGGGTGAGCCCTCCAGGAACTGTTCCAGCTCCCCTCGGCAGGAGGCCAGGAGCTCGGGAAGCGGAAGCTCGGCACCCCGGCGCAGGGAGGCCGCGGCCCGGCCGATGCCGAACTCGCGGTGGCCCCGGGCGCCCTCCGTCCAGCCGTCCGTGTAGAGCAGCAGGGTCTGGCCTGGCGCGAGCGTCAGATCCCGTTCGGTGTAGACGGAATCACAGAACAAGCCGAGCGGGAGGCCCCCGCCTTCGATGGGTCGCACCCCGCGGCCATCGGCGAGGAGGGGCCGGGGATGGCCCGCATTGGCGATCGAGAAGTGGCCGTCATGGTCCAGGCGCAGCGCCGCGAGGGTCGCGTAGCTGACCGAGGAGGTGGCTTCCGCGAAGAGCTCGTTGGCCCGCTTGAAGAGGTCGGGAAGCGATTTCCCCGTAGGCACCAGCGCCCGGAACAGGGCGTGCAAGTGGGACTGCAGGAGCGCGGCGGCCACGCCCTTCCCGGACACGTCGCCGAGGACCAGATGCAGGGGAGCCCCGGGCGCGGAGGCGGGAATGACATCCACGTGGTCCCCGGACACCACCCCCCGAGGTTCCCAGTGGTAGGCCACTTCCCAGCCATCCTGAGTCTGGTGGGTCGGCGGCAGCAGGGTGCGCTGGACCTTCCCTGCCGCTTGGAGATCCCGTTCCAGGGCCCGGCGCTCGGACTCCGACAGGCATTCCAGGCAGACCCTCACCAGGGGATCCTCACTCATGCGGGCGGCGGAGATGGGATCGTGGCAGACCGCGCAGAGCCCCCAGGTGCCGACTTCGATGGCACCGATGGCCCCATCCACCTGCCGCATCAGATTCACCCAGCGCCGTTCCTTCCGTGCAGAGGTCAGCGCGGCGAGGTGGTCACGCCGGGCGACGAGTCGTTCGAGGGTCCGGACCTCCAGGGGAGTCATGGCACCCGCCTGCCCGCGGCTTCGGCTTGTTTCCGCAACAACGCGATCTGGCCCGCATGGTAGGCATTGTGCTGCAGGGTTCCCAGCAGCAGCCCCCGGATGGTGGTGTCAGAGCCCGACCTCACCTCGTCGAGGCGGGCTTCCTCCAGGTGGTGGACGGCGGTCCGCAGCCCGCAGTGGGCCTCCTCCAGGGCTGTGCAGGTCGCCTGCCAGGTGGCATCGGAATCCAGCTCGGCGGGACCCCAGTCCGAACCTGGCCCGCCCTGGGGACGGTCGGCTCCCACGATCTGCCGCTCAGTGTCCTTGAGCCAGTAGGTCAGATGTCCCACGAGCTCTGCGATGGAGTGCGTCGCCGGCTCTGGGCGCCACTGGGCCAGGCGTCCATCGACACCGGTCAGGAGTTCCATCAGGGCGGGCCCATGCCAGGCACCCCCCCTGAAGCCACGCTCCAGTTGGTCCGCCAGGCGGGTGGGGGCAAGATCTCGAGGCTGAGCCATGGATAACCTCCTTGGCTAAAGATGCAGGTTAATATGGTGTCAATTTCTAACCTGTCAATACACATTTATAGGTTATAATTGAGCCATGGATGAAGCTCCCCCTCTCCCTGGCCAGGGCCCCTTTGAGCTGTCCGGGGGCGACCTCAGCCTGGATTTCGTGAACACCTGGGGAGACCGGGCCCGCCCCGACACCGACGACCTGAGGTCCTATGCGCACCTCCTGGCCTTCGCCCGGCAGTCCGGCCTCCTGGCTCCCGAAATGGCTGAGGAGCTGGTTGCCCAGGCACGGGCGGAGCCGCCGGCTGCCGAGGCCGCCCTCCACACCGCCCGGACCCTCCGGGAGGCCCTGTACGGCCTCTTCTCGGCCCGATCCCACGGGTTGGAAGTGCCTCCCGGCGACCTGGCCAGCCTGAACCGCGCCCTCCGCGAGGCCCTGCCCCACCTCTGCATCGCCTGCGACGCAGCCCCCGCCTGGCGCTGGCGGGAGATGGAACGGCACCTCACCGCGCCCCTCTGGCCCATCGCCCGGGCCGCGGCGGACCTGCTGACCCGGGAACCTCCGGCCCCGGTCCGGGAGTGCGGAGGCTCCCAGTGCACCTGGCTGTTCCTGGACCTCAGCCGCGGCCGCTCCCGGCGCTGGTGCTCGATGACCAGCTGCGGCAACCGGGAGAAGGCACGCCGCCACTACCACCGCGTCCGAAAGCGGGATCCGGAGCCCGGGGGGATCCCCACTTGAAAGCCCGCCCCGAAGGGCGGGGTGGACCGTTCTGATTGATGATGTCTGAATCTCCTTGATTTTCAGGAACGGCAGTGGAAGGATGGGCCGCCTTTCCGAATCCAATATGGAGATGACCATGAAAAAGGCAGCCGCACTTGCTCTGCTCCTCGGCGCCCCCCTGGCGGCCCAGACCTTCGAGGTGGGGCTTTTCGCCGGGCAGCAGCAGTACCCGTCGATCCACACCGACGTGGCACCAGGTACCACCTTGCGGATGGAGACCGACAACAAGACCGTCTATGCGGTCCGGTTCGGCTATTCGGTGGTGGACCTCGGACCCGCCCAGTTCCAGCTCACCGCCGGCTACCAGCCGGAAGCCAAGGCCACGGTCAAGGCCTCCCTCCCCGGCATCCCCTCGGTGGATGTCGGCGAGTTCAAGGAGAACCACTGGTCCGCGGGCGCCATGTTCAACTTCAAGGCCTTCGTGGCCATCGGCGCCGGCCTGGAGTTCCGCTCGGAGCGGCTCTCCGCCAGCTTCTCCGGGGCCAGTGACAGCACCACCTACAACCGCGTGTGGGCCCGGGTGAACGCCGGGTTCGCCATCCCCTCGCCCGTGGTGAAGCCCTTCGTGGGCCTCGAGGTGGCCTTCCCCCTCACCACCAAGGGCAGCGGGGTGGACCTCAGTGCCAGCAGCGCGGACGCGCTCAAGGCCATGGCGCCCAAGAGCCAGTTCGGGCTCTACGCGGGCATCCGGTTCTAGACTCCGACCCATCCATGGAGCACGGGCCTCCGGGGCGGCGACACCCCGGAGGCCCGTGTTTCATGGCGGCTGGCGGGGCTCAGGCCCCCTTGTAGAGCGACTCGATGAGGGTGGCGTACATCTCGTTCACCACGCGGCGCTTCACCTTGAGGCTGGGGGTCAGCTGACCGGTTTCCAGGCTCAGCTCGTGGTCGAGGATGGCCACCTTCTTCACGCGCTCGAAGTTGGAGAGCTGCTGATTGACCAGCTCCACCCGCTCCATCATCAGTTCGTGCACCTCGGGGCGGGCCACCAGATCGCGGTTGTTCGAGAAGGTCAGCTTCTTCTGGTGGGCCCAGCGGTGCAGGCTGTCGAAGTTGGGGATGACCAGGGCCGAGATGAAGTTGCGCTTGTCGCCCAGCAGGACCGCCTGGGTGATGAACTTGTCCGTCTTGAGGAGCTCCTCGATGGGCTGGGGCGCGATCTTCTTGCCACCACTGGTGACGATGATCTCCTTCTTGCGATCCGTGATCTTGAGGAGGCCGCGGGCGCTCAGCTCGCCGATGTCCCCGGTGCGGAAGTAGCCATCCGGATCGAAGGCTTCCGCGGTGCCCTCGGGATTCTTCCAGTAGCCCTTCATCACGTTGGGGCCCTGGACGAGGATCTCGCCATCCTCGGCGATCTTCACGTAGGGGCGGCCATCCCAGGTGTCGTAGATGGGGCGCCCCACCTTGCCGGGAGCCACCTCGCCGAACCGGTTGAAGGAGACCACCGGGCTGGTCTCGGTGAGGCCATAGCCTTCGGTGATGGGCAGGCCGATGGCCCAGAAGAAGGCCATGACCTTGGGCGCCAGGGGCGCGCCGCCGCTGATGGCGAAGCGGATGTTCCCGCCGGTCTTGGCCAGGATCTTGTGGAAGACCAGGTGGCGGCTCCACCAGAGCTGGAACTGGATCCAGAGGGGGATGTTCTGCTTCTCGTAGAGGTAGGGCACGGACATGTCGCCGGCCCACATGGCCCAGTGGAAGATGAAGCGCTTCACGATGCTGCTGGAGGCCACGCCCTCCCGCACCCGGGCGTAGATCTTCTCGTAGATGCGGGGCACGCTGATGATGATGGTCGGCTTGGTGGCCTGGAGGTCATCCCCCACCGTGGCGATGCTTTCGGCGTAGTAGATGCTCGCGCCGATGCGCATGGTCGAATAGTGCCCCGCCATCCGCTCGAGGATGTGGGAGAGGGGCAGGAAGGACAGGCAGCGGTCCCCCTTCTTGAGCTGCAGCAGCTGGAGGGTGCGTTCCACGTTGGACACCAGGTTCCCGTGGGTGAGCATGGCGCCCTTGGGATCGCCGGTGGTGCCAGAGGTGTAGATGAGGGTCAGCAGGTCCTCCGCCTTGCGCTGCCGGGCCCAGCCCCGCACCTCGGGGCGCCGGGCTTCCAGGGCCTCGCCCTCGGCCAGGAGGGTGGAGAAGGGGATCACGGAGGGATCGGCGGGGATGCCGTCCATCTGCACCACCCAGGTCAGGGCGGCGCCCGGGCCCTTGGCGGTGAGGGCCTTCCGGGCCTGGTCGGCGGTGGAGCAGAAGACGATGCGGGCCTCCGAGTGTCGGAGGATGAAGGCGCTCTGCGGCGCGTTCAGGGTGGGGTAGAGCGGGACGGAAGGCAGGCCGGAAACGGCGCAGGCGTAGTCCACGATGGCCCACTCGGGCCGGTTCTCGCAGATCAGGGCCACGGGCTCGCCCGCCTTCAGGCCCCGGGCCTCCAGGGCCAGGGCCAGCCGCTCCACCCGGGCCTGCAGCTCCTGATGGGAGATGGGCACATAGACGCCGCCCTTCCGATAGGCCAGGGCATCCGGGGACTGGAAGGCGCAGGCCTGATAGAACAGGTCGGCAATGGTTTGGACCATGTCTGGCTCCGGGGAATGATGTTCAGGGGGCGGGCCGTACCACCACGGATTCGGAGGGACCGAGGCCCCAGCTCTGCAGGAGGGTTGCGGGCGCGGCCATCAGCCCATCGGCCAGACCCGGAACGAAGCGCACCGCCTCGTGGGCCACACCGCCGTGCCACTGGATCCGCACCCGGGTGATGAAACCGTGGCTGTAGGGTTGCAGGCCCCGCCAGCGGGACTCGTGGATGACACTCAGCTCCACGTGGTCCCCCTTCTTGAAGAGGCCGGTCTTCATGGTTTCCACCGCCAGGGGGACGGCGGGTTCGAAGACCTGGAGGCGCTCGGCCTCCAGCAGGGCGAAGGCGGCTTCCATGACCGCCGTCTCGTTCAGCTGGGTGGAGACCATGATCTGATGGAAATCCTGGTAGCCGTCGAAGTGCGGGATGGCCTTCAACGCATCAGCGGAAAGCCGCAGGCCCGCCGTGAGGGCCGGTTCGGGAAGGTAGGTCCAGGGCACCGCATCCAGGGAGGGGAAGTAGGCTCCCAGGCGGCGGCGGGTGTCCAGGGTGCGGGCCGACTCCATGAGCAGGTCGGGCACGCTCCGCCGGATGCTCCCCACCGGCTTGACCGGGACCGCCTGGAACTCGAACTCGCCCCGCTCCCAAGCGAGGAGGTCGAAGGCCGCGGATTCGCCAGTGGTCCGGCCGCTCTCGGCGTGGACCACCGCCCCGCCGCTCACGTAGATGACGCCCCGGAAGCGGCCGTTCTGCATGAGCAGCTGGCCGGTCTTCTTGTTCAGATGAAGCATTTGCACCACGTCCGTGATGCTGATGCTTTCGAGGAGTCCCCGAAGGTTGCTCATGGGCGCTCCTGGCCCAGGAAGGCGCAGGCCCCTGCTGCTCTCCCGGAAGGGAGGAGGCGGGGGGCGGGAAGGGGTGAGTACGGCATGGCCAGGGACTTACCAATCAAGGAGGGTTGATGGAGAAGTGGTCCATCATTGGAAGGCCCCCTTCAAAGCGGGTCAAGATGGCGAATAAGAGTCAAGTGAAGAGTCAATGGCAGCGCAACCGGGCCAGGGAAAACCCGGCCAGGCAAGAGACACCCTGTGGCGAAGCCGCCTCAGAACGCGGAGTCCAGACTCACCGTACACTGCCTCCAGCCCCGGAGCTTCCATGCCGTACCCCCGCCTGCTGGCCCCCCTCGACCTCGGTTTCACCACGCTGCGCAACCGCGTGCTGATGGGCTCCATGCACACCAACCTGGAGGAGGCCAAGGGCGGTTTCGCCAAGCTGGCGGCCTTCTATGCCGAGCGCGCCAAGGGCGGCGTGGGCCTCATCGTCACGGGCGGCATCGCGCCGAACCTGCGGGGTCGGCTCGCGCCGTTCGGCTCCCAGCTCTCCTGGCCCTGGCAGGTGGGGAAGCACCGCCGGGTGACCGAGGCGGTGCATGCCGCGGGCGGCAAGATCGCGCTCCAGATCCTGCACGGGGGCCGCTACAGCTACCACCCCCTCAGCGTGGCGCCCTCCGCCGTGAAGAGCCCCATCACGCCCTTCAAACCCCGGGCCCTCTCCGGGCGCGGCATCCGGGCCACCATCCGCGACTACGCCCGCTGCGCGGCCCTGGCGAAGAAGGCCGGCTACGACGGCGTGGAGATCATGGGCAGCGAGGGCTACCTCATCAACGAGTTCATCGCCGCCCGCACCAACCGCCGCACGGACGCCTGGGGCGGTTCCTACGAAAACCGCATGCGCTTCCCCGTGGAGGTGGTGAAGGCCGTGCGGGCGGCCGTGGGCCCTGACTTCATCATCATCTTCCGCCTCTCCATGCTGGACCTGGTGCCGGAGGGCAGCACCTGGGAGGAGGTCGTGCAGCTGGCGAAGGCCGTGGAGGCCGCGGGCACGACGATCCTCAACACGGGCATCGGCTGGCATGAGGCCCGCGTGCCCACCATCGGCGCCATGGTGCCGCGGGGCGCCTACGCCTGGGTGACGAAGAAGCTCAAGGGCGCCGTGGGCATTCCCCTCGTCACCACCAACCGCATCAACACGCCCGAGGTGGCCGAGGAGATCCTGGCCGGAGGCTGCGCGGACATGGTGAGCATGGCCCGCCCCCTGCTGGCCGACGCCGATTTCGTGACCAAGGCCGCCGAGGATCGCGCTGAGGACATCAACACCTGCATCGCCTGCAACCAGGCCTGCCTGGATCATGTCTTCCAGAACAAGCGCGCCACCTGCCTGGTGAACCCCCGCGCCTGCTACGAGACCGAGCTGGTCTTCGAACCTGCCATCGCACCCAAGCGCATCGCCGTGGTGGGGGGCGGCGCGGCGGGCCTGAGCTTCGCCTGCCACGCGGCGGAGCGGGGCCACATGGTCACCCTCTTCGAGGCCCAAGCGGAACTGGGCGGCCAGCTCAACCTGGCCAAGCGGGTGCCGGGCAAGGAGGAGTTCTACGAGATGCTGCGGTACTTCGGGCGCCGCCTGGCCACCGCGGGGGTCACCGTGCGCCTGTGCGAGCGGGCCACCGTGGAGCTGCTCGCCGACTTCCAGGAGGTCATCCTCGCCTCGGGCGTCCGGCCCCGCACGCCCCACTTCCCGGGCGTGGACCATCCCAAGGTCATCAGCTATCCCGACCTGCTGTCGGGCCGGAAGGTGGCTGGGAAGTCCGTCGCCATCATCGGCGCCGGGGGCATCGGCTTCGATGTGGCGGAGTTCCTGGTGCAGCCGGACCACGCACCGGACCGTGGCCGCTACCTCACCGAATGGGGCGTGGATGGCGCGCACGCCCACCGGGGCGGCCTGCTGGCCGCGCCCCAGCCACCGGAACCCGCGCGGCAGGTCTTCCTCCTCCAGCGCAAGACCGACCGCATGGGCGCGGGCCTGGGCAAGACCACGGGCTGGATCCACCGCGCCGGCCTCAAGGCCATGAAGGTGAAGATGCAGGGAGGCGTCCACTATGAGCGCATCGACGACCAAGGCCTCTGGCTCCGTGACGGCCAGGATGCCGGCTCGAAGTGCCTGCCCGTGGACAGCGTCATCCTTTGCGCGGGACAGGAATCCGAACGCAGCCTCGTGGAACCCCTCCAGGCCCAGGGCCTCTCCGTGCACCTCATCGGCGGCGCCGACCTCGCCGTCGAACTCGACGCCCAGCGCGCCATCCGCCAGGGCGCCGAGCTGGCGGCAAAGATCTGAAGATCTGGTCCACAGATTTCACAGATTCACACAGATGAAGAGAACCGTCCTTGTCTGTGTAATCTGTGCAATCTGTGGATAGATGGTTTTTCAGGATTCCCTTCTCGATGATCCCGCTCCTTCCCGCTTCCGTCGTCCAGCGCCTATTCCTGGGCGCCCAGGGCCTGCTGGACGACCCGGCGCGGCGGGCCACGATCCCCTCGCTCCAGGCGCTGATCGAGAAGCTGGGCTTCGTGCAGGTGGACACCATCAACATCCTGGCGCGGGCCCATGATCTGACCCTCTTCAGCCGTCTGGACGGCTACCAGCCCGAGCAGCTGAGGAAGCTGCTGGAGGACAAGCGAAGCCTCTTCGAGGGCTTCACCCACGACGCCTCGGCCATCCCGACCACCTGGTTCCCCCACTGGAAGCCCCGCTTCGAGCGGGATCGGGCCCGCATGCACGCCCACGCCTGGTGGCAGCACCACTTCCGCGGCACAGAGGGCGGGCGCGTGGTGGCCGACGTGAAGGCCCGCATCGATCACGAGGGCCCGCTGAAATCCTCGGACTTCGAGCACCCCGAGAAGCGCGGCCCCTGGTGGGGTTGGAAGCCGCAGAAAGCCGCCCTGGATTTCCTCTGGCGCAGCGGCGAGCTGATGATCCCCCGGCGCGAGGGCTTCCAGAAGGTCTACGACCTCACAGAACGCGTGCTGCCGGAGCACCATGGGCGCCCCTGTCCCGATCCCGCTACGCATCTTGAGTGGGCCTGCGCCACGGCCGCGGAGCGGTTGTGGGTCTTCACCCCCAAGGAACTGGCGGAGTTCTGGGCCGTGCTCGAAGGTGCCGAAACCAGGAGCTGGTGCGAGGCCGCGGCGAAGGCCGGCCGCATCGTCCCCGTCCAGGTGGAGAGCGCCGATGGCGAAGTCCGTCCCGCCTTCGCCCTGGCGGATTGGGAGACACGGCTGGCCAAGCTGCCTGATCCGCCTGAGCGCACCCGCCTGCTCTGCCCCTTCGACCCTATCCTCCGCGACCGGGCCCGGGCCCTGCGCCGCTTCGGCTTCGACTACCGCTTCGAAGCCTTCGTGCCCGAGCCCAAGCGCCAGCATGGCTACTTCGTGCTGCCGATCCTCGAAGGGGACCGCCTGGTGGGCCGCCTCGATCCCAAGCTCCACCGCGACCGCGGCCTCCTGGAGATCAAGGGCCTCTGGTGGGAACCCGGCATCAAGGCCACGAAGGGCCGGAACCGCGGTCTGGACGAGGCCTTGGAGCGGCTGGCCGCGTTCGTGGGGGCGGACGAGATCCAGCTGCCATGACTGGCCGGCTGCGCCATGGGAAGGCATGACCCTGGCCCTCTGTCAGTCTATGCTGACAAAAAAGCCGATCCACTTCAGGCCCGGTCGGGATCCATCGGCCGCACGCGAGGAAGCCCATGGAACCCTGCAACGCGAACCCTTCGCCGGAGCTCCAGATCCTGGTTCAGCGCTACTGCGATGATCCCGAGTCGGTCTACCACACGTGGTTCCTGGGCGAGGAACGCCTCAAGGCCTTCCGGACCATCCGGCGGGGCATCCAGGTTGTGGTCGACGACATCTTCCAGGAGCGGTTCCCGAGGGACTACCGCGGCTCCAGCCTCGAAGTGGTGATGACCGCCATCGCCGAGCAGAAACAGGTCTTCCAGGGTGCAGCCCACGCCTTCTACTGGAAACCCAAACTCCGGATCCCGGACATCTACGAGCATCGCGAGAACCAGCTGGGATTCGCCCGGTTCCTGGATGAGGCCCTGAAGGCCACTCGCGAGGATCAGGTGCTGGCGGCGATCCACCGCCTGGATGCCCTGCGGATCAAGGGCATGGGGCCGGCGGCGGCGAACCTCCTGTACTTCCTGCACCCCACCGTGTTCCCGGCCTTCAACACCGCCATCCTCCAGGGCTTCAACGCCCTCGCCGGCGCCAAGTTGAAGCTGGGCTCGTGGCGGGACTACCTGGCCATGCGAGAGGGGATCCTGGACCTCAACGGCCGGTTCTCGGGCCGCTTCTCGCGGGACCTCGGCGCGGTCTCGGGTTTCCTCTTCGACCTCGGCATCGGGAAGATCGCCATGAACGGGAACGCGGAAGCGGCGTTGGCCTTCGAGGAGAAGAAGCTCCAGAAGACCCTGGAGAAACGCCACCAGGAGGTTCTGGCCGACGTCCTTGAGTCCGGCCAGCACGCACGGATGCAGGCCCACCTCCTGAAGGTCGGGAAAGCCCTCGGCTGCCAAGTGTGGGTGGTCCGGAACGACCGCCAGGCCCCGGATTGCCACGGCGGGGGCAGGCTCGGCGAGCGGAGCCTCCCCAGCCTCCCGCCCTTGGGCCTGGCCCCTGAGGTCCTCGCCACCGTGGAGCTCATCGACGTACTCTGGCTCCAGGACAATCGGGTGGTCTGTGCTTTCGAGGTGGAGAAGAGCACCTCGATCTATTCGGGGATCCTGCGCCTCCAGGATCTGAGCCTTTCCCTCCCGGCTCCGGCGCCTCCGATGTACCTCGTCGCTCCGGATGGCCGGGAGGGGGAGGTGCGGGCCCAACTGGTCCGTCCAATCTTCCGGGCGCTTGCCAACAAACCGGCCCTCATCGCCTTCAGCGACCTTGAAGCCCACTGCGAAGCCCTCTGCCGCTTCGGGAGCGATCCCAGCGTGCTGGGGCGCATCGCCAAGGGCCTCTGACGGGCTGTCCCCGGCAGCGCCTCTTGCTTCATGCTGATGCCATGACCGACCACCCCGACTATTGGAACCGCATCTACGAGGACCAGGGGCGCCCGGGCTGGGACATGGACGGCGCCACGCCCCTGGTGGGCGAACTGCTGGACCTGGCCCTTCCCCTGGGCCTGCGCCCGGGCGGCGATCTGGTGGTGCCGGGCTGCGGCTATGGCCACGATGCCGTGGAACTGGCCGCGCGCGGTTTCGCGGTCACGGGCCTGGACTTCGCACCCTTGGCCATCCAGGGCGCCATGGAACGCTATGGAGACCGAGTCGCCTGGTCACAGGCGGACTGGTTTAGCACTCAGCTCGGTCCCTGGGGGCCTGTCCCTGCTCCCCCGTGTGCCGCGACGACGCCAGCCGGGATGCTCCGGAAGGAAGGGGGGGCAGGGACAGGCCCCTGGGACGCGATCTTCGACCACACCTGCTTCGTGGCCATGGATCCCGCGCGGCGGCCAGCCTATGTGGATGCCTGCGCGCACCACCTCCGGCCCGGCGGTCTCTGGCTGGCTGTGGTCTTCCATGATGTGAACGGACGGCCGGGGCCTCCGCATGCCGTCCCCATGGCGGACATGCGCCTTCTCGCGGAATCCCGCTTCGAGGTCCTTCATCTTGCGGATGCAACCTTCAGCCATCCGCGCCGCGCGGGGCGGGAGTTCCTGCTGGTGGCGAGGCGCCGGCAGGATTGACCGGTGCACCTGCGGGGAGCGTTGGCCTAGAATGGTCCAAACCCCCGGAGTACCCCATGCGAATGAAGCCTCTGGCCTTCCTGCTAGCTCTGTCCACCTTGAGCCTGGCGGCCCAGGACGTGGTCCGTCTCGGCAACCTGAAGTTCGCCCACTACGGCGCCGTCTCCTACATGAAGGAGATCGCCCCGAAGTACAACCTGAAGATCGATGAGCGGATGTTCGCCAAGGGCATCGACATCAATCCGGCGATCGTGGCGGGCGAGATCGATGCCAGCGCGGCGGCCCTGGATGCAGCCATCGCGGGCCGCGCCGCGGGCGTGCCCATCTACGTGGTGGCGGGCTTCGCCCGGGGCGGCGCGCGCATCGTGGTGAATGCGACCACCGGCATCAGGTCGCTGAAGGACCTCAAGGGCAAGAAGGTGGGCGTGGCCCGTGGCGGTGCGCAGGAAGTGCTGCTGTTGGCAGAGCTGGCCAAGGCCGGCCTCACCTGGTCGGACAAGCCCGGCAAGGATGTGCTGGTGCTGTACATGCCCTTCGCGGACCTGAACCAGGCCCTCATGGCGAAGAACATCGACGCCATGTGCCAGAGCGAACCCTACAGCTCCCAGGCCATCAACCGCAAGTTCGGCGTGGAGCTGCTGAAGCCCTACGACACGCCCATCGGCGAGCCCATCCGCGCCCTGGTCATCACGGAGAAGCTCTACAAGGAACGCCGCGACGTGGCCCAGCGCTTCCTCCTGTGTTTCGTGGAGGCCACCAAGA
>Ga0255338_1002547_pt1 | contig 25905 bp, 24 predicted proteins | sample MeOH1_35cm_T4_19_FD_203715 | JGI IMG/M metagenome (GOLD analysis project Ga0255338, IMG submission 203715) | Sandy soil microbial communities from University of British Columbia, Vancouver, Canada - MeOH1_35cm_T4_195 | ecosystem: Engineered > Artificial ecosystem > Sand microcosm > Unclassified ...
CGAGCCCAACTTAAACTGCCATTAAGTCTGTCCTGACTCTGGGGGCCACTTCAGTTCAATTAGTGTTAACACGCCCTAGTCGCCGAGACTGCGGTGGCGGCTCTATAGTACCGCTAGGCGAAACACAGAAATCAAATAAAGATTGACTTATGTCTATTTTCGAAATATCTTCTCCAAAGTGAAAGACAAAACAGGGGATGGTGACAATGCTCGAACTTTCCAGACGGGATGAATTCGCGGTATTGACGCTGAATCGGCCAGCGGTGCTGAATGCATTGAACTTCGAACTCCTGCTCCAGCTCGAGCACCGGCTCGACGAGGTGGAAGCCGGCGACGCGCGCTGCCTGATTGTTACCGGCGCCGGGGACAAGGCATTCTGCGCGGGGGCCGATATCTCGGAATTGTCCTGCCGGACGCCGGAACAGGAGCTGGATACGACGCTGAACGGCCAGCGCGTGATCAGTCGGCTGTCGCGGCTGCGCCAACCGACTATCGCATTGGTCAATGGTTACGCACTCGGTGGTGGCTGCGAGCTGTCTCTGGCCTGCACGTTTCGCGTGGCCACGCCGAAGGCGCGCTTCGGATTGCCGGAAATCAAGCTTGGCTTGGTGCCGGGATACGGCGGCACTCAGCGATTGCCCCGTCTGATCGGTCTTTCCGTTGCGCTTGAGGCAATGCTGTCCGGACGGTTCATAGAAGCGGAAGAGGCACTCCGGCTTGGGCTGGTGAACCGCGTGTTCGACGCCAGCGATGCAATCACCAAGACCATGGAGTTTGGCCGGCAGTTCACTTCTTGGAGCCTGGTCGCGCAGCGCCTGATTCGAGACGCCGCAATGCAGGGTCTGGCCTTGCCGCTAGCGGATGGGTTGAACATCGAAGCGCTGGCGTCAACCCTGTCGTACAGAACAGACGACGGCCGCGAGGGCCTTGAGGCCTTCCTGGCCAAGCGGTCGCCCCATTTTACGGACAAGTGACAGGCGCATGATGAACGATCTCTCACTCGAGCTGTTACCCAACCAGATCATGCTCGGCGTCGTCGGTACGGGCACCATGGGCAGAGGCATTGCCCAAGTCGCGGCGCGCGCGGGCATCCCAGTTCGATTGCATGATGCCGAGCCTGGCAAGGCGCAGGCAGCGATTGAGGGTATTCGCAGCGAACTTGAAGGTTTGAGCGCCAAGGGAAAGCTGTCGAGTGAGGAGGTTGTCAGCGCTTGCGCCAAAGTTTCAGCCGTCGAGAGTCTTGAGATGTTGCGCGGTTGCAACATGGTGCTCGAAGCCATCGTCGAAGACCTCGAGGCCAAGCGCGACTTGTTTTGTCGCCTTGAGGGAATCGTTGCCGACGACTGTGTGCTCGCCACGAATACCTCGTCGCTCCTGGTGACAGCTATCGCTGCGTCCTGCATGCGGCCCGAACGGGTCGGCGGCGCGCACTTCTTCAACCCTGTGCCGCTAATGAAGGTGGTAGAAGTGATAGCCGGGGTTCGAACGAATGAGGCTACCGTCGATTCTCTGAATCGGTTCGTCCGCCATCTGGGTCACGTCCCCGTTCGGGCAAGCGATACGCCGGGATTCCTGATTAACCATGCGGGGCGCGCGCTATATACGGAAGGCGTTCGCATTGTTTCCGAGGGAATCTGTTCATTCCAGGACGTCGACCGCGTGATGCAGGAAGCCGCCGCATTTCGCATGGGGCCGTTCCAGCTTCTTGACTTGACCGGGCTCGACGTGTCGTTCCCGGTCATGCAGCAGATATACCGCGACTTCTTCGAAGAGCCGCGCTTCCGCCCGGCACCGTTATTGAAACGCCAGGTTGCTGCGGGGCTCTATGGGCGCAAAGTGGGGGCCGGCTTTTATCGGTACGACAAGGGCACCATGGTGATGCCGCCCGAATTATCGATCAGCGACGGGAGTTCCTTGCCGGTATGGATCTCGCCTGAAGACCGCGCGTCGTTTCCTTGGGTACCGGCCAAGCTCCGGGAGTACGGGATCAAAATAGTCGAGAGTCCACAGGGCGAGGGCGACGCCATCCTTCTCGTGCTGCCGCTTGGAAGCGATGCGACTTCGGCAGCTGTGGTGCGTGGGCTCGATCCCGAGCGGGTGATGGCGCTTGATCCGCTGCTGCCGAACGCGCGACGATTGACCGTAATGCCGACGGCGGTAACGAGGAGCGAAGTACGCGATAGCCTCCACGCAATGATCGTGACTGGCGGCGGCAAGGCGACTTTGATTCACGACAGCCCGGGCTTTGTCGCTCAACGCATATTGGCAATGATTGTGAACGTCGGTGCCGACATTGCCCAGCAACGAATTGCCGCGCCTGAGGATATCGATGTTGCGGCGCGCATGGGACTTGGCTATCAGAATGGGCCGCTAAGTCTCGGCGACCAGATCGGCGCTGCCAGGATATTGCATATTCTCGAGGGTCTGCAGAGCTTCTACGGCGATCCACGTTATCGCCCGTCGCCGTGGCTGAAACGACGCGCGCTCATCGGACGTTCTTTGCTTCAACCAGATGCCTGATCGATTTCCCATGAATCAAGACAAATCCTATGTCCCGGCCACAGGCGCTAACGACAAGCTTCCGCGCACGCGCTGGACGATATTGCGCGTCGCGCTAGGCACCATCGTTACGGAAGGCTTCAGCAACTACTCGCCAGCCGGGCGCGCAAGCTTCTACCAGGCAAATCCAATGCTTCGGTCTGGAGATCCTTGGGATGTTGCCGAGGCGATCGCGTATCTTAGTTCGGACGCCGGCAAATTTGTGACCGGCGAAACCCTGAATGTGGACGGCGGCGCCCAGAGCTGGGGCGACCCATGGTTCGCTGGCCGGCCGCCCTACTTTGAACCCAACTATGACGCCTCTAGATTAGGTGCAACTGAAACGGGAGTGAAGCGATGAAACGGGTTGCTGTCATCGGTGCGGGCCAGACCACTTTTGGCTTGTTTCCGGAAGCCACGCTGAAGCAATTGATGGCGGATGCCGCGATAGATGCCTTCAAGAGCGTGGACAAAGGCCTTCCCCCGGAAGATGTCGATGAAGTATTTGTCGGGAGCCTCAGTACCAGAGGTTCGCAGCTCGGGAACTTCGCACCCCTCATGGTCGAGGCCGCCGATGGGCGGGCCACGCTCGGGACCGAGTTGACCATCTACGATGACACGCGAACTCGTATTTTGCCGCCGGGCGAAATCGGCGAGCTGGCGACACGCGGACCCCACGTTGCGCTCGGCTATTTCAACGATCCTGAACGCACAGCCTCGACCTTTAGCCCGGATGGCTGGCTCTTCAGCAACGACCTCGCTACGATCGACAGCGACGGGTACATACGTATCGTCGGTCGCAAGAAGGACATCATCAATCGTGGCGGGTTGAAGATCGCTGCCAGGGAAATTGAAGAGCTTCTCCTTGAATCCGGCCGTGGCCCAAGTTGCGCTCATTCCATTGCCGGACGAGCGGCTTGGCGAAAGGGCATGCGCTTGTCTTGTCACTCGCGAAGGCGCGGATGTCACGTTTGCCGCATTGGCGAGCTACCTGTCCGGTCTCGGTCGCGAAGTACAAGTTGCCCGAGTTCATGGTGATCCTTGACCAGCTTCCAACGACGCCAAGCGGCAAGATACAAACGTTTCAACTGCAAAACGATATCGTTACCACCGCGATTGCGACATCCCCTCCATACAAGGGCGGTCCGACAGCCAAGGAGAAGCAACATGGAAATTGCAACTGTGGATTCCAAGATTCGAGCAAGTGATTTGGATCCGGAAGCCAACGAAATTGGGGGCCAGGATAGAAAGTTCGTTGGCGCCATTTCCCGCGCATTCGAGATTCTTCGAGCCTTCCGGCCAGGCGAGGGTCCGTTGGGGAACAATGCGCTGGCGGCCGCGACGGGTTTGCCGAAAGCGACAGTCTCGCGGCTTACGCATACGCTCACCCGCCTTGGCTATCTGACGCGCCTAGAAACCACCGGTGAGTACGAGCCAACTCCATCGATTCTTGCTCTTGGCTTCTGTGTGTTGTCGAACCTCCGGGTGCGCCAGCTTTCACGTGATTACATGCAACAACTCGCCGAGCATGCCAAGGCGACTGTCGGCCTCGCCAGCCGAGACCGGCTGTCGATGATCTACGTGGCGATGTGCAATGGTTCTAGTTTGCGGACGATGCGTCATGATGTGGGCACCCGGGTTGCTATCGAAACATCGGCGATTGGGCGGGCTTTCCTGGCTGGCATCACTGAGAAGGAACGCCTCTACTTCTACGAGCACTTTGCAAGAGCGCACGGCCCCAAATGGCCTGAACTCAGGGACCGGATCGAAGACTGCATTCAGCAGGTATCGGATCGAGGGTTCTGCCTTGTTGATGGTGAATGGCAGCGGGATACCCGGGCAGTCGCAGCGCCGATTGTTTCGTCTGACAGAAATGCGGTATTCGCGATGAACTGCGTTGCGCCATCGTTCCAAATCAGCATCGAAACGCTCGAGAACGATGTTGGACCGCGTCTGGCGCACCTTTGTGCCGGCCTGGCTCCGATGATGGGTAGTTGAGACATGGCGAATTCCCGACCACTGCCCCATTTGTCGCTGCCTCGCCTCGCTCCAGGGGAACGGCTGGAATTGCTGCGCGGCATTCGCGTTCTCGATCTGACGAGTTCAATCGCGGGGCCCTACGCAACCATGTTGCTTGCCGATCTTGGCGCCGACATTGTAAAAATTGAACGTCCCAATGTGGGTGACGACTCGCGGTACTGCCGTCCACCGGAGTATGGAAACGCGCTCTGGTTTAGCAGTGTCAATCGCAACAAGCGCAGCTTGACGCTCGACTACACGCGCGAGGAAGGTCGAAAGGTGCTGATGGAGTTGGTGCGCAAGAGCGACGTTGTGGTGACGAATCAGCTTCCTAAAGTGCAAGCCAAGCTCGGCCCGACCAGCCATGTCCATCGCACTCACCCGACGCGACGAGTTCGCCGTCATCACCATCAACCGCGTGGAGGCGCTCAATGCCCTGAATTACGACATGTTACGCGGGATCGACCGGGCGCTCGACGAGGTCGAAGCTGCGGACGCCCAGGCCCTGTTCTTCAGGGGAGCGGGGCACAAGGTGTTCTGCGCCGGCGCGGACATCGGCGAGCTGATGGGGCGCTCCATCCCGCAGGAATATGCAGGCACGCGCCTGGGGCAGGATCTTTACTCCGCATCGAAAGCTTCCGCATCCCCTCCGTCGCGATCGTGAACGGCTATGCCCTGGGCGGCGGGTGCGAGCTGGCGATGGCCTGCACGTTCCGCCTCGGCACTGCGGCGGCGAAGTTCGGCCTGCCGGAAGTCAAGCTGGCGCTCGTGCCGGGCTACGGCGGCACGCAGCGCCTGCCGCGGCTCGTCGGCTTGGCTGCGGCGCTGGAGATGCTCATGACCGGCCGCACCGTCGCGGCCGAAGAGGCGCTGCGCATCGGCCTGCTCCACCGCATCGTCGAGGGCGACCCGCTGGACGCCGCCGTGCAGTACGCGCGGGCCTTCAGCGGCCATGGCCTGCTCGCGCTGCGGCTCGTGCGCGACGCCGCCCTGCGCGGTGCCGACGCTTCGCTGCGCGAAGGCCTCGCCATTGAAGCGGACCTTTCGACGATGTCGATGCGCAGCGAGGACGGCAAGGAAGGAGCCCGGGCGTTCCTCGAGAAGCGTAGACCGCGGTTCCAGGACAAGTAAAGCCACAAAGAAAGTTTTGGCAAATGCAATCTCCAAGACAACACGCCACGGAAACTGTCTTCCGCGATGGCCTGTTCAAGGACAAGGTGGTACTCATTTCGGGGGGCGGCACGGGCTTGGGCAAGCACGCGTCCGAGCAGTTGGCACGGCTGGGGGCATCGGTCGTGATCTGCGGTCGCGATGCCGAACGGCTCGAGGCGGCCGCGGAGGACCTGCGCAAGCTGGGTGCCCGCGTGCTGGCACGGCCCATGACGATCCGAGAGCCGGAGCAGGTGTGCGAGCTGATGGACGCCGTGTGGAAGGAATTCGGCCGCCTCGACGTGCTGGTGAACAACGCCGGCGGCCAGTTCGCCAGCCCGGCCCTGGAGATCAAGCCCAAGGGCTGGAACGCCGTCATTGACACGAACCTCAACGGCACGTGGTACATGATGCAGGCGGCCGCGCAGCGGTGGCAGCAGCACGGGCAGCCGGGCAACATCGTCAACGTCATCGCGGTGATCTGGCGCGGGCTGCCGATGGTGGCGCACACGTGCGCCGCGCGCGCCGGCGTGGTTTACCTGTCCAAAACGGTGGCCGTGGAGTGGGCGCCCTACAACATCCGGGTGAACTGCCTGGCCCCTGGAACGGTCGAGACGGACGCCTTCAACTACTACAGCGAGGCGGGCCGGGCCAGCTTCCAGCAAGCGAACCCGATGAAGCATGCGGGCGAGCCGCAGGACGTCACCGAGAGCATCACCTACCTGGCCTCCGAGGCCAGCAAGTTCATCACGGGCGAGGTACTGACGATCGACGGCGGCCAGCAGGTCTGGGGCGACCCCTGGTTTGGCGGTCGGCCGCGCTATTTCGAGCTCGATTACGAGAAGGCCCGCCGTGCAGAGTGAGCCGCGTCGCATGACCGTCGCGGTCGCCGGAGCCGGCACCATGGGCACGGGGATCGCCATCGTCGCCGCGCGCGGCGGCGCGCAGACGATCCTGTTCGATGCAGACGAACAGCGCGCGACGGAGGCCTTGCAAGACCTGCGCTGCTTCCTCGAGCGCTCGGTGGAACTCGGACGGCTGACGGGATCGCAGGCGGAGCAAGCCGCGGGCCGGGCGCAAGCGAGCGGCTGCCTGCAAGACCTCGCAGACGCCGACCTCGTGATCGAGGCGGTGTTCGAGGACCACGCTGTCAAGGCGAAGCTGATCGGGGCGCTGGACGGGGTTCTGCGGCCCGACGCCATCGTGGCCTCCAACACCTCGACGCTGTCGATCACGCGGCTGGCCTCCGCGAGCAAGCGGCCGCAGCAAGTGGTGGGCATGCACTTCTGCCTGCCAGCGCAGCTGATGAAGCTGGTCGAGGTCACGCCCGGCTTGCGCACCAGCGCGGAAACGCTGGCGAAGGCCGAGAATATCTGCCAGGACCTCGGGCAGATCCCGGTGCGCACCAAGGACACGCCGGGATTCATCCTGAACCGCTTCGTCATCCCCTTCAACAACGACGCGATCCGGCTCGTCGAGCGCGGTGTCGCGTCGCCTGCGGATATCGACCTTGGCGTACGCAAGGCGCTGGGCTATCCGCTCGGCCCCCTGCAACTGCTGGACTTGGTCGGCCTGGACACGCAGCTGCGCCTGTGCGAGGCCTTCTACGAGATCACGCGCGATCCGCGCCACGTCTGTCCTCCTCTGTTGCGGCAGATGGTCGCCGCCGGACATCTGGGCAAAAAGTCCGGCGAGGGCTTCTACCGCTATGAATCCACCCGTACTTTCGGAGTCTGAGGCCATGCTATTCGAACTGATCGACCTAGGTGCCAGCCGCTCGATACCAGAGGGCGATGTGCTGCGCGGCTACGCGCGCGCCGGAGCGGATGTCACGGTGATCGCTGGCAGCGATGCTGCGACCGTCGCGCGCGCGCTCGCGCAGGTCCACCTCGCATCGAAGCGCGCGGTGATGGTCGAACTCGGCACCGAGTGCCTGGGCTTCCATACGGGCGAACAGGCCGCCGCCGGAGAGACCAACGTGCTCGGCTTCGCCCGCTTCCGCCTGGGCGCGCAGCAGCCCTCGCAGCTGGTGGAGCTGGTGCGGCAACGCTCCACATCGGAGGCGGCGCTGGCCGCAGGAGCCGCGGTCTTCAAGGCCGCGAGCCTCGAGGTCTCGGTCTGCGGCGACGTGCCGGGGCGAATTGTCGACAGCCTGCTGCGACCATACCTGAACGCAGCCCTGGAGAGCGTCGACGAAGGGCTGGCCGAGCCGACTGTCCTGGACCAGGCGTTGCGTCTGGGCCTCGGGTACCCCCAGGGCCCGATCGAGCTGCTCGAAGCCAGCGGCCTCGAGGCGCACTGCCAAATTACTACTGAGCTTTACGATGGCCTTGGCGCGCCCAATTTCTTTCCGGCGCGCCGTGCCCGCGTCGCCGCAATGAGACTACAAGCCAATCTCGGACAGGAGGGAGCATGAAGTTCGACACCATCCTTACTGAAGAAATCGACCGCCGCTACTGCGAGGAAGGCATGTGGGACGACCGCACGCTGCTCGATTACTTCGACGCGGCCGTTGTCAGGACACCCCAGGCAATTGCGGTTGTCGGGCCTCGAGGCGAACGCCTGACCTTCGCGCAGCTCGACGAAACGTCGCGACGGGTGGCGGCTCACTTCGCGGCGCTCGGGCTGAAGAAAGGCGACGTGATCTCGATCCAGCTGCCCAGCTGGGCAGAGTTCGCTGTGGTGCACCTGGCCGCGACGCGGCTGGGCGGGGTGACCAACCCGCTGCTGCCGATCTACCGCGAAAACGAGCTCTCCTACATCCTGCGCTTTGCCCGCACTGCGATCGCAGTAGTCCCCGGGACCTACCGCGGTTTCGAGTATCCGCCCATGTACGCCGGCATGTGGCCGTCGCTGCCGGACCTAAAGGAGATCTTCGTGGTGGGCGAGGGCGCCATTGGCCGCATGCGGCCCTATTCGGAGCTGTCGCAGTCGGCGCCCGCGCCGCTGCCGGCCGTCGAGTTTACCGGCAACGATGTGTCGTCCATCATCTTCACCTCCGGCACGGAATCGAAACCAAAGGGGGTGATGCACAGCCACAACACCATGCTGTACGGCACCCGCATGATGGCGAAGCTGCTGAACTTGACCGACAAGGACGTGATCTGGGCGCCCTCGCCGCTCGGCCACGGCACCGGTTTCCTGTGGGGCATGCGCCAAGCGTTGATGCTCGGCGCCAAGTTGGTGCTGCAGGATATCTGGGACCCCGAAGAGGCGCTGCAGCTGATCGAAACCGAGCGCTGTACATTCACGCTCTCAGCCACGCCGTTCGTGTCGATGCTTCTGAAATCACCGTCGGCCGGTACGCGTGACACGTCTTCACTGCGGATCTTTGCCTGCGCAGGGGCTCCGATCCCGCGCCTGCTAGGCACCGAAGCGCTCGAGAAGATCGGCTGCCTGCTGATCGGGATGTGGGGCATGTCCGAGTGCTTCGTCGGCAGTGCCTCCCCCGCGGAGGACGCGAAAGACAAGCTGTGGGGCACCGACGGCAAGACAGTGCCGGGCGGCGAGCTCGCAATTTTCGACGAGAGCCGGACTCGCATCCTGCCACCGGGGAAGGAGGGCGAGCTCGCCACGCGCGGGCCGCACGTGGCCCTTGGCTACTTGAATGACCCGCAGCGCACCAAGGACACCTTCTCGAAGGACGGTTGGCTCTTCAGCAACGACCTCGCGATCATCGATACCGATGGCTACATCCGCATCATCGGGCGAAAGAAGGACATCATCAACCGAGGCGGCCTGAAGGTGAGCGCGCGCGAGCTCGAGGAGTTTCTGCTGCAGCACCCTAAGGTGAAGGAGATTGCCATCGTGGCAGTGCCGGACGAGCGCCTCGGCGAGAAGAGCTGCGCGTTCGTGGTGCCGGCCGGCCCGCAGCATCCGACGCTGGGCGAGCTAGTGAGCTTCCTGGAGGAACGGGGCATCGCCAAGTACAAGCTGCCCGAGTTCCTCGCCGTGGTTCCGGGCTTACCGATGACCCCGAGCGGCAAGATCCAGAAGTTCGTTCTCCGCGACAGCATTATCAACGGGACGCAGGTCCCGCAGATAAAATGAGCAGCGCTCGCCACCCGCTCCCGCTCGAACAGCTGCCTCGCAAGGCGCCGGGCCACCGGCCCGGGCTGCTGCGCGGCACCCGCGTGCTGGACCTCACGACCTCGATCGCCGGCCCTTACGGCACGATGTTGCTCGCCGACTTCGGCGCCGAGGTGATCAAGGTCGAGCGCCCGGGCACGGGCGACGACTCGCGGCACTGGCAGCCGCCCATGTACGCGGGCCACGCGCTGTGGTACCTGAGCGTGAATCGCAACAAGCTCAGCGTCACCCTCGACTTCTCGAACGAGCAGGGCTACGCGGTGTTGCGCCGGCTGGTCCGCCAGTGCGACGTCCTCGTGACCAACCAGCTGCCCGCAGTGCTGGCCAAGCTGCGGATCGATTATGAATCAATCAAGGCAGTCCGGCCCGACATCGTCTACGTTTCGCTTACCGGCTTCGGGCTGCAGGGCGACCGCAAGAACGACCCGTGCTACGACCTCGTTGCCGAAGGCTACAGCGGCGTGATGGACCTCACCGGCGAGCTGGCCAACGACCCGCAGAAGGTCGGCACGCCGGCAGCCGACATGCTGGCTGGCGCCGATGCCGCGCTCGGCTGTCTCGCCGCGCTGATGGACCGCGCACGCACAGGCAACGGGCATTTCGTCGAAGTGTCGCTGGTGGACAGCATGACGCGCTTCCTCACGCCGCGAATCGTCAGCTACCTGGGCAGCGGCGAACTGCCCCGGCGCTCGGGAGCCAAGGACAGCGTGATCGCCGTGTATCAGGTGTTCGCCACGGCCGACGAGCCGATGACGCTCGCCCTGTCGAACGATGCGATCTGGAAGCGCTTCTGCGGCACGGTGGCGCGGCCGGACCTCGCCGCGGATCCATCTCTGGCCACCAATGCCGGGCGGGTGACGCGGCGCGCCGAGCTGGTGCAGCAGATCCAGCAACTGCTGCTCGCCCAGCCCCGCGCGTACTGGCTCACGCTGTTTCGCCAACACAAGGTACCGGCCGGCCCGATCAATCGGGTCGACGAGGTGGTACGCGACGAGGAACTGCTCGCGCGCGGCTTGTTCTATGCGATGGAGAACGGCGAGCAGCCGATTCCCCAGGTGGGGCTCGGCATTCGCTTCGATGGAGAAGCGCCCGGCTTCGAGCGTGTTCCCCCGGCGCTCGGCGCCGATACGGATGCCGTGCTCGGCGAACTCGCCGGGTTGCAGGCGCACGAAATCGATTCATACAGAAAGGCAGGAGTGATTTGATGGAGCAGAAACGTGTATTCGATACGATCTTGTACCGTGAGGAGGGCCCGGTGGGTATCCTTACGCTCAACCGGCCGGACGACGGCAACATGTTCACGCCGACCATGTGCCTGGAGGTGCGCGATTGCATCGAGGCGGTGCGGCGCGAGACGCGCACACGCGTGCTCGTGATCACCGGCGCGGGTGACAAGTTCTTCTGCATCGGCGGGCGCAAGGTCGGCCTGCCCGACACCAAGCTGTATCCGGGCGTGATGCCCACGCTGGAGATGTACGAAGCGATCGAGAAGCTGCAGAAGCCCGTGATCGCGTCGGTGAACGGCTTCGCGGTGGGCGGCGGCCACGTGCTGCACGTGGTGTGCGACCTCACGATCGCCAAGGAGAGCGCGATCTTCCGCCAGGTCGGGCCGATGATGGGTAGCTTCGATGCCGGCTACGGCACTTGGTATCTGGAGGATCTGGTCGGTAAGAAGAAGGCCAAGGAGATCTGGATGCGGAACGCGAAGATGACTGCGCGCGAAGCGCTGGAGATGGGCCTGGTCAACAAGGTGGTGCCCGATGCGCAGTTGGAACATGCCACGATGGAATTCGCGCTGGAGATCGCGGATCGCGGCTCGTTCGCGCTTGCGGCGATCAAGGGCGCGTTCGGCGCGCGACACGGCGGCGTCGGCGGGCTGGCACGCCTCTCGCATGACCTGATGATTCCCCACTACTACGGTTCGGAAGAGGCGCACGAGCTGAGCGAGGCCTTCGAGCAGCGCCGCAAACCCGATCCCGCCAAGTTCGGTCACTGACATGGCGGATTCAAAGGCCATCGTCGTCACCGGTGCCAGCCGGGGCATCGGCGCCGCCATCGCGACGGAGCTGGCGCGGCGCGGCAATCGTGTCGCCTGCTTATCACGCACCGGCGCGCGTCCCACGATCTCGGACGCAGAGGTGCTCGCGGAGCGTTTCCTCTGCATCCCGTGTGATGTCTCTCGCGAGAAAGACCTGAAGGCTGCTTTCAAGACGGCCGCGGATTGGGGCGGCGGCATTTCCGGGCTGGTGAACAACGCCGGCATCCACCGCGAGGGACCCTCGCGTTCGTTTCCCACCGCGGAGTTCGAGGAGATCCTGCGCGTGAACACGACGGCCGTCTTCGTCGCATCGCGTGAGGCCTATCCGTACCTGGTGGAAGGTGGCCCGAGCCTGATCGTCAACATCGGGTCCTTCTTCGAGAAGATGGCCGCCAAGGGCAGCACGGCCTACTGCGCCTCAAAGGCGGCCGCGGCGGCGATCACCCGCTGCCTGGCGGCGGAGTGGGGCCCCAAGGGCATCTCCGTCTTGAACATCGCACCGGGTTACATCGAGACCGAGATCAACCGGGAGTACCTCCACGACCCGGCGAACGCCAACAAGGTGACAGCGCGCCTGTTTCCCGGGCGGCCGGGGACGCCGGAGGAAGTGGCGCGGCTCATCGCCGCGCTGTACACGGAGCGCATCGCGTTTCTGACCGGAGAGACCATCTACATCGACGGTGGCCACTCCATCTCATTGTGAGAACAAGCCATGAACGTACTTGAGCGCCTCGACGCGGCCACCCCCTTTCCTGAGCACGAGCGGCTGCTGCTCGACAGCGTGCGCAAGCTCGCTGCCGAACGCATCGCCCCGCGTGCCGCCGCCTACGACGAGAGCGCCGAATTTCCCTGGGACAACGTGCGCGACATTAACGCGCTGGGCTTGAACTCGATGTTCGTGCCCGAGGCCTACGGTGGAACCGGCTTGTCCTATTCCGCCTACCTGGCCTGTGTCCGCGAGATCAGCAAGGCCTGCGCCGCCACCGGCATCGTCTGGGCGACCAACTTCCACGCCACCGGACCGCTCCTGGACTTCGGCACTCACGAGCAGAAATCCCGCTGGCTGCCGCGCATCGCCGACGGCGCGCTGGTCGCGCTGGCGCTGACGGAGCCGAGCGCGGGGTCGGATGCCACCGGCATGAAGACCACCTTCCGACCAGACGGCGACCACGTTGTCATCGATGGCTCGAAGGTGTTCATCACCAGCGGCGACGTTTGCGAAATCCTGGTGCTGTTCGGAAAGTGGGGGCCGCTCGGCTCGGGCAAGGAGGCCATTTCCATCGCCGTAGTCGAAAAGGGAACGCCCGGTTTCAACGTGGTGCGCACCGAGCGCAAGATGGGCGTCCGCGCCTCCAGCACCGCAGCCCTGGCGTTCGACAACTGTAGAATCCCGCGCGCCAATCTGCTGGGTGAGCCGGGCGCGGGGCTGGCGATGCTGTTCCACTTCCTGAACCGATCGCGGCCGAGCGTGGCGGCGCACGCACTGGGCATCGCCCGCGCGGCATTCGAGGATGCTGTGCAGTACATCAACGAGCGCGAGCAGTCCGGCCGCCGGATCCTGGAGAACCAGGGCATCCAGTTCATGATGGCCGACAACGCGACCGACCTGGCGATGTGCGAGGGGTGGCTGTGGCACGTCGCCCGGCGGCTGGAGGAGGGGGAGAACGACATCGCCCAGGAGTCGTCGATGCTGAAGATGCGCGCGTCCGATCTGGCCATGCGTCTGTCGACGGATGCCGTGCAGCTTTACGGCGGCTATGGCTTCACGAAAGACTACCGGGTCGAGCGGCTGATGCGCGATGCCAAGATCACCCAGATCTGGGAAGGCACCAACCAGGTCCATCGCCAGCTGATCGGCCGCAGCTTCCTCGAGAAGAAGAAGCGCGCCCGCGACTGACGCTGCGACAAATGAACAAGGGGGCCGCACCCCGGTGCGGCCGGCGCTGACCGCCAGTCGGTTCGGCTGAATTTTGTTGATTCGAGGAGAGAGGTATGAGAGAAGCAGTGATTTGTGAACCGATCCGCACGCCGATCGGCAAGTACGGGGGAGTCTTCAAGGACATTACGCCGGCGGAACTCGCCGAGACCGTGATACGAGAGCTGATTCGCAGGACGAAGATTGACCCGGCGGTGATCGACGACGTGATCTTCGGCCAGTGCTATCCGAACGGCGAGGCGCCCGCGATCGGCCGCATCGCCGCGCTCGACGCGGGGCTGGGAGTGCACGTGCCGGGCCTGCAGCTCGATCGCCGCTGCGGCTCCGGGCTGCAAGCCGTGATCGACGCCGCCATGCGCGTGCAGACCGGCGTGTGCGACGTGGTGCTTGCCGGCGGCGCCGAGAGCATGAGCCAGGCCGAACACTACGTCATGGGAGCGCGCTTCGGCGTGCGCGGCGACTCCACGCCGTTCTGGGACCGCATCGCGCGTGGCCGCATCACCTCCGGCGGCAAGCACCACCCGGTGGCCGGCGGCATGCTGGAGACGGCAGAGAACCTGCGCCGCGAGTACCGCATCAGCCGCGAGGCTCAGGACGAACTGGCGTACCGCTCGCACGCCCGCGCCTGCGCGGCGCAGCAGAACGGCCTGTTCAAGGATGAGATCGTCCCGGTCAAGGTCAAGGGCCGCAAGGGCCCGACCGAGATCGCCACGGATGAACACATCCGGCCTGACGCCACGCTCGACAGCATGACGGCGCTCAAGCCAGTACGCCTGGGCGTCGACCCGGAAGCGACCGTAACGGCCGGCAATTCGAGCGGCCAGAACGACGCCGCCGCGGTGTGCATCGTGACCACGCGCGAGAAGGCGCAGCAACTGGGGCTGCGCCCGCTGGGGCGGCTGGTGAGCTGGGCCGCCGCCGGCGTGGAGCCTGAGCGCATGGGCATAGGCCCGGTGCCGGCCACCGCGCTGGCGCTCAAGCGCGCGGGCTTGGCGCTGAAGGACCTGGACCTGATCGAGCTGAACGAAGCCTTCGCCGCGCAGGTGCTTGCTTGCACCACGGCGATGGAGTTTGCTACGGGCGACTACGACCGGCTGAACGTCAACGGCTCCGGCATCTCGCTGGGCCACCCGGTGGGCGCCACAGGCGTGCGCATCCTCGCGACCATGCTGCGCGAGCTGGATCGCCGTAAGGCCCGCTACGGCCTGGAGACCATGTGCATCGGCGGCGGCCAAGGCTTGGCCGCCGTTTTCGAGCGCGTCGGATAAGCCGGCTGGAACTGACATGCAAGGCACCTCTGCACAACGAGGCGACGAACGGGCGCTCGCCCTGTCGCTGCTAGAGCGCATCGGCCGGCGGTTCGAAGCCGGGGTGGACCGGGCCGCCTCCCTGTGCTCGCGCGACGGCACGCTGGTCCCGCAGCGCTTGGACGCGCACCAGTGGGTGAGCTACGAACTCGCCCTGGCCAGCGCCGACCTGCTGGCGGCCCGGACCGCCGTCGGCGCGGCGGCTGGCGCCACCACCGTGATCGACCTCGGCCTGGCGCTGGCTTTCGCGAGCGAGGCTGTCGGGCAGCTGCTCGAAAGGCTGGTGGCCGTGTTTGCGGAGCTCGGGCTCGATCCGGCCGGACTGCATGCGCTCGCCCGCGGCGCCGAAGTGGCAAGGCTGCGCCAGCAGGCTGGCAGCGCGGCAGTCCTGGCTCGGCTCGGCAAGGCGGCCGCCCTGTCCGACAGCGAATGGGCGCACGTGGAACTCGACGAGATGACCACGATGGCGCGCGACTCGTTCCGCCGTTTCGCGGCCGAAGCGGTCGCGCCGCTGGCCGAGCGGATCCACCGCCAGGACCTCACGATCCCCGAGTCGCTGCTGCAGCCGCTGCGCGAGATGGGCGTGTTCGGTCTGTCGATACCAGAGGAGTACGGCGGCAGCGCGCCGCCCGGCAGCGACAACACGCCGCTCATGATCGCAGTGACCGAGGCGCTGTCCGAAGCCTCGCTCGGCGGGGCTGGGAGCCTTATCACGCGCCCGGAGATCCTGACGCGCGCACTCATGACCGGAGGCACGCCCCAGCAGAAGAAGCATTGGCTGCCGCGGCTCGCCGCCGGTGACCCGCTGTGCGCTATCTCGATGACCGAGCCGAACTTCGGCTCGGACGTCGCCAGCCTGACGCTCAAAGGCACCCGCACGGCTGGCGGGTGGCTGCTGAACGGGGCCAAGACGTGGTGCACCTTTGCCGGCAAGGCCGGCGTGCTGATGGTGGTGACGCGGACCGACCCGGACCGCTCCCTGGGACACCGTGGCCTGAGCCTGCTGTTGGTGGAAAAACCCAGTTACGAGGGTCACGAATTCGCCTACGAGCAGCCCGGCGGAGGCAAGCTGCAGGGCCGCGCCATCCCGACCATCGGCTACCGGGGCATGCACTCCTACGACCTTTCGTTCCAGGACTTCTTCGTGCCGGATTCCAACGTCATCGGCGGCGAGGCTGGCCTGGGCAAGGGTTTCTACTTCACGATGACGGGCATGGTCGGCGGCCGGGTGCAGACGGCGGCGAGGGCGCTGGGCGTCATGCGTGCCGCGCTCATGGCGGCCATCCAGTACGCGAAGGACCGCCGGGTGTTCGACGCGCCGCTGATCGACTATCCGCTCACGCAGATCAAAATCGCCAGGATGGCCGCCCGGTTCGCTGCCTGCCGGCAGCTCACCTACGCCGTGGCCCGTCAAGTGGACGGCGGCGGCGGCCGTATGGAAGCGAGCCTGGTGAAGTTGCTCGCATGCCGCAGCGCCGAGTTACTTACCCGAGAGGCGCTGCAGATCCACGGCGGCATGGGCTATGCGGAGGAGATGCCCGTGAGCCGCTACTTCGTCGACGCACGCGTCCTCTCGATCTTCGAAGGGGCCGAAGAAACTCTGGCGCTGAAGGTCATCGCCAGGAGCCTGCTCGAAGAGGCGGCCGCGGGCCGCAGCGCGAAGGAACCGGCATGACACAGCGCAACGGGCATCTGAACGGATCCGGGTGATCGGAGTGGTCGGTGCCGGCGCCATGGGGCGCGGAATCGTCCAGCTGTTCGCCCAGGCCGGGCACACAGTGAAGACCTTCGACGCTATCGAAGGCACTGCGCGCAAGGCCGTCGATTGCGTCAACGGCATGATCGCGCGCAATGTGCAGAAGGGGCGAGTCACCGAGGCGGCGGCCGATGCGATCGCGGCGCGAATGCAAGCCTGCACGCGTCTGGAGGAACTGGCAGATTGTGACCTGGTGATCGAAGCGATCGTGGAAGACCTCGAGCACAAGCGCAAGCTGTTCGCCGCGCTCGAGGACATCGTCTCGCCCCAGGCGCTTCTCGCCAGTAACACCTCTTCGCTCGTCGTGTCGGAAATCGCAGCGAAATGCAGACATTCCGGCCGCGTGGCGGGGCTGCACTTCTTCAACCCGGTGCCCCTGATGAAGGTGGCCGAAGTGGTTGCCGCAGTGCGAACGGCGCTGGCGACGGTCGACACCCTGGCCGCCATCGTGCAGGCTTGCGGCCACCGCGCGGTGGTCACCTCGGACCAGCCCGGCTTCCTCGTCAACCACGCCGGTCGGGGGCGCTATACCGAAGGACCGCGCGCGTTGGAGGAACAGGTGGCCAGCCATGCCGACATCGACGCGCTGCTGCGCGATGCAGCCGGGTTCCGTATGGGCCCGTTCGAACTGATGGACCTGACCGGCCTCGACGTGTCGGGCAGGGTGATGGAGTCCCTGTACGAGCAATTCCAGCAGGAGCCGCGCTTCCGTCCCTCGTCGCTGGTGCGGCCGCGCATCGCAGCGGGGCTGTACGGGCGCAAGACGGGCGTGGGCTGGTACCGCGACGTAGGCGACCGCGTCGACGAACCGACATCGCCGGTTCCATCCCTGCCTGCGGGGCTGAAGGTCTGGGTCGACCCGGCCGCGAACGCCGCGCAGGCGCTGTCTGCGCTGGCGCAGGCCGCGGGCGCGGAAGTGGTGCGGGAACGCGCGGCAGACTGCCTGCACGTCGTGCAGCCATGGGGCGTGGACGCCACGAGCCACTGCATCGAGCAGGGGCTTGACGCGTCGTGCTGCGTGGCGATCGATCCGCTGCCGCCGCTCGACCAGCGGCGCACAGTCATGCTTACCGTGAGCACGCGGCCCGAATTTCGCGACGCCGCGCGGGCCCTGTTCGTCGCGGACGGCGTGCCGGTGACGGTCATCAACGACAGCCCGGGTTTCGTCGTGCAGCGCGTGCTGGCGACCATCGTCAACATCGCCGCCAACATCGCCCAGCGCGGCATCGCCTCGGCGGTCGACCCAAGACAAAGCAGCGCTCAACAATCCTGTAAGATTGAATCGCGCGATATTCGCGATTATCCGATCAGTACAAGAACCCTGCGGTTTCTGCTTGCGGGCGGACGGCGCTAGCAGGGGCGCCAGTCCGGCCCAACTTCTGAGGTTGGACATGAACGTGGAGTTGCTTACGGACTTGCGGGTGGTGGAAAGCTCGGCTTTCATCGCTGCACCCCTGGCAGGTATGACCCTAGCCCAGTTCGGCGCGGACGTCATCCGGATCGACATGATCGGTGGTGGAATCGATTACGCGCGCCTTCCGCTGGTTGCCGGTGGTCGGAGTCTTTACTGGACGGGGCTGAACAAGGGCAAGCGCTCGTTTGCGGTGGACATCCGGCGGCCGGAGGGTCGCGAACTGGTGCAGGAGTTGGCGACATCACCGGGAGAGCAGGGGGGCGTACTGCTGACCAACATTGGCGTGCCATGGCTGGGGCACGAGCTGCTCTCCAAGCGCCGGAGCGATCTGATCTCATGCACGATCGAAGGCAATCCGGATGGGTCGACTGCTGTCGACTACACCGTGAACTGTGCTACTGGTTTGCCGTTCATCACCGGCCCTGGCACCCGGGACTCACCGGTCAATCACGTGCTGCCCGCCTGGGATCTTGCGTGCGCATACCAAGCCGCATTCGCCATCGCTGCTGCTGCCATGAACCGGGTACGCACGGGAAAGGGCGCGGAGCTGCGGCTTGCGCTGTCCGACGTAGCGTTTTCTGCACTGTCCCACCTCGGCATGCTCGCGGAGGCGGAGCTTCTGCTGCAGGAGCGTCCTGCCTTGGGCAATTACCTTTACGGCGCGTTCGGCCGCGACTTTGGGACGCAAGACGGTCACCGAGTGTACGTCGCCGGCATTTCGCTGGCTCAGTGGAAAAGTCTCGTCAGGGCGTGCGAGATGCAGCCTGCGATGGATCGATTGCAGTCGCAACTCGGCCTCGACTTCACGAAGGAGGGGGACCGCTTCCAAGCGCGCGAGGCGATCGCGAAGGAAATCGACCGATGGGTGGGCAGCCGCACCATCGCGCAGGTGCGTCACACCTTCGAGGAACACAGTGTCTGCTGGGGTCCGTATCAGACTGTGCAGCAGGCGCTTGCCCACGATCCGCGCGTCAGCTCCGCGAATCCGATCTTCGAGAGGATCCACACGCCTGGGGTCGGTACACATCTCGCGTCAGGAACACCCGTCAGATTGGGCGGCCAGGCCCGCCACCCCACCGCAGTCGCACCGATATTGGGCGCCCACACCGACGAAGTGCTGATGGACGTATTGAAGCTCGACTCGGCCGCCGTCGGACGCCTGCATGACGCGGGCGTCGTCGCAGGACCAGAGCGCGATCCACTGATGTCCTCTGGACAGCCACGCTCTTTAGCGTAAGGACCCCAGCATGGACATCGAACAGCTGAAAGCCTAGGTCCGTCGCGAGGAGCTACGTCGCGACCTCGTCACGGCCGCCCCGCTGGCCGCAATGGCTGCAACCCTGAATCATTCCGTCATCTCGTTCGCCTTTGGCGACGCTACTTCCTGCTGCCCACGAGACTGTCGGAGCTCGCCGCCGACGGCCATCTGCGCAAGGCGATTACAGCCCTCCATTCCGCTGGCGCGCCGAATGTGGGCAGGCAGCCCGATCGAGTTCCTCCGTCCCCTCCGCGTCGGCGAGGAAATACAGCACAGATCCACGGTTGAGGACGTGACTCTGAAGGACGGTCGCACGGGGCTGCTCGCCTTCGTCAAGATTCGTCATGAGATCAGCAGTCCCGCGGGCATTTGCATCTTGGAGCTGCAGGACACCGCAACGGCTCGGGAGCTTCAGGGATGAGGTCCAGCCAACAAGTCCGCAACGCGCACTTCGCGCAAAGCGTCGTCTGAGCGCCGCCGTGGCCGGCAGCGAGCCGGCCGCGCACATCGGCCGGCCCGGGTTCGCCATCCTTCCCGCCGGGCGAGCATTCGCCAATGCCGAAGATTCCCTTCCGAATTCGGGACTATCGTGCTTTCGGTGCAATTTGGTGCGCTTCAGAGCAAAAAGGGCAATTCTGAGAGGCAGAAGCGCCGATCTTCAGCGTGGTGGACGGCCTGGAAACGGACCTGTTCACTGCGGTGCCTGAGCTGATCAAGGCGCTTTGATCCATGCACACCCTCCCCCGCCGGGGAGGGCCGCGAACGCGCCAGCTTCAGCGTGCATCAGCCTGGAATCTATGCGGCGAGGAAACCTCGTGCGCTCGCATGAGACATGCGCGCCCGTGGCAGCGGCGAGCACTTCCGTCACCTCATTGACGGCATGCGTCCGCGTCCTCGGCCGAGGCCTGCACCTGCGCACGTTGCCGGGCGAACAAGCCCAAGTCGGCTGGGTCCGGCGGGGCGACATTGTCGATGGGAGATGACAGCATGCAACCGGCCGTCTACAGTTGGTTCTGATGTACCGCTACGCGAAACATAAACATCAAATAATCTTGACATACGTTCAGTTTTGAAATAGTATCTTTACAAGGGCATTAGGTTGTTCTGCAAACAATTATCCATGTGCTAAAGAAATCGTAATTCGTTAGATGGTGTCGCGCCAGGCGGCGGGCTGCCAGCGGCAGCTCGGCACCTCGGGGCATCCGGTTGCAACGATCTCAGTGGAGTCGATGTTATGAATCTTGCTAGGCAACTTGTTAGTACCGAGCAAAAAGGTGCGATCCTAGTCATCCGGCTCGTGGATTCGGAGACGCGAAACTCCTTGACGAATGAGTTTCGCGCGCAGCTGGGGGCGGCCGTCGCGCGGGCCCAGTCGGACAATCAGATACGGTCCGTTTATCTTACCGGCTCGGGCCCCACCTTTTGTTCGGGGGGCAACCTGCAGGCGCTGAAAAACGAGAGCGACCCGTGGACCGTGCATCGCCGATTCCGCCGACTGCCCCAGTGGCTGTTCCCGCTGCTGTGGTTGGACAAGCCGGTTGTCGTCGGCGTGAACGGGCACGCGGTGGGAGGCGGCATGGGGTTGGCGCTTACCGGGGATTTGGTGATTGCGGCGGAAAGCGCGACCTTCATGGCTGGATTCTTTCGCCTTGGCGTGATTCCCGACATCGGAATGATGTATCACCTGCCGCGGCTCATAGGCATGGCGCGAGCGAAGAAGTTCCTGTTCGGTCGCGGGGAGTTAAGCGCCCGCGAGGCCGAAGCATGGGGTCTGGTAGCGCAAGTGGTCCCCGACGAGCGGCTCGAGGCCGAGGGTCTTGCCGAAGCGGAGCGTTTGGCGGCAGGCCCCACTGACGCGATGGGTCTCGCGAAGACGTTAATGGCGCGAAGTTTCGAGACGAGCATGCTGGACATGTTCGCCTACGAAGGATTGGGCCAGGCCCTTGCGATGACCAGCCCGGAATACCGCGAGGGGCTTGAAGCATTGATCGCCCGACGCAAGCCGGATTTCCCCGCGGCCGGCGATCAACAGGCCTAAAGTCACATCATCATTAGAGGTGCTATGGTGGAAAATTTAGTTCCCGCTGTCAATGCGGATTCGCGTGAGTACTGGGAGGGCGCGTGCGAAGGCAAGCTTAAGCTTCGCCGGTGCCGCGATTGCAGCAAGCTCCACTTCATGCCCCGATTCCTGTGTCCCTTTTGCTGGTCCGAGGATCTTGAGTGGATCGACAGCGCCGGGCGCGGGACGGTGCATAGCTTCACCATCATTCGGCGCGCGCCGTTGGCCGAATTCGCCGGACGGGCGCCCTACGTAGTCGCCCTGATCGATCTCGAAGAAGGGCCTCGCATGATGGCGAACATACTGGGAAATGGCGCTCTCGAGACCCGGATCGGAGATCCCGTCCGTGTCACGTTCGAGGAGCAGCGCGGCGACATGACCGTTCCTCAGTTCATGCTGGCGCCAACAAAGTAAAGCGGTGAATTTCGAGTCCACCACGGAGCAGGGGCTGCTGCGAGACGCGGTTCGGTCGTTCGTCCGCAAGCGCTGCACGCGGCAAAACGTCCGTCAATGGGAACGGGAGCACGTCTTTCCAGAGGAACTCCACCGGGAGATGGTGGGCGCGGGATACGTACCGATGGCAGTTCCCGAAGCGTACGGCGGCACCGGCAGTCCGATGACGGACTGCGCGATCGTGTACGAGGAACTGGCCAGGCCGGCCGTTGACTTCGCTTACCGCGTCGCCCTGACGGCATGGGGCTCGATGATTCTTGCCGATTTCGCGAGCGAGGATCTTAAGCGGGAGATTCTTCCGCAGGTCGCCAAGGGTAACGCAAAACTTTCATTCAGCTTGACGGAGCCGGAGTCGGGTTCGGATGCTGCCGCACTTCGCACGCGCGCACGCAGGGACGGGGACGATTGGATCATCTCCGGCCAGAAAGTGTTCTCGACGGGCGCGCACGCCAAGGACAACATGATCATCGTCGCCGCGCGCACCAACCCTTCGGGAGCGAAACACAAGGGCATCTCCCTCTTTCTCGTCCCGAACGATGCGCCGAACCTGGCGGTGCGCAGGATGGAAACGATCAGCCGACACATGATAGGTACCAACGAATTGTTCTTTGACGAGGTGCGAGTCCCCGGCCGTTTTCTGATCGGGGAAGAGAACAATGGCTGGTCCTATGTCACGCGTCATCTCGAGCGCGAGAGAATCACGGTCGCCGCGGTCTGTCTCGGCAACGCAAGCAGCGCCGTGGACGATGCGGTCACATACGCCAAGGAGCGCCAGCAGTTCGGGCAGCCGATCGGCAAGTTCCAGGCGATCGCGCACATGCTCGCCGATATGGCGACCGAGTTGGAAGCCGGGCATTGGCTCACTTCGATGGCAGCATGGCGCTACGACCAGGGCTTGCCGTGCACCCGCGAGGCCACGATGGCCAAGCTCTACTGTTCGGAGATGCATGTGCGGGTGACGACGCAGGGTATGCAAATTCTTGGAGGACACGGATTCACTATGGATCATGACATGCAGAGATACTGGCGCGATGCGCGCAACAGCACGGTCGGCGGAGGAACGTCGCAGATCATGCGCGGAATTATCGCGCGGGGGCTTGGGTTATGAACATGCCGCGCGTCCTTCATCCCCCGGCGGAACGGCAGCCTTTTGGTAGGGCGGAACTTCGGCGCCTCATCGATCCACGCAGTGTGGCGATTATCGGCGCCTCCTCCAGGGCAGGTTCGTTCGGCACGAGGACACTGGAAAACATTGGTAGTGGTTACACGGGGAAGGTCTATCCCGTCAATCCGCGATACGAGCAATTGCTCCAATGGCGATGCTATCGATCGATCGAAGAACTACCGGAAGTGCCGGACTGTGTGATCGTCGCGGTGCCCCGCGAACAGGTTCTGGCGGAGCTTGAGCGCGCCGCTGCGTTCGGCGTTGGCGGCGCGATCGTATATTCATCCGGTTTCGCCGAAGTCGGCAAGCCGGATCGTATCAACCAGCAGCACCGCATCGCCGAGATCGCGCGAAACTCGGGGATGCGCATCCTCGGACCCAACTGCGCTGGCATCGCCAACCTAGTCAGCCACGTGGGCCTGACATTCATGCCCAAGTTTTACGAGATGCCGATGGTCCAGGGTCCGATCGGTCTGGTGTCGCAGAGCGGCGGTCTTGGCTACGTGGTACTGCAGGCGATGGAGCGGGGGATCGGGTTTTCGCATTACCTTTCGGCGGGAAACTCCTGCGATGTGGATGTTTGCGATTTCATCAATTATCTCGTGGACGATGAAACGACGCGCGTCATCATCTGCATGCTCGAGGGAGTGCGCGACGGTCACCGGCTGATGACCGTGGCGGAGCGTGCGCTGCGTGCGAACAAGCCGCTGCTCATGTACAAGCTTGGCAACAGCGAAATTGCCCGTGGCACTGCGATGTCGCACACCGGCACGCTGATCGGCGCGAGCGGGGCATACCGCGCCGCATTCGAACGCACCGGCGTCGTCGTCATCGACGACATGGAACAGGCGCTGGAAACTGCCAACTTTTTTGCCAAGGCCGGGCGGCCGAAGGCGCGAGGCGTCGGCGTCATGGCGAGTTCCGGGGGGGCCGCGGTCATGGCTGCGGACAAGGCGGAGGAAATCGGACTCAAACTCCCGCTCCCCGCCCCCGAGACCATTGCGCGGCTCGCAGGGGTGATACCGGAGTTTGGATCGAACACCAACCCATCGGATATTACGGCGGAGGCGGTGAAGCGAAACGACATGTACGGTGACTGCATTCTGGCGTTCGCCGATGATCCCAATTTCGGCGTCGTGGTCGTGCCGATGATGTCGGCGCATCATCCTGTGGCGCCGGAGCGCGCTGAGTATCTGTGCAAGCTTTCCCCCACGTTCGCGAAGCCGATGTGCCTGGTGTGGCTCAATGAATGGCTGGAGGGGCCGGGCAGCAAGATCTACGACAGTTGCCCGCACATCGCCTCGTTCCGATCCATGGGGCGCTGTCTCAAGGCGGTGAAGCTCTGGCTCGATCATTACCAGCGGCGCGACGAGCTTCTGCGTCCGAACGCGCCTCGACTGGTGAAAATGGATGCCGCCGGAGCGGCCCGGGCCAGGCTCGCTTCAGGCGGTGAGCGCGTCTTGAGCGAGCGGCAGTCCAAGCAGTTGCTTGCGACGTACGACATCCCGGTCGCAAGGGAGGTTCTTGCCACCAGCGCCGAGGAGGCGGTGGCGGCCGCGAGATCCATGGGATTCCCAATCGCGATGAAGGCGGATTCGCCAGATATTCCGCACAAGACCGAAGCGGGGGTCGTGAAACTCGGGATCGGAGACTTCGAAGGCGTACGGCGCGCGTATGCGGAGATTGCGGATGCCGCGGCGCGCGTGCCGGGTGCCCGGCTGAACGGCGTGTCGGTGCAGGAGATGGTCTCGGGCGGGGCCGAGATGATGGTTGGGCTCCGGATCGATGCGCAGTTCGGGCCGCTCGTAACTTGCGGCTTCGGCGGTATTGCCGTGGAATTGAACCGGGATGTCACCAGCGCGCTCGCACCCGTCGATATGGACCGGGCGCGCGCGATGATTGCATCGCTGCGCGGCTATCCGTTGCTAACGGGGTTTCGGCGCCTGCCGCCCCTGGACGTGGAAGGCTTCGCGCAGGTTGTCTGCCGGGTCTCCGAGCTTGCGGTGGATCTTGCCGACGTAATTGCTGAGATCGACGTGAACCCGGTAATTCTGGATACGGACCGGGCAGTTGCCGTGGATGCGCTCGTCGTGCTTTCTGAAAAGGCGGGGGAAAAATGAGCCAGGAGACGATGCTCCGGAACAAAGTCGCCATCGTGGGCGTCGGCGAGTCGCAGATTGGCAAAGTCCCCGGCATGACGGGCTTGGGCCTGAACGCCCAAGCCGCCAAGCGGGCGTTGGACGACGCGGGTCTCAAAGTGTCAGATATCGACGGTCTCTTGACGGCATATTCCTTCACCGAGCCGTATTTCATGCTGGGAACGGTGCTAGCCGAATACCTCGGGATCAAGCCACGCTACAACGCGTCAATGGTGGTCGGAGGGGCAACCCCCGGTGTCATGCTCAAGCATGCCGCGGAGGCGATTGCGAGCGGGCAGTGCAACACCGTCCTTGTCTGCGCCGGTGAAAACCGCGCGACCGGGCAAACGCGCGACCAGACAGTGGCAACGCTGACCTCGGTTGGCCACCCGTATTTCGAGCGCCCCTACGGCGGCTCCATTCCCGGCTACTACGCGATGATCGCGCGCCGTCACATGCATGAGTACGGTACCACTCGCAGCCAATTGGCGAGCGTCGCCGTCACGAGCAGACGGCACGCGAGCATGCACCCGAACGCGCACATGCGAAAGTCCCTCACGCTCGACGAAGTGCTGGCCTCGAAGCC
>Ga0255338_1002548_pt1 | contig 25901 bp, 23 predicted proteins | sample MeOH1_35cm_T4_19_FD_203715 | JGI IMG/M metagenome (GOLD analysis project Ga0255338, IMG submission 203715) | Sandy soil microbial communities from University of British Columbia, Vancouver, Canada - MeOH1_35cm_T4_195 | ecosystem: Engineered > Artificial ecosystem > Sand microcosm > Unclassified ...
GGGTCTTGTGCATGGCACGGCGCAAGCGGCCGCCGCTGCGCATCGCTGCGGCCGCGCGCCTGCCGCGCGCGAAGGCAGCGAGCGTCGGCGAGCGTCCGGTGGTCGACGGCCTTCCTGCTCGAGCCCTTGCGGTGCGGCAGCTGCAGCGGCGCATCCGCAGCGGCTGCGATCCGGCCCCGCTGAGCGCTAGAAGAGATTGCCCTGTGCCGGCGGCGGTTTGGGCGCGGGGGCAAGCGACGCTGGCTTGCCCGGCTTGGGCGGCTTGGGCGTCGCCGCCGCCTGGGGCTGCTGCGCCGTGCGAGCCACCCGCGGCTGCGCGACCGCCTTGAACGGCCCCGGCCACGGGCGCAGGAACCTGGAGGCCGCGGCCACCGGGCAGGACATCCAGGCGTCGTAGTCCTGCGGATCGAGGAACACCGGCATGCGCTTCTCCTTGCCGGGCGCATGGAACTGGCGGTAGAAGGGGTGCTCGTCGCAGTTCACCGTGAGCATCGAGAAGCTGAACTTCGCCTCGCCGTGCTCGCTCCGGGCGGTGTAGATCGCGGCGATGCCGAAGGGTGCGCCGTCTTCGTTCTCGATGCGCCAGCGTTCGCAGCTGCCGTCGTCCTCGTAGCGCGGCTCGTACACCGCCTTGGCCGGCACCACGCAGCGCAGGCCGCGCCGCCAGCTGTCCTTGTAGCTGGGAACCGAATGGACCGTCTCGCTGCGCGCGTTGTAGGTGTGGGTGCCGAAACGCAGCTCGCGGCGCCAGTCCGGCAGCAGCCCGAAATGGCCGGCGTCGGCCGCCCGCCTGCCGTCCACGAGCCGGATGAAGGGCGCCAGCGTGGTCGGATAGGCTTCGGGCGGTGCCTCGGCCGAGAAGTCGCGCTCGATGCCGAAGAAGGCCAGCAGCTCGTCACCGGCCGTCACCGGAACATAGTTGGAGCACACGCCCGCATCATAGAAGCGGTATGCGATACTGTATTTATATACAGCGAATCGCACCCATGACCGCCGCTGCCGTTCCCGAGTGGCATGACGACGCGCCCGATGGCGCCGTCCCTGCCCGCCGCCCGCGCCCGATCGTCCGGCCCGGAGAAGTTCCGCCCGGCGTCTGGCGCGGCAGCGAACTCGGCTCCGAGCTCGGCGACAGCGTGTCCACCGGCTGGCCCGAGTTGGACGCCCAGCTGCCCGGCGGCGGCTGGCCCTGTCGCGCGATCTCCGAACTGCTGGCGCCGCAGCCCGGCATCGTGGAATGGCGGGTGCTTGGCGGCGCGATGCGGCAGGTGGTGGAGCGCAAGGGCCAGATCGTTCTGGTCGGGCCGCCCAAGCAGCCGCATCTCCCGGGCCTGGTGCATGCCGGTGCCAGCGCCCGCCACCTGGTCTGGATCCGGGCCGAGACGCCGGCCGAGCGCCTCTGGGCCACGGAGCAGATGGTCAAGTCCAACGCGGCCGGCGCGATCGTGGCGTGGCTGCCGCAGGCGCGCCAGGAGCAGATCCGGCGCCTGCACGTCTGCGCGCTGGGCTGCGATGCGCCGGTGTTCCTGTGCCGGCCGGAAGCCGCCCGCCACGAATCGTCCGCCGCGCCGCTGCGGGTGCACGCGAGCTATGGGCTGGACTGGGAGCTGCGCCTGGAGATCTTCAAGCGCCGCGGCCCCGCGCTCGATCGGCCGCTGCGGCTGCCGTCGATCCCCGGCGGGCTCGCCGCCATCCTGACCCCTCGACTCCGCAAACCGAGCCTGCTGCTGCAGCGCGCCGAGACTCCCGATGCTGTGGACCGCCCTGCTTCCCGACCTGCCTCCGTCCGCCGGCTCGCCGTCCACTGAGATGCTGCAGGGAACGGCGGTCTGGGCCCTTCAGTACACGCCCCGGGTCGCCATCCTGGAGGCGTCGGCCGTGGCCATGGAGCTCGCGGCGAGCACGACGCTGTTCGGCGGCAAGCGGCAGCTGGTGGAGCGCGTCCGCACCGAGGCCACGCAGCTGGGGCTGCGCCGCCCGAGCTGGGCGCCCACCAGCCTGGCTGCGCTGGCCCTGGCGCGTGCCGGCTTGAACAACGGTTTCGCCAAGCCGCTGGAGCAGATCCTGGACGCCCTGCCGCTGCAGACCCTGGCAGCCGCCAGCCGGCACGAGGCCACCTTGTCGCGCCTGGGCTGCCGCAGCCTGGGCGATGTGCGCGCGCTGCCGCGCGGCGGCCTGACGCGCCGTTTCGACGCCCAGCTGCTGGCCGCGCTGGATCAGGCCTACGGGCTGCGCCCTGAATCCCATGCCTGGGTGGGCCTGCCGGAGCGTTTTGCGCAGCGGCTGGAACTGATGTCACGGGTCGAACTGGCGCCGGCGCTCCTGTTCGGCGCCCGGCGCCTGCTGCTGCAGTTGTGCGGCTGGCTGGCCGCACGCCGCAGCGGCGTCACGGCGGTCACGCTGCGCTGGTGCCATGACGTGATGCGGTCCAGGAGCGCCGGCGACGGCGGCGAACTCACGCTGCGCACGGCGCAGGCGACGCGCAACCCAGAGCATCTGAGCCGGCTGCTGGCCGAGCACCTCGCGAAGGTGCAGCTCCAGGCGCCGGTGGGCGACCTGGAGCTGGTGGCCGAGGAAGTCCATGCCCTCGAGGAGCAAAGCGCCGCCTTGCTGCCGGACCCCGCCCAGTCGGGCGAGTCGCTGGCGCTCGTCCTGGAGCGTGTCGCCGCCCGACTCGGACCGGATCGGGTGCTGCGCCCGGTGCCGGCCGACGACCACCGGATGGAATGGATGGTGCATTGGCAGCCGGCGGCGGCGCCGCAGCCGCGCGCGCTGGCGCAGCCCACCGGCCTGCCGCAACCGGCCTTCCTGCTGCCGCAGCCGCTGAAGCTGGCGCTCCGGGGCGACCGGCCGCTGTACCAGGGGCCGCTGCTGCTGCTGTCCGGGCCGCACCGCGTGGAGGGCGGCTGGTGGCACCGGCTGCCCGCAGCGGACGGCAGCGCGCAGTCGCAGACCGTGGTGCGCGACTACTGGGTCGCCCTGAGCCAGCACGCCGGCGTGCTGTGGATCTTCCAGACCCGGCTGGACCGGGAACGCACGGCCTGGTTCCTGCAGGGCGTGTTCGCCTGAAGGTAGGGTCGATGGCCGGTCCGCAGTACGCCGAGCTCTGGTGCCTGTCCAACTTCTCCTTCCTGCGCGGGGCGAGCCGGCCGGAGGAGCTGGTGCAGCGGGCCCGGGCCCTGGGTTATGCGGCCCTGGCGCTCACCGACGAGTGTTCGATGGCCGGCATCGTGCGGGCGCACGTCGCGGCCAAGGAGCATGGCCTCAAGCTGCTGGTGGGTGCGCAGTTCGAGGTGCAGGGCCCGAACCCGTTCACCCTGGTCGTGCTGGCCCGCACTCTCGCCGGCTACGGCAACCTGTGCGAGTTCATCACCGGCCTGCGCCGCAGCAGCGCCAAGGGAAGCTACCGGCTCGCTTTCGAGCAGCTGCAGCCCGCGCTGCTGGCCGACTGCCTGGTACTGCTCGCGCCTCGGCGCCCCAGCACGCCGGCGCAGCTGGCCAGCCTCGCCTGCTGGGTGCAGGCCGCGTTCCCGGCCCGCTGCTGGCTGCTGGCGCTGCGCGAGCGGCTGCTGGGCGACGAGATGTGGCTGTACCAGTTGCGCCAGGCCGGCGCCGCCGCCGGCGTTGCGCTGGTTGCCGGCGGCGACGTCCACATGCATGTGCGCTCGCGCAAGCCGCTGCAAGACGTGCTGACGGCCACCCGGGTCGGCCTGCCGCTGACCGCATGCGGCCACGCCCTGCAAGCCAACGCCGAGCGCCACCTGCGCACGCGGCTGCGGCTCGCGCAGCTCTATCCGCCGGAGCTGCTGGCCGAAACCCTGCGGGTGGCCGACCTGTGCGCATTCTCGCTCGACGAACTGCGCTACCAGTATCCCGACGAGGTGGTGCCCGAAGGCGAGACGCCCTCCTCCTACCTGCGGCGCATCACCTACGAAGGCGCCGGCCGGCGCTGGCCCGAAGGCATGCCGGCCAGGGTCCAGACCCAGATCGAACACGAGCTCGCGCTGATTTCGGAGCTGCGCTACGACCACTATTTCCTGACCGTCTACGACATCGTGCGCTTCGCCCGCTCCCGGCACATCCTCTGCCAGGGCCGGGGGTCGGCGGCCAACTCGGTGGTCTGCTACTGCCTGGGCGTCACCGAGGTGGACCCGGCCCGCATGAGCGTGCTGTTCGAGCGCTTCATCAGCCGTGAACGCAACGAGCCGCCGGACATCGACATCGATTTCGAGCACGAGCGGCGCGAGGAAGTCATGCAGTACCTGTACCGCAAGTACGGCCGCGAGCGGGCCGCGCTGACGGCGGCCGTCATCAGCTACCGGCCGCGCTCGGCCATCCGCGACGTCGGCAAGGCGCTCGGCTTCGAGCCGGAGACGGTGGAGCGGCTGGCGCGCAGCCACCAGTGGTGGGACGGCCGCCAGCTGCGCACCGAAGGCCTGCTCGAAGCGGGGCTCTCGCCGCAGGAGCTGCAGGTGCAGCAGCTGATGGCGCTGACCGGGCAGATCCTGGGCTTTCCGCGCCACCTGTCGCAGCACGTGGGCGGCTTCGTGCTGACGCGCGGGCCCCTGCACCGCATGGTGCCGATCGAGAACGCCTCGATGCCGGACCGCACCGTGATCGAGTGGGACAAGGACGACCTGGACGCCGTCGGCCTGCTGAAGGTGGACTGCCTGGCGCTCGGGATGCTGACGGCCATCCGCAAGTCGCTGGAGTTCATCGGCCAGCGCAAGGGCTACCGCTTCGAGCTGCAAGACATTCCGGCGGAAGACGCGGCGACCTACGACATGATCTGCAGGGCCGACACGGTCGGCGTCTTCCAGATCGAGAGCCGGGCCCAGATGTCGATGCTGCCGCGCATGCAGCCGCGCGCCTTCTACGACCTGGTGATCGAGGTGGCGATCGTGCGCCCCGGACCGATCGTGGGCGGCATGGTGCACCCCTACCTGAACCGGCGGCAGGGCAAGGAGCCCGTCACCTACCCCAGCGAGGCGCTGAAGGAGGCGCTCGGGCGCACGCTGGGCGTGCCGGTGTTCCAGGAGCAGGTGATGCAGATCTCGATCCTGGCCGCCGGCTTCACGCCCGGTGAGGCGGACGGCCTGCGCCGCGCGATGGCGGCGTGGCGGCGCAAGGGCGGCCTGGAGCAGTACTACGACAGGATCGTGCAGGGCATGACCTCGCGCGGCTACGCCGAGTCGTTTGCCAGGAGCATCTTCGAGCAGATCAAGGGCTTCAGCGAATACGGCTTTCCGGAAAGCCATGCGGCCAGCTTCGCGCTGCTGGTGTACGCGAGCTGCTGGATCAAGCGCCACCATCCGGCGGAGTTCCTGGCCGCCATGCTCAACAGCCAGCCGCTGGGCTTCTACTCGCCGTCGCAGCTGGTGCAGGACGCCAGGCGCCACCAGGTGGTGGTGCGGCCGGTGGACGTCATGCACAGCGAAGTCGACTGCACGCTGGAGGACCTGCCGCATCCGCCGGCGGTGCGCCTGGGGCTGCGGCTGGTCGACCAGCTCAAGGGCGAAGCGGCGGCGCGGATCGTGGCGGCACGCAGGCAGGCTGCCTTCGAGAGCGCGGACGACCTGGCGCGGCGCGCCGGACTGGAACTGCACGAGCTGAAGCTGCTGGCCGCGGCCGATGCGCTGCAAAGCCTCTCGGGCCACCGTCGCCAGCAGGTGTGGGATGCCGCGGCGCTGAAGACGGCACCGGCCCTGCTGCGCGATGCGCCGATCGAGGAGGACTACCTCGAACTGCCGTCGGCGCCGGAAGGCGAGGAGATCGTGTGGGACTATGCAGCGCTGGGACTCACGCTGCGCCGCCACCCGCTGGCACTGCTGCGCCCGCTGCTGTCCGCGCGCAGGCTGGCCACCGCCGCGCAGCTGCAGGACCTGCCCCATGGCCGGCTGGTGCGCTACTGCGGCATCGTGACGCTGCGCCAGCAGCCCGACACCGCCAAGGGCACCATCTTCGTGTCGCTGGAAGACGAGACCGGCGTGGTGCAGGTGATCTGCTGGAAGAGCCTGCGCGAGCGCCAGCGCGAGGTGTTGCTGCGGTCGCGACTGCTGGCCGTGCGCGGCCTGTGGCAGCGCGAAGGCGAGGTCCGCAACCTGGTCGCACGCCAGCTGGAGGACCTGACGCCGCTCCTGGGCCGACTGGCGGCCTGCACCCGGAGCCGGGACTTCCACTAGCCGTGCCGGCAGGCCGGAAGTCCTCGCCTGGTGTTCCGCCCTGCGCGGGCGGCCGCGGCGGCCCAGCAACTGCCTTCGCTGCCCCCGAAAAAGGAAGGCCCCCGCGCCTTCGCGCGGGGGCCTCCATGACCTTAGGTCAAACGGCGGCCGGGGCCTGGCCGGCCTTCGCCGCGCGCTTGCGCGCCACCGAAGGGCGCACCACCTTGTGCCGCCGTCCGTCCCTCTGCACGCCGAAGCGCTCCCACGCCGCGGGATCCACCGGCAGCGGGGTCACGCTCATGCGCTTCAGGTTGATGAAGGCGCCGTGAGTGTCGATCTGTCCCTGCGTGAACAGGTTCCAGAGGATGGTCATGGCGAAGTCGGAAACCGCCGCGTTGATGTACAGCGCCTGCCGCTCCAGTGCCTGCGCCAGCGAGCACGAGGGCCCCTGCTCGGCGTCCTCGGCGCCCGGGTCGATCAGCTCCGGGTACAGCTCGCCCACGTGCGGCAGGCGCTCCTCGCTGTCGGTCTGGCGTCGCCGCGACAGCACCTCGCCCAGCACCACCTGGCCGTCGCTGGAGCGGTTGCCGGTGTCCAGCCAGTAGCGGCTGCCGCCCATGCAGTTCTCCAGCCCGCGCAGGATGGCCAGCCGTCCGGCCCGGTTGTCCACGGCCCCGATCACCAGGTCGAAGGCCTCCAGAGCAGCGCGGGTGTCCAGCTTCGCGATGACGCTGTTCCAGCGCCGGTCGCCGAGCGCCATGTTGGCCCGGTTCACCAGCACGTCGGCCTTGTAGCCGCCCACGTCGCCGGCATAGAAGGCCTGGCGGGCGATGTTGGCGGCCGAGACGGCGTCGGGATCGAGCACGGTCACCATCAGGCCCTCGGGGTGGCCCCGGGCGATCAGGGCGCGGTTCAGGCACACCAGCTTCTCCAGGATCCGGCTGCCGGTGCCGCCGGCGCCCACCAGCAGGATCTCCACCCGTTTCGCGAGCAGCCTGGCCGGCAGGCGATGCTGCAGCCGTGCGTTCATGGCCGCACCCGCAGCTTGCCGTCGCGGTCCAGGAAGGCCGGCTCGACCAGCCCCGCCATGCACAGGCGCATCTTCGAGCTCGGGCGCTCCTGCTCCAGGTTGCCCAGCACCAGGCTCAGCTTCATCGCGCCGGCGTCGTCCGCGTTGTCCTGCGCGGAGAAGAACGCCGCGTGCCGTCCGTGGCTGTGCACATCGACCACCAGGTGCTCGCCCTCGCCCGGACGCAGCTCCTCGTACGCGAGGTGCACCGCGCTCACGCTGACCAGGGTGCGCGCGGCGTAGCGCCAGCTGTCGTGGCGCTCGTTCCAAAGGAACGTGCCGGCGACTTCGAGCGGCTGCTCCTGCTTCGCGTGCGCCACGAAAAGCTGGATCACGCCCAGGGGAATCGGCCCGCAGCGGAACTCCACCGCGTCCGCCACCACGCCGTAGGGCAGCGGCAGCGCCGAGGCGGCGATCAGCCGGCGCACCCGTACCCACGGCAAGGTGATCTCGCGCGAGACGCCCAGGCGTCCCACCAGATAGCGGGTGCCGCATTCGGCAGCCGGCGCCTGCTCGCCGCTGGCGGGCACCGCCAGCAGCGGAAAGGCCCTCAGCAGGGCCTCGTCCATGCTGTTCATCAGAACTCTCCTGTTGCGCGGGGAATCGCCTCGAGGCGTGCCGCCAGATCGAGCTGTGTCAGGTCTTCGACCGTCAGTGCGAGATCGAACAGGACCTGTTCGGGGAACTGCGCCTGCGGCCTTTCCACCTGCTCGCGCCAGAACCGCGCAGGGTCGACGCCCACCGTGAGCCGGTTGGGCTCGGTGAAGTTCGGGTGCGTGAAGTGCGAGCCGAAGAACATCTGCTCCCAGGCCTGTGGATCCTCGCTGCGATCCGGCGGCGGAACGGCGGCATTGCCCACGCACACCTTGCCGCGCGACCACACGTTGAAGAACGGAGCCTGGTGCAGCCTCGTCGTTCGCGAGGGCGCCGCGCTGCCCTTGAAGGCAAAGACGAACAGCTCGCGCGCGGCGGCCAGGAAGACCAGTCCGGGACACGGGCATAGCGCGCGGCCCTCGAAGGTCTGCGCGTTGTGCGGGCTCTTGCGGAAGAACAGGCTGCGCTTCATCGGCGGGCTCCACCACAGCATGCGTCCCAGCCCGCGCGCGAGCTCGCGCGGGTCGTGCCACTGCATCCGCGGCTGCTGCGCCGGCGCCAGCGCCTCGACCAGCACCTTGTAGTCCTGCTCGTTGAAGGGCACGCCCGGCCGGATGGTCGGCCGGCCGGCGTGCTCCCGCACCTCGTGCTTGGTGGCCAGCGCGTGGCGCGTGGCCGCATTGGTATAGATCAGGACCGCGGCGCTCAGCTGGTAGCTGTCGCCGAAGCTCTTCACCTCAACTTTCATCGGCGTCCTCCCAGATCGGAAAGTGAGACAGCAGGCTGCCAAGCAGCGCCCAGCGCGCGAAGTACGCCACGGTGGCAGCCGCGAGCGCCTGCAGGGCATGGTCGCTGGCGTGGCGCAGGTCCAGGGTCCTGCGCGCGAACGCTTCGACCACCGCTCCTGCGCTGTACTGGTTCTGTTCGAAGTGCTGCACGGCTTCGAACACCAGGTCCGGCGCGTCCCACACCAGGAAGCACAGCGCGCCCAGGGTTTCGGTTTCGTCGTCCAGGCTGTTCCAGACGAATTCGCGGGCGGCGTCGCGCTCCAGCGCCCGCTGCAGCCGGATCGCCGCGTCGACCGCGCCGGCCAGCGCGTGCCGGGGACAGGCCCTGAGCCATTGCCTGGCCTGCCGCCAGTTCATGGCTTTGGGCGCAGGTGCTGAAAACTGCCCGTTGCGCAGCAGGTGGGCATGGCCTCCGACTTCGGCCAGCAGATCGGACGGCCAGAAGCCGTATTGCTGCCTGAGGCTGTCGATGGTCTCGACCGGAATCGGGGCCTTGGTCGTTCCCAGCGCGTCACCGTTTTCGAGCAGCAGCGCGCGCGCATAGCCCTCGTCGGTGAACTCCTCCAGGCTGGAATGGAAGACATCAAGCATGTAGGTCGCCATGCCCATGTCGTAGATCAGGTGGCCGTGGAAGCCGGCCCGCGTCAGAACCGCCTCGACGAACCAGCCCAGGCCGGCCGCCCGGGCCTCCAGCGCCTCGACCACGGGCTTGAGCTGGTAGGCATTGAGCCTGCTCTGCGCGTGGATCACCACCTGCAGCGACTCGTCGTCGACGCCGATCACCGGCTCGCCGGCCAGGCCGTCGAACACGCCTTCCGGGTAGCGGGCGGCAAGGAATTGGTTCCACTGGGCTGCGACCACCTGTTCGATATCCAGGAAGTCACCGGACGGAAGCGTGACTCCCGCCCGTTCGGCGGCGTTCGCGAACCGCGCCAGGGCGCGGGCACGCAGCAGGTCCTGGGTCAACCGGGGCGGCACGGCCTCGTGAAGCGCAGGGATGCTGAAACAGCCCCGCGGCGCAGCGGGAGCCGCGACCACCAGAGTGTTGGACATGGGGTTCTCCAGAACGGGGAACCCATTCCCCCATGAGGAGGCGGGCTCCCGGGGGATGAGGAATGCGCGGACATCGCCCGCGCGGATTCGCTGATCGCGAAAACGGCCGTATTGTCGACGGCCGTTGTCGTCGGTTCAAAAGGCCAGGGCCAGGCGGCGCGCGCACGAGGCTGCAGCAGTTTCCCAGCCTGCTCGCTGCGCCGTCGTCGGCGAATGCAAAGCGCTCCCGCGCTACCGACAAGCGTCGAAGACTGGATCATCGACAGATGACACTTCCAGGACGAGTTGAGACACGAAACGCGCTTGTCTGTCGGCTCGTGCGGCTGTGACGGCACGCAGCCACTCGTACTCCGGGCCGCGGTGCCAAGCGCCTGCGGCTTCGCCGAGCCCCGCGGGACGTGGCAGATCACGCAGGTGCTTCGGGCCTGCGTCCACAAGCGGCAACGGCCGCCGCCGAGCGTTCAGCGTTCTTCGGGCATCGCCGATCCCGCGCGACCCCGTGCGGCAGCGGGTTCCTGATGGCCGCCATGGTTGCACGGTGAGGACGGTCCCGTGCATGCGTCTGGATCGCTCGCGTGCGCGGTTTCGCCGCTGGAAAAGAGCTCCAGTGGCGGGGCTGCTTCGAATTCCTGGGCTGCTCACTGCGGCCGCCTCTGGGCGGTCACTGCGGCAACAGCGCCGCTGCCGTCGAAGCGGATCGCTGCCTGCGTCGGGAAGGATACGGGCCTGATCTAGGCCGTACCAGGGACCGTCTCGCAGGTGCAGAAGCTGCCGCAACGGAGCAAGTCAGGCGATAGCTACGTTCTGCTCCCTCGCAAGGGCCCGAGGGAGCGCGTGGGACGGATGGGGCCGCCGGGTCCGCCCGGCCGTGCTCTGACGGGACTGCGCCCAGCCGGCCCCGCCGCTCCTCTCGATTGACAACAAAGTGTAAATGTCAGAAACTGTATTCATCAGCTTCCTGTCGAGGGGCTGAATTTCACAAGCCGCTCTCCGAACAAGAGAGCGGCTTTTTGTTTTCCGGCTCCAAAGTGCCGAGCGAAAGGAGCGGGCGTTCCTTTTGTGTTCAGGAGAGCCCCGCGATGATGGACATGCCTCGCACCCCGGAAAGCTTAACCCTCGACAGCGAGAACAACATGCGGCCGCCAATGAGCGGCCGCTCCCCTTTCCGGGCGATTTCCGGCCAGGGAGCTTAAAGGCTGTGGCCCGTCCGGCGGATCGTCCGAGGCGGACAACAAGCACGTCCCGCCGCCGCCGGATCTCGCGAGGCGGGCGCGTCTGGCCCCGCTGCAGACTCGGTCTCGCCACCGGTCGTCGGACCCTCGCGTGGCCGCGATCTGGCAGGCTGTGCACGAGCCGATCGAGCGACAGGCACCGCGTGCCCCAATGGGCCTGGAGAGGAACCGCGCACGGCGAGCAACAGGACGATTCCTGCTCGCCACTGGGTGCCGGCCTCCCTGCTGGCGTCGGCGCACGAGCTGCGCTTAAATCCTCGGCCCGAACGTGACAAGGTTCGCACGGCCAGGGCAGGCGTGAATGCGGGTGTCGGCGGCATCCTGATGCCCGCGTGGCAGGCCCGCGTGGACCGGCACGATCCGCGCGCGAGGCGACTGCTGCCCGGCGTTGGCAGCCGGCGGCGCCGGGAGCGCAGACCACGCGATCGACCGGAAACGGGTGTTGGGACTCGCCCGTCAGGAAAGCCCAGGTCCCGCGTCGCGCCGGCGCTGCCGGTCATCGGGATTGCGTGACTTCGCGTCCGTCAGCCCGGGCGCCCCTGTAGTCCGTCCCGGACGAGACCAGCGTCGCTTTCCGGTCGATGCACCGGGCGATCACCTGCCACCATTCACCTGCAGCACCAGCGGGTCGGGCCCGCTCACCACTTCGAGCCGAAGGTCCGTGGCCATGCAAGGATTGTCGCGTGCACCGTCGCCGGCACCCAGCCTCTTCCCTCTTCCAGCTGCCTTCCTCTTCAGCGAGGGGCACCTCCAGCGGAATCAGCCGTCCTCCGTTGCCCGTCTCGTGCCCGAGCTCTTGCCGGCATGGGCTGCCTGCTGGGCGAAGCGCAGGAAAGATTCCGAACGCAAGCGAGCGCGGAGGTTTGCCGAACCGGCCTGGAGCCACTCCTTTGTGAGAGGCGACGGCCGATATCCGGGTCGCAGCGCTGCCACCGAATCTGCTCCTGGGATGAGGCCGAACGCAGCGGCACCCTCGCGACCAGCATCTCCCCCAGTGGCTCCGTTTCGGGCGCGTTCCCAGCTGCTCGATGGAACGAACGAAAGGCGTGCGAAGAGCGGGGCCAACTGCTGACGACGCGGCTTCTCCCACGGCATGCAACTGCGCGCCCCGTGACGCGAACGTCCGCGCCCGAGCCGGGCCGCGCGGCTGCACAAGCCGGCGCAGGTGTGCCGGCACCCTCGCCGCTGCGTCTGCCACAGGCGTGATGAGCGGTGGCACACTCCGGCCTTCGTTCTTCTGGAGACGATCGATGAAGCTCATGCTGATCGGGGCAACGGGCACTATCGGAGGCGCCGTCGCCGCCGCGCTCGCGCCACGCCACGAAGTCCTCGAGGTCAGCCGCAGCAGCCAGCCGCTGCGGGTGGACATCTCGTCGTCGGATTCCGTCCGGGCGCTGTTCGACGCCGCCGGCGAGCTCGATGGCGTCGTGTGCGCCGCCGGCTCGGCGCGCTTCAAGCCACTGGCGCAGCTGGAGGATGAGGACTTCGCGTTCTCGGTGGCCAACAAGCTGATGGGGCAGGTGAACGTCGTGCGCGAAGCCCTCGCACGCGTGCGCGACCGCGGGGTGGTCGTGGTCACGAGCGGCATCCTGGCGCGCTCGCCCATGCCCGGCAGCGGCGCCATCAGCCTGGTGAACGCAGGCCTGGAAGGCTTCGTGCGCGCGGCGGCGCTGGAGGCAGCGCGCGGCATCCGCGTCAATGTCGTGAGCCCTCCGTGGGTGACGGAGACCCTGCAGAAATTGAAGATGGACCCGAAGGGTGGCCTGCCCGCGGCAACGGTGGCCCGGACGTACGTCGCGGCAGTCGAGGGCCGCATGACCGGCCAGGTGCTCGAGCCTTCGGCGACCTGATCCCGGACGCAAACGAGGAAGAGCCGACCGGTGCGACCGGGTCGTCCTCTCTCAGCTTCTCCAGCACCCTGTCACGGTCACCGTGCTGGACCAGCGTGCAAAAACGAGAAAGGTCCGCCGAGGCGGACCTTTCTCTCCGACGCAGATGAATCAGCGCCGCTCGGGCGGCTGCGAGGGCGGCTGCCGCTGCCCATGCCGCGCCCGGTTGGCAGTACCGACTTCGTCGGACACCCTACGCATCTCGCGCAGCGCCCCGACGAAGGGGGCAAGCGCCAGCTGCGGCACCTGGCGTAGTGCGAAGACCACTTCTTCCCACACTCGGTTCATGACAGTTCCTTCAGCGCGCTCTTGCCTAAATTGACAATGTACGCAACGAACCAGACAGCGTCAACCGTGACGATCGCGTCCTCCAGCAGCGTGAAGACCGCCACCGTGTAAGCTGAAGCTCCCATGGACTCAAGCCATTTCACCATGAGGCCCAGCAGCAGTGCCGCCAGCGCAACGATCGCGAAGATCACCGTGCCCGCGAACACGTGCGCGGCCATATGAATGATCGGCCTCCACCACTCGACTGGTCTCCGGTGGGTCATGTTTCCTCCAGAAGCAGGAGCGGGAGCACGCGACGCGCGAATGCCCAGCCGTGTTGTTGTTGATCACTGGCAGAAGCCTTCGCAGGTGCCGCCCGCCAGCTACCCCCACAGCCCGAATGCCGCAGAGGGCATCGGCAGCGCAGCAGCCGGGCTCCTGGTGTTGCCGACCACCTCCGCGATGCGCGCGGCCGGTTGCGCGAAGCGGCCGTCCAGAGCGCCTGCCAGCAGCGCCAGCGTCTGCGCGCTGCTGCGGGCGGCGAGGGTCGTCTTGATGAGCTCGCGCGCACTGCGGCCTTGGGGGCTCCCGCCCTTGGCGCCCGCAGCGCGAATGAAGGTGTAGGTGGCCACCGCATTGCTGGTGACCGGGCCCTCCACCACGGCGTTGTTCAATTCCGGGTACTGCGCGGCATAGAACTCCCGGATTTGTTCCGGGTCGAGCGCCGGGTTCGGATCGGGCAGCGTCACGCTGTTGTAGCGAAAGCTGCGGGTGATCTGGATCTCCTGCATCGCCGCTGCCTACACGAACAGTTCCTGGCTCATGCCGCCGTCTTCAGGGGCCGCCGGTGAAGGCCTTACCTGCGCAACCCCGCCGTCGCCGGCGCCGCCCGTGGTGATCAGGGCGGAAGCCGCGTCGCTCGGGCCGGCCTCGTCTTCCTGCCCATCGGACTCTTCGTCGTCCACCAGCCCCGCGGTCAAGTCGCGGCGGGCGGCCGGCGCAAGCGGCCTGGGCTTGGCCGGGTTCGGCCTGGACTTGCTCTTGTCCGCGATCGCCTTGCGCGCCTGCGCGCTGGCCGCGTCTTCGATGCTCTTGAGCTCGGCGTCCGCGCCGGCCACGAGGTCCGCCACGCGCGCCAGCGACGCTGCGTATTTGCGCAGGTAGTCCTCCAGGTGCGCGTCGAGCTCCTGTGCGGTGCCCACCAGGGCCTTCGGCGGCAGTGCCACGCCGGTGGCCGAGTCCTTGCCGCGCGGCAGGATGTCCAGCTGGATGTTGTCGCCGCCGGCGGCGGAGATCTTCAGGTTCAGGATCACGCCGCCGTGGATCAGCGACGCGAACGGGGAAATCAGTTGCATGCCTTGTTCCTCGAAAAGGAGGGCCCGCCGCGCCGGCAGGCCAGGATCATCAGGCGCCGGAGTCCCAGCGCATCATCCGGGGGATGGCCCCGAGGTAGTTGAAGCCTTCGACCTTCAGCATTGCTTTGACGAAGTCCTTCTTGGAGCCGTTCTGCAGGCGCGCGTAGTGCTTGCCCGCCGCATCGGCCAGGCCCACTTCCACGCACACGGCATCGAGCTCGGTCTTGGTGAGCGTCTCGAAGAAGGTCTCGTTGACCTTCCAGTGCTCCTCCAGCTTCACGTCCAGCGCCTGCAGGAATCCGACCACGTCCTCGATCGGCATGTCCTTGCTGACGTGCGCGGCCAGCTGCTGGAAGGCTGCGCCGACCTGGGCCTGGTCGAGCGTCTGCACGGCCTGCAGCAGCTTGCCCGTCCTGGCACCGAGCGTGGGGATCTCCACCCCGAGGGCCTTGTTGATCGCGTCGGTCGCCTTGTGATGGTCCAGGAAGCCCGGACGGTAGGCGAGCAGCGCCAGCAGCAGTTGCCGGTTCTGAAGGACCGGCAGTTTCAGCGCTGCCCGATGGAAGACCGCGCGCCAGATCGACTCGCGGTAGTCCTTGATCGCGGCGCGGAACTGCGCCGCAGCCGCCGGAGCAGGCGCCGGTTTCGACCTGGGACCTGGCGCGCTCGCGCGCCCTTCTTCGCCATCGACGCGCGCCGGCGCCGCCGCGGCGGCGGGCTGCGACGGGCTGGCCGCCTGCGACGCCCGTGTCGCCTCGACTTCCTTCAAGTGCTGGCGATGCGCGTTCACCTTCTGGTCGTTGCAGGCCTGGTCGAAGCACACGTCTTCATAGACCTTGCCCAGCGAGTCCGGCACGCCGGAGACGCAGGCGCCGAAGCTGGCGCAGGTGCGGCACGCGACCGCCTGTTCGGCGCCCACCGCACGCTTGCCTTCGGCACGCAGCGCGATGACCGTGGAGTTGTCGCCGGGCCGCACGATGCGCACGACCTGGTACCTGTCCTGCAGCTGCGTCCTGCGGGCCTCGAGCTGCGCCTCGGTCTTCTGGCCGAAGCACTCCCGGTTGGTGCAACGCGTGCCGCTGAAGCTCTGGTCGAACAACGCCTGCTGGTTGCCGGTGTTGAACTGGCAGCTCACGCACTCGGCGCGATCGAAGATGGCGGAGTCGAGGTTCTGCAGCGATTGCTCCGCCATGGCCTTGAGCTGCTCCACGCTCGGAGCCACGGGCTGCTGCAGGATCACCTCGATGACCCGGTCCTGCACCTCCTTGCGAAGTGCCGCCAGGATCTCCACGTGCCCGACCCCGAGCCGGTCTTCCAGGTAGGCGTCGCGCACGGCCTGGGTGGCGTTCATGAGTGCGACGCGCCGATCGAATTTCCTGCGCTCCCAGCCGAGGCGGCGGGCCGCCTCGTCGCGGTCGCCCTTGACCACGCCGAGCATGCGCGAAGCGAGCTCCGCGTCCTCAATGACCGATGGATCCTCCCGCTCGCCGTTCTCGGCCGCCATCATGGCGGTGGCCTCCACGTCGCTGAGGAGGCGGATCTCCGACCTGACCGGCGCCTCCTGCCCGAACTCGGCGACCACGGCGCGGAAGCGGCGGTTGCCCACCACCAGCTGGAAGCGCCCGTTGTCGCGCGGTCGCACGATCACGCGTTGGATGATCCCGCGCTGGCGGATGTCCGCCCGCAGGCTGGCCATCTTCGCGGGGTTGTAGCGGCGCCGGTAGTTGAAGTCCGCGTCAATCAGGTCGGCGCGGATGTCGGCCGCCTGGCCGTCCTGGAACTGTTCCATGGAATCTCCGAAAGGAAGCGCGATTCCATGGCCCGCCGCGGGATTCATGGAATCCCGTCAGGGTGGTTCATGTCGTGCGCCAAGGCACGAGCCCTTTGAAGCAGGCAGCGCGATTCTTGCGGCCGGTCGCCTGCCGCACCAGCGCTTGGGGTCAGCTCTGCGCTCGGCGGGTCGACAACCCGATCCTGGCAGTCGATTGCCACCCACCGGATGCAGCGGCTCCATGCAAGAAGCCCCGCGTGGCGGGGCTTCGGCATGACTTGTCTTCTCGCCCCCGACCTGGGCGGCGTCCAGGGACCTCGCCTGGCTCTTGCTTCAGAGCTTCTGGATACTGAACTGGTCGACCAGACGCTTTTCGCGTTGGATTTCGCTCTCCTGGAACCGGCGCAGTTCGCTTGCATTCCCGGGGAATGCGGCGAAGTTGTTCTTGTCCAGGAAACTGCGCGTCTCAGCGTCCCCCACGATCTGAAGAATCGCTTTCTCCAGTCGCGACACGACCGGGCTCGGCGTGTTCGCAGGCGCGAACACGCCCCACCATGCGACCTGGAAGAAGTCCTTGTATCCGAGCTCCTGGAGCGTCGGGATGGCGGGATCGGCTGGCATGCGCTTGTCGCTGGTTACCGCCAGCAGGCGCAGCCGCCCCCCTTGCACCAGGGGAACAGCGGCGCTGTACTCCGCAATGACGAAGTTCACCTGTCCGCCTGCAAGGTCCGTCAGCGCCGGGGCCGCGCCCTTGTATGAAACGCCGACGGCCTTGCCGTTGAAGTGCGACAGCAGCCATTCGGTCGCCATCTGGTAAGTGGCACTCCCCATCCCGTAGCTCAGCTTGCCTGGCTCCTTCTTGATGGCATCGAACAAGGCCGCCGCCGACGTGTACGGGGATTGGGCCGAGACGTACAGCCCCATCGGGGAGTAGGACACCCGTGCAACGGGCGAGAGATCCTTGAGTGGATCGTACGGGAGCTTGTCATACAGGGCAGCGTTCGTCGTCACCGGCCCGTTGGCTGCCCAAAGGAGGGTGTGCCCGTCGGCGGGCGCACGGATGACGGCTTGGGCGGCGATGATCGCATTGCCCCCGAGCTTGTTTTCGACCACGAAAGGCTGGCCCATCGCGGACTCCAGCCGCCTGGCCATGTAGCGCGCCATCGTGTCGGTGCCGGAGCCGGGCGGATACGGAACCACCAGCTTGACGGCGCGGTTCGGATACTGCGCGTACGCCGGCAGGGCCGCGAACGCGGCACATAGGCCGATTCCAAGCGCGATGCGGCGGGTCACTCGATGCATGTCTCTACTCCACTTTGGTTTGCAGTTCGCCCGGTGCGTTCGTCGCTTCAGGCGTTGGGAACAAGCGCGACGCGTCCAATCACGTCACGCGAGGAAATGGCGTCCAGGGCCTTCCGGAACTCGGCAAGGGGGTAGGTCGCGAACGTCCTGGGCTTCAGGATTCCGCGTGCAGTCCAATCCAGCATCTCGGCGAAGGCGGACCGCACCTTCTCCTGCATGTCCGCAGGCGGCGCCTGGCGGGCCCACCCCAGGTAGTAGCCCCAGTAGATCCCGATCACTTCGATGTTCTTGACCAGGACGATGTTGGCGGGGATCTGCGGGATCGATCCGCCGGCAAATCCCATCGGGATGATCCGCCCCTCGGGTGCAATGCAGCGGAGCGACTCATCAAAGGTCGGTCCACCCACCGGGTCGAAGATCACGTCGGCGCCGCGGCCTGCCGTTGCGTCCAGCACGGCGTCGCGAAAGCCCCCATCCCTGTAGTTGACCAACACGTCGGCGCCATGATCCCGGGCTGCCTGCAGTTTCTGCGCGGATCCAGCCGTGGCGATCACGCGAGCGCCCAGATGCTTTCCGATCTCGATCGCCGCCAGACCACTGCCGCCGGCAGCGCCATGAACCAGCAAGGTCTCGCCTGGGCGCAGCCGTGCCCGCCATGCGAGCGCGCCGTAAGCAGTTCCGTAGATGGTCGGAAACTGAACTGCCGCCACCTCGTCGACTTCAGGGGGGAGAGCGAACACGGTGCGCTCCGGCACGACCACCTGTTCTGCGAAGCCGCCGGTCTTGACAGCGGCGACGATGCGATCACCCGGCTTGAAGCGGGCCACGAGTGCACCGCATTCGAGCACTTCACCAGCCACCTCGGTGCCTGGCGTGAACGGGGGATCCCAGCGGTTCTGGTGCTTTCCCTCGATGACCAGGAGATTCGCGAAGCTCACGCCCGCGGCGGCCACCCGGATCCGGACTCCGTCTTGCGTCAGTTCCGGCTGGGCGACTTCGCGCACTGCGGCGTGCCCGATCCCCAGCTGAGAGCAGACGACCGCCTTCATGCGAGCGTTCCGTGGCGTCCGGCGCCTGCGGCGAAGCGACTCGCCCCCGCCTGCGCCTCGCGACGCTTGGCTTCCTGCGCCAGCACCTCCTCCCGCGCCAGTGCCTCGGCGAGGGGGCGACCTTGCTCTTCGTAGGCGGAAAGCCGGTCCGAACGCATCGCGATCTGGGGAAACTGCGCGATTCGCGCGGCCAGGGCTTCAGCCTCGGTGCGCGCGGTCCCGTCCTGGACCACGCAGGTTGCCAACCCGATCTGCACCGCCTCCCGGGCCGGGACCGATTTCGCCGTCAGGAGCATTTCCAGCGCGCGCCCGGTGCCCACCAGGCGCGGCAGCCGCACGGTCGTGCCGTCACTCATGGGAACGCCCCAACGCCTGGAGAGCACCGCAAAGGACGCCGACTCCTCCGCCACACGCAAGTCGCACCACAGGGCCAGGCCGAGGCCGCCAGCGCAGGCGTGCCCCGCCACTGCGGCGATCACAGGCTTGCAAGCGGGCGCGCTGAGCGGGCCCTCCTTTCCGGCCCAGGCATCGTATTCGGCGCCACTGGCGAGTTCCTTCAGGTCGGCTCCGGCGCAAAAGCTTCCTGAAGCACCGCAGAGGACGGCCACGCGCGCGTCCGGATCGTCTTCGAAGGCCCGCAAGGCTGCGCTCAGGGCCGTGGTGGCTTCGCGGTCCAGCGCGTTGCGCACTTCGGGCCGGTTGATGATGATGGTCGTGACCGGTCCGTTTCGCTCGACCAGGATCTTCTTCGTCATGATTTCCCCGATGAATCGGCTTGAAGGAGCCCCTGCACCGCGTAGCGGGCGACTTCCGCCGCAATGGCCTTGCGCTCGGCCTGCGTTTCGTTCTTGCGCGGCTGGTACCAACGCGAAGTCCAGTTGAGTGCCCCCAACAGGGGCTTCACGGCGATGCGGACGTCCATCGCGCGGAACTCCCCGCTCGCGACACCTTGTTCGAGGACCGTCAGGTACATGCGCTCGTTGCTGTCACGCATCGCGACGATGCGCTTGAGTTCCGTGCGCTCTTCTTCCGTGGTCCGTCCGCTGAGCTGCATCTCCAACCCCTGCGCCGCGACGCGCAGGTAGTCCAGGTGCTCCATCATCAGCAGCGTGTGCGCGAACGCCATGTCATACAGACGCTGGGCCGGCGGCCCCTCTGCACCTGCAGCCGGTTCGATCGCCGCGCGCGTGAGTTCCATGGCCCGGCGCTGGACGGCGAAGAACAGCGCCGTCTTGCTGCGGAAGTGGTAATAGATGATCCCCTTGGTCGCACCGTAGCTGTCGCTGATGTCGTCCAGCGACGACGCCGAGAACCCCAGCTTCATGAAGACGCCGGCGGCCGCATCGAGGATGCCGTTGACCTTTTCTTCGCCCTCCGGCGTGCCGACCTGCCGCTTGCGGCCCATGTCAGCCTCCGAACTCCGCCCGGATCGCAGCCGTGTGCTCCCCCAGTGCAGGCACCGGACGCAGGGTGCGCGGTTCATTGCGCACCTGGGCAGGCGGAGCAACGATGCTCGCGGTACCGTGGGGCGTCTCCACGGGCACGCGCCGCAATTGCGGATGGACCGAGAGTTGCTCAACTCCGTTGACGGCGGCGTGGCCCAGCTTGGCCGCATCCATCGCCGCACGGAACTGTCCCTTGGACATGGCGCGAAGCACGGGAACGATCTCGGCGTCGAGCGCCTCACGGTTCTTGACCCGCAGCTGGTTGCTGGCGAACTCAGCCCGCGCAAGCAAGTCAGGCCGGCGCAGGACATCCGCAGCGAGGCGCCGCCACTCACCGTCGTTCTGGACGCCGACGAGGACCACGTCTCCGGCTGCCACCTCGTAGGCGCCGTAGGGAGCGATCGTGGGATGGGACAGGCCGACCCGCGGCCACACCGTCCGGGCATAGTCGTAGTGCAGCAGCGGGACGGTCATCCAGTCCGCCATGGCGTCGAACAGCGAAACATGGATCGCGCTGCCTTCACCGGTGCGCTCGCGCTGGATCAAGGCTTCGAGAATGGCTGCGTGGGCGTACATGCCGGTGCCGACGTCGCAGGCGGAGATCCCGATGCGGCCGGGCGCCTCGGGCGTTCCCGTCACCGAGGCGATACCGCTTTCCGCCTGTACCAGCAAGTCGTAGGCACGCATTCCTGCATAAGGCCCCTCCTCGCCATATCCCGTGATGTCGCAGGTGATCAGTCGCGGATATTTCGAGCGCATTTCCTTCCAGCCGAAGCCGGCTCGCCTGGCAGCCCCCGGGCCGAGGTTCTGCAACAGCACGTCCGCCTGCGCGATCAAGCCCTGCAGCAGCGCGCTGTCCTCGGGCTTCGAGTAGTCCAGGACGACAGATTCCTTGCCGCGGTTCAGCCAGACGAAGTAGGTGCTGTCGCCCATCACGGCCGAGTCATATCCGCGTGCGAAGTCGCCCTCCGGGCGCTCGATCTTGATCACGCGGGCGCCGGCGTCGGCCAATCTCGAAGACGCGTAGGGTGCTGCGGCAGCCTGTTCGACTGCGACAACCGTGATGCCGGAGAGGGGGAGTCTCATGGGTTGGTCCGGTGTGCTGTTGGCGATAATGCTACTACGTAGTATTATTTCGGTCAACACCAGCCCGCAATCGCCATGCACGACTCCCCATCCCACGCGCCTTCCCTCTGGTCGCACTTCGAGCTCCCGTTCTTCGACGCCCATCACCGGGAGCTGGCAAGCCGGGTGCGCGCGTGGTGCGGCCTCACCGGTCGCCACGCATCGGGCGATGTCGACACGACCTGCCGCACCTTGGTGAAGGAACTGGGCGCCCAAGGTTTTCTTCGGCACTGCGTCGCCTCAGGCGACACGGACGCCCGTGCCCTGGACTCGCGGGCGATCTGCCTCATGCGGGAGTCGCTGGCCTTCCACGACGGACTCGCCGACTTCTCCTTCGCGATGCAGGGCCTCGGTTCGGGTGCGATCTCCCTCGAAGGTTCGCCGGATCAGCGACGGGCCTACCTTGCGCCCGTTGCGGAGGGGCGGGCCATCGCCGCCTTTGCCCTGTCCGAACCGGATGCTGGCTCCGACGTGGCCGCCCTGCAGTGCACCGCCACGAGGGACGGCGACTCCTACGTGCTCGATGGGGAGAAGACCTGGATCTCCAATGGCGGCATCGCCGACTTCTACGTGGTCTTCGCCCGGACGACGCAGACTGGATTCTCGAGAGACATCTCCGCCTTCATCGTGGACGCCGGCACCATGGGGCTGCAGATTGCGGAGAGGATCGGCGTCATCGCACCGCATCCGCTTGCGCGACTGAAGTTCACGAACTGCCGCATTCCGGCGTCCCGGATGCTGGGCCAGCCCGGGGAGGGCTTCAAGCTGGCCATGCGCACGCTGGACATCTTTCGGACCTCCGTCGGGGCGGCCGCCCTCGGTTTCGGCAGGCGGGCATTGCACGAGGGCGTGAGCCGCGCCCGATCACGCCGCATGTTCAACGCAGCGCTCGGCGACCTGCAGATCACGCAGGCCAAGCTGGCGGACATGGCGACGCGGATCGACGCTGCCGCCCTGATGGTTTACCGCGCAGCCTGGCTGCGCGACAGCGGCCACACGATCACGCGCGAGGCGGCCATGGCCAAGATGTGCGCCACCGAGTCGGCCCAACGCGTGATCGACGCCGCAGTCCAGATGTGGGGCGGAGACGGAGTCAGGACGGGAACGGTCGTGGAGTCCTTGTACCGGGAGATTCGTGCCCTGCGCATCTACGAAGGGGCGACGGAAGTCCAACAGGTCATCATTGCACGCGACCTGTTGAAGGAGGCGAACACCGTGGAGCGGGAGCAGCGCGCATGATCGGACCACTTCAGGGAATTCGGGTCCTTGACCTGTCGAACTTCGTCTTCGGACCCGTCAGCACCCAGTTGCTGGGTGACATGGGCGCCGAAGTCATCAAGGTGGAACCTCCCTCGGGAGATCCGACGCGCGGCATCGGCAAGAGCCGCAGCGAAGGGATGGGAAGTTTCTTCCTCAACCTGAATCGCAACAAGAAAAGCATTGTCCTGGACCTGAAGCAATCGGAGGATGCCGAAGCGTTTGGCCGCCTGCTCGAAACCGCGGACGTGCTCGTTCACAACATGCGCTCGGACGCCGAGCGCAAGCTCGGGATCGACTACGACTCGCTCGCGCCACGCTACCCGCGACTGGTGCACGCCGCGGCGCTCGGTTTCGGCAAGAACGGCCCCTACTCCGATCGACCCGCATACGACGACGTGATCCAGGGCCTCAGCGGTCTGGCCGGCCTGCAGACGCAGGTGACCGGCGCACCCGCCTATGTTCCCATGCTGATGGCTGACAAGCTTTGCGGCTTCGCATTGAGCACCGCGATCTGCGCGGCGCTTGTTGCCCGCGGACAGACTGGCCGGGGCCAGTCAGTGCAAGTGCCGATGTTCGAGACGGTCACCTCATTCGTGCTGATGGAGCATCTGGCCGACGCCGCCATCGAACCTGCGGCGGGAACTCCCTCGCCGGCCCTGGGGTACGCACGGGCCCTGAGTCCCGCGCACCGCCCTCTGTCCACGTCGGATGGCTACCTCTGCCTGGTGGCCAACACGGACGCCCAGTGGAAAAGATTGTTTGAGATCCTTGGAACGAGCGAGTGCGCCGCCGATCCTCGATTCACGAGCATCGGTGCGCGCATGCGCAACGTCGAGGCCCTGTACTCCATCGTCGAGAACGCGCTGCGCACCCGCACGACGACGGAATGGCTCGACGCCTTCGCGCAGGCGGACATCCCCGCGAGTCCTGCAAGCACCCTCCAGGACGTTCGCAAGGACCCGCACCTGGCCGCGACGGAATTCTTCCAGAGTTACCAGCACGAAACGGAAGGAACCTTGCTGACCACGAAGCCTTCCTTCTCCTTTTCAGCCTCGGGCTCGGCGCAGCGTTGCGGTCCACCGCGCCTGGGCCAGCACACGGCCGAAATCCTGGCGTCGCTCGAAGGCCTGCAGCGAACCGGCGACGCGAACTCGTGAATCCGCGAGACGTTCGTACGCGCCTGCGAGCGTGGTATTCGTGCACCACCGGCAGAGTTCTACGACTACACCCCGGCAAGTGAGTTCATGCGGCTCCCGGGTCCCAGGTTTTCGCGCTCAGAACTCGATGCAACGACCGCCGTGGGACTTTGCTGCGGCCAGGCAAAGCTAGTCAGGGCGCTGCAGCCATCGCCGCAGAGTGGAGCGGCTGACGCCCAGCGCGCGCCGCCAGAGTGGCGCTGTCGCCGTGTGCGGCGAGCGCGCGGCGCGCCCGCTCGGCGCGATCCTGCGCGGGTCGCCGTCCGGCTCGGAGGAGAGCTGCTCCTTGATGCCATCGAGCCGATGCATCTGGTCGCGCAGCGTCGCGATCTTCTGCTGCAGCCGCTTGATCTTCGACTGAAACTCCTCTGGGTGCGTGCGATCCGCCGTCTCAAGCGCGTCAAGGTACCGCTGCACACTCTGCTCGATCTGCTGCTTGCGTCGCTCGATCTTGCCGGGCGTGAAGTTGCGGTCCCGACTGTTGACGGCCTTGAACTTGCTGCTGTCGATCGCGACGACGGCCTGCGAGAACAGCTTCAGCTGGCGACACAACACGATGAAACGGCCGCAGGCGGCGCGGATCGCAGCAGCAGTGTCACGCCAGAAGTCGGCGATCGTCTTGAAGTCTGGAGCCAAGTGACCAGTGAGCCACATCAGCTCGATGTTGCGCTGGCACTCCCGCTCCAGCCGCCGGCTGGACTGGATTCGATTCAGGTAGCCGTAGATGTAGATCTTCAGCAGCACCGCCGGGTGATAGGAAGGCCGGCCGGTGCTCGCCGGCACCATGCCCTCGAATCCGAGCTTCTGCAGATCGAGTTCCTCGACGAACGCGTCAACCACGCGAACTCGGTTGTCATCAGCGATGTAGTCGTCCAGGCACTCGGGGAGCAACGTCACCTGGTCTCGGGCGCTGCCTTCTACGTAGCGAGGCATCCTCACCTCCGGCGCGAGTTGCCGGAGTGTACGAGCTCAGGTCGTTTTCACACAGCCTCGGCCGGAAGCTGTCGTGGTCCACGGAAGTAGCCAACGTCGCGCAGATTGAATGGCTAACGCTAAGGCTTACGCCCTACGCTGCACGTTCTTGCCTCCCGTTGGCGAGCTACGTGAGTTCCAGCTGATAGCTCTGAGACGTGCCGAGGCCGGACTCTCGTCCCGATTGCAGTCCGCAAGTTCAAACATTCCCAGGAGCCTGCGCTTCGCGGCGTCAGATTGCGCCGAAACGCGCTCGGCGTATTTGCGTCGAAATTGCAGCAACAGCTCTGTAAATTGAGCATCGACCGAAGCGAGGAGCCGGTCATCGCTGCAGAACGGGTAGCTTTCCCGTGGCCGCCGGCGGCGCCTTCGAAGCCCAGGCTCACCAGCTCCAACTCGCCGACGAACGCATCGATCACTCGCACCGGGTTGTCGTCGGCGATGAAGCCGTCGAGGCAGTCAGGCATCAGGGTGATCTGCTGCCGGTCCTGTCCTTCGATGAATCGGGTCATGTCGGCTCCCGAGATCGCGGCCGCGCGGCTCTACCGAGAGCCCCCCGGGAGATGAGAGGGTTTTCACACAGCCATTCGATGCGGCGGCGATCTGGCAGGCGGCGGCACGAACGGACTCACCGGCAGCGTTATGGCGCGGTCTTGGCGTTGCGCATGGCCCCCACTTCTTGCAGGACTCGCTCCACTCTTGTCTCGTCAAGAAGCTGGCCGCCTACTTTGGATCGACCTGAACCTGGAAGGCGGCCACGTCTCCACCAATGCGCCTGGTGAGGCGCAACGCGGCATCCCAGAGCAGCTTCTCCATGACGGCCATCGCTTCCGGCGTGAACCGGCTCGACGGCCCGCTGAGCGTGATCACACCGCGCACATCGCCAAGCGGACCGAACACTGGCACGCCAAGGCCGGCCATGTCGGCTTCGACTTCACCGAAGCTCCGAGACAGCGGCAAGCGGCGCAATTCCTCGTAGCGCGGATCCTCCCGCCGGGCAAATGCCTCGAGCAACTTGCCGGCAGCGCCGGTCCCGAGGGGGCGGATGTCGCCCGGCTGCGTGTGGTCCCTGATCAGCCGGGGGGAATCCACACGCCACAGGCAAACCCGATAGTCGCCATTTCGGACGTTGAACGCGGCGCTCTCGCCGCTGGCGGCGGCAAGCTCGCGCAAGACCGGCAGGATCCACTCGGCCGGAATCACTGAGGACTGATAGCGAGCCCCGAGGAGGAAGGGACGCGGCCCAATCTGGTACGTCCCGTCTTCGGCGCGCATCAAGAACTCGTGCTCGATCAGCGTGTCGGCCAGCCGCAGGATCGTGCTCTTGTACAGGCCCGTTCGGTCGGCGAGTTCGTTCAGCGTCAGGGATGCGGGCG